>JAABUQ010004391.1_pt1 | contig 24123 bp, 20 predicted proteins | sample 5560001 | NCBI WGS metagenome assembly JAABUQ01 (sample SAMN10711888, study PRJNA513371) | rock metagenome | isolation source: Antarctica rocks | place: Antarctica: Victoria Land, Finger Mt nord | collected 2015-12-18
TTGGGCGGCGGCGTGGACTCGGCGTTGATGCGCTTCACCGACGGGGTGCTCGCCCTGCCGCTGCTGCCGCTGCTGATCGTGCTTGGGGCGCTGGACCTGACCAAGCTCGGGCTGTCGCAGGAGTTCGCGCGGTCTGGCGCGGCCGGGTTCTGGCGCGTGGTGGTCATCATCGCGCTGTTCGACTGGACCGCCGTCGCCCGCGTGGTCCGTGCCGCGACGCTGGCCGTGCGCGACCGGGATTACGTCACCAGCGCCAAGGCCAGCGGCGGCGGTGGGCTGTATGTCGTGGCGGCCCATGTGCTGCCCAACGTCGCCAGCCCCTTGATCGTGGCCATCACGCTGACGGTCGGCCGGGTGATCCTGTTCGAGTCCGTGCTGAGCTTCCTGGGCTTCGGCATCGTCCCGCCCACGCCGAGCTGGGGCAACATGCTGAACAACGCGCAGGAGCTGGTGACGGAGGCGCCGATGCTGGCGGTGCTGCCGGGGCTGCTGATCTTTCTTACGGTGATCGCGGTCAACCTGCTCGGGGACGGGCTGCGTCAGGCGTTCGATCCGCGGGGCGAGTAGCGCTGCGCCACCTTGCAGGCGTGCAAGGCGGCGCGGATGGCTGCTACCGGGCGGTCTGGGACACCAGTTCCGGCACCATGCGCCGCGTTTCGGCACCCGCTTCGTTGAAGCTCGGCGTCCAGGCGTCCGGACAGACCCGGTCCCGTCCGGCGGCCTTGGCCTGACGGAGCGCCCGGTCGGCCATCGCGATCAGGTCCTGCACGGACTGTCCCTGCTCGCGCGACGGCCAGACCGCGGCCACGCCGACGCTGACTGTGGCGATCTCGGTGGGGCTGCCGCGGTGCGCGATGTGCAGGTTGCTGCACCGCCTCGCGCACGCGCTGGGCCAGCGTCAGGGCGCCAGCCGCACTGGTTTCAGGCAGCACGATCGCGAACTCCTCTCCGCCATAACGGGCGGCCAGGTCGGCCAGCCGCTGCACCTGCTCCCCGATGGCTTCGGCGATGGCGCGGAGGCAATTGTCGCCGGCGGACGGGCCATACAGGTCGTTGTACAACTTGAAGCGGTCCACATCGATCATCAGCAGCGCCAGCGGCAGCTCGGCGCGCGTGGCCCGGCGGACCTCATTCTGCAGCGCGGCGTCAAAGCAGCGCCGGTTGGCGATGCCCGTCAGGCCGTCCAGCATCACCAGCCGCTGCAACTGGTTGTTGGCCTGGTGCAACTGCGCCTCGACCTCCTTGCGCTGCGTCACGTCCCGGGTCGTGATGACGTAGTTGGGCGCGTCCGGCAGCTTGCGTCCCGCCGCCTCCACCCAGACGAAGCTGCCGTCCTTGCGCTGGGCACGGTAGCTGACCGGCGGCGCCTGGCCGTAGCCGAACAGGGTGTCCAGGTTGGCGGTGAAGACCTGCAGGTCATCAGGATGAACGGCGTCGTAAGCATCGCGGCCGATCAGCTCCTCCGGCAGGTATCCCAGCAGCCGTTCGCTGGCCGGCGAAACCCAGATGCGCTGGCGGTCAGGCCCGAACTGGGTGATCAGGTCGGTGCTGTTGTCGGCCAGCAGGCGGAGCTGCTCCTCGTTCCGCCATACGCTGCCCACGGCCAGGCGCTGCCGCTGGACCCTGTCCGCCAGGCGCCAGCCCAGCAGGCCCAGCGCCAACGCCGCCGCGCACGCCGCCGCGATGGCGGTGCAGGCGCTGCGCCACCAGCCGGCCAGGATGTCCTGCTCGGACAGGGCGGCGAACACGACCAGCGGATAGGCGTCCACCCGGCGGAAGCTGGTCCACCGCACGACGCCATCCACCTGCGAGGTGGCCCGCGCGTCGGCGGCAGGACCGTTCCCGCCATGGTCCCGCCTGAAGCCATTGCCGGCGAGGCTGCGGCCGACCAAGTCCGAGCACTCGGGCAAGCGGACCAGCAAGGTGCCGTCATCGCTCGCCAGCATCATTGCCCCGTGTGCGCCGATGTCGAAGCTGCGATAAAAGGCCGTGAAGCCGTCAAGGTCGATCGTCGCCAGCGCGATGCCGGCGAAGGCGCCATCGGGCCGGTCGAACCGCCGCGAGACGTTGAGCGCCCACCGTCCATTCACCGGGCTTTGCAGCGGCGGGCCGATGTGGACGCCGCGGTCGGAATGGGTGCTGTGGAACGCGAAGGGTTCGCGGCTCCCGCTAGATCCAAGCGGGTCTCCCTGCAACGAGCTGGACAGCAAGCCTCCATCTGCCCGGTAGATGACCAGGTCCCGCACCGGGGCGCCTGCTGCCACCCGGGCCGCCATGTAGCCGTGCAGCCGGCCGGCCGCCGCATCAGAGGCTCCGTCATGTTCCAGACGCTCGACCAGGTCGGCGGTCACGATGCCGGCAGCCTCGACCGTTGCGTGCGCCTGCTCGGCCAGGGACCTGGCGAGGCTGGCCGCCTGGGTCCGGCCGTCCTGCAGCGTCAGGTCGCGCGACAGTTGCACGTGCCATGCGGTGACACCGAGGATCGAGGCGCCGACGAGCAGCACGAACATACGCACAAGCCGTTCGGGGGCTGGGTGCTCGTGGACAAAGCGTTGCAGCGGACTTGCGTGCATTGTTGCACGGAGGGCAGTCCAGGGGGCAGTCATCGTTGTCATTGTCCCGACCAGAGGGTCACGGCGTATTGCCGCTGATCACGACCTTGAGAGATGACGGTTAATTATTCGTTTTGGCGGACCGCGGTCCGGCGCAATACAAAGCATGACTTGCAGGCGCCTCACCTGGGTCTTAACGGCCCATTCGGATTCTTGCCTCAAGCTGGCAGCGTCCCGTCCCGTTCACGCAGGGGGCCGCGGTTGCGCAGCGCGGCGGGTTGCTGAGCGATTCGAGTTTAGGGTACGAGACAGCATGGACCAGGCAGGCCCAGCACCAGGCACTCCCGAAAGCCGCGCGTTGACGGGCCTGCGCGGCATCGCGGCGCTGCTGGTGCTGATGCACCACTTCTTCCTGCACTTCGGTGGAGATCTAGGAATCCCCTTGCTCAGCGGGGTGCTGCGGCGGGGCTACCTGGGCGTGGATTTATTCTTCGTGCTCAGCGGCTTCGTCATCTCCATGGTGTATGGGCGCTGGTTCGGGGCAGCGGTCCCCGGACGGACCTTGGCCGCCCGCATCGGCACGTTCCTGCTGCGCCGCGTCGCCAGGATATGGCCGCTGCATGTAGTGGTGGTGCTGGTGCTGATCGGGCTGGCGGCGGCAGGCCAGCACGGCTTCTCGGTCCGTTTCAGCTTGGTCAACCTCGCCCTGGTCCAGGGCTGGGGGATCAGCGGCGAGATCAACCCGCCGGCCTGGTCGATCAGCGCGGAGTTGCTGGCCTACCTGCTGTTCCCCCTCCTCGCGCCGGCCGTGCTGCGCAACCGGCTGGGGGTGTTGCTAGGCTTGGTGATCGTGGTGTCGGCGCTGGCGATTTGCCTGGGGCTGGCGCCACCGGCCGGGCCAGAGCGGCGCGGGCTGCTGGACATCCATTACAACTACAGCGTACTGCCGGTGCTGCGCTGCCTGGCCGGGTTCGTGCTGGGCATGCTGGCCTGGCGGGCCGGGGCGGCGCCGGCAGTCCGGCGGTTCGCGCAGGCGCCGTGGACCGGGCCGGGCGCCCTGCTGCTGCTGCTTGGGCTGATGCTGGCGCATGTGAACGACCTGCTGATGCTGGCGCTGCTACCGGTGATCGTGCTGGGGATGCACCTGGGCCGCGGCTGGGCCTGGCGCCTGCTGACGGTGCAGCCGCTGCATGGGCTGGGCGTGCTGTCCTACGCGATCTACCTGATCCATTACGCGCTGTTGACCACCCTTCCGGTGAACGTGGCGCCCTGGCCTTTGATGCTGGCGCTCTACCTGCCGGCGACCCTGCTGCTTGCGGGACTGGCCCACTTCGCCATCGAGGCGCCGACGCGGCAGGTCATGCGCTGGGCGGGGGACGCCGCCCTTGGCTTGACGGGCCGGCGGGCGGCGCGGGCCTGAACCCAGGGCTGCTGCGCCGCAGCGGCGAATTGCGGTGCGCCGGCCCGGCCGAAAAGGCATTCCGGCCGTCGGACCAGGGCAGGTGCTCGCTGGTCCCGGCGTAGCTCCCCGGCGCCGTTCCGCGGGCAGGATGGCTGCAAAGGGTGCGGGAACCGCGCTGGCTGCCGCCCCTTCACTCGGGGGAAGGAGCAGCGAGCATCCTCGCCGCGAAATCCTCCATGTCTGCCGCCACCATGTCCCATCCGCCTTCCGCCGCGAAGTCCCGCACCTGCAACGGCCCATACTCCGTCGGCCGCGGGATGAATCCCGTCCGCAGCCCCAGCTTCTGCGCCGCCGCCAGGTCGTTGTTGTGCGCCGCGCACAGCATCACCTGCGCCGGGTCGAGCGACAGCAGCCGGCACGCCCCCAGGTAGGTCTCGGGATCGGGCTTGTAGTGCCCGAACACCTCCGCGCACAGGATGACGTCCCATGGCAGCCCAACTGCCCTCGCCATGTTGACCAGCAGCGCCACATTGCCGTTGCTCAACGGCGCCAGGACGTAGCGCGGGTGCAACGCCCGCAGCCCAGGCACTGAATCGGCCCAGGGCTTCAGCCGGTGCCATCCCTGGCTCACCCACGCCATCTCCGCCTCCGTCAGCCCCGTCAGGCCGAACCGCGGCGCGATCTCCTCCAACGTCGCCCGGTGCAGCGCGTCCAGGTTGGTCCAGGGCAGCTCGCCGCGGCGCACCCGGTCCATGCTGGGGACATATCCGACCCGCCATGCGTCAACCAAGCCGGTCCAGTCCGCCTCGTGCCCATGCGCCTGCCCCCAGGCGGTCAATTCTGGGATCAGGCTGCCGCGCCAGTCCACAACGGTGCCGAACACATCGAACAGGATGGCGCACACATCCATGAAGGGGGGGGTGGGGGATGGCATGGTCAGGCTCCTAATCGAACATCCGGAACAATCCCCGCAGGAACCCCGGCGTCAAGGCCGAGAGCGGATTGACCGAAACGGTCGGGTTCGCGGTGTCGCCGCGGTAGCTGAACCCCAGCGCCAGCAGCCCGCCGCCCTGCTCGGCCGAGAACAGCCGCCCGATCATCGGCAGCCGTCCCAGCGCCGAGTTGAGCGCATAGGCCGGCACGATGGTGCCCTGCAGGTCCACCGTCTTCGCCCCAGTGTCGATCCGCCCGCGCGCCGTCAGGCCGAGCGAGTTGCTGAACACCCCGGCGTCCTGCAACGCCAGCACGCCGGCCTCCCACCGGAACGGAGCCGTCAACTGGTTGAACGCCAGGCCGGGTCCGCTCATGGCCTCGCCGATCCCATAAACCGTCAGCGCCTGCAGCAGCTTGCCGATGCCTGGGGCGTTGCGGATATGGAACCCGGACAGCGTGGCGGTGCCGGACAGCGGCGGGTCGGGCTTGGTGTCGTCGTACTGCGCCTCGATCGCCAGCGTGCCGCCCTGTACGGTGTCGGTCAGGTCCAGCGCCTGCGCCAGCCCGCCGCCATCGGCCGACCGCAGGCTGACTTGGCGCCCGGCGCCGTGCGGGGCGATGTCCAACCGCAGCCGCTCCGTCCCGCTGGACTCGGCGTGAACGACGCTGACCCTGCGGCCGTCGTTCTCGGCATGGGCCGTGACGCCGCCGATGCTGCGCCCCTCCGACAGCAGCACCTTGTCGAACCGCACGTCGGCCACCCACGGCGTGCCGCGCGGCTCCGGCGCTGTAGCGCGGCGGGCGGCAGGTGCGGCCGGCTTGCGGGCCAGCTCCGGGCCGAGGTCCAGCACGGCGCCGTCCAGGGTGGCGCGGACCGGCTCGTTCGGCCTGGACGGCAGGCGGATGTCGCCGCGCGCCCGGGTGGGGCCAAGATGGATGGGGTCCAGCACCAGATGGCTGGGCCGGTCGCCGACCATCTCCGCCCGGCCGCGCACCTCCATGCCGGGTCCCTGCGCCTGCAGGTCGCGGATGCCCTGCAGGCGCCCGCCCCGCAACATCAGCCGCGCGCCGGCGGTGGCCGGTTGGCCCGGCGCCTTCGACCATCCGGCCAGCGACAGCGCGGCGTCGCGCAGGTCGGACTGCAATGCCACCTCCGCCGTGCCGTCCCGGTGTTCGGTATAGGCGGCCTGGAACCCTACTTGCCCGGCGCCCATGATGCCGCCGAAATCCAACCCGGCCGCCGCAAGCTGCGGCACCGTGGCGCGGCCCGTCCCCGTCGCGCGCTGCGTGGCCTGCGATCCCGGCCCGGGGGTGAAGTCCATGTCCAGCGTGACCGCGGCGGGAATCGAGGCGATCTCGGCCTGCCCCGAGGCTTGCAGCGCCTTCTTGGTGACATCGAACGTGATCTCGCCGCGGTCCAGGTCCCGCCCGGCTACGACGCCGCCGAGCCGCAGGCCGCTCAGCCCGCCCTTGGCATGGATGAGCACCTCGTCAAACGTCAGGTGGTCCTCCATGGGCATCGTGACGACCAGGTTGCCCAGCACGGCGCCGGCCGGCCGTTGGATCGGGATGGGATGCCGGCTCAGCAGGTTCAGCCGCGGGTTCCGCAGCAGATCCAGCAGGTCCGGCACGGTGGCGGATACGTTGGCCGACAAGGCCAGGTCCTGGTCCTTGACCGACAGGCCCTTGATGCGGACCAGCCCGTTGGACAGTTGCGCCGCGCCCTGCCGCCCAGTGGGCAGCGTGATCTCCAGCACGTCCGGGTTGACCAGGGTCAGCACGGCCTGGGCATGTTCGATGGGCGGCACCGGGCGCAGCCAGTTGATCGTCATGTCGTCGCCCAGCAATACGCCGCTGCCGGCAGTCAGCTTCGCGCCCGACCCGTCCGCGGCGACCTGCACCGTCCCGGTGAAGCGGCCATCGCGGACGGTCCCACCGGTCAGGTTCTCCGTCAGCCACGGGCGGGTATGGCCGCTCCACGCCACCGGCCACAGCGCCGGCATGTCGGCGACCACGGCATGGTCCACATTGGCCGTCACGTCTACCTGGAAGCCTGGCACCCGGATGCCTGGCACCCGGGTGCCCGGCCCGGCCCATACGGCGTGGGCAGAGGCGGCGACGGTGCTGGGCCAGCCGCCGCTGGGGGAGGCGATCACCGTTTGGAACCGGGTCACGTCCACCTGGTCGGGCCGCCCCCAATCCCGGCTGCCGGCCCACTTGGCGCCGGCCTGCAGCGAGAACGACTCGAACGGCACTTCCGCCGACGGCGTCCGCACGCGGCCGGCCCCGGACCCCGCCTCGATGAGGACGGCCTGGGGCACGAGGTCGGGGAGCAGGTCCAGGGTCGCCGAGGCGCGGACCGGCGCGTCCAGCAGGGCAAGCCGCGCCAGCGCCGGGGCCGCCTGGGCCAGCGCCGCTGGGGACACCGGGGTCAGCGTGGCCTCCAGCCGGGTGCCCGCCCCGGCCTCGCCCAGCTCGGCGCGCAGGTGCAACGAAGACTCGACACTCCCCACGGCTAAGCGGGCGTCCGCCGTGCCGGTCACCCCGCCGCCGGGCTGCCGCACCAGGTCGGCCACCGCGCCATCCAGTCGCATGATGGCGCCGAGCCTGACGTCCCGCACCTCGACTGCGGTGTCATGGAGCCGCACCGTCCGCAACTGCTGCGCGCCGGCGCCGGTGAGCGAGGCATCCGTGCCGGCGGGCCGCCGGAGCAGGGCCAGCATCTCGGCCACGCTATCCTCCGGGGACGCGCTACCCAGGCTGTCGGCGGGACCGCCCAGGTCGAGGCCGACCTTGCCGTCGCGCTCCCGCACCAGGTGCAGCCGCAACCCGTCCAGCACGACCGACCGCGGCACGACCTTGCCCAGCAGCAGCGCACCCGGCGAGAGCTGCACGCTTGCCTGGTTGACCAGCAGCGCCGGGGCCTCGTCGGCGCCGACCCGCATGTCCCACGCCTGCACCTCCAACGGATGGCCAGCCCCATGCTCGAATGCCCGCCACTGCACGGTCGCGTGGCCGATGGCGAAGCGTGACGGGCTGCCTGGGGCATTGAGGCGGGCCTCGGCGCGGCGCACCAGCCAGGTCACGTCCAGCGGGGCCTGCGACATCCGCCAGAACAGCACCGCCGCCGCCGCCGCCGCGAACAGCAGGAGCGCAAGCACGGCCAGGACGATCCAATGGGCCACACGTCCCAGCAGCCGCCCCGCACGGTCCGCCCGGCTCCCCGCCGGTTGACGGCATTGTGGTTCGCCCGCAACCCTGGTCCTCGATGGCCGATCCCGCATCTTGGCTTCGCCGCTCATGGCCCTGCGCCGCCGACCCTGCCGCCGCCGAACGGCTGATCGAGCGGTATGCCGCGCTGGGGAGCGCCCAGGCTGCGCTGGCTGCGACGCCGGAGGGCGCGGAGGCCCTGGCGGCGCTGGGCGGCGGCAGCCCCTACTTGTCCGACCTGCTGGTGCGGGAGGCCGAGGTGCTGCTGCAGGTGGCCGCGCACGGCCCGGACCAGGCGGCGGCACGGGCGGTGCAGGCGCTGGCGGCCGTGCCCTTCACCGCACCGCGCGCCCAGGTTGCGGCGGCAGCCCGGCAGGCCAAACGGCAGGTCGCGCTGGTCACTGCCATCGCGGACATCGGCGGCATTTGGGGTCAGGCCCGGGTCACGGCCGCCCTGTCCGACCTGGCGGAGCAAACGCTGCGCCTGGTCATCGCCCACCTGATGCGCGCCGCCCACGACGCCGGGGAGATTGCCGTGCCTGACCCGGCACAGCCGGAGCGCGGCTGCGGCCTGGTGGTGCTGGGCATGGGCAAGCTTGGCGCACGCGAGTTGAACTACTCCAGCGATATCGACCTCATCCTGCTCTACGCCCCTGAAGCCCACCCCGGCCGCGGTGAAACCCTGGGCGCGGTGTTCACACGCGTCGCACGCGCGCTGGTTGCCATCATGGAGACGCGGGACGCCAACGGCTATGTCTTCCGTACCGATTTGCGCCTGCGCCCCGACCCCGCGGCCACGCCCCCCGCCGTCGCCCTGCCCGCCGCCATCGCATACTACGAAAGCATGGGCCAGAACTGGGAGCGCGCCGCGATGATCAAGGCGCGTCCGGTGGCGGGGGACCTCACCGTGGGCGCCGGGTTCTTGCAGGCGATCCGGCCTTTTGTGTGGCGGCGCGGGCTGGACTTCGCCGCCATCGCCGACATCCATGCGATGAAGCGGCGGATCAACACGCATAAGGGCCTTGGTGCGCCGACGCCAGACTTGGCCGGCTTCGACCTCAAGCTGGGCCAGGGCGGCATCCGCGAGGTCGAGTTCGCGGCGCAGACCCTGCAGTTGGTGTGGGGCGGGCGCGACCCGTGGCTGCGCGACCCCACCACCTTGGGGGCGCTGCGCCGCCTGGCCCGCGCCGGGCACCTGCCGCGCCGGGCCTGCGCGGAGCTGACAGTGGCCTACCGCGTGCTGCGCCGGGCCGAGCACCGCTTGCAGATGGTCGCCGACCGGCAGACCCACGCCCTGCCCAGCAAGCCGGCGGAGCTGGAGCGGTTCGCCGTCTTCATGGGCTGCACGGACACCCCGGCCCTCACCACGTACCTGCTGCACCACCTGGAGCGCGTGGCCGCTCGCTATGCCGGGGTGTTCGAGACCGTGCCGGACTTGCCGGCCGCGGCGGCAACCCTCGACCTGCGTGGCCTTGACGACCCGCCGGAGACGGTGGCGGCGCTTGCGGGCCTGGGCTTCCACAACATGTCCGGCATGATCGCCACGCTGCGCGGCTGGCAGGCGGGCCGGTTGCGCGCCCTGCGCTCTACCCGGTCGCGCGAACTGATGGATGCCGTGCTGCCGTCCCTGCTGCAGGAACTGGCGGCGCAGGCCGACCCGGATGCCGCCTTCAACCGGCTGGATGCGCTGCTGTCCCGCCTGCCGGCCGGGGTGCCGCTGCTGTCCATGGTCCAGCGCAACCCGGCGCTGCTGGGCCGCGTCGCCGCCGTGCTGGGCGCCGCCCCGTCCCTGGCCGACCACCTGGCCCGGGTGTCGGCGGCGCTGGAGGGCCTGCTGACCCCCAGCGCCAACGACCCGGCCCGCAGCCTGGCAAGCCGCCTGGCCGGTGTGCAGGGGTTGGAGGACATCCTGGCCGTCACCCGCCGGGAGGTCCGGGCGGAAGAGTTCCGCCTGTGCGTCGCGCAGATGGAGGGCTGGCTGGACGTGGACCAGGCCGGGCTGGACCGCACCCGCCTGGCCGACGCCGCGCTGTCCGCGCTGCTGCCGGCGGTGATGGCGGAGCACCGCGGCCGCTATGGCGCCGTGCGCGGCGGCGACATGGCGGTGGTGGCGCTGGGCAAGGCCGGCAGCCGGGAGATGATGGCCGGGTCCGACCTGGACCTGATGCTGATCTACAGCCACCCGGCCGGCGTGACCGAGAGCGTCGGCGGCCGTCCCGTCCCATCCAGCCAATGGTTCATCCGCGCCGCCCACGCCTATGTCGCCGCGCTGACTGCGCCGGGGGCTGAAGGGCCGCTGTATGACGTGGACATGCGGCTGCGCCCGTCGGGCAACAAGGGACCTGTCGCGGTGTCGCTGCCTGCCTTCCAGCAGTACCACGCCAATGACGCCTGGACCTGGGAGGGCATGGCGCTGACCCGGGCCCGCGTCGTGGCGGGCGGTCCCGCCATCCGCGCCCGGGTGGAGCGCGCCATTGCCGATGCGGTCGCCGCGCCGCGCGATGCCGCCGCAACCCGGGCCGATGCCGCCGCGATGCGCGGGCGGCTGTTGCGGGACCTGCCGGCTTCCGGCCCGTGGGACGTGAAGCTGCGGCCCGGCGGTGGGCTGGAGGTGGAGTTCATTGCCCAGACCCTGCAGCTCGTCCGCGGCGTGCGGCCGGGTTGCCAGCATACCGGTGTCGCGTTGCGCGCCTTGGCTGACGCCGGCGCCCTGCCCGAGGCGGACGCGGCCATGCTGATCGCCGCGGACCGGCTGTGGCGCACGGTGCAAAGCATGGTCCGCATCACCGTCGGCCGCGGCGCCACGGAGCTGCCGGCGCCTGCAGTCCAGGCGCTGTTGCGGGTGTGCAACGCAGGGGTTGATCTGGCTGCGTTGCGTGCCACCCTGGACCGGACGGCGGCGGAGGTCCGCGCCGCGTTCATCAGGCACATAGGGGTTCCGCAATGAGCATTGCCGAGGGCGACGCCGCACCGGCGTTCGAGATGCCGGCCAGTGGCGGGCGGACGGTCAGCCTGGCCGCGATGCAGGGCCGGCCGTTCGTGCTGTACTTCTATCCGAAGGCCGACACGCCGGGCTGCACCAAGGAGGCGCAGGCGTTCCAGGAGGCGCTGGGCGACCTGGGCAGCATCGGCGTCGAGGTGATCGGCGTGTCCAAGGACGCGATCAAGCCTATCGACCGGTTTGCCGAGAAGTATGGCCTGACGTTCCCGCTCGCCTCCGACGCTGGCGGTGTTGTGGAGGCGTACGGCGCATGGGCCGAGAAGTCGATGTATGGCAAGACCTACATGGGCATCGACCGCAGCACGGTGCTGGTGGATAAGGCCGGCCGCATCAACCGTATCTGGCGCAAGGTGAAGGTGCCGGGCCATGCGGCGGAGGTGATGGCGGCGGCCAAGGCGCTGGGCCAGTAGCGGATCAGGCCAGCCTCCCTGTTCCCGCCCGCTGCACGGTCCAGCCGGGCGAAATCATTGCGGGCCGCTTGGCACGGCAGTCTGGACTTGGCGCCATCTCCAGGCGGATGGCGAACAGGAACATCGAGGAGGTGCACCACCGTGCTTGCGCTTGGATACGTCGTCGGAGTTGCTCGGGCCGCTGCCTTGATCGTCGGGATCAACCTGCCTGCCGCGTCGCTCGCAAGCGGCCTGCCCGCCCTCGCACCGGAGAGTTCGGCTGAGCTGCAACGGCTGCTGCGGGTGCAGGACCAGCAGAGGCCGGTGCAGTTCGACAACCGGACCCCGCCACGCATCCCATCCAGCACGTTCGACCGGCTGTTCATGTGGAACGAGATCGCGCTCGACACCACCGCGATCGACCACACCCCGCTGCAGCCCGGCGAAGCCCGGGTGTTCGGCGAGCAATATGGCCCGGCCCGCGCCAGCCGCGCCATGGCGATCATCCATATCGCGATGTTCGAGGCGGTGAACGCGGTCACGCAACGCTACAGGAGCTACACCGGCCTGCCCCGGGCCACCGGCGGCATCTCCTTGGACAGCGCCATCGGCCAGTCGGCCCACGATGCGTTGGTGCAGCTCTACCCGTCGCAGGGCGGGAGGCTGGATGCGATCCTGGCCCTGGACGCAGCCCATCACCCAGGCGGCGCGGCCGAGCTGACGGCGGGCCATGCGCTGGGTGCGGCGGCGGCCCGATCGATCATCAGCCTGCGCAGTGCCGACGGGTCCCAGGTTCCGGACCCAAGGGTCGGCGGCCCCTTCAGCCCAGTTGGCGGCGTGGGGCACTGGTCGCCTGACCCGGTCAGCGGGTTGACGCTGTACCTCGGAGCCTATTGGGGGCAGGTCAAGCCGTTCGCCCTGGCGTCGAGCGACCAGTTCCGCGCGCCGCCGCCGCCAGGCCTGACCGACCCCGCCTACACCGCTGCCTTCAACCAGGTGGACAGCAAGGGGGGTGACCCACGCTTCGGCACACCCAGCGACCGCACCGCGGCGGAGACGATCGAGGGCATCTTCTGGTCCTATGACGGCACGCCCGGATTATGCGCGCCGCCACGGCTCTACAACCAGGTGGCGCGCGCCATCGTGCTGCAGCACGGGCTCAACACCCTGCCCGAAGCGGCCCGCATGCTGGCGATGATCAACACCGCCATGGCGGATGCCGCCATCGCCGCTTGGGAGACGAAGTGGCACTACCAGTTCTGGCGCCCGGTGACGGCCATCCGTTCGGCCCAGCAGGGCGGCAACACGGCCGTGACGCCGGACCCGGCCTGGGTTCCGCTGGGTGGCCAGGCGACCAACACGCGCGGCCCGAACTTCACGCCGCCCTTCCCGGCCTATGTGTCGGGGCACGCTGCGATCGGCGGCGCGCTGTTCCAGGTCATGCGCCACTACTACCCGGACGCAACGCCGTTCACGTTCGTGTCCGACGAGTGGAACGGAGTGAACAAGGACATCAACGGCAGCCCCCGCCCGCTGCGCCCGCTGCACTTCGCCAACCTCTCCGATGCGGAGCGCCAGAATGCCCAAAGCCGGATTTGGCTGGGCGTGCACTGGCAGTTCGATTCGGATCAGGGAACCATCGAGGGCGGGAAGGTCGCTGACTGGGTTTGGGACCATGCGTTCCAACCGGTGGGGGCCGGCCGCAGGCGGTAGTCAGGGCGGGCCGGGCAGCAGCACCCCGTTGAGGATGTCGAGGCCACGTGGCGCCGGACCCGGTGCGAACCGTGCCTGGCGGGGCTGCAAGGCCAGGCGTCTGCCGCCGTCCTGGAGGACGACCTCGCTTGCGACGATTGACTGGACGGTCAGGCCCGAAATCTTGTCGCCCTCGCTGACCACGATGGGTTTGCCAGGCGCCTCTGCCGCGAAGATCGCCTGACGCTTGCCCCGTGCCACCACGGTGCCGGACAGGCGCGGCAGATCAGCGCCGGACAGTCTTGGCAGGTCTTCGGCCATGGGACGGCGGGTGGGGCTGAACAGCGGCCGGGCCGTCAGCAATGCGGCCAGCCTTCCAGGCTGCGCGCCTCCAGGCTGCGACGCGAGCGCATCGAGGCTGTCTGGTTTCGGCGAAGGTCCGGGCGCTGGGACAGGTTGGAGGACTGACACGACGTCTTCGCCCACGACCGGAGCGGTTTCCGTCCCCTGCGCCTGCACGTGAGCGATGGACACGATGCAGGACAGGACAGCCGCTGCGGCAAGCACCCTCATCGTGCGATGCCCGCACGCCTTGCAAGGGAGGGGTTGCAACGGAAGGAAAGTTGCCCCATCAGGCCAGCAGGACCGAGGCCGCCTCCATCGCAACCCCGGCCGCCAGCGGCAGCACCAGCAGCGCCGCCGCGCGCGACACCGGCCAGGTCCGCCAGGTCAGCAGCGCCGCGCCAGTCACCGCCGCGACGCCGCAGGCGACGACGATGCCATGCTGGTCCACACCGGACAGCAGGAACGGGAACAGCGCCGCCGCGGCCCAGAACGCATCCACGGCCCGGCTCTGCCATGTCCCGCGCAACCAGTACCGGCCCACGCCGAGCAGCCCGAACAGCACCCCCTCGGCCGCCAGCAGCCACGCCGCGGACACGCCGTCCGGCAGCACCCCGTCCGGCACCACGTCATCCAGCGGCCACCCCATGACGAGGCACACCGTCGGGAACACCAGCGCACCCGCGGCATAGAGCAGGACGGTGAAGGCCGGCCCCTGCCCTAGCCGCCCCTGCCCGAGGTTCCGCACCTCCAGCGCCGCCGCTGCCGCAAGCCCAAGCACCAGGACCAGGCCCGCCGGATGCACCCCAAACGTCAGGTCGAACTCGCCCCGCAGCACCCGCTGCGGATCGATGTGCGTGCCGAAGCGGTACCACGCATACTCGATGCCCAGCGTCACCGCCGCCGACGCCACCGCCAGGCCCAGCAGCGGCAACGCCCCGCGGTCCCGCCCCGCCGGCAGCAGGCGCCACAGCATCAGCCAGGCGAACACCCCCGCCGCCAGCGTGGCCGCCGACACGTCCGCCTTGGACTGCAGGAAGAAGTGCGCCGCCGCCAGCGCCGCCAGCCCGAAGACGTAGCGGTGCACCCGCTTCCAGTCCTTGCCCAGCCGCTTCACCCAGGTGTCCGACGACGTCCAGGTCAGCACGCCCAGGCCCAGCAGCGCGACGAACCCGATGGTCAGGTAGAACCGCACGGCGATCTCGGTCGCCACCGTCAGCAGCCGCCAGTTCTGCTCGGCCATGTAGAACAGCAGGTGGATGCCGGCATACACCGCCACGGCGACCCCGATCATGCGGCGCACCACCACCAGGTTCGGTATCCCCAGCAGCGCCTTGGCGGGCGACACCATTAGGGACACCATCAGGAGCCAGACCGCCCAATATCCGGTGCCGAGTTCCAGGGCGTGCACCGGCTCCGCCCCCAGCATGTGGGCGCCCCAGCGGAACGCCAGCCACAAGCCCGGCAGCAGCAGCAGCGTGAACGTCACCGCCCGCAGCGGGTGCAGCCGCCCGCGCCGGTCGAGCCATGGCGCCTGGTCCTTCAAGGCTTGCAGCAGCGTCGTGGAGTGCGCCCTCGGACCCACCCCCATGCTCACCGGGGCGTCCGCGGGCTGGAGTGGGCATAGCCCGGCGGCACCGTGAACGCCGCGGCGTCCTGCGGGCCGTAATCGACGCGGGTGGCCTGCACCAGCACCTGGGCGCCGCGCCTGGCCCGCAGCATCACGCCGTCCGCGGTGAAGCAGGCCAGCGTCGGTTGGCCGCTGCTGTCCTGCGTCTCCCACTCCGTGCAGGGCACGCCGGCAACCTGGTCCACGCCCCGGCGGGTGAAGCGGCCAGCCGGGGCGACGCCGGCCATGGCCCCGGCCGGCGCCGGCATGTCCAGCACGGCGCGCTCGGGGTCGCTGACCATCGCCAGGGTGTGGGCGGGGTAGTCCAGGATCGCGTAGAGGCCCGGCGTCGGCAGGTCCAGCCGCAGCCGCTGGTCGGACGCCCGGAACCTCGACCGCTGCTCGACCGCCCTGTCCCCCTGCCCGGCCCGGTAGGTCACGTCCACGTCCCGCGTCGGCGTCACCGGCGGCCGGTCCTGCGCCCAAGCCAGGCCAGGGGACCCAAGCGCCAACAGGACTGGGACCAGCAGGACTGGGACCAGCAGGACGGGGATCGCGGCGGCGGCGCGGTTCACCGCTTGCGGCCGAAGTCCGGGATGTTCAGCGTCATGTAGCCTGGCGGCGCCGTGAACAGGTCCGCCGCGACGGCGCCATACGCCACGTTGGTCGCGGTGAAGCTGCCGTGCCGCCCGTCGATCTCGCCCTCCGCCCGCAGCGCCACGCCGTCCGCGGTCAGGCAGACGGCGCCAGCGCCCCGCTTGGACTGCATCGCCCAGGTGGTGCAGGCGCGTCCGGCGACGGTGCCGCGCCGGGTCATCTGCACGCCGTCCAGGGTCAGCGGCTGCAGGTCGCGCTCCCGCACCGGCAGGGTCAGCACGGCGTGCATCATGTCGTCCACCACGGACGCGGTGTGGCGGGGCAGATCGACGATCACCGCCTGTGGCCGGTTCGCCGGCTCCGCCCGCAGGCGCTGGCCGGCGGCGTCCCAGGACAGGCGCAGCGGGCCGTCGATCCCGCCGGGGATGGCCTGCGTGGCGGCGCCCTCCACCCGGTAGGTCACGGTCACGTCGCGGTCCGGCTGCACGCGCGGCCGGTCTTGGGGTGACGCAGCCTGGGGTGAGGCAGCCTGGACCATGGCGGCGGGGGCAGCCATCAGCAGGGGCATCAGCAGCAGGAGGATGGGCAACCTCATCGAGCGGGTCCGTTGGGGGGCGCCATGTGTTCGAAGTCGGGCGGCACCATGAACTCCTTCGGCGGCGCCGGGGTATAGGATACACTCAGCGCGTCGATCAGGCTGCGCCGGCTCGACTCGTCCTGGCTGAGGCTCCGCAGCAGCACGCCGTCGTCGGTGATGCACATGACGCCGCGGCTGCCGTCCAGCGCCACTTCCCACACGTTGCAGCGGGTGGCGGCCACGGTGTCGGCGCCGCGCCGGGCGAACTTCATGCGAGCATTCAGGGTGAACTGGTCCTGCGGGCCGCTGGACCAGGGCAGGTCCATCACCGTCTGCTCGTCCGGCACCACCAACGCCATGCGCTTTTCGGCCTGGTTGACCAGCATGTAGGTGCGGTCGGGCATGTCGATCCGCATGGATGCGCCATTGGGCAGCGTGGTGATGCGGACCTCGGCTGGGGGATTTTCGCTGGACGTGACGCGGTACAGCACCGAAGCCTCCCGCGTCGGCGCCATGAGAGGCCGGTCGGCGGCGCCCGGCTTATCAGTGCTTGGCTTGTCGATAGCCGGCTTGTCGGCCGCAGGCTTGTCAGTCGCTGTCGGCGGCGCACCACGTGGAGCGACAAGCTGGGCGTGCGCCGCCGCGGTCGTCAGCAGCAGCGCGGCCAACGCGAGCCTCATGCCGGCGTCTCCCGGCGGGCGGAATGGGCGTAGAGCATCCTGATCTCGGCCTCCAACTCGGCGGGGTCCGGCGCGGCCAGCCACACCGCCGGCACCGCGACGGCTGCCGCAAGCTGCGTCTTGTAGTCCTCACGGGGGATTTCGTCTGCCCCGAACTGCGCCAGGTGGGTGGTCACGAACTGCGTGTCGAGCAGCGTGTAGCCACCCATCCCCATCCGCGCGACCAGGTGGACCAGCGCCACCTTCGAGGCATCGCGCGCCGTGCTGAACATGCTCTCACCGAAGAACACGCCGCCCAGCGACACGCCGTACAGCCCGCCGACCAGCACCCCATCCCGCCGGCACTCGACGCTGTGCGCATGGCCCAGGCGGTGCAGGGCGCCGAACAGCCGCTCGATGTCCGCGTTGATCCAGGTGTCCTGCCGTCCCGGCCCCGCCGCCGCGCAGCCCGCGACCACGGCGGCGAAGTCCCGGTCGGACGACACCTCGTACTGGCCCGACAGCACCGTCCGCAGCAGCCGCTTCGGCAGGTGGAACCCGTCCAGCGGCAGCACGCCCCGCAATTCCGGGTCGAGCCAGTACAGCCGCGACCCGTGCCGGGTTTCCGCCATCGGAAACAGCCCGGCGCGGTAGGCGCGCAGAAGGAGGTCGGGCGTGACTTCGACGGTGCGTCGCGACATCCGGCCAGCGTGGCGCGGCGCGACGCCATTGCCAAGCAGTTCCGTCTAGGCGGCGCTCACGAACCGCTCAAGCCAGTGAATCGTGTAGTCGCCGGCCACGAACTCCGGCGCCTCCAGGATGCGGCGGTGCAGCGGCAGGGTGGTCTTGATGCCCTGGATGGCGAACTCGCCCAGGGCGCGGCGCATGCGGGCGATGGCCTCGGGCCGGGTCGGCGCATGGACGATCAGCTTGGCGACCATGCTGTCGTAGTACGGGGGCACGACGTAGCCGGCATACAGCGCGCTATCCACCCGCACCCCCAGGCCGCCGGGCGCATGGAACACATCGACGCGCCCCGGCGTGGGCATGAAGGTGTCCGGGTCTTCCGCCGTCACCCGGCACTCGATGGCATGGCCGCGGAAATGCACATCGGCCTGCGTGTAGCCCAGCTCCTGCCCGGCGGCGATGCGGATCTGCTCGCGCACCAGGTCCACGTCGCAGACCATCTCCGTCACGGGATGCTCGACCTGCAGGCGGGTGTTCATCTCGATGAAGGCGAACTGGCCGTCCTGGTACAGGAATTCCAGGGTGCCGGCGTTGCGGAACCCGAGCTTGCGCAGGCCGGCCGTCACCACCGCGCCCAGCTCGTCCCGCTGCACGGCGGTCAGCGCCGGGGAGCCGGCCTCCTCCAGCAGCTTCTGGTGGCGGCGTTGCAGGCTGCAGTCGCGCTCGCCGAAATGGACGACGTTGCCGTGCGCGTCGGCCATCACCTGCAGCTCGATGTGGCGGGGGCGGTCGAGGTACTTCTCGATGTAAACGGCGTCGTTGCCGAAGGCGGTGCGGGCCTCGGTGCGGGCGACCGTCCAGGCATCCTCCATCTCGTATGCCGAATGCGCCACCTTCATGCCGCGCCCGCCGCCGCCGGCCGCCGCCTTCACCAGCACGGGGTAGCCGATGCGGTCGCCGACGGCGCGGGCCTCGTCCAGGTCCATCACCTCCCCGTCCGAGCCGGGCACCAGCGGTACGCCGAGCGACGCCATGGCCGCCTTGGCGCTGATCTTGTCGCCCATCATGCGGATGTGCGCCGCAGAGGGGCCGATGAAGGTCAGGCCATGCGCCTCCACCATCTCGGCGAAGCGGGCGTTCTCGGACAGGAAGCCATAGCCGGGATGGATCGCGTCGGCGCCTGTGACGGCGGCGGCGGACAGGATGGCGGCGGTGTTGAGGTAGCTGTCGCGCGCCGAAGGGGGTCCGATGCAGACGCTCTCATCGGCCAGTCGGACGTGCATGGCGTCGGTGTCGGCGGTGGAGTGGACCGCGACTGTCGGGATGCCCAGCTCGCGGCAGGCGCGCTGGACCCGGAGCGCGATCTCGCCGCGGTTGGCGATCAGGATCTTGTGGAACAAGACGCTACTCGATCGCCAGCAGCGGCTGGTCGTATTCGACGGGTTCGCCGCTGCTAACCAGGATGCGGGTGACGATGCCGGCGCGGGGCGCCTTGATCTGGTTGAAGGTCTTCATCGCCTCGATCAGCATGACCGTCTGCCCGGCGACGACGGCTTGGCCGACGACGACATACGGGGCGGCGCCGGGTTCGGCGGACAGGTAGGCGATGCCGACCATCGGGCTTGGGACGACGCCGACGGTGTCCGGGACCGGTACGGGCACCGCTGCAACGGGCGGTGCGGCGGCTGCCGGGGCGGGCGGGGCGACACTGACCGGGGCCATGATGGGCGGGGCGGCGCGGACGACGCGGATGCGGCTGTCGGCCTCGACGATTTCGATCTCGGTCAGCCCGGTGTCGCTCAGGATGGTCGCCAGGGCGCGGATGGCCTCCGGGTCGAATTTGATGCGGCTCAACGTGGGTTCCTCGATGCCGGGCCGCCGGCTGCACCTGGGCTGTGGGCGATGCGGGGCGGTAGCATGGTGCAGGGGGCGGCGTCCAATGCCGGACCCGGTGCAGGGCGGCGCTTGCCCTGCTGGAAGTGGTCTTCCATATGTCGCCCATGCCGAAAGTTACTTTTGTCGCCCATGCCAAAGTCACTGTTAACGGCGAGCCGCGGGACGTGCCGACGGGCCAGACGGTGGCCGGGCTCCTGGCGGCGCTGGGCCTGGACCGCCGCAAGGTCGCCGTCGAGCGCAACGAGGCCATCGTGCCGCGCTCGGCCTATGAGGCGATCCTGCTGACGCCCGGCGACCAGTTGGAAATCGTGCACTTCATTGGAGGAGGCTGACCCATGGACGGCTATCAAGCACCCGACACCTGGACCGTCGCCGGCCGCAGCTTCCGGTCTCGCCTGGTGGTGGGCACCGGCAAGTACAAAAGCCTGGAGGAGACCGCCGCCGCCATCGAGGCCTCGGGCGCCGAGATGGTGACGGTCGCGGTCCGCCGGGTGAACCTGTCCGATCCCGGCGCGCCGATGCTGCAGGATTACGTGGACCCCAAGCGCTACACCTACCTGCCCAACACCGCCGGCTGCCACACTGCCAACGACGCCGTCCGCACCTTGCGCCTGGCGCGGGAGGCCGGCGGCTGGAACCTGGTCAAGCTGGAGGTGCTGGGGCCGCCGCCGCACCTGTATCCCGACATGCGCGCCACCCATGAGGCGTTGGACGTGCTGGTCGCCGACGGGTTCGAGGTCATGGTGTACTGCGCCGACGACCCCATTGCCGCCAAGCGGCTGGAGGAGGCCGGCGCCGTCGCCATCATGCCGCTGGGCGCGCCGATCGGCTCCGGCCTGGGCATCCAGAACCCTGCCATGCTGTCCATGCTGATCGAGCAGGCGGGGGTGCCGGTGCTGGTGGACGCGGGCGTGGGCACTGCCTCGGATGCGGCGGTGGGCATGGAGCTGGGATGCGATGCGGTGCTGCTGAACTCCGCCATCGCCCATGCCGGCGACCCCGTGCTGATGGCGCGCGCCATGAAGGCCGCGGTCGAGGCCGGAAGGCTGGCGCGGCTGGCCGGGCGGATGCCGCGACGAATGGGGGCGGACCCGTCCAGCCCGCTGGCGGGACTGATCCGGTAATACTTGGTAATCTGTCGTTATCAACTTGCGGCGCACCCCCGGGTGCGCCGTTTCTGTTTTGGGCACTACTGAACAGCGCAGTAAAGTAGCATTAGAGTTTAAGTAACCGCTCCCACGCCGCCGAGACCGATCCTGATAGAACAAACGTCCTTTTAGGTATGTAGAAGTCGGGCTGACCTACTTTCCAAGGGCTCTATAGCTAAGTTCCCGAGGTATATTCCTGACGACCAGCCAATGAGACTGCGGCTTGCGATGAATCTATCTGTTGATGTCAGCGTCAACTCTGTTATCACCCGGACGTGAGCAACGTCTTGAGGTTCTGAATGATCAAGTCCGCCATCCCCTTCCTGCCCGGCTTGGCCGCGTCGATGATGCTGATGGCCGGGTCCGCCCAGGCCCAGTACATCCGTCTCGGACACGCGGCGGGTTGGCAGGAGAACGGACAGGCATCCTGGTATGGCGGGCGCCATAACGGCCGCCCCACCAGCAGCGGCGAGATCTTCAACCAGAACGCAATGACCGCCGCCCACGCCAGCCTGCCGCTGGGCACCCAGGTGCGGGTGACCCTGCAGGGCAGCGCCAACAGCGTCGTCGTCACGATCAACGACCGCCAGCCGGATCATGGCCGGCGCATCATCGACCTGTCCCGCGGCGCCGCCTCGCGCCTCGGGATGCTGCCCAATGGGGTCGGGATGGTGACGCTCACGAGCGTCGCCGAGGCCCAGCCGGTCGAGGTGGCGGAGGCGCCGTATGGCGAGGTCGCCGCCGACATGGACTCAGGCGATATCAGTCCTCGGCGACATGGTCCGCGACATAGGCGCCACGCCGGCCGAGCGGCAGCGGCGGCCCTTCAGTAGAGTCGACCACCGTCTGCAGCTCCAGCTCGGCGTTCAGCTCCGCCCCGAGCAGCACGGCGTAGGCGGTGACGTAAAACCACATCATGATGCCGACGACGGTGCCCAGCGAGCCATAGGTCGCGTCGTAGCTGGCGAACTGCCCGACATAGAGCGAGAACAGCGCCGACACCGCCACCCACAGCACAGTCGCCGCGATCGACCCCGGCGTCACCCACTGCCAGCGCGGACGCTCCCGGCATGGCCCGTAGCGGTACAGCAGCGACAGGCCGGTGAGCACCGCCAGCATCAGCGAGGCGAGGCTGGCCAGGCGGATCAGCAGTTTCTGGTGCGAGGCGAAGCCCAGGTTGGCCAGGACCGCCGGCAGGCCCACCAGCAGCGCCAGGCCGATCACCGCGCTGATGATGGCCAGCAGCGTGATGGTGAACGCCGTGAGCTGGAAGCGCAGCACGCTCCGCCGCTCCCGCTCCTCGTAGGCGAGGTTCAAGGCGGTGATGATCGACTTGGTGCCGGTGGCGCTGCTCCAGAGCGTGATGCCCGTGCTCAGCAACAGGCTCCATCCCAGGGACCCCGGCGGGCGCGACACCAGCATGTGGACACGCTCGGAGATCAGCGTGAAGGCGGAAGGGGGCACCAGGCCGCGCAGCACCTCCAGCTGCGGCTCGACCGTGACGGGGTCGAACAGCATGCCGTAGATGGTGATCAGCATGGACATGGCGGGGAACAGCGCCAGCGTCGCATAGAACGCGCACCCGGCGGCGACGAGCGACACGCGGTCGGTCAGCATCTCGATCAGGGTGCGGCGCAGCACCGCCTTCCAGCCGGCCCAGGGGATGTCCGCGGGAGAGGCGGCATGGCGGCCCAGCGACTGCGCCACCGGCTCGAACGCCAGCCGCACGGATTCGGGGCCTGGCCCGGCGGCTTCGGCCCGCGGTCCCGATGGCTCGGTGATGGGATGCGTCGTCGCCACGGGTTGCGCGTCGTCGGCGGTGGGTGGGGATGGCTGAGGTTCCATCACGCTTTCCTCATTAAACCAACAATCTACGCTGAGATTGTGGCACGGCTGCCAGGGGGCGGACGGGGTGTGCCCACCTTGCGATATTAATCCTGCCGCGTCCCGGATTTTCCCTTGCAAGGGGGGGCATGTGGTCCTATTTCGGCGGTCACGCAGCAACGCACGTGCCTCTGGCCCCTAGGGTTACGCAACGACGTCAAGCGTTCTGGCACACCTCGCTTTCGCTGGTTCGTTCGACCGTTCCGTCAACCCGCCCTGCCCGGCACACGTCCGGGCGGGCGCGTCCTGCCTCACACGTAGGGCGTCTGATCCTGGAGACTAGGCGCGATGACCCCTAAGATCGCCTCCTACCTGGCTGACCACGCCCCAGCCACGCCCTGCCTCGTGCTGGACGTTGACCGGGTGGAGGACAACTACCGCACCCTGCTGAGCGCCCTGCCGCTCGCGCGGGTTTACTATGCCGTGAAGGCGAATCCGGCCACGCCGATCCTGCAGCGCCTGGTCGGCCTGGGCAGCAGCTTCGATGCCGCCTCGTTCGAGGAGGTGCAGTTCTGCCTGGACGCCGGCGCCGTCCCGTCCGCGATCAGCTTCGGCAACACGATCAAGAAGGTGTCGTCCATCCAGCGCGCCCACGCGGCTGGGGTGACGATGTTCGCCTTCGACTCGATCGAGGAACTGGAGAAGCTGGCCGAGCACGCGCCCGGCGCCCGGGTGTACTGCCGCCTGCTGGTGCAGAACGACGGCGCCGAGTGGCCGCTGTCCCGCAAGTTCGGCACCACTGCCGAGACGGCGCGCGACCTGATGATCCGGGCGGGCGAGCTGGGCCTGGACCCTTATGGGTTGTCGTTCCATGTGGGCAGCCAGCAGACCACGACCGGCAGCTACGAGACGGCGATCTCTCGGGTGGCGATGCTGTTCACCGACCTGGCGCAGGCCGGGGTGAGCCTGCGCATGGTCAACCTGGGCGGCGGCTATCCCGTGCGGTACCGCGAGGAGATTCCGGGCATCGACCGCTTCGCCGACGCGATCATGCACGCCATGACGCAGCATTTCGGCAATGACCTGCCGGAGATCCTGATTGAGCCGGGCCGCTTCCTGGTTGGCGATGCCGGGGTGGTCAGCGCGGAGGTGGTGCTGGTCTGCCATAAGGCGAAGGATGACCCGCTGCGATGGGTTTACCTGGATATCGGCCGGTTCGGCGGTTTGGCGGAGACGGAGGGCGAGTCGATCAAGTATCGGTTCCAGACCGAGCACGACGACGGCGAGATGGGGCCGGTCGCCATCGCTGGGCCGACCTGCGACGGGGCAGACATCTTGTATGAGCGGTCCAACTATCGGCTGCCGAAGGCGCTGCGTTCCGGCGAGCGGGTGCAGATACAATCGGCCGGCGCCTACGTGACGACCTACGCCAGCCAACGCTTCAACGGCTTTGCCCCACTGGCCGAGTATTACATCTAAGCTCGACTTTGGCCATCACGCGGCTTGGCAGAGTGCGTAGGTGATGGCGTTTCGAAGGGCTGGGCGGAGTTTCTGCATGTCGGTGGTGCGGGCAGAGGTGACGAAACCCTGTTCCCTCCAGATTTC
>JAABUQ010004392.1_pt1 | contig 24123 bp, 26 predicted proteins | sample 5560001 | NCBI WGS metagenome assembly JAABUQ01 (sample SAMN10711888, study PRJNA513371) | rock metagenome | isolation source: Antarctica rocks | place: Antarctica: Victoria Land, Finger Mt nord | collected 2015-12-18
GGGGAGGTGGTGAAGGTGTTTTGCTGGGGGGAGGTCGTGGGGGAGATATGGATCCTACTTTTTGTGGCGAGCGGGCGGAGGGTCAAGGGCGTGGGGGCTCGATGGGTTGATGCTAGGGGGAAGGCCGTTGTTGTTATGAGGTGAGGTCGGTCTTGGCGGCCGCGATGATGCTGCTGCTGCTGGTGACGATGATGTGATGATGATGGGGTTGTGATGGATACGACGGTGGGGATGAGATTATGCAATTCTGGATCATAAAGGGATGACCGCGTGGGTACAACAGGGTTTTTGGATACTACATCCAGGAGCCCCACAATCAATGTTTTGGATCACACCTAATTTAACCCTTTCAGTGCCATCATTACATTAAAGACACAAAAACCCTCCATCTGCATCCCTATAACCTCATCTCCTCTCCTCTCATCCCCGCCGCGCTTCCCCACACCCGGCCTGAAAGCGGCTCGTTTGGGTATGAAGAGTGATGGAATGGTATAGTGACAAACAGACAAACAAACAAATAAAACAGCCCCCCTTCTCTGATAAGCCACGGCTCAAAGCTTCAAACGCCACGATATGCAGAGCATCCAAGCGCTCACTCCATGTAATGCATTGAACGAAGAAAAAATGGGCGCGCAGCGTGCCACCAATGGGTTCGGCTCTACCGAAAGGGCCCCGCAGTATGTTCCCAACGATGGAGGTAGCCCTGGCCGCAAGACATGCACTAGAGCTCCACCACGATGCCACGTATCGGTGGCCCGTGGGAGAGAAACGCGGCGCCCACTGAGCGGCCAGCGCGACGACCTTTCCCCGTGGCGAAGGCTGAAGAGAAGCGCAGCGCGTGAGGGGTGCTGGGATAGGCATGAGATTCGTGAGAAGCTTGAGCATCCCATGGTTTCATTGAATATCGACCGAGAACCCCACCTCAGCCTGTGACACCCATAGGACCAGGTGTCTTGCCCCACCCCGAGTGCTTATGGCCATGTCCCGGCCCTCCGGATCGGGCACTCGCTTGGCTCTCACTGCTCCCGCCCCTTCGATGGTATGGATTTGACGGATTTGAGAACTCGAATTGGTGTTGTGGCGGTGTGTTGTTCGACGTCGCCGGGTATGTTGGTGGCCCTTGGGCTTGTCCTTGGACATGGCGGACACTGGACTCTTTGGGCCAGGTGGGGGTTTGGTAGGGGTCTGTATCGACGTGTGTGATGATTGGAGCGGCGGGTTTGGCTGATGTTGGGCCCCCGCCGTTGCTCTCTTTGGAGCGAGTCGAAGGGGAATCTGGGTTTGCTTCTGTGATGACTGGGCGGTGGGCCGGCGAGCGACCGATGTTGCCGTAGCGTTTGAGGATTTCTTTAGTGGTTATGTCGGAGGTATTGTTGAAGAGGGAGGAGTCGTTAAGGATGGATTGGAGATCTTCTGGGACCTGTGGTGATTGATTAGTGAATGATTGATAGCAGTAGAGAAGGCCTGCTTACTTCGCACATCTGATCATTGTACTCGATCAGGATGTTGACAGCTTCAATGGCAAGGAAACTGCTCTCGTCCATTCCTACTACTGCGGTCTTGTCTTTGAGAATATTGGGGGTGATCACGGTAGCAAGATTGTGAGTGTCCATTTTGCTTCCACTTTCCTCATCAACTTGGGAGAAAGAAGATGCCCAGACAAGGAAGGAAAAGAGAATCTCGAGGGAATCTCGGTGGCTTTTGGGTAGTAAGCAGCACGTCAAGTGCAAGACCCTCCTTCGTTTGTCTTCGTCTTGTATTTCTGCACAACCAGATTAGCAATGTTTTGCGAAAATGACAATCTTGACTTACTTTGCGACGTGATGAACAATTTGTACAGCTTGTATGTCATCAAGGGATCCGGCAATTCCCGCAAGAATTTTTTGAGTAGTGCAGCTACTTGCACAGGGCTCTCCTTGGACAAATCGACGTCCACTTCTTTCGCATCTAGCTTCTCACTTAGATCTCTGAGTCCTTTGATGTTACCATTCTTGCGAAATACACCTTCCACGGACATGTCCATCTGCCGCATGGCTGATATTGCGTCGTCGATGATACCTGGAACTCGTAATGCGCCGGGACCGACGCCGTAGGTAGACTCGACGCCGTCTCGATCCACCAGGGAATCCAAAGGCACACCGAAGACACCTTTCTTCTTTGCCCCTTTCGGCCTATCGGTTTTTGCGAAAGCTTTACCAAATTTGCCCCAGAAAGTCGGCTTTCTCGTTTCGATAAGATTGAGCAAGTCTTCGAGATTGTAATGGCCCTCGAGTAAAGGCTCCATGGATAGAACCGCAACGTGGCGAACGATGAAATACTCCAACGCAGACAGCTCAGAGAAATAACGTTTGGTCCGTTGCGGTACAGCATCCCCAGCTGGCACGTCAAGATCATTGCCACCGGACATCCTCCGTCCATGACCTTCAAAGTATTTTGGCTGGCGTCCACCGGACCCAATCAAGGTATTTCCAGCGTGCTTGTAGGCATTTGGTCGTTGCTCCTTTGCCTGTTCAGCCGCCACTATTCGTGGAATGTCGTCGAGGGTAAGAGCATCAGTGTTACCAAAAGTGAGATTTGACAAGGCATCTCCTCTGGCATCCCGGTCCTCTTCGATCCGCATTCCTTGACTTCGGCGATCGGGGCCGTTTGCTCCTGCGGACCCGGGCCTTGTCGTCTGAGCTTCAGGCCCATCTAATATCCTTGAGGCCCTAGCTTTCTTAATGTTGGTAGACAGCTGTGTATCCATGCGCGTGGACCGGAGTCGCTTCATTTCTCCAACTGTTTGCTCGTATGATGATCCATGGGCTTCTGCTGCGGTTGTTCCCGTCCCTCCGTAGGACTTTGACCTCGAATTGGCTCTCAAGAGCGGCGGATCGAGTTTCCAGCCCTCATTCACGCGATGGCCCTCGTTGGAGTCATAAGTGGCCAAGTTCGGGTCATCTACTTTCCACGTCAGTCGCTCCAAGGGTATTCCATCTTCAAGACTCACCTGATGTATGGGGAAGAGCTCCTCCTGATCGGAGTAGAGAAAGCAGTCGAGCCAGAGCAACTCGTAGGAGGTAGACATATTGTTGAAGCCGCGATATTGGTTCGAAACTGGCAACAGCATCTGGCCCGTGGTGTCGCTCTTCATGGCATCGCCGACATACAGCTTGGCCTTCGCGCTCGCTCCAAAGAGCATTCGGCAAATCCTCGCCCACGATCCTCTCACAATAATCGCACGTCAAGTGGGCCTTGTGCCATCGCTGTTGATCTAACTTGACGCATTCATCATCGATTGGCTCCTTGCATTTATGGCAGATGTCTGACTGTTGATTTGCCAATTCTGCCACACCAGCAGTCACGCTCAGAGATTGCTCGGCGTCTTTAAGAGAGTCTAGATCTTGAAGGTCCTCGAGAAAGCGGTTCAAGCCTTTCAAACTTTTTCGCTCACGCTCAAGCTTTAGTGCACCTTGGAGACTAATACGGATCAGCAATTTGAGGTAATGCGCTAGACCCGTTACAAGGGAGAGCAATTCCTGTGTTACTCCCAGTTTTCGAACACCAGTCTCTTGGGTTTTGGAAAGGAGCGTAAAGAAAGCCACAATTTTCTTGCATAGCAGTTTTGCTTCACGACCATATGAGAGAGCTATGCAAAGTTAGCACACCGACAATCGGAAGGAGACGAATTACTGCTTACGTTTCAAACCTTCCGATGTGATCAAGGAGTCCAATCGGTCTGTTGCTCCAAAGAGTATGTCCACGTGCCAAATGAATTTCTTTGCCACCATGACACTTTCCATGTAGGCTCCATTACTGACATGAAGAAGCATGTCGGAAATACAAGCAGCAGAAGATTCCTCGAATGTAGACAGCACACTCCAGATTCGATAGACTTTCACTTCCATTTGCTCTTCCTCAACTCGCACTCTGTCCCTTTCCTCTTCTGAAGCATCTTCTTCTAGGCGGTTCGCGTTGGCATCAGCTCCAGCTGGCGCCAGACGTACATTCCAGAATTTGTGAATCATATAGCATTCCGGATGCCAGTGTTGGTTTTCACCGTTCCTGAAAATCTCCACGAATTGTTTCAAAATTGCTGTTTGACAGCCATTGCATCGCTGGGCGTATTGCGTTGAGTAATGGTAATGACAGTACACTTTGCCTTCATGCTCATAATAGCTGTCTTGGGCGCCAAACACCGTTGGGCAAACAGAGCACGTGAAATGCTCGATGTGGTATTTGCGGTCCAAAGCAGTGATGTAAGAACCTCGAAGTGCACCTCCACAATCGAAGCATAACAGATCAAGCCTGCGGAAGTAGTCGATCTCGCACAAAGGATATTGACCTTCGCCTGTCTCTTCGTCGTCGACAGGGAAGAACTTGGAGGCTACGACTTGCCCACAATCCTGGACTCGAAAGTTAGAATCGAGGGTCACCAAAAGCGGAAGGGAATTGGACTCGAACACTCACCCGACATAGGAAACACTCTAGGTGATAGGTGCCACCCAGGGCCCTCACAAATTGGCCTGTCAAAGGTTGATCACATTTTTTGCATATTCTTGGGCCACCGCTGGGTTTCTGTGCGTGCGTGCCGTTTGCACGAGATCTTTCTCTGACAGATATGTTTTGTGAGAGATTGCGATCTCGACCATCACGTGCATCTGCTGGTGGTTGGTTCAAATTTCCATTAGGTCCTCGATGCTCCCCGTGCCAGTATCCATCTGCAGGCCCAAAACCATTCGCTCGCCCCGCGTATGCTTGATTTAGAGACTGACTTGTGGGTTGATACGCTTGTTGCCTGTACCCTCCTCGATACTCATGTTCCTCGTCTCCACGACCTCGCTCTGTCGACGGCGTGCCGTTAGATTGTGGCATCATACCGAGGCTCGTTCAAGGATCCCACTGTAAGTCTTAACACAGCCTCTGAACAGCCAGTGACCAATGTCGCGAAAGCTCTTGAAGGGATAACAGGGTGCCTGATTAGTCGAACCAGCAGCAATTTCCCAGACCCTAGCGCTGGGCCCACGTAGTCACTGAATGTATTGCGCAATTCTTCCTTTCCGTACCAGCAGCGAATTTCAATGCTCCAATAGGGTTTTAATGCAGCTTCCCAGAGCTACAGATGCGCATACAGGACCGACATCCCCAGCGTCGTCCACAACAGTCTTGACCGTGATTCAGCAGACTTGCAGCTGCGTAATAGCTTCCTGCGGTAGCTTGCTGATACCAATACTCGTATTCCAAGCACAGCACAGAAATGAGCGGATCGGAACAGAGTGATGGTAATTCAGCTGCTGCGGAGAAGGATTGGTGGCGTAGTGGGTGGTGAGCAGCTAAAATGGATGGAATGTGCCTCTCCGATAGCAAACGCTTGCTGCTCAACCGACGGAGGCGCAAGTTGCGCAAGGACAGATGTTGATGGGCCGCACGCAGCTATACCTTGAGATGGCGTAGAGAAGGTCGTGAGTGGGTTGGAAAGTTGAGATGTCGAGTATGATTGATAGTATTATTGGACTGTGAGCACACAGCGCCGAGAATGGTCATGCAACTTAGCGTATTGGGTAAAGGACAAGGGAGCTAGCTGTTGGAGCAAGGTAAGATAAAGTAAGGTATTTTACGAGTAAGGTACCTTACTTAGGTAGCGAGCGTAAGATGCACTAGTGATTGATTGATTAGTCGTCGAGCTTGTTCCGCTGAATTGATGAGGAGACGAGGTCGAGTCTCTGTGTGAATGCTGGAAACGAGGTCAAGGATTATGTGGACCAAGGGTGAAAGATGTCGAGCAATAACATTCTCCCGACAGTGCCTTATGGTACCTGGGTACGTACCGGCTTAGTTCCGTATCTTTCATTAGCGCGTTATTATAGGGCTGGGCTATTTTTATGTTTTGTCACGTGTGCCTGGATATGGTTCCTCGCTTCATCTGATGCTGCTGTTGCCTGTCCACTGCTGAAACAATGAATCTCTGGTTGTGGTTCATTCAAAAACACGAGCACGCTTTGTCAGGGGCCTCGTAGACAGCACCCCTTTTACGCGGAGGCAAAGTGAGGCTGACGATACGACCTATCGGCTTGAAGTTTTTGAAGGACTACACTCTTATAGGAAGGCGCAGTCGGCATAAAGCACGCGCTCTTTTGAGTCTACTGCACACCCAGGCAGCATCGTGGAAGTCTCTGTACTGATGAGCCATTCTCAATCCTCTTGAAACCGTCTTTTCTCAATCTGGTTTCTGCCACAGCTTCTTTTCCTTTGACCAAATACTCAATGTCGAACCAGAGCATTTTCCGTATCACTCGGGTAGGTTTGATAAAGTGACTGGTGTACACGATTCTAATGTGACCGCAGGAACTGTCCGAGATTCAAAAGAACACAGACCTCTGTATGTCACCATCAACCTAGTTAAGCCAACTGGAATACTCACAAACTGGGCCAATAGCGATTGCGGTAGCCTGTCGGGACAGCGATATCCGAAATGTGAGAGCACTGATTGTCGGACCGCCTGATACTCCTTATGAGTTTGGATTCTTTGAGGTTGGTGGACACAGTATCACTCCTTTTACATGGACGCTGATCCAGAGTCTATACAGTTCAGCGTCAAATTCCCACAAGGTATCAATCTATGCTTGGGGAAGCTCCAAGCGCCCTAACATGAATCAGAATATCCTGGAAAGGCACCTACCGTCACTGCGAAGACAACGAACGGTGGACGGTGCCGATTCAACCCGAACATCTACGCTGGAGGCAAGGTCTGCTTGTATGTACAAGGACTGGATGTCGTCTATCTGATTATAGCTAATTGCCATTGCCGAGTTCAGGTCGATATTAGGGTACTTCAGATTCGTGGAGGCCACGTACGAACGTTTCACTGATCACGATTTTGCAGGACGTGGAGAGGCGAGCGCGGAGAAGAATGGTCGTCGGCGCAAGGTCTCGAATCTATCCTCATATCGATTCAAAGCTTGATGTCTTCCAATCCGTACGAGAATGAGCCTGGATTTGAAACTGCACACGGTAGCGAGGACAAGAAGGCCCAAGCCCATTACATTGCCAAAGTGAGTTGGTAACCTCTTTACTTGGGCAAGAATTTTGAGATTTTCTAGATTAGACACGAAACGCTACGCATCTCCATCATTCAACGGCTCGAGGACCATCTCAACATTCATGCAGATGGCTCTGTTGACGACTTCCCAGACTTGGGAGAAAGTGTAACGAAATCAGAGTATGATGTCGAGGCGGTTGCGCCACCATTCGAGCCATTCAAGGATCTTTGCAAACGGCGCTTTCTTTGGTATTACGATTCCTATCTTGCTTCGATTGATGAAGCACAGAAGGACACCAAACCGAATCAGAACTTTGTGATCATGCCATTCGAGGGGGGAGGTAATACGATGCCTGGAAAGTTCAATTACCCTGAACTCAAGCAACGACTGGAATTGATCCGTACGGTCCTCTTTCGAGAAGTTGGATACTGGGCAAAGGAGGGTAAAGTGCAGATGAAAAAGGGCACCGCCTTGGCCTCGGCGATGGAGCGACAGTACGAGCAGGTTGTAGAAAACTACAAGAGGAACAGCATGGTCACACTGGACATTGAATTGGTAGACAGTAACCCTTGGCTTTGGCAGTTGACATACTTTGGCCGGCCCATGACCAATCTCGACGGTGGTATGTTCAAAGTCAAAGTGTACTTCAGCATCCGGTTCCCTGAGGAACAGCCTCGAGTCATCTTTGAGACGAAAATGTTCCACCACCGTATCTCGAAAGAGGGCGTTCTATGTTACTTGCCGAAGCGAGCCGACGAAGTCAAGCACCATATCGAGGCCATTGTGGAAGCCATTGAGGACGTGGACACTCCATATGATCCACGGACTTTAGTCAATATGGAGGCGTCGAAGCTCTATTGGGGATCGGCGGATGACAAGAAACAATACAATCGTCAGCTTCGCCGCGCTGTCCAACGTAGCATCGAGTGAGTCTAGACTCCTACTCACCCCTGCAACTGTGCTCCTTACTGACCGTCTCCAGGGAATAAGGACAGGCTCGGCTAGCCTCGGTCGAGGACATGAATGATGAAAGATTCGAGTTTGATTTGCATGCGCGGTGTTTCAAGGTCGTCGGCGTCACATTCACAAATACCCGATGGAAAGGGAAGGAAAGGGGACAGATAGACGGGAATGGCATGAGCTCCGATGCTTGCAAGTACATAAGTGTTGGCTAGAAAACAACAGCTAGAAGCAAACATGGTTGGTGTGTAAGTGGAAGGTAGAGAGAATGCAGCCGATATCCAATGCCAATGATTACAAATTAGTGAAAGACGTTTCGAGACAAGGCAATGATCTGGCTCCTGCAAGTTTATCGTCGTGCATATTTGCAAGTCTTCTTTGGGTAGTCATGGTGGATATCGCCTTTGGTTGAGGTGCAAAAGGTTTGCCCCTCCCAGCCACGAAAGGTACATGACTGAATGTACGCTGGTAGGGAACAGCAGAACGCAGGGCAGCTGAATTCGATTTGCAGCTTCTCTGGAATCAGCTCACGCGCATCAATAAGGCCATCGATAAGCATAGTCTTTGGCGGCCATCGATTCAGTTGCATAGTTTCACCCAGAGAGAAGGCACACACACACACTCACTCTCTCTCTGTAGTCAGACTGATGCGACGACAGTGGAAATGAACAAATCGAGAAAGTTGACAGGATGCGATTCAATTGAAAGATCGCTTTAAAATTGTTTACAGATAAGATTGTGGAGCTACAGGGTACAAAGCAAAATTGCTAGCACGGAGTACAAGCAATTTGCTCCCCTGCTTCCACCCTCAAAGGGCCGCCCGGTCAACGTTTCTTCTCTCCCGCAAGAACAACAGACCCACTCCTCAACCATCCTCATTCTCCTCAATACTTTCATCGAATATACGGAAGCGACTACCTGTGCTCCAATTGCGGCTTGTGCAAGATTGACACAACCAACACAGCGCCTCTCACTCGTGTAATCATCAGCCGCAAATCCTCGTGATCAATCACACCCGCATAGCCCATTGACGCATACTCCGCCATACCTAGCACCGCTCGAAAAAGCGTTTTGGTAAACACTGGGATAACTCCTACCCCTACACGCTGGCTTCTCAAGCCTCCACTCAGGTCAACACGGGAGGCCAACGCCGGCGACGTACGTCGTCAGCCCCCAAACCAGTGCCGTTGAATCTACAGAGTCAAGCATCCAAAGGGCGAGCAGGGACCTCTTCAGGTACGGGCGGCCACGCCCAGCCCTTACCGCCCATACCTGGCACACCATACTTCACCGACATGTCGCTGTCGCGCTCGCCTTCACCTCGTAGGGGGGGCGGCTGGTCAAGTCCAGGGTTGACAACCCCCTACGACAACATCAGCGGACAGTCTAGTCCCAGGAAGGTTTATGGCGATATACAAATGAATGGATCAACCGGCCGGGACGGTGTTTCCTGGGCATCTGCTAAACAAAAGAGTGAGGAGGTCCTCAACGGATACCCATCCTTCTCAACACGAAACCAAGGCTTTTTCTCGCGGCATGCAAGACGAATATCGACGAGTCTACCAACTTTCAATATGGGAGGGAGAAGAACCTATTCCGACAAGGAGAAGCTCGGCCGTGGCAGATGGCCACCGATAAATGGCAGTAAATTTGGCCGTTTCTTGTCCATGCTTGGACGAACCATATGGCGTTTAAGATTACGATTAGGCATTCTACTTTGCTTCGTTCTCGCAATTGTTCTATTCTACGTTACACGTAAGCTTTATACCCTGCCCAGAGTGCGAAATATGCTGACCAGGTCGTAAGCCTTGCATCGAGCGTATCGGAGAGCTTCATGGCTAGGTGGCGGAAATAAATTTGTTATCATACTGGCGGCTAATCAAGGAGGAGGGGTAATGGAATGGAAAGGACCGCGAGAGTGGGCGATTGAGAGGGACAGTGTGAAGAACAAAAAGAAGTATGCCAAAAAATGGGGATACGACTTGGAGATTGTGGACATGAGCACCAAGAAGCGTTACGCCCACGAATGGCGAGAAAGTTGGGAGAAGGTGGATACGATTCGGAACTGCATGCGAAAGTATCCTCATGCTCAATGGTATGCTGAAACCCAAGCACTTGCTTTGCGCAATCGAGCTGACCCAATGCAACAGGTTTTGGTGGTTGGATCTGAACACCTTCATCATGGAGCCTTCATACCCGCTGCAGAAGCACATCTTCAACAATCTTGAAGGTAACACCTATCGAGACATCAACACCTATAATCCACTCAACATCAGCCATCCGTTCAAAGAGACCTGGCTCGACCCCGTCTCCAAATCACCCACAGGAAACGGCCGAGACGACTCCATCGACCTCATCGTCCCCCAAGACTGCGGCGGCTTCAACCTCGGCTCCTTCTTCGTCCACCGCAGCACATGGACCGACCGCCTCCTCGACATCTGGTGGGACCCCGTCGGCTACGAGCAGAAACACATGGAATGGGAGCACAAGGAGCAAGACGCCCTCGAACACCTCTACACCGTGCACCCCTGGATCCGCCCGCACACGGCCTTCATCCCCCAACGCAAAATCAACAGCTTCCCCATGGGCGCCTGCGGGGACATCAACGGGCCCCCGAACCCGCAAATCCACTACCAGGAAACCGACCGGGATTTCGTCGTCAACATGGCCGGCTGCGAGTGGGGGAGGGATTGCTGGGGGGAAATGTACAATTTCCGCGAGCTGAGCAATAAGCTGAACCGGACGCCGTGGGAGAAATTTAAGGACGGGATTAGTGAGAGGGTTAAGAACCTGAGGGGGAAGAATAAGCCGATGGGGCCGGATAATAATCCGGAGTTGAAAGAGGGCGAGGGATAGGCCAAGTGATGTGATGTGATGTGATGTGCCTGTTCTGCGTGGAGTCTTGGAGGGAAAATATGCTTCGATTCTTCATCTGATACCAGCATTTCCTCTCAGCTGCAGGCGTGCCCGGGGGGGGGTTGGGGGAAGGGGGGGGTGGGGGCATTGTCGGCCACGGCCTCAAGCGGCCCATGCACCGTTTCTTCTGCGCGGCACACACGGTCTCTCTATACTTACCGTCCGAGACCGCTTGTGGCGACTTCTGGGTATATCTTCCGCTGGCACTTGACTGATTGTATTACCTTATGGATTAGATGTGTTCTTATTATTCCCGGGCTTAGGTTAGGTTAATGTGTATCCCAATCCCACAATTTCCTGCTGCTGCTCGTGAAGGTATAATGATACCGTATTGTACTGCATATCGGGGACCGTTACGGCGATCTGTGCATAAGGGGTGGATGTGTGTATTGGGTAGGCACTATTGACGAGAATATCCAAGGCATGAAAACTAGGGGAGGTGCCTAAAGTAAGGCATGAAGGAAGAGGATCTAGATGGCACCCCAGGAAAGCTTGCACATGATCTGACCACGTCTCAGCGTTCCTGAATACCATGACCGTTTTCGACCTCAAGTCTCTACCCGAGCACCTACCCCCTCCCTCCTAATCCATTCCAGCGTGCATCCAAGCATGCACGCCCCTTGTCGAGCGTTGTGGATGAGGTATATGGAAGATGGACTTGGTCGCTGTGTTGTAGTCGTGAACGATCATGTCCAACAGGGGGACGAGCGTGTGGGGTAGCAAGATGATACCCTAATGCGAGCGTCGTCCGAGAAGATTTGTCAGACTCTCTCGGCCCTGCTGTAGCGGACGCAGTAGACGTCTTCAAAGTCCACGTCAGCCGTAGGGTTCGTGACAGAGATACAGCGAATGCTGCAAGCGACCACATCAGGAGGAGTTTTGTCTGTCACGGAATTGGCCAGGAAAACTGCGGGAGGGATCTAGCAATGCTGTAACTTCTCGAAGAATATGGACCGAAAGCTGGGGAATCTCAACGGGCGCTGACATCTGGCGATTGTGACTCGCTTGGAAGTACCTACTGTGTCGTGTCAACCTCAACACCAGAAACTGCACATGTAATGGTCGGACCGACCTTTATGAGAGCATGACGAAAGGGGTGCTTCGTTACGGAAATCGATCGGAGAGACTTCGAAGCTTCGCTTTTCAAGGGATGATTGGAGTTGGGAGAAGGCAGACATTAGGCATGGTGGTGCTTCACGTCCACCAGCTTTAGGTATACTGCAGTGGATAGATCTGTATTCTGTGTATTGCCATTTGAATTGCAACGCGATTGTTTCATCACTTTGAAATTGGCTCGTCGTCGAATGCCAAGTACATGTCCTACGAGAAGGTCAGAAGCTTCTCTTTCTTTTCGCGCCATGGATCCTTCCAATGCAATAGGCCTTGTTCAACTTTCTCCTGTGTTATCGATAGCTTCTGAAATTGCGCCCAAACTGATAAGACCATACTCTGGATGCTTCAGGCTCTTGTCAGCAACACTCGTCCTCAATGCGGCTAGGTCTGCTCCTACCTGACTTGCATAAAGACCTGTAAGGGTAGTTCCGGGGGCAATCGCGATAGATTGTAGTGTAGTATAACGTGAAAAGTTGCCGGCATGGAAGGATCGTTTGCGATTTGTCGTGATCTATAACGCACCACGGCAGTGAGACAAGAAGGGCGCCGACCTTGGAGAAGCCACAATCTTCTCCAGAGAGGTAGGAGTAGCTCACCTTGACGGAATCCAATACTCCATATTTAAGGAAACTATAATGAGCACTTCTAGTTTTATACCGGTGCAGGGTGACTTCGACAGTTTCAATGAGTTCACCGCCTACGCCATCAATTTGGAATTCCAGGATCTTCGAATCGTCGGTAATTCTGCGACGACCAAGTTTGTACGCCCCAGCAAGGCCAAGGCTTGGGCCATAATGGAACTCCAGGCTGTAAAGACCCCCTGGGCAGTAGGCTGAGACTCCGGTCACATGTTTGAGGTAGCTACCACCAGGACCGCCAAAATGAGCCCAGAATAATGGTCGGTATGCAGTACTCGATGGGCTTCCACCCGTGAATGATACTTCGTTTAGGCACAGCTCAGGTTCTGGCACTGTGGGGTACCATAGCGCTGCTTCTCGAAATGACGAGTCTTGCACTTCCGGCGCTTGGACAGAAGACGAGACTTGTCCCAGAAGTCCGAGACTGACAATCTTGTATCTCTATACAGATACATAAGTACTGGCGAACCGTTAGTCGCAATGAATGAATTGTTTACGTACATCGAAGCCCACTTCCAAGGCAGCAATAGAATCGAAGCGGGCAAGGCGCTCTGTTATAGGCGAATTGTTCGAACAGCCAACCCACTCCGATGGGCTGGCGACCTCATTGATAACTTGCAGAGCATGAATGCCTCTTGAGCCCGCCGCTAGAACGAACCCTCTCAGCGTTGTGACTTCGTGAATGGCTTCTTTGCCCTTGGATACAAACCCAAGACACATGTCGGGGCCTTTCTTGGCTATGAGACGTATACCAGCGACATAACTGACACTTCCGACGCTGCTGATTGAGAAGCTGATCTTTGAGAGATCTTTGGGCAAGTAGGCGACGTGTGTACCAAAGAGTGGGCAGCCTTCATTAAAGCCTACCGGGTGCCTGTCAGAAGCGTTGTCCCTCATATCTCCTGCTACCTTAGTCCATATCAGATAGGCAGACTGTTGATCCACGTAGGCCGTCTTTAAAACTTCCGCAGGGCGTAGGCTAGTCATATCAAGAAGCGGCCGAATCAAGTCCCAGATCCGCCTTCTATTCAGTAATCCAGGTGAACTATGAGCATTACTAGTAAGTCGATACAAGTTCAACCAATCCGTAGTATCTCGACTCTTCCGCTTCTCGAATATAAACCTGCGGTCACCGCTGGCTTCAAATCTGGACGACCAAAAGACGCCACTGGACAGGAGGGGCAGGAAGGCTTTTGAAATACGGCGCATGCCTAAGGCATCATCGGTGGACAAATTGATGGCTATAGCTTCGAGAATCTCCCATGAAAGCCTTGAAAAGCAGTCATGTCCTTGTGTCTTTGGAATCCAGTGTAGTGGATGTTCCAGACGCATCCCTGGTAATGCAGAAATATCGGGCACAATGTACGGGTTCTCTTTGGCGTATAAACAAATATTAGTGCTATGGGATTGTTCCACAAGCCGGTCCTCCCAAGGATAGTGGTCCTGATCGTCGAGAACGAGGAGGCCTCCATAGTCGTGGCCCCAACAAACGCCGTTTCCTCGAAGTGGGAATGGCAGTGATTCACAGACCTCCAGCAGCCGCTTGAGAGGGATCTCATCGGGCTGAAAGGCTCTCTGCAGAAGTTGCCAGCAGGCGCCATGAAGTACAAAGCCATGACAGCCATTGACGGGACACTGCTGCATGACTGGAAGCTCATCCAACACTCGAACATGGTTTTCGTTGTCGTCCCATCGCATGGTGGGATTAGACGGCGTGATCCACATAGCACTCTCATCGTACTCACGACAACCGACACCAGAGACAAAGCTCCCCGACGGGGCTGAATAGACTGATTCCATAAGTGCAGAATCGTCAACATTTACTCATGACTTACGTGTGCGAAATTCTCTCAACCAAGAACTGGGCCCCAATGTCATCGGGTCATAGATTGGATAAGCGCAGAGGATGCAATTAGAGATGGCACGACCCATCGCGGTGACGCTCCAGAGAAGATGCCAGCGCTTTCAGAGCAATTGTGCGCGCCTTGGAAGTGGGCTTTGTCAGTGGCTTTTGGACGCGTCGGATGCCTGCTGGCGAATCATTGCCTCGTTTACTCAATCGGGCTGTGCTTTACTCTACACCGAGTGGAGTGAGTGGTGGTAATGCATTACATGGACGGTGTTATGGTTGACGAATGAATCTCGCTGAACCATCAATCAACTGACTGAAATCACTCAAATATACTATCATGATTAGGCAATACGGTAGTTGATACTCCAGTCGCTGACTATATCTACGACAGTATATCGTTGCCCCAATTGAGACCCTTAGAGGCCCCCCGAAAAGGCCCCCCTAAACAGCTCCTCCTAAACGGCCCTCCCTAAACGGTCCCGCTTAGAAGGCCCCCGCCGCGGCCAAATTTTGCGACAGAGACTTTTTCGCTTGTGCGGGCCCGTTTTGGGGAGGTTGTTTAGGGGGGGGCTGTTTAAGGGGGTGAGAAGCGGCAACTAGTTGAATAGTAATCAATCATCTGATTAGTACTCTATTAACTAAGTGATTAACCAATCAACTGCAGTAGTATGCCTTAGTACGTTGAATTGATAATCTAACATCAGTCGATTAACCATTCAACGAGATTCATGCCCTCAACTATGACAGTGCTCGCGGGGTAAATCCCTAGTTGCCGAAGCACGTTACAGAGGGTCACCGATCTTCTTGGGCCACATCACTGGATTTAGTATTTCTTCCATGATCTATTTAACATATAATTAAGCTCTTCTGGGCCTGATTATAGCAAAATCTAGATAAAGTTAGTAATGTCAGTAGAGCTGATTGAAAAAAGGGGCGTTTTGGTAAGGTACATAAGTTTAGTGTGCTTCGGCAATGAGGGTTTTCCCCATAGCATCACCCGGCGCTCTCGCACAGCCCGACTTATCAAATGCCACTAAATGGCTGAACGCACCTTCCTCCTTCCTGTCTTTAACCCATCAAGCCCGCACCCCAACGCTGTCTTCCTTTTCCAAGATCCCGACCCAATGTGCCCCCACAAGCTGTGCCTGATACACTACCACGTCAAAAGTCTGCACCAACACCCCTTTTTACACCAAAACCAGTATGATTTACGTATATATTTCAACCCTTATATGTAAATTTAAAATTCCAAAAAATTCAATTAAGATACTTTATTATATTATTTAATTTCTTATATATTTAGATTTTTGATACAAATATATAATTATACCCTAAAATACCGTAGAAAAAAAGTATTTTGAAAATAATCAAATTTTGCAGGAAAATTTGATTTCTTTGACTTGTATATACTTTTTATATATTATATACGATAATAACGTAGTAAAATAAAAATCGTAATAGATAAAAATATTTATTAAGCGATTTTATTATACAGTTATAATTTTTAAAAAATTTTGTGACCTAGAAAAAAAGTTAAGCTCCCTAAGAAAATTACAGGTTTTGGTGTAAAAAGGGGTGTTAGTGCAGACTTTTGACGTGGTAGTGTAACAAAAGATAATGAAACCACACTGCTCGGCGGGTTATATACATCTGGCACCATATACTGAGCTAGTCCAATCACCAGTGCATGCATCAGGCCCCACGTCAACCCCTTCTTGCTACCATCCAGCTGCAGAGCAGCCGCATTTTCGATCAACAAGTGCGAATTAGTCGGCGGTTGTTCAACGCTATGGAAAAGTGCCCCATCTTGCAACTGATCGTCGGTGCCGAACAAATAGATTCCCATCTCGATCGCGCCTTGGCTTTGCTCGTAGACGGCTCTAGTGTCGGGGACGATCATTTGCTGGCCGAAGATTTCGGTTATGAGGAGATTGAGGGGTGTGTTGGGGATGTGGTAAGAGATAATGTTTGAAGGTGTACTTAGGAACGGCAGGGTGGTGCTGCTGGGGGTGGTCAGTGGTTGGTGGTCTGTAATACTTCTATCACAAATGGCGGAGGGCTCTTGCTTCGTCTCTAAGTTGGAGTTCAGAGGAGGCGAGGTGCTGCTGTAAGGATTGTGGTCAGCGCACTGTCACAAAAACATCTGAAGTCACAGAGAAGAGAGGACTCTTACCTCGAATTACTGAGAAGATCGAGGGAAAGAGCACTGGCATTGGGGGAAATCGGAAGAGCGAATGATTCACCGCTGTTACTCGAGTTGGGAGCAATTTTGTTGAGAGATAACGGATTGGAAGCAGGGGCCGCAAGAGCTTTAGTGGTGATGGAAAGGAGAGCAAGAAAGAAAGGCATCACATCGTACACTGTGAAGACTTTTCCGCTAAAAACTTCTACATGGATGATTTAACAGAATGGAGGCTATCTACTTTTTAAATGCGCAATAATTTGCGCAGCGCAACACGCGACAGTAATTCCGCATGGCTCATACTCGTATTGACCCCCCAACGGCCATGACCCCCCAACGGCCAGGCACTAAGCCCATTTAGGGAAGCTAATAACAGTATACCTCGCGTACCACGCCTGCATATTATGTTAAATATCTGAAGAAAGTAAATTATAAAGCTCGTTAAATACTCTTGTTCGATTATTTATTAATATATATCGGCTAACAAACGGTAGAGGAATATAAAAGTAGAGTTTTATATATCCCAAAATATAAAGCTAAATACAATAATAAAAGGCGTATTAAAATATTTATAATCTTCGTTTATACAGTTTGTATACTTTATATAAACTTTATACAATAAATATTAATAAAGATATAATAATAATATTTAGGAAGTATTGTATTGGTTAATACTAGGTAGAAACAGTAGAATTTGCTACTAGCTAACTAGAATAGGCTTAGTGCCTGGCCGTTAGGGGGTCATGGCCGTTGGGGGGTCAATACGAGTATAGCTGTTGTCGCGCTGTAAAGCCGCAGGCATACAGGCGACAAAATGCGAAGAATCTCTCTACCCTCCACGCAGGAGACTTTGTTTCAAGCTATTTGAAGAGGAAATTTGCGTTTGGGAGCAACATTGTGAAAATTTTCCATACAACATCTGTCTATATTGTCTTCCCCTGCCCATCAGCCTATAATCTCCATTCTCAAAAATCTCTTGCGTCCACCCTTCGTCATGCCTACCATTTACTACAGGAATAGACGTCCTAGCCCAATAATTCCGTACTGCTGGTGCTGAATAACAAGTTCAAGTGCCGGCACCGGGTGTGATGGTAGTGGGGGCTTGAAGAAGTCAACAAAGTAAAAGAAGACCCCGTACCAGAGGAATCAGGAGGACGACTTTGAGTGATGTATCTTGACAGTGTCTTTTTCTTGATCCTCATCCTCGGCTCGCCCGTCTTGCTATGATTTAGAGGGGTGCGAAGGCTCTGGCTTTATCTTCCCGGTCGGAAGGACCAATGAATTGAGGTCATTCTAGTTGATCTCTTGCATGGAAGAATGTGATAACATCCGCCTGGTCGACCACCGGAGGATCTTGCAGGTTGTCGTCCGTATGATCGTACAGGTATTAAAGCAGAGTACCATGTTTTATCAATGCTGGTGGATGGCTTTACGGAACCAGCTGAGCAAAGGTTCTCGATTTGAAGGTCAAAGTAGATAAACCTACGGTCACTTCATCGTCAACGTAGCAAGTCACGAATGGATTGAACTATTGTGAGGACAGTATCAAGATAAAATCCTATCTAACTTTCAATATCTCAACCGCTCTCTTCCATCAAGCGCTGTTACCACAACGTCCGTCCCATGTCAAACCCTCATGCTTTGCACTCGCTTCGCTCTGGCCATGGCATCGTCATGCTGGTAAAACTTTAAAACACACAGCATTATCGCGATGGGCCGTCTGCGATTGCGCAACAACATTCGCACTCATTAACACATCTATAAAGTACGACACAGTCAATTCTCAATTGTGGTTTGGACCTTAAGAGTGGGCTCAAGACTTACGAGAGGGGTGGGCGATGAAAGTTGTCCTTGGAAACGTATTAATCCAAGTTCAGTGTCATAAAGCCCTCTACAAGTTCCCGTGACCTCCAAGCCGGCAGCATCCACGACGGTACACGGCTCGCCAATATTATTCGGGTTGCAAGAGGTCGCCACTCGAGGTACGTGCAGCGATGGCAAAGCAGCAACGGTGGTCGCCAGGAGTGTTGGGAGGGCCAAAAGTTGGAATTGCACGGTTGCAAAAGGCCGAGATGAAGTCTAGCGGTAATAATAAGTTTTCAAGACTTGATACCTCGGAATATGGATTTATGATTTTTGCCTTTTGAGTGGCTCCTCAACAATAGATGCGAAGAGATTGTTTCTGTGAGTGCTTCAACATTAAAAGATGGGCAGATTTGCTTCCCTTTGTACACGTCGCAGAACGGACGAGAGAGCAGACGTCATCTCAAATCAAGCGTCTTGAGTCTTTGCAACAATGGTCCCTACACTGTCTGTTTTCGTCCAGGGATATCCGCGTTCAGGGTCTCGGTACTTCTCAGAACCAAATTAATCAGAGAGGTAACGGCGAGCCGTGTTGCTCGGCGGAAGTGATTATTGGACGCCCGGTACGACATCACACCTCCAGGGTAAGAAATCGGACATCTTGTGACGACATCGTTTTCATCATTATGCTCAAGCTGGCCGGACTCGGTCGACTCCAGGACGTCCGAGCTTTGATGGTCGTGCAGGCTGGGTAATGATCTACAGTTGATAGCCGCGAGAGGACGTCTTCGAGTTCGGCCAGGAAGGCCTTGAAAGAGAAGGTGGGTGAAATTATGGGTGGTAACGGACGACAAGAGAGGTCTGCTCATCGGGAATCAGAACAGAGCGAACATCTGCCAGCTGCATTTGATAGAGTTCCAGGCTTCGATGCTACTCAGGGTGCAGATCAATGGCAAATCCAGGCGTGGGTGCGTCCCGAACCATCTTTGGACGAGTTTGTGGCTACGCCATGCAAATTGGATGTTCCAATGGATTTCGTATTCAGGATGATATGGGCATCTCCCTAAACCCCTTCCATCTCGGATGACGCGCTCGGAGAATTTTCCAACCTTTGGGTTTTTGAGAGCGAGGTTCTCCGTTCTTTGGTAGGATCGAGAGGGGTTGGGGCCAAAAGATTGAGTTTGCGTATTGCAGTATCGATGCATCATCTGAAGAGTTTGGTTGCGCTTGAGAGAAATTGGATGTAAAAATCCTGGCGGATTTTTTCGTTGCATTGGTTGGTAGTCACGACACTTAAACACAAGTAGGAACAAGTGATCACATCTATGCACAACATAAGAGGGAGCAAGTACAAAATGAAATCATATATGTTCAGCGTGCCCGTAGATATCAATGAGACCAATGAGATTCATACACAATAGTCCCGATCATAGCTGGCAAGCACCAACCTATGTTTGCAAGCAAATCTCTCGTACCATTATTTTAAAATCAAGGTCGGGCAACATCCGAGGATCCCAACGTTGAGCAGTGGAAAGATCCCAAATCTCACGCGCACTAGAACGGCAAAGACCAGTGCATCTGCAATGGAACCCGTCGCCTTGCAAAGGGAAAGACCGTCTGCATGGGCCAAATATCGTGGTCAAGACATCTCTCGACTCGATAGGAACAACGTATGATGCCAGCAGCGTTTTCGGCTTTGCTGAGATCAAGCACCTTAGTACGGCAATATTGGCAATGTTGTATACGTTTGTACCGCGGACAAACTGTCCCGGGGCTAAGATGTGTTTCCTTACATTGTAAGAGGTCTATGATGGCGGTATCCAAATTCCGATGTGGCACAACAGTCTGGGAGATGTCCTCAACGACGCCGAAGGATAAATATGACGGTATTCAAGGAGAACACCCACATCGCCTGCCCTCGGAGGCGTGGTAAAGATATTCGTTCCACCGATTAGGGCTTGGAAGCCACGTTTGGTGCGCTCTGTCCCATCGTAGAGGAATAGTCCAACCTGCAATTCGAGTTCAGTGTTGCCATAATTGTTTCGGCACTGATGCCACCAGAAATCAGCTGCCGAGTGATCATCTCCCATGGGTTTTTGGGGCATCCTCCCGAAGTGGGGCCTCAATCTGGCGCTCAATGGTCATCTTGATACACGAGCAAAGGCCTACGATTCCAGGAGGAGCCAAAGTAAGATATTTTCTTCTTTGGACACAAGTTCTTTCTCCCTTATCGACAACTCCTAAAGTCGGAGCCTTTAAGTTGGTAATAATCCTTGAGTCAAGGCACGATCGATTTCTGGTATTCGGCAAACATCTGCGGGGGATAGAGAGTGAAACATTCCGAGCACAAATACCATTTACCGTTCAAATCTCTCTCCAAGAAGCGCAGTAACTCACACCTAGCAGGCTAGTAGATTTAGGCCTTACTCATTCATATGAATTGGAATCCAAGTGGCTGCTCGGGAGGAAATTGTAATCATCTGAAGTCTGAATTGATAGAAAGCAAGGCTCTGCAGGTCAGTGCGAGCGACGCCCGGGAGGCGTCTGGAAGTTCGGACGCGACGAGCAGGACTATTTCGGTAGGCAAGGCTAGGAGGGGTGAATCCTCCTTGTTGCCGAAAAGCGGAGGCAGAAGTGCCCGCCCTTTGGACCAGAATTTCTTGCTTTTGGCAGGAGGAACTGGGTGGCTCGTAATAGGTGTAGACTGACTCGGTATGTACTGAATGCCTGCCAAATTTGGCATTACGGCTCCAACAGGTTGATATGGCACATAGTTCAGTGAATTCATCCTCGTAAACTCTTACCACAGTGAGAAAAATATGTGGTAGCACAATCTCAATGTCACCTTGATCAAGGAAAATCGGGCATGGGAGATTGGATGGGTGACAAGGCACTGTTTCTGGCTTCCGAAGTGCAATTGTGGCCCCATAGGTGCTTTGCTTGTGGGAGTCGAATAGGCTGATAAGTCTTGATGATGGCGATTACTGCGCTCTATAGGTCGCAGGATTTACTTGATTATGAACGTGACGGTGATAGGTTGAGGGTGGGAAAGAATAGAAAGTATAATGAAAGTATTTATAGTACTACGTCAAAAGTCTGCACCAAGGTAAAAACAACCCGGTATTCTTATTTCCCCTTCCATATCCAATTTGCCAACCATTTATAAAAGAGCCTTATATTTTCGTATAATAATTAATTAATAATAATATATTAATTCCTTAAAAAATTTTACGTTTAATATTTTGTATATTATTTATTTATAATTATAATTATAATTATATTCTTTTTTATATTTTTAATTAATAATATTAATAATTCTTTAGAAAATAAGATTTAAGTTCGTTTTAAAATTTCTTTAATAATCTTTTAAATTTCTTTATTATTATCTTTTATTTATTCGATATTTAATTATACTTTATATATAAATTTTTTAAACTTTTTTTAAAAATATTTAATAAAATTAAAATTAGAAAAATAAAAATATTTTTCTAATATTTTAATATTATATTTTTGTTTTATATATAATATATATAAAAATATTATTTTATATAAAAAGAAAGTCAAGTTTATATATTATTAATATTTTTTTTTAAAATTTCGATATAATTATTTATTAAATATTTTTTTACTTTATTATTATTTTTTCTTTATTATTTTATTTTATTTATAATACTAAAGTTATATTATTTTTAATTATAAAATTATCTTTAAATTATTATAAATATACTTTTTCCTTTTAAAATTAGTTTTTCTTTGAAATATTCGTAAAAGAAATAGAATATTTATTTATATTTTATATTTATTATTATTATTTAAAGATTTAAATTTTTATAATTTTTAAAAATAATAGTTTTTTTAAACAAATTAATTAACAAAACTGTATTTTTTAAAAATATAATAAGTTTCAAATTTCAAATATTTAAATTCGTATTATTAATAAGTTTTTAATATTCGATTATAAATTCCTTTTTAATAATATATATAATAGATTTCTTATTTTAATCGAATATTTTAAAGAATATTTTAATTTTAATTTAAAAATTTTTTTAAATTAAATAAAATAACGATAAATGACAAATATAATAAAGAATAAAGTTTTTTTTAAAATAAAAAGTTTTAAAGATAATTAATTTTTCAAATAAATAGAATTCCTTTTTAAAAGTCTTGTTGTTAAAATTTAAAATTAATAAAATATAAAATATAATAATAATAATAAAAATAATAATAAATAATAGAATTCGAAAAGTATAAACGCGGTTTTTTTTTTTTTTTGCGTTTTGATACAGACTTTTAACATACTATTGTAAATTCGTTGTATAGAAATAATCTATACTATAGCAAAACAGTAATTTTAACAATAATGATTAAAATAATTTTATTATATAAACAAAAATATTATTAAAAAATAATTTGATTAATTAATGTTTCGATAAATAAAATCTTTTTAAAAAGTTGTATAACTTTTGATTATAATATTATTATTTATAAATTGCTTATTATATATCAAAGTAATATTATTTAAAAGTTCGTTATTATATATTAAAATATTATTGTTTATAAATAATTTACGTTTCGGAACAAATTGAATTAAATTTAATTTACAAACAAATTAAATTAAATTAAATTAAATTAAATCTTAAGTTAAATTTTATACAATATTTAATTAAATATTTCAATTTGTTAAAATTTAATAATAATAAATTCTTTTATAAAATAAAGGTTTTTTGTTTATATTCGATATAATATTTGTTAAAGTTTATACAAAATTAATTATTTCTGTTTGAAAGCTTATTATTTTATTACGATATTTTTATTATATATTAAATATTATATTTTAAATTATCGAAATTTTGTTTTGTATTTCCGTATTCTTTTATTATAAATTTTCTGTTTCTAATACGTAAGTTAAAAATAATAAGATTCGAACTTACATCTTTATAATATATACGCGTTATATATACGTTTTGTACGTAATATTAATTTAACTTCTTGCGATATTGTTATTATATTATTACCTTTTTATAAAATTAATTTTAATAAATTTTTTTTAATTATTATTTTTCAATTAAGGTTTTCATTCAATTATAATTATAAAGTTTTTTTTCGAATTTTAATATTTAACTGTCTTTTAAAGCAAAGCGAAATTTACATTAAATATAATTATAAGCAACTTAAGTTCATTATATACTTTTTTAATACTTTAACCTTTTTAATATTAAATTTTAATTAATATAATATTTGTTAAAAATTTCGATTTTTGAAAATGTTTAAATATATTTATAATACTAATTAAATTGAAAAAGGAAATAGAAATTCGTTAATAATATATTTACGTACTGACCGCGTAACAATGATTTTATATTATAAAAGCGTAAAGGTCGTATAATAAATAAACAATTAATAAGTAGAATAAAATATCATATATAAAAAATAAATTATAAAATATAAAATAAAATTATATAAGAATTTTTTTTTAAAGATTGTACAAAACAAAATTAAAAAGAAACAGAATAAAAATTATAATAAATAATAATAAATAATAATAAATAATAATAAATAATAATAAATAATAATAAATAATAATAAATAATAATAAATAATAATAAATAATAATAAATAATAATAAATAATAATAAATAA
>JAABUQ010004394.1_pt1 | contig 24119 bp, 32 predicted proteins | sample 5560001 | NCBI WGS metagenome assembly JAABUQ01 (sample SAMN10711888, study PRJNA513371) | rock metagenome | isolation source: Antarctica rocks | place: Antarctica: Victoria Land, Finger Mt nord | collected 2015-12-18
AAGGGGGTATATTTTGGGGAAACGGGGGGTGGATGTAGGTATCAGTGAGAAAGAGAAAAGCCACGCGGTTCACTCCTGGTATCGTATTGTATGTACCAAGGTAACTGCACTTATCGCTTGCTGAACCGCCGTCGAGTTCAGCTGGTATATTTCTTTCCCCTCGCCCTCTCCTCCCCCTGCCTCCCTCCCCACTCCCCTTGCTGGGCAAAACTTTCTTCCGTCTAAAGAACAAACGCCAGGCCGTAAATCCGTGTGCACGTGAGTCCAACGCCCATAGATGCTTCTCTGCTTGGTGAATCGAAGTAAAAGACTTCGTCGTAGGGGGGTGGCTTGTATATTTCCCTCCCCTCCATTAGATACGCCCAGACCGATTCCCGCAGTCATTTGAGGATGGAAGAATGGATGGAGCCAAGATGGTCCTTTTCGCTTTTGGTGACCAGAACTGTGACGAAGCAATGAACTCATCGCTCCCCGCCACCGGGCTGCCACCTGTTCAACCAAGTCATAAGACCCACCCCGATCAACACGACCCCGACCATAGACACATACGGCGCGCTTTGCACCATGCGCCCGCCTCCCGCGGGAGCGGCCCGTTGCTGCTGCAGCACGCTCGACAGCGTCCGCTCGAGCTCTTGCTGCAGGTTGCCCGCGCCGGCGGTGCCGTTTGGCTGTTCTGACTTCGGGGAAGTCCACAGACCGTGATTGTCGTCGTTCTTGTTGACGCTGGGATCTTTCGGCGCCGCCGAGCTGGTGCTGTCGAAACTTGTGCTGCTGGTGTGGACGGTCTTCGGGGCTGAGATGTGGGCGGCGCTGTTGCCGGCGCGGATCCGCTCGACCATTTCGGCCAAGCTCTTGCGACCGTCTTCGGCGTCTTCGGCGCGCCGTTTGTAGGATTCCATGGTGTTTTTCATTTCGTTCATTTCGAGGACCATGAGGTCTAGGCGGGCTTGCAGGCGTGACGTGGACGCGTCGACTTCTTCGGTGTTTTGGGAAGTGCCGCTTGCATCTTTGAGTGTTTCCATTGAGCCTTTAGAGCTTAGTAGGGAGTCTCGATCGCTTGTGCCGTCGATGTGGCCGTTACGTAGATCTTGGTCGGGTAATTCGAGAGAGTCTAGTGGCGGGTCAAAGGCCTCTTCGACAGCGCCGTTCTCCTGATGGTTTTCGCTAGACCGCCGGCTACCTGACAGAGCATGAGCACGCATCTCGGCCGTTTCTCGTGCCTTTCGCTCTTTCTGCAGGGCGAGCTCCAGATGCTTCACTCGGTCGCCCTGCGAATCGATTTGGTTTTTTGCGTGCGTCAACGCTTCCACTAACGAGATGATCTGACTGTTGTGAGGCTCTTCTTTGGTCGGTGAACTCTGACCTGATCGTGGTCTCTCCGTGTTCATCCTTTTGAACGGTGGTTGTGCCGATGAATCTGCACTTCCGAACCGTGCAACATCTGGCTTTTCCGGGAGGGGCTGTGACGGTGGAGGAGCTGGCGGTTGCGAGAATGGTGATATAGGATCGATATGAGACGGCGGAGGTACACCGTTGGTTTGCTTTTCTTCTGGTGCAAACTTGGGTGGCGACTTGGGAGGCTCCTCTCCAGGCTCCAAGGTCAGCAAAGCGCCGAAGAAATCACCTGTCCGGTGGAGGTCGTGTGACTGTTGTTTTGCTTGTTTGAGTTCCCCCTGGGATAGTGGTCAGTATAGAGCGACCTTCCCTGTCGGCAACACGCAACTCACGGTAAGTTTTTTCACGACCTGCTCAACGGTAATCGGCCCCATCCACATATTCACCTGCCTCTGTCCACCCAGCATATGAACACCAGCACCCGACATGCTCGGTGGTCCCAACAGCCGGCCATTGCTGCCCATGGTACCCTGACTTCCGTTTCGGCCTCTCATTTGAGACAGCGACTGTCCCATTTGATCTCCTACTGGCTGACCCGTATTCGCATCGACATGCATCATATCCAGCAGAGTCGGTGCATTGCTGTACAGCCCGGCAAGCTCAACTTTGGCTGATACTTTGTGGTGTACAATACTCTTTTGATCTTCACTGACAATGTCGATGCCCAACTCAAGAGTATCGCCTTCCCTCAATTCATGCGGTTCCGAATCTCTATTCTCGGGTGACAGCCGGATACCATTGACGAAAGTGCCATTTGATGACTTCACATCCCGAATCCATATCTTTCCATTCCTATCAGCCCATATTTCTGCGTGCTGTCTCGAAAGAACCTTGGAGTCGAAGAACCCATTGGTGGCCGTGGGGACTGTCTTGGCATTCGTTTGCCGCCCAATCTTTTGGACGTCTGGAAAGAAAGGCACGATGATCTGTTTTCGCTCAAATGTGCCTGTCATGGGAAGTAAAGCCAGTATAGCAGTGGAATCGGCTTGGTTGGTCTGCTGCTCTGACCGGCTAGCAGGCTGCTGCGGTTGAGGCTGACCACGATTTGATGACGGCGGCGCCACTGATCCATTCTGTTGGACTCTTTGTTGCGATGTAGGTTGTTGTAATGTAGAATTCATGGCGCTGGCGGCCGACTGCCCGGAAGAAGGGGTGGGGAGAGGTTCTGGGCGCGCCGTCGATACGGATGATACTGGATCTGCTTTTGACGAAGGCCAAAGCCCTCGAGGAGCTTTTTTCCGCGGACCCCACCCTCCCTGGTCACTGTTCGTCGCAGGTGTTGAGCTGTCGCCGTTGGTCTGTGGAGTCTGCGCCGAACTTGAAGAAGTGGTTGATAAAGTCGATGACGAGGATGCTGAACCGGAGAAATTCTGGCGCTGAATACTCTTGCGGGGCATAAACATTCGCGACACTTCCTCAGCACTCATAGACTCCATTCCTTCCCCTCCATTATTTGCAGAACTCCACCGGGATAAAGGTTGGACACTCGGCGGAGATGCGACGGCAGTCATTGGGACGATGACGGGGAGGAGCGGGGGTTGATCTGCCTGCAGATGGGACAGAAGGACGTGTTCAACAGTATGGATATATTCACAGGAGATTGCTGGCTTGCTGCAAGCAGCATCGGCTCTGCCAAAGTCAAGAAGCGAGTGCTGAGGCGGGTCCTCGAATGATGTCGGGTGACCACATGCGGTGTTTTGTCGACAGAGACCCCCTGGAAATCAATGCAACGATGGAGAGTAAGTAAAGATGTCGACCACTAGGGAGTATAGAGGAACACAAGAGCTAATGGACAGCAATGGAGGTCTGACGCTGACGGCGGGTGGATGATTGTTGATGAACTGACACTTTCTTGTCTTTCTTGCTTTCTTCTGAGGGGCAAAGTGTTAAGAATCCCGTAGTTTGGGTTTTCCGCCAAGCCGATGCCGGATTGGTCAGACAGGTGAAAGCGGAGAATTTAGAGGAAAAGGAGGAAAGGAGCACACGAGTAAGAATGTGGTGAATGTGCTCAATATGCTGACACAGGCTGGATTGAAATCATCATTATCTTTCTCTAGTCCAATATGTCTCTGGTTACTGCTTCAATAGTTCATGCACAGACCCAAATCTACTTGTCCGCCTTCCTTTTGAACATGTCACGAGACAGCCATCGGAGAAAAGAATTACCTAGTGCCGATCGGAACGTGGATGGAAAAGTGTGGGGGAGAGATTCGATTCAAAGCATTACGGAATCGATACCCATACCCATTAACTCTGCTGAACAGCTTGGACTTCGGTACCTGCCTGCATACGCGACGCTGCCCACCATGCCTCCAATGCCATCAACTTCCACTGCTGGAGGGCGAGTGCAAGGTCCTTCCACATTCGATAAATGTATGTTTCCCTGCCTGCTGGCATTGACAGCTCTAACGAGCCGCAGGGAAGATGGGTGCCATGCTAGGAGGCTGTATGTCTCTTACTTTCCGTGAGGCGGGGGAAATGACACTGACGGGAACATGGTAGCTGTGGGTCTAATCATGGGCTTCATCTTCGGTACAGCCTTCCCACGTGGAGTTTAAGCCGCCCCACCACGGTGGGACCATTGCTGAAGTATAAGCCCAGGTGGTTTCAACATCATGAGATATGGCGCTGGACCTAACGGGCCGATGAGAACACTCGGTCAGTATATGTTAGGCTCAGGAGCTACGTTTGGGTACGTTTGTTCAGAACTTCTTCCCCCAGCAATTACCCCATGTTGTGGGAATGTTAACACTATCATCTACTATCTAGGTTCTTCATGTCAATAGGAAGCGTCATCCGCACAGAAGGCATATCATCTCCAGCGTCCGAGGCCTACGCGAGAGCAAGACGGCGACCCACGATTGAAGCCAGGCGATATGGGGCGAAGAGGGAAGGAGGCAGAGAGCTCTAAGATGGAAGAATCGGCATGAGGGTGGCGTGTGGAGTCTCTATCCTCCAAGTGTTTCTTTTTTTTGACTTTCTATTGGAAGACTTGGCCTCTTCCAAGGAAATGATCATTCTATGGAGGACAGCAACCCTTTCTCGCCAATGTACAATATACTCTCTCCATCCTCCCACCAACTTTTTTTTGATCACTTACAATTCGTTCACTTTCACTTTCCATACGAGAAACCGCTCTTCCAAGCCGAACATTTGAAGAGATCGAGAGACAAATCTACGTCTCCCACTCATCTCCACCTCCACCGCCACCACCACCACCATCGCCACCTCCCAAGCCCACGATCATAGGCATCAGCCCCTGGATCTAGCGCCTCTTCGGCGCCGATACTGACGCCTGGAACCCTGAGCACGAGTCACAGGCCACGCCGGAAGAACGCGACAGCAGCGGAGACGTTCGCCCAGGGACAGAAGAGACATTTAGCTATGAAAAAAATGTTCTAGCTTTATATCCCATCCCGGGGGCTATGTGGAGCAGAATGTCAATCGGTTGAAAACCCACAAGCTGGTGTTGGGGCTGCCCCGGCGGGATGAGCTTGGTTTCGCGGAAGAAAAGGGATGGGGATAACTGGTTCGCAAGGTAGGAGGGTATTAGAGTGGTTGTGGGGAGAGGAGGGAGGAAGCAGTGTATAATATCTTGAACACACTCACAAATTTCAGAGAGAGCAATCCCGACCGTGGATCAGGCAATGGGGAAGGGGATATGGTAAAGTCCCTGAAGAAACCATGTCCGCAATGGGTGAGATCCAGATACCTACCTACCTACCTACCTAGTCTCATAAGTTATGTAGTTGAGGGATTGCAGGCGTATGCAATAGAATCTAGAGTATAGATAATTTGGTGTAGAACATTCACACCTCAACTACCTACTTCCTCGAGCGCTCGAAGCGGTCAATCAGTCTTGAGCACGTCTAGTAAGGCGTAGGGAAACATTTGGTGACCCGCGAGAGCAGTCTCCATGCTCCCTGTCTCCAAAGCCCGAACATATCTATATCAATTTGGGGTATTCACACAGCGCCCAATCTGCTTTCAGTGCCTACGCCCTTGTCATAACCCAGTGCCATGTCGTTGGTGTCATTACCTCTGTACATATGAATCCAGAAAAGCAAGGAGAAAGATGTAGGAGTTCTGAGATACCTTGTTACTTATACTGCTATCACCAGCTCATCGTACCCTACCGATTAGCACCTTAACGCGTTTGTACTGCATTCGGTGGCCGGACGAAAACCTCCCCTCCCAACACGCCCTCAACTACAACAGCAAGCTCCCCCGAGACTTATTGTGTGCATGAAGTTCCGCCAATTGCATTTCGTTGCTCGGTAGCTCCCTCCACAGGACACCATCTGCTTCAGGAAGTTTGTATGGTAGCCCCGTTAGAGGGTCCACTGGATACTCCTCCAGATTTGGTTCAGGACGTTCTGTCCTGGGCATTCCGGGACTTCTCTCCACGATTCTGTTCGAGAAGGGGCCAACGTTGACCGAATCGCGCCGTTCCTCCATTTTAGCCCAGAGGCTGTCAAAATTATCGCGAACCCGTCGCCTCTTAGCGTTTAGGCTTTTGAACGACCAAGAAATGATTGGCCCCAGGCATGGAAGGTTTGCTACTACACATTCGTCAAGATTAGTGACGCGGCCACAACTAGCTAGAGGCTCATGGTTGGACAGCGCTTACCACAGATCGCAGTATTGACTTCAATAATCATCCACATGACGGCAAATGTAGCATATTCGACCTTCTCTTCCTCCCCCACCCAGGTAGGAAGACGTTTAAGCAGGTACGCGAAGCGTGCACATGACGCTGCGGTTGTCCTGTTGAAATCATTAGCCAATGTCTGACATACTCAGATAGCAATTACCGACACAGTGGCGAGAGACAAAGAGACGATAAAACCTACAAGAATCCTAAAGATAGAATTCCGCGGATCAGGTTCTTGTAAAGCCGTGCCATGTCCTGGCCTGCTATCCAAGGAATTGGTATCACCAGGATTGCAATGTCAATCATGAGATGTATGATCGAGGTACAAATGATTCTGGCCTGATATTCTGGCCCAGGACCAGTCGTCCAGTATTGACTGATAGGCAAACCTAGACCGAATAAAGTTGCCAAGAGCTTCATGTCCGTTAGCTCAGGCTCCGTCTGCTTAGGACGGTCTAGCCACTCACAGAGCCGATTGCCCAAAGGAAATTGACCCAATGCGACAAGATGAGTTTGATTCCTGTTTGCTCTTTCGAAAATACTCTCCATAGGTTAGAGAGGTAGGAATGTGTTGTTAGGCATAGAGCCACGATCCACCCTATCTGGGTAGCGAAGGCGCATTGTTGAACCAGGACTTTCACATCTTCGAACAATGCGACGGAGTCGACATCCTTTGACACTACATCATGTGAGTGAGGATAGTCCTAGGGTTGATTGTACTTACGCCATGTATTTCCGACAGACACAAATGCGGTAGCACCCTACCCCATGGTAAGCCCAAAGTGAGACGCATGCTTTGGTGAAAATACCAAAGCTGGGATAATTAGCCAGTCATCAAAAAGAGTAGGAGCTTTATCTATTCTACGAGATAGAAACCGCAGAAGAGTTGTAAGTACACTGAAAAAAAAGGTCGCAATAGTAGCTTTTCGCAGCTCATCCCAGTCATAGGACAAGCGAGACATCCAGGGAGATTCCATTGTAGTTTAGTCGTCAGCGCTGGAAGAGAGTCGATGCAAGCGATTAAGGTTCGATTTTGAGGAATCACCCCATGACAGCTGGAATCAAAACTAATGGGAACGGGAGTGGGTGGGGTTAGGCTTTTATTCTCCGAACAGTGGCCCGCTTAAGGTCTCTGCCGATCATGGCAGCAGCTTGACCCCTCAAGTTATCCGTAGAGTCGCGAGATAGGTGTAGGATAACAGAAGGCAATGTTATTTGTAATGATAATAGAACACACATCTGAGTCGAGGCTTAGCTCGGCTCGCTCCTGCCTATCAAGTCTGGCAGATAAGCGATGTAGTCAAAGGTTGGCCTAATTCTGCTTCAGCCTTCCTCGTGGGATTCAGCATGAGCTGTCCTTCAAAGATGATCCCCTCCATTAGGGCACTAGCCCAGCGTATTCTGGACCGCCCGAGCCTTCCTCGCGGGGTCAAAGTCAGGCTGCGGAAGCACGCTAGAGGTGCTGCGGAATTTGTGAGGCTGTGCCGCCGGACTTTGGCATTTTTCTCAAGAACTGTACTTAACTAGATGCATGTAAAGCTTTATAGTAGCTCTCCTGGGCCTGGAAATAGTGGAATTTGGGGAGGGTTTGGTAGAGTTGATAGAGCTGAATTAGAAGTTGAGTATTTTGATAGGGAAAATAGGCTTAGCCTGCTTCGGCAATCTGACTTTTACCGGGCCGCAAGCCTTCTAACCTTTAAGGAGATATCTAATTGACAAAGGGTTAGAGCTATAAATGCCTTGCGTTTTCACATGATGATTCAACCCTTTACCAAGGGCCAACAAGGTTGAAATCACTATTCACTGTCTTGTTGCGAATTGCGACCCGAGGTTGATAGTCTCATATCGTTTAGTCCCTTGAGTGCTGGTTGGCTCCTGCAGAGTGCTGAGGATCGATAGCAACGTTTGATTTCGGTAGTATGAGAACACAACGTCCATAGTGCCTCGCCACTGGTTATTCGTGCTCTCTTAGTAAAATATTTGAGGAGAATTATTCTGAGGCAAGTGCACTAGAATTGAAGCTAGATAATAGCAAACACGCTCTCCTATAACTGAACCCATATGAAAATAGGAATAGCAAGGATTCTACCTCTTCATCAAAGTTTACAGATGTTCAAGCCTGCCTATGAAGGCGGCGATAGTACTGAGTCAGACCTCCCGATCGAGGTAATACCGGACTGTATTCAATTGGTGATTGAAGATCTGGTCCCGGACAAATCATAGTGCCTGATCTTCGAGAATTTCATACATGAGTACAGGGGATACTCAAGAAGGTGGATCGTCATAGTAGAAAGGACTGTTTATAGTTGAGGGTATTGACCAGGCCACATCGTGCACAACGCTGGTGAAGGACTTCTCCAGCCTGGATTTACGACCGAGTTCTGGGAGGTAGCTTAGCGACTTGCTCGAACGTCATCGCCTCGTTGGGTCCGGGTGTGCGGAAGACGGGAATGTCCAAAGCGCTGCTTTTGATCTTTGACTGTAAACATAATTGCCGGTGAGGGAGTTGGGCTCTGAATGCATCATGAATATCCCTCATTGACTCGGCGGCGAACTTGTCGCCGTAGAGGGCCAGGGAGAGAAGGTAGTTGAGAAGGTAGAGGAGGGGATTGTCTTCTCGCTCGACAGTGAACATCTTCCTGCTCGGAAATCAATGCCACGGTCCGCACTCTCGAGAACAATTGTCTTTCTAATGATATGCATAGAAAGGAAAGCCCCTGTGTGGTCTCGGCCTTGCACTGACGTCGTCGTCGGTACCGCTATCGCTATCCGTGTCATTGTCTCCCTCACTATACGTGCTGGTATTGCCGCCATTATCTAGGTCACTATCGGGATTGACGGGCGTTGCGTGATCACTATCCCAATCAGTCTTATCTGACGTCTCGCCATCCCTGGGATCATTGCCATCATCTTTGGAATTGCCAGCTACCACGCGTTGGTCGGTATGGTTGTGAGCGTCGTCTTCATTCTCAAATATGATTTTGGTATCGCATATGGAGACCGGTCGGTAACTAGGACAAGACGCTATCAGAATACCCGTGGCAACGTATTGTCGTTGCTATTCATCTATATACCTTATACATGATCGTCGTAAGACCAATAGTAAAAGAGAATGTGGTATATATTATTGACACTGCGGACTCCATATTGATCCAAGAAAACTTTGTTATAATACCGACGACACATATGAGCAAAGGCCGTTTCTTGGCAGAGGGGTCTCTGATATTGGTCGCGTCTCTTTTGGTACCATGATCTAGCCCCCAATTACATCGATCAAGAATATGCATGTTCGATACCCGCCAATAGATACTGAAGCTATCACGGGCCCTGATGCTTGGGTGTTTGTCCAAGGTTCACTCGAGGAATGTCTTGAAATCTTCTGCGGCGGCGTGTTGGAGGAAAGTTTTGGAGGATTCATCGATATCGCAGCAGAGATTGATCGGAAGAGATTATCTTCTTGATCACTCCTACGTATTCCAGTGGAGACAGTGAAGGACTGACAGTTCCTATCTCTCACTTAAGGAGTGATGCTTTGCTTTTACTCGTGGTAGGTCTTGGCGAGCATGCCTGCAGTAGCTCTGGGCGAGCCTGAGCCTTCAGCGATGTGCCTGTATCGTATGGGATGGCATAATCGACGGACGCGCTCGGTCCTGGAACTCAGGGTGGGTGGTATGGGGCTTTTGAATACTGATTGCTCTGCCCGCAGATGACAAGGAGGTGAGAGTGCTATTCGAAGCGAGTCGTGGGCGCCTGCCGCACCTGTGGAGCAGAGAATGAGTGTAGTGAGTGAAGCATGATGATTCAACCCCTCACAAACAGTCTTCCCACAAGTCTCACTTCCTTTTCCACCGCGACAGCACTTCACATAAAATTATCTATCCATGAAAACTAAGACCCAGACCCTGAATCCCAGTGCAGATCATACTCGCTAGCCTCCCCGGCTGCCCGTCACCATCGATACTCGCTGCAAGTCATCCAGCCGGCCAGCGCATGTACCCCGTACCCACTTCCACTCCCCCATCCCTGGTGCCATTGCGCACATGTCTCCCGTCAATCGCATAACCTCATAACCCTCCTCCCATTGCGCGCGACCGCAGAGTCTTTTCGCAGTGAAGATGCCTCTCTGCGGGGGCAACAAGACTGTGCATCGCAAGCTGGTGCTCCTGTACGACGGCCCCTCCTTCACTCCCTCCAATATGCCAATCCGAGATTGGGAAGCGTGGCTGATGAATTGGTAGCGGTGATGGTGCGTGCGGGAAGACGAGTTTGTTGAATGTGTTCACGAGAGGGTAAGCTCCCCAGTCCAGGTTTGCGATGGAGAGGTTAAGATTCTGATGCGCGATTTTGTAGCTATTTTCCCACTGTATAGTAAGTTGCCCCTCTCTAGGGAAGGGAAAGCGATGGCGACGGTAGTGTTGACGGAGCCGGGGTAGCGAGCCCACGGTTTTTGGTTTGTCCCCGACCCTTTGACTGCGAGATAATTGCTAATGAGGCATAGAGAATTATGTCCACGGTACCATCCCATTGCCCCCGTTCAACCTCGCGCGCTCGACCCTATCTGGCAACACGGGCTTACGATAGGTGGCCAGACATCTTCGTAGACAACATCCACATTGAGCTCTCCCTCTGGGACACGGCCGGGCAAGAAGAATTCGACCGTCTCCGCTCCCTCTCCTACGATGACACCCACACCATCATGCTCTGCTTCAGCGTCGACTCCCGAGATAGTCTGGAGAACGTCGAGTCCAAGTGGGTAGGGGAGATTGCGGAGAACTGCGCGGGTGTGAAATTGGTCTTGGTGGCGTTGAAATGCGATTTGAGAGAGGGGGGAGGGGATGAGACGGAAGGGCAGGGTGGGGGGAAGGAGACGATTGATTACACCGAGGGGCTGGAGGTCGCGAAGAGGATTCAGGCGTTGAGGTATTTGGGTAGGTCACAGCGATCGCTGCCTGGCTTTTCTAGACGAGACATGTTCTGAGAAGGGCACGGGCTGATATGATGGCAGAATGCTCTGCCAAGCGCAATCGAGGCGTTAATGAGGCTTTCACGGAAGCAGCGCGCGTGGCTCTGTCGGTCAAGACCGCTGGGGCCTCTGGTGGAGGAGGGAAGTGCTCTGTGATGTGATTATGATTCTACATATTACCGGTTGTTGCGGTGGTATTATCGTGAGGCTGTATCTATCACCTGCGGTGCTGCGTGCGAACAGCAATAGAAAGAGGTGGATGCGAACAAGTCAGGTGCAAAGGCGCTGGGAGCCCTCGGCGCTGGGTATCCCGCTCTGATGGCGCTGCTTGGCAAGCCCCGACGTGCATGATTGAGGTCAATGCGATGGGGTGGATGGCATGGACATGGTAAATATGCGTTTTGGGATCTGACGTTACGAGCAAGGAGTCTATATGGGTCGGGTTTGCACCTTGTTGTATTTGTATCATAGTCTTGCCATTTCTTCCTCCTTCATACCTAGCCATACAGCATACATACACAACCATCTCATGGACTCTATTCCCTCTATTCGTACCAAAGACCCTACCCGTCCTCCCCAGCGATCCCTCTCTCCAAGCCCCCTTTTCCTCTTCGAATCCGTTCCCCCAAGCCGATCTCCCCAGCTTTCCGGTTCAAGCCCATGACAAAGTCTCCTTTACCACCTAGCCTACCACTTCTCTCCCTCGCCTTGACTTCTTTTTCCCGGTCTCGGCGCTCTTGCTCTTCGATAGCCTTTAGCCGGCTCGACCGCGAGACATCTAGCTCTGAGGCGGCGGATTGCATCGCTGCAAGTTTGGCTGCTTTGTCTTCGACGGATGGTCTAGACTGAGGTTTCTTTTGGGATGATGATGGGGGAGACGGGGAGGAGGTGTTGCTACGGCGCTGAGGATGGGTGTTGGGGAGGGATTTGCTGTGATTGTGCGGGCGGTGGGAGGAGTCGTTTTGTTGATTGCGGTTGGGAGGTGGTGATTTGGAGTTTCGGCGATTGTAAGGGGATGGAGAGCGGCGCGAGCGGTAGGGAGAGGGTGACCTGTCTCTCAGATGGTTGTAAGAGGGTGGGGGAGATCTGCTTCTTCGTCTATAGTTGTAGGGAGAGGGCGATCTGGGCCGTCGGTGTGGTGACGGAGATCGAGAGTACGAGGAGGATGGTGAACGGCGGTGATGGTGGTGGTGACGGTCGTAGTCGCTTCGCCGACGGTAATGGTCCTCATGATGGGCGTGTCTGCTTCTTCGCTCGTAGCGGTCTTCATCTTCGGCCCTCCTGCTTCGGTGATGATGCTTGTGTTTTCGTCGCTCTTTGTCTTTTGACTTGGGAGGCTCTTGCCCGGCTGCTTTGAGGAGCAACCTTCGACGGACAGGGTCGTTCATCAGAGCTTCGTAGGCAGCTTGCTCTTGTTTCTTGATTGCCAACATGGGATCCTCTCGTATCTTCAACGCTGTATCCCTTGCAGTGTTTGCATTCTGCATTATCATGAATGATTCCTCAGTAGCAGCCTTTTCTAGCTTCTTGTTCTCCGTTCCCTTGACCAAAGGATCTATCCTCCTTTTGCCAAGTAAATATCCCTCCATCTCTTCGGTTGTCCCAGTCTGGCCTGCAGAGGGACCGGCATACATCCAGTCCACTTTAATCTGTTTCTTTGGTCCACCGGCTGCTTCCTGCATTTCTTGTAGCTCCTGAACCTGGCGTTCTTCTTGCCTCTCTTTCATCATCTGCTCGATCCGCTTGCGCTCGTCGAGCGCCTTCTTTTCTTCCTCCCATACTCGCTTCTGATTGCTCATGAGCACTGGGTGCCATGACTTCTTCAGATTGAGATCTCCACCCATTTTGATATAAGTCGCACCTGATAATACAGATGGTGAGAAAAGAATGAAAGCAGCCTCAGTGTGAGGCAAACATGATTGAGCCTCTGAAGGACGTTGAACCGTTTAGTGACTGACATATTGCCAAGACGCTAGTATGCCAGCTTATCGATTGGTGGGACCGCACAGCTTCCGAAGTTCCGAGGGTTCCGAGGGTTCCTCCATGCTCAATGCGCTCTTTTGCCAACCCCTCCACCCTCCAGCTCCACCCCTTCACATCTCCGAATAGGAATTGCCCCCAAGCAGACAGACAGCTTTCTAATACCTGAGCGAGAACTTTGCCCTTCTGAGCTCGGCTTGCGTCAAGATGTCGGACGACGATGATGACTTCATGCAAGATTCAGATCAGGAGCAGTTCGACAACCCCAAGTTGCCCAACTGGTGTCAATGCTAAGAGATCTCAGATACGACTTTGAATACGAGGATGACGATGATGAGGAGGCGGGCGATGTCGGTGTGGAAAACAAATACTACAACGCAAAGCAGGTGAAAGGCGATAATCCAGATGAAGCTATCGAGGAGTTTTTGGGCCTGCCAGCTATGGAGGACGAGAAGGGGGACTGGTTAGTCCTATAGCTTCGCTGGATATGATAGATTGCTGATGCACGCTTCAAAGGGGGTTTAAAGGCCTAAAGCAAGCGACTAAGCTGGAGTTCAAGCTGGGCAAATACGACAAAGTAAGAATCTTTCAATCCTGTCGCAATGATTTACGTTGATCACTCCTAGGCTGTTGAACACTACACAGAGCTTCTCACATATGTCAAATCGGCTGTCACACGCAACTACTCGGAAAAGTCGATAAATAACATGCTTGACTTCATCGAGAAGGGTGCTGAGGACGACAAGGCGTACCAATGCATGGAAAGGTTCTATTCCCAGACACTCGAGTCGTTCCAGAGTACCAATAATGAGCGGTTATGGCTCAAGACCAACATCAAGCTTGCACGTTTATGGCTCGACCGGAGACAATACACACAGCTGGTCAAGTTGGTGCGGGAGCTGCACAAGGCATGTCAGAAAGAAGATGGGACAGATGATCCAAGTAAAGGCACCTATGCTCTGGAAATCTACGCTCTAGAAATTCAGATGTATGCCGATACGAGAAATAACAAGCGCTTGAAAGCGCTATACCAGCGAGCGCTGAAAGTGAGGTCAGCTGTACCTCATCCGAAAGTGATGGGCATCATTCGAGAATGTGGTGGTAAGATGCACATGAGCGAAGAAAACTGGAAAGAAGCCCAGACCGACTTTTTCGAATCATTCCGCAACTACGACGAGGCTGGATCCCTGCAGCGCATCCAGGTGCTTAAGTACCTGGTACTGACCACCATGCTCATGAAATCTGACATCAACCCTTTCGAGTCCCAAGAGACCAAGCCGTACAAAAATGATCCCCGCATTTCTGCCATGACTGATCTAGTGGACGCTTATCAACACGATGACATTCACCGATATGAGGCCATTTTATCGAAGAACAAAGACGTTTTGGCCGACCCGTTCATTGCGGAGAACATTGATGAAGTGACACGAAGCTTGCGTACTAATGGGGTGCTCAAACTCATCGCCCCCTACACACGTTTCAACCTGGGGTTCGTAGCTAAGCAACTCAAGATCTCTGAGGCCGAAGTGCAGGACATCATCGGCTTCCTTATTCTTGATAAAAAGCTCGATGGTAAAATCAACCAAGAGAAAGGCACAGTCGAGATTGACCGACAAGCAGATGCGGAGCGAACGCACGCAATGCATGAATGGACTTTGGCGATTGATTCGCTGTGGAAGACCGTTCTGGATGATGGCGAGGGATTCCGATATGATGAGTCGCGCTCTTTGGGAGGGTCGGCCATGTCCTTGATGCACACGCAGCTGCGTGGTGGACCAGGACATGGTGGGATGGGCAGGCCTAAAGTCGGATCGAAAAAAGCCCATTTCCTGGGCTCAAGGGGGCTTCCAGTCGGATTCAAGTGATACTAAAATAGGTACAAATGGTGATAGACCACCCTCTGAACAATTAAACTCGGACGCGAAGCGCCTGCATGCACGGAGAAGTACATCGAGGCTAGGGAGGCCTTTCGCCCGTATTGTTACCAGGTTTCGAGAAGCTCATGTTGCCACCCGCAAATCAATGGAGATTCAATGGCGAGACCTAACCCGCTTATGGCCCGTCGCTTCTCAACCTTCTCGAGATTAGCTAGTGCTGTAGCAGATCCGGTGGATGGAAAGACTGACAGCTCTGACAGCCACCAATTTCTAGCAATTATTATTAGGACGGGTAGCAACGACCTACTAGCTAGCATTCATCTTCGTGCCTCCCATTTGATTGGTAGATACAGTCCGGGGAAGCCGTTGATATGGCTTGCATGTGTCTCGCTTGCACTCAATCGATGGCGTTATAATTGGCATTGGGGTTGTTGCGGTGTGCAACACCATTGTTACTGGGCCCTCATGGTGCTGCATATGTGATTCTGCGTCCACAATCTTAGACCACACTGGTTCGATGCCTGATCTCCGTTGTTTGCTTGTGGGGACATGGCAAGACACTGCGTGAGCATCTGATTGGACCTCGTTGTAGTTTCTGTAGCAATAAAGACATCGACCACACTTCCTTATCATACACTTTGTACGGCGGTAAGGCAGCCGAGTAGTTCCACCGATCAAATACAGTCCCCAGGTAATACTCCATACAACTGCCGTTGGTGTTAAGCAAGATCGACGGCCTAAATGCGCCTCCCCAGTCCAGACATCTGCACTTGCCATGCCGCTTTACTTAGCATTCTCCGTGCAAGTCACAGGTACTTCGGATACGTTCCTTTTGAGAACCAAATTGCTGTGTGACCGAGATGGACAAGGCAGAGAGTAGGCATCTCGTACGGACGAACATCACAAACTGCCTACTATACAAATACTGACTAGTAAAAGCACATCAACTTCCAGCTATCTGATTAGAGTGCTCGAACAAATCGTACTGTTGGCTTTCTACCGCCCACCATTTGAAGGGTCCCGTATCCCACCTCAACACCGTTATCAAAGACTAGAGCTGCTGTGGACATCTCAGATATAATTCATCTATTGCTCTTTTCAGACGTACCTCTCTATCGATCACAACTAGTCGTTGCTCGTTTGCTGATTGTCCTCATTTCCCACCAAGGAGTTCAGATGTTCTGCGGGATCATCGTCTTCTCATAAAAGTACATTGACTTCGACGTCCTCCAATATGGCATCGGAACAGGAACTACAAGATATGGAACGACTTTCCGCTGGATATGTACCTGACCAAGCGGTATGAAGCATGTCTATGGGAAGGATCTCGTCTTACATTTTACAGGGTCCCCTTGTTGGGCCGTTATTGTCAAGCAAGGCGTTGACGACCGAGTATGCCAAAGCAGACCCAGTGTATGCTAGCAAAACAAAGGTATACCATCACCTCCCGTCCCCTATGTCTTCCGTTGGTACTAATCTTCATGTCCAGGTCCTTCCAGAAAATCATCCTTTTTATCGTAGCATCAAAGGAGACGGTAATTGCGGTTTCAGAGGTTAGTCTTCGTGAACTAGAAGGCTTTTACCAAGATGCTCATTTCTCATTAAAGCCATTGCGTTTGGCTATTTTGAGGCTTTCAATCGTCTGGGTAGCTCTGCTACGATTCGGGTTGAAGCGGAGAGGCTCAAGTCTCTCAACCAGCTCCTCGATGAGACTGGCCAAGAAGCCGAAATGTATGAGGACTGGGTCGAGGTGACTTTAGAACTGCTCGAGAAAATGGCGGGAATGTCATCGATCAAAGATAAAGAGGTCGCTTTGCTGGAAGCATTCAATGAATTGGAGACTGCAAATGCTATTACGCAGCACTTTCGAGTAGGAAGCACTTTCATACCTTTCTTGCACCCATCAACGAGATACTGATGTCTTACTAGATGGTTACAAGCGCTTGGATGAAGTTGCACATTGACGACTATGCTCCGTTCATTGAGGATCAAGATGTTCATGCCTACTGTGGACACCACATTGACCCCTTTTTCGAAGAGATCGAACACGTTGGTCTCAAAGCCGTCACAGACGCCATCGTCAACCCGGCTGGTATTGCTGTGGACTGCCTCTACTTGGACAGGAGTCCGGGGAACGAAGCCACTCCATACTTCTTCCCTGTCTACGATAACAAGGGCGCTGAGGTCAAGACTGCTCCAACCATCAGGCTATTGTATCGACCGTGAGTTGACCGTGGGTACATCGCTTAATTTTCGAGATGCTAACTACAGACAGTGGCCACTATGACTTGCTCTACAAGAAGGACGACATCCTCGACCATTCGACTATAGTGCAATCTACAAGCTCCAAAGTAGTAACCTCGAAGAACTCTGATTTCGAAGTCCGTGGTGTCTATCTACCGCCCGATCCACACTTCTCGAACAGCTACATGCTATACGGATGCGACGGATTTGATCCCTCCTCATATTTCCAGCCTCGATACAACGCAGATCAGATGCCGTACGAATATCCCGCACTGCAAAACTACCACCAATACACAGGCCACGCAAGCATATACCCATTGATGGAAACCCCTCAGTCTAGCCTCCTGAAAGTAGAAGAAGCTCACCCGCCTCTGGCCTCCGCGGATCAAAACCCCTCCCTCGGTGACAGCTTCACCATTTCCGCAGAAACCGACAACAAACCTTTTCCCCTCCAAACAAAATCCACCCCCCCCCAAGCTAGCGCCCCACCACCAACCCCCTTCCCATCCTCCTCACCCACACTCACAAACCCCACATCATTGGACTGGCGCCCCAGAGGAACCCAACAACTCGCCTACGACCGCTCTGTTGCGAAGCAAGCACCGTCCTCGACCGAGTCAGGATCCCCTCCTCTCCCCCCCCCCCTCTTAAAACCCCATCCAATGTCAGTATTAACACGCATCTTCGAATAGGAATACACCAGGACTCCTCTCCAAGCGCCAACTCTCCAAAAGCAAACTCCCCTCCTACTGCGGCCAAGACCCGGAGAAGTTCGAGCCGGTCATGTATATGTATGATACCTCGCAGTATGATGGGGCGGGGGCGGGGCGGAAGAAGAAGAGCGCACGCGGTGGGGAATGAGTTGAGCTTGCTACTGTTGGTGGGCTGCAAGGAGGGTGATGGTTTATGGGGGGTTTGTGAGAATGTGGTGGCAGTGTTGTTGAAATTTTTGGGTGCAGGTAGAATACGAAGTGATTGAACATTGTCTGAACATGTTCACAGCACGTTTCGAGATTGTGAAGAAGTGCGAGTAGAGATAGTCCTGCTGGTGCTCTGCAATGCAATACAATCCCCATACCCTCTCGCTCCACGCCATGCCCATGGTACCAAATATCTCCTCACTGAAGCATCCACATCTTTCACAGCAGAAGCGAAACCCACCTCATCCCCTCTCCAAACCTCCTCGACTTTCTCGCCAGCAAACTCAGCATTTACGACCGATGCACTCACACCGTCCCTTCCATCCCGGCACAAACTCATGACCGCTTGGCACTTCCAACTTGTGATGTGGGGCGAGATAGGGCGCCAGGGGTAAGTCAGGTAAGGCGGCTCAGAAGTGCTCCACCTCGAGCATATTCAGCCAATTCAGCACCATCATCGCTTTGATCAGGTTGCCCTTGAGGTCAACGTGCCTAGCCAACACCGCTTGGGTTAGCCTTCATCCCCCCCCCAAACCCCCTCACCCCCAAAGAAAATGGAAATGGAAATGAAAGCACTCACACCCCATCAAACTTGTTCCCCTGCACACTCGCGTTCCACGTCCCCAGGTGCTCCACCCCCCGCCGCCCCACCTCCACCCGCACCGCCTCTTCGAAAATCATGAGAGCCTTGTTCCCCTGACTGACCAGGTACTCGTCCGCTTTCTCCTTCCCGGCCGCGTTGGGCGTTAGGAATAACCGTGGGAAGAAGCCTGTTTCTCGTTTGCGCTCCCGATGATGATGTTCTTCCTTCTGTTTTCCCCTTTCTTGTGTTCCTTCCATTCCTTTCTCCTTGGAGGAAGACGGAGGGTTTTTGGATGAGGAAGAGGAAGAGGAGGAGGATAGCCAGGGGCTTTCCTCACGGATGGTCGAGAGGATCAGGTCGAGCCAGTCGAGGGTGGCTTGCAGGTCGAGATCGTTCCAGAGGCCGTGGCCGAAGATGAAGGCGTAGGGTTTGGAGGGTTTGGAGGGTGGGAGGAGGAGCCGCAGCCGGGAGAGTTCGGGGGGGGGGATCGGGAAGCGGATCATTTGCTCGACTATTGGGAGAGAGGGGGGAGGGTTTAGTGGGTGTGAGGGATGGAAGGGGTGGGGGGAAAGGGAGGAGAAGGGGTGGGGAGTGTTTACTCATGACGTCGACGGTGTTGGCGGGACAGGCCAGCGAGTCGGGGTCGTTTTTGACGACGTCGAATATTTTGAATATGCCTTGGATCGAGCAGGCTTTGACGTTGAATTGGTAGTTGCAGAAGCAATCACGCCTGCGCATTATTTCCGTCAGCTCCACGTTCCTGTGCTCGAGCTTCGAAAGTCCGACGAGAGGGCGAGATGCTCCTGTTCCTCCCCTCCTGGCTGAAAAAGCCAAGGGGGATGTTCACCTTTCCTCGGGCGAAAAATTCCAATCGGTCACGGCCCCGTACCCCAAGTCCTTCCGGATCAACACGTTGATACTCCCAATCACGTGCCTCATCATGCTGTCCCCCAGAATCACCACCTTCTCGAACCGGCTCAATATCTCGCAGATCTCCTCGGTCGAAAACCACCGCATGTCGCACCCCCGCGGCATATATGGGGCGTCGAAACCGATTCGGCCGCCTCCGGACATGGCGTCGATCATGGAGGCGCGGTTGGGGCAGAGGGGGGCGAAGGGCGCGTGTAAGTCGAGCGAGGAGATGTTGCAGGTGTTGCGGTATTTGTAGGTAGAGAAGGTATCGATGGTGTCAGGGTAACGGTGGGGGAGGGGCTCGGGGGGTTGGAAGGCGGCGGTGGGGAGGGTGATGGCGTTGTAGGGGGTCGGGTTGGTTAGGTAGGCTGGTCGTTGGGGCTGGAGAGGGTGGGGTTAGTGGATGTTGGCGAGATGGGGTCTTGGGGATGGAGGCGTACTCCGCACGAGGAGAAGGAGACTAGGAAGGTGTTGAAGACTGAGTATGCTAGTAGACAGATTAGGCAGATGGCAACACGGCGTGGTGTTAGACTCCATGTGCCCAGTCTGGACATGGGAGGTCGCCATGGGCTCAGTTTTGTGGTGGAAGTCCAGGCGTGAGGGGTGCCCTTCTCGGATGCCGGGGTGAAGGGATCGGACATGAAATGGCTTGTATTGGAAGACATGTCTGAAGAAGGGAGGATCAGTTGACTCCAGCATCTGTTTGCTGGCTCTGGCTGCTTTGTTGGATGTTTGTGAGCGATGTCGTCGTTAGGTGATATTCAAATTCGTGTAGTCAATCTTCCCAATGCTTAGGGGAATTTAAATAACCATCTTGCAACGTTTAGATATGGAAATGCTAATGGCATGGGGCATGAGATGTTCGCAAGTATGTCAGCATTGTCGGAAAGTGTTAAACATTCTGCTGCCAACAATGGAGAAAGGCATCCAGAAATATGCAAAGCTCGCCTCAACCTTTACTTACCCTCGCCATCCTAGGCCGTATTTTGCAGCAGAAATCATATCCGCAACCCATCCAGCCCATCCTCTGATCTCTACAACGCGGTTCATAATCCCAATCATATTCCTGGTGAAGATCTCCGTCTCCTCAAAATCATGAGCATAAATCTCCCGAATGGCCATTTCCTCGCCAGGCTTATCCCCCTCTGCCAGCTTCCACTGACCATCTTCCTCCTGCGCCTTCAGCTTCGGTCCCACCATCACCGCTCTTCCCAAGATGCTAGGGTCGGCCACAAATTTTGTAGCAGCCTCGACAACGTCCTCCGGCTGCCCATACGCACCTCCGGCTAACATGACTCTTACTCTTGCATCTAGCATTGGCGTGTCAATGAAATAAGGGCATATCAGATTGACTCGTACGCCGTGCATGAAAGCAGAGCAGCGTAGGTTCCTGTAAAGCCCTACAACAGCATGTTTCGATACTGCATACAGAGTCTGACCAGGGATGGGCGCAATCCCGGCAATGGAGGACAAGAGAACCAAATGCCGGTCTCTGGATGACTTGGCCCGGTCGCTCTTTGCGCTGGCAGCAGACGAGCCTGGATTCCGCGGGAGATAGAACAAGGCCAAGTGGGTTGTGTACATGACACCCATTAGATTGACATCTAAGACCCCGAACTTTGGAGCTGGAGGATCCACAGCATCAAGCCCTACAGGTTTCTCGAAGGTTGGATTGGCGTCTATGATACCTGCGTTCGCCACAACCGTATCGATGCCGCCATGCGGGCTGACTTTCACAGCGTGTTTGAAGAACTGGACTTGGGACTTCCAATTCGTAACATCGCACTGGAAGAAATGTATGTTTGTATTTCCCGTAGATTTTGAAACGTCCCGGACCAGTTGATCACCGCCTTTGACGTTAATATCGCCAATGATCACTGTCGCGCCTGCTGCGGCCCATCTTTTTAGGAACGCTGCCCCGAAGCCACTTGCTCCTCCTGTGATCACTATGGTCTTGTCTTTCACCCAGGCATCATCCGTGACCGTGGTAAAGTCGAGAGGAGTGGATTGGCGGATGGCCTCTTCACGGGAGTATTTTGAGGGAGACATACTAGACAGAGAGCAGGACAGTCAGCATCTAAAGTCCTTATGTGGTTCAGGACCCACGAAAGTATTCGCGACTTGCCATTATTACTTCCGTCTTTCCACGACCGAGCACAATGGAACTGACGTCGGACAGAGCTGAGACAGCCGCAAGATCAAGGCTTTGGCCTTCCTTCCCCCCTACAAGCGCCGCTTTTGGTGCCTAAAGTACCTTAGGTCGTTCGTGTGTAGTACCTCCGACCCTCCGTACTCGGAAGGAGATTTTGTGCGCGGACGCTACCGAAATGGAACATAAGCGCTTCTCCAACTCGCTCTACCATATCATTGTGTAAACACAACAAAAGACAACCTACCAGATATCCAGACATATCCAATCCTTGGCCTGCTCTCCTGTTCGCTCTCCCTAGGCTCAGCATCCCTATGATCCATCAGCATTTCACTTTGATGCTCCTCCTGCAATCCTAGGGTCTCATGTCCAAGTTCTTTCATTTCAGACCAGATCGCCACCCCCAATTCGCGCATGCATGTTCTACAGGCATAGAATTGCAACTATACAGGCTATACAATCTCTTGACTCTCTGCATCACGGTAACATAAAGAATGTTGCAAGCCCCATGTCTTGTTCTCGTCTCCCATGTGCTAGTTCCATGAAACGTAACGTTCAACGTTTAACTAGCTTTCCTTTCTTGGAAACAGCATGAGACTCTTGTCAAACTACTCCTCTTCTCGTTATGCTTATTCAGCCTGCATTCTGCAACATGGGTCCAATTCTCGAGCGAAAGTGCACGAGCATCCTGCTGGGGCCTTCTTAACTGGGGGCTTAGGAAAATAGCCCAACGACGATCTCGCCTTCTCCTTCGACTGTGTACTCCCCTTTCCCTAGATAGAGCAAGCTTTCCCTCAGCAAAGGCAATCTACCGTCTCATCGCCCCCCACTTCTTTATTCTCGTCTTCCTCCCCTTTCACTTCCTGCTGCTTACCCTCTAGGCCTCCTTACTTATCAGCAATATTGCCAATGCCGTGACCAATGTTGCCGAGTAGCTTGTCCGAACCGGTACCTCCACCTACGCCCAGGTCGCCGGATGACGCAACGGATACCTGATCGCAGGTGGCCGAGTCTCGGACCGAGTAAAACGTAGCGTCTCTAACCCAAAAGGAGGTGCCAATCTAACAAGAGCAGGCTGAAACGTGACCTGAGAGGCAGGAAAAGACCACAGAGGAGACAATCGGTGAGCGGTCGTTGGCGTTCTACAGGAGGTTAAGATGGCTTTCCTTTTTAGGATGATGGACCGGCGGCCTTTTATGTCATGCCTATTCGCTGCACCCAAGATGATAACGCCAACGCCTGCGGAATCAGCTGCGATATGGGTTTCGGCGCCAATGACCAGTCCCCTAGAATGCAGAACCTTTTGCTTTCTGGCCTTTGGATTGGGCTGGGGTGCAAGGAAGGGAAGCAGGGTGCACTAGGTGAGTACGGGAAGGCTGTGGGAAGGGCTTGGTGCTAAGGCCGAGTGGAAATGGATTTGGCTGTGTACTGAACTATCCACTACGCTGGCTGATGGATTGATGTGGGGCTGGTCTCGGGGCCGAGAGATAGGGAGTTTGGAGGTGTTTCATGGGATTGGGATGGAACCGCAGGAAGGGTTCGCGACGTGATGATGCACGCTGTGGCTCATTCGAAGGGAGTCTCGTGGTCAAACTTGTTGAAGTAAGGCTTGATGATTCTCTACGCTTTTGCTTCTCAGCGGACGTCTAATCTAATGCTCTATGTTTCCCAAGCCCAGCCCCTTACCCTCCCTTCCACCAGCACTCTCAACATTCCAAAGATCAAAGCACCAAGCTCACCACCTCAATCCCCACACAACCACCCCACATCCCCCAATCCCCGCCCATTAAGCCTATTAGGCGCCCTCCTCTGCACACTCTCCTTTGCGTTCCACGCCAGCCCCAAGCCCGCCGCATGCAGCATCAAGAGATCGTTTGATCCATCGCCGACGGCCAGTGTTTGGGAAAGCGAAATGTTGTGCTCATTGGCGAGGCGGAGGAGGGTGGCGCGTTTGTACTCTGGAGTGATTATGGGGTGAGCGGAGGAGAGGGTGCCGGAGAGGTGGGGGTAGGGGAATTCTTCATCCGCGGCTGACATCTCAAGCTGAACGCACACGGGGGGTCAGATTTCCATACTGTACGCTGCGGGAATGATGTAGGCAAGCACAGTACCACCGCCGTGCGAACATAGAAAATCTCACACTCTCCAGACAGAAGTACATGCACCTCCTCAGCACCAAAACAAAGGGCCACACATACATGATTCGCCACCACAAAATCCAACCCCAACTCCCCCCCCAACCACTCCGCCATCGGCGCAAACCCCCCACTTACCACCCCAGTCATACAACCCCTCCCCCTCAAAAACCCCACCAACTCCTTCGCCCCCTCCGCAACCGTCACCCGCCCTTTCAACTCCTCCCACACGCTTTCCCGCACCCCCTTCAGCATCCCCACCCGCTCCCGGAGCGAGCTCTCGAACCCGATCTCCCCGTTCATGGCA
>JAABUQ010004395.1_pt1 | contig 24116 bp, 15 predicted proteins | sample 5560001 | NCBI WGS metagenome assembly JAABUQ01 (sample SAMN10711888, study PRJNA513371) | rock metagenome | isolation source: Antarctica rocks | place: Antarctica: Victoria Land, Finger Mt nord | collected 2015-12-18
CCCCGGGACGGAGGGCGGACGGGCGGGGCCCCGGCCCCGGGTCAGGGGCCGGGTTCGATCAGGTGGCGGCGAGGGCCTGCTGGCCTTCGCCCAGGGCCTGGATCATCCGGGGGCTCGGGCCGTCGGAGACGATCTGGCCGTCGCGCATCCGGATGATCCGCTTGGCGTGCTCGGCGATGTCGTCCTCGTGCGTGACCATGATGATCGTCTTGCCGGCGTCGTTGAGCCGGCCGAGCATCGCCATGATCTCGTGGCTGGTGGCGGTGTCGAGGTTGCCGGTCGCCTCGTCGGCGAGGATGATGAACGGGTCGTTGATCAGCGACCGGGCGATCGCCACCCGCTGCTGCTGGCCGCCGGAGAGCTGGGTCGGCCGGTGGTCGAGCCGGTCGTCCAGTCCGACCAGCCGCGCCAGGTCCTGGGTCCGCGCCTGCTGCTCGGGGGAGATCTCCCCCGAGCCCTGGTACGTCAGCGGGATCTGGATGTTCTCGGTGACGGTGTACTGCTGGATCAGGTTGTACGACTGGAAGATGAAGCCGATGTAGCGGCTGCGGACCTCGGACAGCTCGTCGTCGGAGAGCTGGGCGACGTCGCGGTCGCCGAGGATGTACTGGCCGCTGGTCGGGCGGTCGAGGCATCCGAGCAGGTTGAGCATGGTGCTCTTGCCCGACCCCGACGCGCCCATGATCGCGACATATTCGCCCTGGTAGAAGTCGACCGAGACCCCCTGCAGGGCGTGGACGGTGACGCTCATGTCGGGCCCTCGGCGGCCGAAGAGGCCGCGCGCGGGCTTGTGGCCCATGACGTACGTCTTGCAGAGGTCGCGGATCTCGACGACGGGCCGCCTCCTCTCGGGGGGCTCGTCGCCGTTGGAATTCTCGCCGGTGAAGTCCATCACTGGGGCGGGCCTCCCCCGCCCGGCCGGCCGCCGCCGAAGCCGCCGCCGGCCTTCATCTGCTCGAGCTGCTGGAGCTCGTCGTCGGTGAAGCCGGCCTTCTTGAGGATCTCCTTCTTCTCGGCCTCGCTCGCCGTCTTCATCTTCTCGCGGTCCTCGGGCGAGATCTTCTGGAATTTCGCCATGAAGCCCATCCCGGCGCCCTTGCGGGCCCCCTTCTTCTTGGCGGCGTCGCCCTTGCCCTCGGGCCCGCCCTTGGCGGGGTCGCCCTTGGTGGCGGGGCCTCCCTTGCCGTCGGGCCCGGCCCCCTTGGCGTCGGCCCCCCAGTCCTTCTTGCTCGCGTCCTTGGCGCCGGAGCCGAAGGCCTCGCGCTTCTCCTCGGAGGAGAGCAGCAGGGTGGGGGTCATGGCGACCTCCTCGTTGGCCTGGATGCCCTTCTTGATCTCGACGAGCTTGTCGTTGGAGATCCCCAGCGTCACCTCGCGGCGGTCGAACCCGCCGACGGGGTTGCGGACGTAGAGGTAGTCCTTGTTCTTGAACTCGAGGATCGCCTGCACCGGGACGGCCAGGACATTCGGGAGCTGCGAGATGAGAATCTCGACCTGCGCCGTCATCCCCGGGCGGAGGCCCGTCGGGCCGTTCTCGATGGCGACCTGGGTCGTGTAGACCTTGATGTCCGACCCGAAGAAGCTGTTGGCGTCGGGCAGGGGGGCGACGCTCTGGACGGTGCCGGTGAGCTCGTCCTGGGCGAAGGCGTCGACCCGGACCCGCGCCCGCAGGCCCTTGGTCACGCGGTCGACCATCGACTCGTGGACCTTGGTGTTGACCCGCATCTGGGTGATGTCCGGCAGGCTGAAGATCTTCTGCCGCTCGCGGACCTGCGCCCCCTCCTCGATCTGCACCGAGTTCTGGCCGCCGAACCGGTTCGGGTCGTTCGCGTAGACGACCAGGCCGTCGCCGGGGGCCAGCAGCAGGCAGTTCTTGATCTGGCGGACGAGCTTGTCTTCCTTGTCCTTCTCGAGCGACCAGGTCGACTTCTTGGCCAGCTCGTCGGACTCGGCCTTCTTGACGTCGGACCTCAGCTCCAGGAGGGTCTTGTCCCGGGTGTACTTCAGGAGCACGGCCTTCTTCGTCTGGGCCTGCTCGAGCGAGAACTCGGCCTTCTGGAGGCTCGACTTGTCGGCGAGCTTCTGCGCCTCCGAGACGTAGCCCTTCAGGTGCATCTTGGTCGACCAGTCGAGGCGGTCGCGCGACCGGGTGACGTCGGACTCGGCCAGGGCGATCTCGCCGAGGATGGTCTCCAGGTCCTGCTTGTAGGTCCCCTCCTCGTACTCCTTGACGGCGACCTCGGCGACCTCGCGGGTGAGCCTGGCCTGCTGGTACGACGCCTCGGCCTGCGCCGTGGTGATCATCTGGTTCTTATGCGTGTCCTTGAGGGTGGCCGAGTCGAGCTCGCAGACCTTGTCCCCCTTCTTGACCCGGGTCCCCTCGGGGAGGATGAAGATGATCGAGGTGGTCCCCTCGACCTCGTTCTGGACGTCCTCGTTCTTGGCGGACTCGAGGCTGCCCTTCTCGTTGACGGTGACGGTGAGGGTGGCGGGGCGGACCGGGTAGGTGACGATCTCCTGGGGGGTCGCGGCGAAGGCCCGCGCCAGCGGCCCGCGGAGGTCGGGGGTCCCCGCCACGATCGCGGCCCCGGTGATGGCGATCACGACCAGGGCCAGGACGAGCTTACGGCCTCCCGAACGCCGGCGCCGGGCCGGCCGCTGCCGGGCCGGCGGCAGCCCCCCCGGTGTCGGCGTCGCCGGCTCCGCGCCCGGCGTACTCTGAAGGGTAAAGTTCATAGAAGGCCTCCCATTCGTCGTAGGGCAAGATGCCGAGGTCGCGGTAGACGGTGAGCCTCTGTACCTGATAACTGTACCAGACGTTGACGAGCTGGTTCTCGACCCCGATCAGGCTGCCCTGGGCCTGGATCAGGTTCTGGGTCTGGATCGCCCCGTTGGCGTTCCCCCCCCCGCCCCCGGCCCCGGCCCCCCCCACCGGGGGCGCGGTGATCGTCTCGAACGCCTGGTCCTTCTGGCTCGCCGAGAGCACGAGGTTCCGCTTCAGGAGCTGGTATTGCAGGTAGAACGTCTGGAGCACGCGGATTTCCTGGCGGAGGATCGCCTTCTGCGAGTCCTCGGCGTTCATCAGGGACCGGCGCGCCTGCTGGTAGCTGATCAGCGCCGACCGGAACGCGTTCCGCTCCGCGACCCGGACCAGCGGCAGCTCGGCGTTGAGGACCAGCGAGAACTGCTTGGCCTGCGAGACGAAGGCGAACGGGTTGGTCGTGGTGGGCGGGGTGAGGATCTCGTTGGTGACCGCGACGTTGAACACGCCCTTCAGCGCATTGGCGGTAACCTTCAGCTGGCGCCATGCATCGTACAGCCTGGCCCGGGTATTCATCAAGTCGAGGCGATTCTCGAGCGAGATCCGCTCGGTGGCCAGCAGGAGGTCCTCCAGGTTGTCGTCGTTGCCCGACGCGAAGACCGCCCGGCACGACCGGCCGTCGATCACCACGTCCTCGAGCTCGGGGAGCCCGTCGGCGATCGTGACCAGCTCGGAGAGGTCCCGCGTCCGGCGCCGCGACCATGCCTCGAACTCCTCGTAGACCTTCTTGAACCGGGACGTCAGGGTGCGGTCGACGATCAGCGGGACGTCGGGCGGGAGCCCGAGCTGCAACTTGAAGCCGTCGAGGTCGTTCCGCAGGGCGAGCCGGGTCTGGATCAGGGCGAACCGGGCGTTCTGGAGCTGGAGGTCGAGCTGGTCGAGCTGGAGCTTGGTCAGGCCCGACGCCTCGCCGCGGATCAGCTCCTTGTACACGGCGGAGAACTGCTCGAAGGTCCGGACGTTCCGCAGGGCGTTCTCGACGAGCTGGAAGTCCTCGACGACGTTGACGAAGCCGATCGTGGGGTCGGTGTTGCCGCCGACGGAGAAGCCCGGCGTGGTGAAGCCGGTGCCGAAGCTCGTGACCTGGCCGCCGATCAAGGTGGCGACGGTGAACTGCTGGCGGAACAGGGCGAAGGTGCGGATCTGGTAGAGGAGGTTGCGCTCGGCCTGGGTCAGCCCCTCCAGGGTCACGGCCCGGCCGCCGCCGCGGAGGAACGGCACGACGACGGACAGGGGGAGGTACGACTGGACGGCCGGCTGGCGGGGGTTCCTCCCGGTGAAGTTGAAGACGACCTGGCTGGCGAACGAGGCGAGGATCTTGACGCCGTTGTCGAGGTTCTTGCCGACGGCGGCGACGGTGCCGAGGTTCAGGGTCGACTGCTGGAATCCGGTCGCCCGGGTCCGGTAGTTGAAGGCGTTGGTCGGGTTGACCGCGAGGCCGAGGCCCGGCCCCCCCAGCGCGGTGGGGCTGACCGCGGCCCCCGACGGCGAGAGCCCCGCGGTGAACTGGGGCGCGAAGACGAACCGCTGGAGCGTGACGGGGAGGGCGGCGAGGTAGATGGCCTCCAACTGGGTCTGGTAGACGCGGGCGTTGATCAGGCCGAGGGTGAACGCCTGGGCCATGTTCACGACATACGGGTCGCGGCCCTTGAGCCCCGCGGCGTCGACGTCGTCGAAGTCGAAGATGCCGGTGCCGAGCAGGCCGAGCAGCTCCGTCGTCGCCGCCTCGGCCTCGGCGTTCTCCCGGGGCGTCAGGTCGGGCCGGGGGTTGACGCCCGGCCGGGAGAGGTCCTGGACCTCGCGGGGGCCGTCATCGCCGGGGATCCGGGGCGTCCGGAGCGGGTCGAGCGCGGGGTTCTCGGGGGCGTCGGGCACCCGCTGGGCCGGCCGGTCCGCCGCCCCGGCGGGGGTCGGCCCCTGGGTCGGCCCCGCGGGCGGGGTCACGGCGGGCGCCTGGGCGGCGGCGAGCCTCACTCCGGAGTCTTGGGTCCTCGGCTTGACCCGGGCCTGCGGCCCCGACGGCCTGGCGGCCGGGGGGGGCGCGGGGGTCGGCACGCGACCCGGTGCTAGTATGGGCGACGATTCGCGGCCGGTCGGCCCGGAATTCGCCCCGGGCACCGGCGGGATCTCGCGGACCCGGGGCGAGGTCCCCGAAATCGCGGGGCCCTCGGAGCCCGGGGGCGTGAACGGCGACGGGGTCGCCGGCGTGGGAGGCGGCGTGACCGGCGACGGGGGCACCAGGGCCGGCCGGTCGATGGCCGGCGGGGGCTGCGGGGCGTTCAGCGCCGCCTGCGCGTTCGACGCCCGGTACCCCTCGAGCATCGCGAGGTAGCCCGTCCCCTCCAGCGGCACCAGGAGCCGGTTGTACGGCGACTGCGGGACCGGCGAGAGCGACTGGGCGGCGAGGTCGTCCGGCGGCGCCGGGGGTTGGTCCGGGTCGTACGGGTCGGCGTATCGCGACATCCAGGGGGGATCGACCGAGAACAGGTCGAGGCGGAACCGCGGGTCGCGGCTCTTCTCGAAGACGGCCTCCGAGACGTCCTGATTGGCCCACTGGCGGAAAAATTCCCGCCCGCACCCGAGCTGGGACAGGGCGGTCAGCATGACGAGCGGCCCAACGACCCGCCGGGGGGTTGAGCTGCGTCGGGCGACGGTTCGGGAATTCATCGGCACTTCCTCGGGGCTCTCCGCGGGTCGCCGCGGGGAGGGAGACGTCGATCGTCCTGGGACGCGGGGGCCTCCGGCCGGCCGCGGCGGGCCCCGCCCGGGCCCCGTCCGCCCGTCGAGGGGCAGGGGAGACATCGGGGCGGGGGCCCGTCGCGGACGAGAGGGTGTCGGCCGGCGCCCGTTCACCTCATCGGATATCGGCCGACCCGATTGTGCGGGTTAAATCGAATCGGCCGGGCGTGCCGACGCGGTCCCTGCGTTCGGGGCGGGGTTTGGGTGGAGTCGCGCCGCCGTCAAGGCCGAAATACGACCCTGAATGAGATTGCCTCGGCGGCGATATCGCGCCGCGACGCCCGGCCCTGGGGTGGAGTTGCCCGGGGACCGACGTCCGGGGGGCCTGGCCGGCACCGGGGTCGTGCATCCCGGGGCGGTCGCGGCGGTGGACAAGGCTTGTGGAGGAGGGAGTCTCCAATGCTCATGGGCAATCGCGGACCCCGCGAGTCGGCTGCGCGTCGGAAGCGGGGCTTCAACCCCGTGGGCGCCGAGGCCCTCGAGGGGCGGCAACTGATGGTCGCCAACCCGCTCGACGTGAGCAACGTCGACGGCTCCGGCAATAACAGGCCGATCGGCGTCTTTGAGGCCGGCAACCAGTCGGGCGGCGGGGCCGGCTGGTCCGTCACCGACGTCGGCGACGTCAACGGCGACCTCTACGACGACTTTGTCATCGGGGCGCCGACGGTCACCCGCAACGGGACGTCGGTCAGCGCCGGGGTCGGCACCTTCAGCCGGGCCTACCTGGTCTTCGGCTCGCGGGCCGCCAACATCGGCAACTTCGACTTCGCCTCGCTGCCCACGCAGGGCCGGATCGGCGACCTCGGCACCCTCGGCAACATCAGTCAGGCCAACCCGGCCAACCCGAACGTCCCGAACCCGCTCCCCCCGTCGCTCTCGCTGGGCGGCGGGTACGCGTTCGACGGGATCACCTTCTTCACCGGCCAGAACCCGAACTCGCAGCTCGGCTACTCGGTGACCGCCCTCGGCGACCTCAACGGCAGCGGCCTCAACGACTTCATGATCGGGGCCCCCGGCGCCCTCGACGGCAACGGGGCCAACCCCGGCACCGGCCGCGCCTACATCATCTACGGGTCGGCGAATCTCGTCAGCTCGGTCAAGACGATCGACCTGGACAACCCCCTCTCCTACGGGGCGCTTGGCACAGGCGTCATCACCCTGACGACCAATAACGCCGGCTCCCGCCTGGGCGCCTCGGGGGCGAACATCGGCGGCTCGTTCCTGACCCGGCCGAACTCCGGGATCAACGACTTCATCGCCGACGGCTTCCCCGACGTCGCGGTCGGCGCCCCGACGGCGACGATCAACGGCCTGAGCCAGGCGGGCGAGGTCTACGTCCTCTCGGGCACGAACTTCCGGACGAACCGGTCGACCTCGATCAACGTCGACACCGTCGGCCAGACCGGCGGCGCCGCCGGCGTCACCTTCGTCGGCGCGGCGCCCGGCGACCAGGCCGGGTTCTCGCTCGCCGGCGCGGGCAACTTCGCCAACCGGACCACGGGGGCCAACCTGGGGGTCAGCGACCTGCTGATCGGCGCCCCGCAGATCGGCTTCGGCCCCGGCCGCGCCTATCTCGTGTACGGCCAGACCAACCTCATCGGCCAGGCGGTCGCCACCGGCTCGATCAACGCGATCTCCCTGAGCCGGATCGGCAACACCGCGACGGCGGGCAACGTCGACGGCCTCGTCTTCAACGGCACGTCCGGCAACACCTCCGAGCAGACCGGCTACTCGGTCGCCTCGGCCGGCCACTTCCTCAGCACCGCCGCCGACGACATCCTCATCGGCGCCCCCAACGCCAACGGGGGGTCCGGCCGGGTCAACCTGATCCGAGGCGCGACGCTCACCTCGGGCACCTACACCCTGACGGCCCCCTCGACCCCGTCCCCCCCGGGCCTCCCGGCGGGGTCGAACATCACGTTCGACGGCGACGGGGCCGGCGCCCTGGCCGGCTACTCGCTGACGGCGGTCCGGCCGATCACTTCGCTGAACCCGAGGAACGAGATCGCCATCGGCTCGCCCGGCTTCAACAACGGCTCCGGCGCCGTGTACCTGCTCCCGAGCAACCTGAACACGACCACGTCCACCACCATCGCGCTGTCGACCGTCACCGGCCTGGCGACCGCCGCGAACCGGGGCCTCCGCTTCGAGGTCAACAACCTCGGCGGCGTGACGCCCACGCCCGTCGCCCTCGGGGCCCGGTCGCCGGTCGCCTCGTTCCTCGGCGCGTCGGTCCGCGGGTTCCTCGGCCGGTCGGGGTCGACCCGGACGACCGACAACGACCCGGTCGGCGACCTGATCGTCGGGGCGCCCGGGTTCGGCCTGTTCACCTATCCGAACAACACCGGCGCGCTGACGACGACCCGGAACGCCGCGGGCGGCGTCTTCGCCCTCGAGGGGACCTTCCTCACCGGGCTGCTCGCCGCCTCCGGCGGGTCGAGCCCCGGACCCGGACCCGGACCCGGACCCGGACCCGGACCCGGACCCGGACCCGGACCCGGGCCCGGCGTCTCCGTCGGGGTGATCCCCCGGGGCGCCCAGCAGATCACCTCGTTCCAGCCGCCCAACGGCGAGGCCCTCATCCCCAACGACGTCAACCTCTCGCACCTCGACAGCTACCGGCCGCTTCCGGCCCAGGTCGCCGTCGGCCAGTTCCTGCCCGACCTCGGCTACATCAACCGCGACCGCTCCTTCCTCGGCCTCGGCCACATCGGCTACAACGACAAGAACAAGCACAACGGCCTGACCCGGTACGTCTCCGACGACCCGTACCGGCACTCGAGCGGGCACCTCTACAGCGGGAGGGGGAGGTACACCCTCTCGCAGCACGTCTTCGACCGGAGCCAGTTCCACCCGGGCAAGGTCATCCGCGTCGACCACAAGGTCCCGGTCATCCCGCGCGACCGCCAGCACGACGTCTACCCCGGCTGACCGTCGCCCGATCGGCCCCGATCACCGGCCGGGCCGGCCCCTCCTCGGAGGGGCCGGCCCGTCGCCTTTCGTCGGCCGTGGAAATCGACTTAACCTGCATGCGGAGACCGAACCTCGGGCGGGCCGGAGGCGTAATAAACCTGCGGCCGACGTGGTCCGTCGGCCGTCCGTCCCGCCTCCGAGGATCGACCCCATGAGACGCCTCGCTTTTTACGTCGCCAGGTACGGGCCCGAGGTCGGCCCGACGCTGTATCACGCCCTCCAGAGCCAGGCCGCCCACGCCAGCGTCGAGGCCCGTCGGAAGCGGAAGATCGCCCGACTCCTCGACGAGCGATCCCGGCCGCTCCCCCTGTTCGACCCGTCCCCCTCCGGCCCCGTCGCCTCCGCCGCCGCGGCCCCGACGCCGGCCTTCGAGCCCGCCCCCTGACGATCCGCCGCCTCGCGAGGCCGATCCAGGAGGGCTCCAAGTCCCTCATCGACGGCCCCGATGGACTCGGGGCTTTGCGGGTCTTGCGTCCCAGGCGATCGGCCCGCGCCCGGATCGGCATGCCCTCGGCGACCCCGCGGGTCAGGCGTAACGCCGTCGATGCCGAGTCGCGCAGCGTCGCCGAGGGCCCCGGGCCGGCGCTGCAGGCAGGCCGCCATGGCGACCGGACGGCAGAGCAGGCCGAGGGAGGTGAGGGCGAGCATCGGGGAATCGGGGTGGCGAATGCCCCGGGCCGGCCGGGGGCCGACGGTCGGCCGTCGCGTCGCGTCGCGTTGCGTCCCTGCCCCGGTCCCCTCGGTCGCGGCGGGCCGTCAGCGGGCCTGGGACGGCTTGAGGACGCCCCGGGTCCGGAGCCATTCCTCGCAGCGGGCGGGCCAGGTCGACGACGGGTTGCCCGTCGGCCTGAGGCCGAAGCCGTGGCCGCCCGAGGTGTAGATGTGCAGCTCGGCCGGGACGCCGGCCCGCTTCAGCGCGAGGTAGATCGCGACGCTGTTCTCCGGGCTGACGGGGTCGTCCCCGGCGTGGGCGAGGAACATCGGCGGGGTCTGCGAGCCGACCTTGATCTCGGGCGACAGGTCGGTCGTCCCCCGCGTCACCGCCCCGCCCGGGTAGATCAGGACGGCGAAGTCGGGCCGGCAGTCGACCTTGTCCGCGTCGTCGATCGGCTCGTAGGCGCGGCGGTCGTAGTTCGTCGACGACCAGGCGGCGAGGTGGCCGCCGGCCGAGAAGCCGAGGACGCCGATCCGCTTCGGGTCGACCCCCCACTCGCTCGCCTTGCCGCGGACGATCCCGATCGCCCGCTGGGCGTCCATCAGGGCCTGGGTCGGCGGCGTCCCCTTCGGGGTGTCGGCGCGGCGGGGGACCCGGTACTTGAGCACGGCCGCCGTCACGCCGATCGAGTTCAGCCAGCGGGCGACCTGCTCCCCCTCGTGGTCCCAGGCGAGCATGTTGTAACCGCCGCCGGGGAAGACCACCACGGCGACCCCGGTCTCCTTCGCGGGGTCGGGCCGGTGGACCGAGAGCGTCGGCTTGGTGACGTTGGTGATCCCGCGGATCGCCGTCTCGCCGGGCTTCCGGTCGAGCTTCTCCTCGCCGACCGAGCCGTCCTCGCCCGGGGCCTGGCCCGGCCAGAGGTCGACCGTCATCGGCCCGTCCGCCGCCCCGCCGGCCGCGGCCATCGCCAGCACCAGCAGCCATCCGAATCCCGTCGCCCTGCTCGTCATCGGTGTCGTGCTCCCCGCCACCGGCGGTCCCGTCGCGAGGTCGAGGCCGGTCCCGGCGCGATCGACCCCCCCGGGGACGCCTGGCGAGGCCGTATCATACGGCGGCCGGTCGGCCACTACCAGGCGGGGCGCGGCCGAGGGCTCACACCCACGCCCGCGCCCCGCCGTCTCAATCACCCGCCGATCAATCCTGCTCGGCCGTCACCGTCGGTCGCGGGGCGATGGCGGCGGTCGGCCCGGCGCTCGTGCCGGGGGCGGGCGCGGGGGACTTGCGCGGCAGCTTCTCGTCGCGCATGGCGGTGTTGTAGACGAAGCTCGCCAGGATCACCGACGCCTGCTTCATGTCGTCGGCCTGGATCCGGTCGAAGACGTCCTGGTTCGAGTGGTGGGTCCGGGTGTCGTACTCGATCTCGTCCTGGATGAACTGGAAGCCGGGCAGGCCGATCCCGTCGAAGGCCAGGTGGTCGGTCCCGCCGGTGTTGGAGATCGAGAGGGTCGAGGCCCCGAGGTCGCGGAACGGGGCGAGCCAGCGGCGGAAGATCGGCCGGACCGCCTCGTTCCCCTGGAGGTAGACGCCGCGGACCTTGCCCGTGCCATTATCGAGGTTGAAGTAGGCCGAGAACTTCTCGTAGTCCGGCTTCTTGGTCACGACCTGGGGCGCGGAGGCCGAGCCGCCGAACATCATCGCCCCGGCGGCGGCGGGCGAGTCGCCGAGGTGCTCCTTGACGTAGGCCCTCGACCCGAACAGGCCCTCCTCCTCGCCGCTCCAGAGGGCGATCCGGATCGTCCGCCGCGGCTTGAGGTCGAGCGCCTTGAGGATCCGGACGGCCTCCATGCAGGCCGAGACGCCCGCGGCGTTGTCGGTGGCGCCCGTGCCGGCGTGCCACGAGTCCATGTGGCCGCCGAGCATCACGACCTCGTCCTTCAGGTCGGTCCCGGGGATCTCGGCCACGGTGTTGTAAGCCATCAGGTCCGCGTCGTGGAACTCGACGGCGAGGTCCAGCGCGATCTTCGGCGACTCGCCCTGCTCGATCATCCGGACCAGGCGGTTGTAGTGCTCCTTCGCGACGGCGACCTGGGGGATGTTCTTGGGGGCATCCTTGTCCCAGACGTTGATCCGTCGGACGCCCGGGATCGGCAGCCCGAACCCGCCGGCTCTCGGGGCCGCGGCCTGGGCGACGAAGATCGTGCCGCCGTCGCCGGTCCGGCTCGGGTCGAGGACGGCGAGGGCCCCCTCCTCGATGAAGAAGGCCAGCTTCTTCCGCGCGAGGGCCATCTGCGCCAGGAAGTCGGCCGTCGGGCCGAGCCGCCGGGGGAGATCGCCGGGGGCCGGGGCGTCGGCGAGCTTGAGCAGGTCGGCGTCGGTCATCCGCTTGCCCGGGGCCTCGAAGTGGGCCGGGGCCGGCATCGGCGGGCTCGACAGGACGACCTTCCCCTTGAGCTTACCCTTATATTTGGCGAACCCGGCCTCGGCCTTGGCGTCGAAGTAGACGACCTCGGCCGTGACCTTGCCCTCGGTGCCGACCGACCAGGCCTTCGGGAACGCGATCAGCGGGATGCACTGGGGCTCGACGACCTGCGCGGAGAATCCCCTGAGGGTCCAGCCCCGGCCGAACGGGCCCCACGGATCGAGGTGGGCGTCCTTCAGGCCCCACTCCGCGAGCTTGTCGCGGGTCCATTCGTTGGCGCGCTTCAGGCCCGGCGAGCCGGTGAGCCTCGGGCCGATCACGTCGGTCAGGTAGCCCAGCGTCTTCATCACCTGCGAGCGTTCCATCCCCTCCTTGATGATCCGCTCGGTCTCGGGGGGCTTGCTGGCCTCCTTCGCCTCGGCCACCGGCGGCGCGGCCACCTTCGCCGGCGGCACCTCGGGCTTGGCCGTGATGACTTCGGCCTTCCCCTTATCCTTCTCATTGAGGACCGCCGAGGGTTGCTGGGCGTGCAGCGCGAGGCCCGGCAGGAACGCCGCGGCGCAGAGCAGGGCGAGCGACTTGGGGCGGGCTGGCATGGGTCTACAGACTCCTGGGGCATGCGACGATGCGGGGGCGCGATGGGAGTCCGGGCAGGAGAGGAGAGAGGGGCGCCCCGACCGCGACGATCGTATCAGGGCCCGATCGGCGACGCACGTCCCCCGCACGGACGATTGTGACTTCGCGCGGCGGTCGGTAACTTCAGGAGGAGAAAGCCGCCCCGATCGACCTCCCGCCCAGCGCGTCAGCCGACCCGACCCGACCCGTACCGATCGAGGCCCGTGCCCGCTCCGCGACGGCCTCGCGATGGAAGCCGCCATGCGACGACCCCGACCGACCTCCCTCGCCGTCCCGCTGATGATCCTCGCCGCGGCCCTCCCCGCCGCGGGGCAGGACGAGCTCTACAAGCCCTCGGTCGCGCCGGCCACGGGCGAGCCCGAGCAGGCCCGTCGGCTGATCCAATCCCCGCCCGACGTGGCCGTCTCGCTCTTCGCCGCCGAGCCGAGGCTGGCCAACCCGGTCGCCTTCTCGGTCGACGACCAGGGCCGGTTCTACGTCGTCGAGACCTTCCGGCTCCACGAGGGAGTCACGGACAACCGATCGCACATGGACTGGCTCGACGACGACCTGGCCTCCCGGACCGTCGCCGACCGCGAGGCCCTGCACCGGAAGTGGCTGGGCAAGGACGTCGACACCTACGCCGTCGAGCACGACCGGGTCCGCCGGATCGAGGATCGCGACGGCGACGGCCGCGCCGACCACGACCACGTCTTCGCCGACGGCTTCCGCGACATCGTCACCGGCCTCGCCGCGGGCGTCCTGGCCCACCGGGGCGACGTCTACTTCGCCTGCATCCCCGACCTCTGGCTCCTCAAGGACCAGGACGGCGACGGCAAGGCCGACGCGCGAACACGCCTCTCGACCGGCTACGGCGTCCACGTCTCGTTCATCGGCCACGACCTCCACGGCCTGATCCTGGGGCCGGACGGCCGGCTCTACTTCTCGATCGGCGACCGCGGCCTGCGCGTGGTCACCCGCGAGGGGAAGACCCTCGACTGCTCCGACACCGGCGCCGTCCTCCGATCCGAGCCCGACGGGTCGAACCTCGAACTCGTCCACGTCGGGCTCCGCAACCCGCAGGAGCTCGCGTTCGACAACTTCGGCAACCTGTTCACGGTCGACAACAACTCCGACTCGGGCGACAAGGCCCGGCTCGTCCAGATCGTCGAGGGGGGGGACAGCGGCTGGCGGATCGGCTACCAGTACATCGAGCGGCCGACGAGCCGGGGGCCGTGGAACGCCGAACGGCTCTGGTATCCCGCCCCGGAGAACACGGCGGCGTACCTGATCCCGCCGCTGGCGAACCTCTCCGACGGCCCGTCGGGCCTGACCTTCGACCCGGGAGTGACCCTCCTGCCGCCCCGGTTCCAGGATCGGTTCTTCCTCGCCGACTTCCGCGGCGGTGCGGGCCAGAGCGGGATCCGGACCTTCGGCCTCGAGCCGAAGGGGTCGTCGTTCGCGGTGGTCGACTCGCAGCGGCCGTTCTGGTCGCTGCTCGCCACCGACGTCGACTTCGCCCCGGACGGGGCCCTCTACGTCACGGACTGGGTCGACGGCTGGGGCAAGACCGGCAAGGGGCGGATCTGGCGGTTCGCCGACCCGTCGCGGGCCGGGGGCAAGGCCGTGGCCGAGGTCAAGGCGCTCCTCGCCGCCGGGATGGCGGGCCGCAAGGTCGAAGAGCTGACCGCGCTGCTCGCCCACGCCGATCGCCGGGTCCGCCAGTCGGCCCAGTTCGAGCTCGCCGACCGGATGACGGCCGAGAGCCGCCCCGGCCACCCGCCGGTCGCGGGCGAGGGGGCGATGGCGCGGACGGAGAAGGTGGCCGAGCGGAAGATCTCCGCCCTGGCAGGCTCGCGGATCGCCCGGGTCCAGGCGCTCTGGGCGTTGACCCAGTTCACGCGTCGCGTCGGGATCTCGCCCGGCGCGTACGAGGACCTCCGGGCCGACCCCGACCCCGAGATCCGGGCCCAGGCGGCGAAGGCCCTCGGCGAGATCCGGCCCGAGACCCCGTCGTACCGTCGGCGGCTGGCGGACATGCTCGCGAAGATGCTCGACGACGTGAGCCCGCGCGTCGTCCTCTTCGCCGCGCAGTCGATGGCGAGGCTCGCCGACCCCTCGTCCGCGACTCCCTTGCTGGCCCTGCTCGAACGGAACGCCGACCGGGACGCGTACCTCCGGCACGCGGCGGTGTTCGGCCTGGCCCGGACGGCCAACGTCCCGGCCCTGGCCCGCGCCTCGGGCTCCACGTCGGCCGCCGTCCGGCTCGGCGTGCTCCTGGCACTGCGGCGCCTGGATCACCCCGAGCGGGCGACGTTCCTCCACGATCGGGAGCCGAAGATCGTCCTGGAAGCCGCCCGCGCGATCTACGACGACCGGCCCGCCCCGGGGCCCGCGATGGCCGCGCTCGCTGCCCTGGCGAAGGCGCCGACGGCCGACGCCTTCCTGCTCCGCCGGGTGGTCAACGCCAACGCCCGGCTCGGCGGCCTTGATCGAGCCGAGTCCCTCGCCGGTCTCGCGGTCAAGGACGACGCCCCCGAGGCGGTCCGGGTCGAAGCCCTTGAGCTGCTCGGCGACTGGCCGAAGCCGTCGGGCCGCGACCGGGTCACGGGACTCTGGCGGCCTTACGGCGCGCGGCCCAAGGCCGAGGCGGCGTCGGCCGTGAGGCGGAGGCTCGACGACCTGCTCGGGAAGGGCAAGGACGCCGTCCGACTCGCCGCGGTCGGGACGGTCGGCGACCTCGGGATCATCGAGGCCGTCCCCGCGCTGATCGCGATGGCCGGCGACCCGGCGGCCGGCTCGTCGGCCCGGGTCGAGGCCCTGAAGGCGATCGAGCGGATCGGCGACCCGAGGCTGGTCGGGGCGGTCGAGGCCGCCGTCGAGGCGGACGACCCGGCCGTCCGCGGCGAGGGCCTCCGGCTGCTGGCCAGGGCCAACCCGGCCAAGGCCGTCCCCCTGCTGGCGGGGGTCCTCGGCCGGGGGGGCGTCCGCGAGCGACAGCGAGCCGTCGCCGTGCTGTCCGACCTGGCCCGGCCCGAGGCCGACGCCCTGATCGCCGGGCACCTCCGGTCCCGCGACCTGCCCGGCGAGGTCGAGCTCGACCTGCTCGACGCCGCGGCCCGGCGATCGGCGGCCCCCGAGGTCAAGGCCGCCCTCGACGCCGTCGAGGTGGGCCGGCCCAAGGACGACCACCTCGCCGGCTACCGGCCGACCCTGATCGGCGGCGACGCACGTCGAGGCCGAGCGACCTTCGAGGGGAACACGGCGGTCTATTGCGTCCGCTGCCACAAGGTCAAGGGCGAGGGGGGCGAGGTCGGCCCCGAGCTGACCGGGATCGGCGGCAAGCAGTCGCGCGAGTATCTCGCCGCGTCGATCGTCCACCCCAACGCCGCGATCGCCCAGGGGTTCGAGACCGTCGTGGTCTCGACCGCCGACGGTCGGGTCGTCTCCGGGGTCCTGAAGTCCGAGGACGACACGATGCTCAGGCTGATCGGCGTCGACAACAAGTGGATCGAGGTCCCCAAGGCCGAGATCGACGACCGGAGGCGCGGCCCGTCGGCGATGCCCGACGACATCGCCAAGAAGCTCTCCCGGTCCGAGATCCGCGACCTGGTCGAATTCCTCGCCACGCTCAAGTAGTCCCTCCGGAGGTCCGTCGCCGTGCGACCCGCCCGCCGGTCTCGATGGTCGGCCCTGATCCCCCTGGTCCTGATCGGGGCCGACGCGCCGGCGCCGAAGCACCCCGCACCGAAGCGATGCGTCTGCCACCGGGCCGAGGGGCCGGTGGCGGTCGACGGCCGGCTCGACGAGGCGGCGTGGGGCCGGGCCGCCTGGACCGACGCCTTCGTCGACATCGAGGGGGCGGCCCGCCCGCTCCCCCGCTTCGCCACCCGGGCGAAGATGCTCTGGGACGACCGATATTTCTACGTCGCGGCCGAGCTGGAGGAGCTCGACGTCTGGGGGACCCTCACGGATCACGACGCGGTGATCTTCCAGGACAACGACTTCGAGGTCTTCATCGACCCCGACGGCGACAACCACGAATATTACGAGTTCGAGATCAACGCCCTGAACACGGGCTGGGACCTCCTGCTCCGCAAGCCGTACCGCGACGGCGGCCCGGCCGAGAACGCCTGGGAGATCCCGGGCCTGAAGACCGCCGTCGCCGTCCGGGGCACCCTGAACCGGCCGGGCGACCGCGACGAGGGCTGGACCGTCGAGCTGGCCTTCCCCTGGGCCGCCCTCGCCCCGCTGGCCCACACGCCCTGCCCGCCCGCCGAGGGGGACAGCTGGCGGGTGAACTTCTCCCGGGTCGAGTGGCGGCACCTCGTCGTCGACGGCCGTTATGAGAAGGTGCCGAAGGCGAAGGAAGACAACTGGGTCTGGTCCCCTCAGGGGGTGGTCGACATGCATCGGCCCGAGCGCTGGGGCTACGTCCAGTTCACCCGGGGCGAACCCGGCCGGGTGCCGACCGTGCCCGATCCGACCGGCCCGGCCCGGGACCGGCTCCACGAGGTCTACTACGCCCAGAAGGCCTATCGCGAGCGGACCAAGCGGTGGGCGTCGTCGCTCGCCGAGCTGGGGATCGCGGCGACCCCGACCCCGTCCCCGACGATCCGGCCGGCCGCCGACGGCTACGAGGCCACGACGACCGTCATGACGGGGCCGGGTGAGACCAGAGAGATCGCGATTGGGGCCGACTCGCGGATCAGGCTCGGGCCCGTCCGCCCGGCCCGGTCCATCGACGTCCGTTAGAGCCATTCGAGTGAGCCGATACCCACCCGTCGCCCGACCGGGATCAGTCCGTCCCGGAGGCGGCGGGCGTGGGCTTCGCGGCCGGGGGCCGGGCCGCGATCCAGGCCCGGAGCAGTTCCACGGCGCGGTCGTCGACGACGGATGAGGCGAGCGGAGGCATCCGGCCCTCGCCCCGGGTCGCGACCCGGCGGAGCAGGACCGACCGATCGGGCCGGCCGGGCGCGACGAGCTTCGGGTCGTCGAGCCCGAAGCCGTGGTGCTGCGGCGTCCGGTCGAACAGGGACAGCTCGTCCTCGGGGAGCGAGACCTTGAGCTGCATCTGTGCGTTGCCCCCGCCGTTCTCGACGTGGCAGATCGCGCAGTTGGTGTTGAGATACGCGCGGGCCCGGGCGTCGAGCGGGGCCGAGGGGTCGTGGGGGTTCGCCAGCCGCGGAAGGTCGCCGGGGGGCTTGCTCGGGGGGACCTCGAACAGGCCGAGGTCGGCGAGGGCGAGGATCTGGTTCACTGGCCCGCGTCCGTAATCGAGGTCGCGGTTCATCTGGCCGGTCGTGAGCCCGAGGACGAAGCCGGCGGCCCGCGAATGGCAGACCATGCACTCGGCCCGGCTCGGGTAGTGCCACGACTGGGCGCGGGTCCCGCCCGGGGCCTTCGGGTCGAGCACGGTGTAGGGCCGGTCGAGCCCCCCCTTGCCGACGAGCACGGCGTCGGCCTGGTCGTCGTCCCAGAGGTACGTATACCCCGCCCACTCCTTGTCGCGGAGGACCATCAGCCGGGTCTCGACCCGGCGGTCGACGCCGCGGGAGTCGGCCGTCGGCAGCGTGAACGTCTTGACCAGGACGGTCCCCTCGGGCAGGGCCCAGGGGTCGTCGATCGTCGGCTTGAAGCCGACCCGGGCGAGACCCGGGACCGCGATGGATCGGAGCTTGCCCGCGCCGTCGGACCAGAGCGGCGAGTTCACGTCGTACGGGATCACCCCCGGGGAAGCCCGATGGTCGCGGGCCGAAGCGAAGAGGCCGGTCTCGCTCAGGCGGCGCGGGAAGGGGGTCGGGGGGGCGGGCCGGGGCGGCTGGACCTCGAGCCGGTAGATCTCGCCCGAGTAGAAGTCGGGGGTGAAGACCTCGCCGTGGCGGTCGACGCAGAAGCCGAGCATGGCGACGGTCGAGTCGGCGATCTCGCGGTGATCCTCGACCCGGCCGTCGTCGTACCGGAAGGCCCAGAGCCGGCCGGTGGCGAAGTCGCCGTAGACGTATCGGCCCTTCAGGTCGGGGAAGCGGTCGGCGCGGTAGACGAAGCCGCCCGTAATCGACCGGGCCTCGGAGTGGTGGTGGGCCACGACCGGCGGCCGGATCGGGGTCGGCCCGCGCTTGGGGCGCCTCGGGAGGAAGTCGGCCGGCCCCTCCTTGACGCTCCAGCCGTGGTTCGACCCGCGCTCGACCAGCTCGATCATCTCCCAGAGGTCCTGGCCGATGTCGCCCATCCAGAGCCGGCCGTCCGCCTGGTCGAAGCAGAACCGCCACGGGTTGCGGAACCCGTACGCCCAGATCTCGGGCCGGGCGCCGACCAGCTGGATGAACGGGTTGTCCGGCGGGGTCGAGTACGCCTTGCCCGGCGAGGGGTGGTCGACGTCGATCCGGATCATCGCCGAGAGCAGGTCGGAGAGGTCCTGGCCGGTCTCCTTCGGGTCGGAGGAGGATGTGCTGTCGCCGGCCGAAGCGTAGAGGAGACCGTCCCTGGGGCCGAAGGCGACCTCGCCGCCGTCATGGCCGTTGGACTCCCACGCGAGGATCTCCAGCTCCGAGGCCGGGTCGCACCGCCGGGGCGTGCCCTTGCCGACGGTGAATCGCGAGAGGATGTTCCGGGGTGCCTTCTCCTTGACCGTGTTGCTGAAGACGTAGACGAATCCGTTCTCGGCATAGCGGGGATGGAAGGCCAGGCCGTAGAGCTGCCGGCCGACGTCGAGGAAGAGGTCGCGCGAATCGGTCTCGGGCGCCTTGGCGACCGCCCAGACCTTGCCGTATTGCTCGAGGACGAGGAGTCGGTCGGAGTCGGGCTCGTTGGCGAGGTGGAGCGGGTCCTTGAACGCGAGCCTGGGCAGGGCCCGCACCAGCCGATACGGGGGAGGGGGCTCCGGCGACCCGACGACGCGGCCGGTCGCGAACGGGACCCGGCGACCCGGTTCGGCCGGGGGCCGGTTATCCTCGGCCCGGGCGGGCACGGCGAGGCAGAGGACGGCGACGGTCGTCGCGAAGACGCGGGCTGGCAGCATGGGCGGGTCCCGATCACGTCACGGGCCGGGCGGGCAGGGATCTGACGCCGAGGAGAGGCCCCGATTGTCGTCAAAACCGCGGCGGGCCGCAACCGGCATCGGCCCTCGGATCAGATCGTCCAGCGACGGAGCCCGTCGGCGTGCTCGGCCTCGATCGTCGGCCTCGGGTCGCCCGGGGTCAGGCGAAAGCGGAGCGGCAGGATCGCGCTGACGAGAGCGGCCTCGGGATCGTCCGGGCCGACTGCGGCCACGGGCGCGAGCCGGCCCTCGGCCCGCCGGAACAGTTCGAGCCGCCAGGGGGCCCGGTCGATGAGCAGGACCTCGCGGACGCCGACCCGCGCGTAGAAGTCGAGCTTCTCGCGGGCCCGGTCGCCCGGGCTGAGGATCTCGACGGCGAAGTCGGGCCCGCCGAGCCAGTGGGTTATCCGATTTTCCGCGCTCGTGCCATTGAGGAAAACCGCGAGGTCGGGGATCCGGTAATTCTTCGTCCAGTCGTCGCCGCGATCCGTGATGTTGACCGTGAGGAGGGTCTCGCCTAGACGGTCCGCATCGACGACGGCCTCCATCAAGAGGACGAGGCGGCTCAACAGCTTCTGATGAAGATTATTCGGGTTTGGCGACACGAAATAAACCCCATCCCAGACTTCGTCGAACCGCTCGGCCCCCGTCCGCGACCGCTCGGCCAGGACGTGCTCGACGGTCCCCGGATCACCCACGATCATCGACATAGATCGCCTCCCTCCGGACCGGTCCCGCCTCGATCGCCCGGCCCAGACTCAGATGAATTCGTTGACGAGATTCTCGAGCATCTCCTGCCGGCCGCTCGGGCCGGTGGCGACGTCGCCCTTGGGCATGATGTAGTCCTCGAGGTCGGCGAAGCTGGCCGAGCCCGCCTCGATCCGCCGCCCGAGCTCGCCGTCCCAGCTCTTGTACCGCTCCTTGACGAAGGCGGCGAGCCGGCCGTCCTGGATGATCGCGTGGGCGACCTTCAGGCCGCGGGCGAAGGCGTCCATCCCGCCGACGTGGGCGTGGAAGAGGTCGATCGGCTCGTAGCTCTCGCGACGGACCTTGGCGTCGAAGTTCACGCCCCCGGTGGTGAACCCCCCCATGTGGAGGACGCAGAGCATGCACTGGGCCGTGAGGTAGATGTTCGTGGGGAACTGGTCGGTGTCCCACCCCAGCAGGGGGTCGCCGGTGTTGGCGTCGATCGAGCCGAGCGCCCCGGAGTCGACGGCGACCTGGAGTTCGTGCATCATCTCGTGGCCGGCGAGGGTCGCGTGGTTGGTCTCGATGTTGAGCTTGAAGTGCGGCAGCAGGTCATACGTCCGGAGGAAGTTCAGGCAGGCGGCGGCGTCGGAGTCGTACTGGTGCTTCATCGGCTCCTTGGGCTTCGGCTCGATGTAGAACGGCCCGGCGAATCCGACCTGCTTCTTGTAGTCGACGGCCATGTGGAGGAACCGGGCCAGGTGGTCGACCTCGCGCTTCATGTCGGTGTTCAGCAGGCTCGAATAGCCCTCGCGGCCCCCCCAGAAGGTGTAGCCGAGGCCGCCGAGATCGTGCGTGACCTCGATCGCCTTCTTCACCTGCGCCGCCGCGTGGGCGAAGACGTCGAGGTTCGGGCTGGTCGCCGCGCCGTGGACGTAGCGCCGGTTCGAGAAGAGGTTCGCGGTCCCCCAGAGGAGCCGGACCCCGGTCCTCTGCTGCTCGTCCTTGAGGACCTTCACGACCTCGTCGAAGTTGTTGTGGCTCTCCCGGAGGGTCGACCCCTCGGGCGCGACGTCGCGGTCGTGGAAGGCATAGAACGGGGCCTGGACCTTCTCGAAGAACTCGAACGCGGCCCGGGCCCGCTGCCGGGCCGAGGCGACGGAGTGAGAGCCATCATCCCACGGGCGGACGGCGGTCCCGCCGCCGAACGGGTCGCTCAGCGGGTTCGCGAAGGTGTGCCAGTACGCGACCGAGAACCGGAGGTGGTCGCGCATCGACTTGCCGCCCACCTGCTCCTCGGGATTGTAGTGCTTGAACTCCAGCGGATTCCGCGACTTGGGGCCGCCATACTGGACCTTCGGGACGCCGGGGAAATATTCGGACATCGGACCGTCCTAAAGCGGGCGATTGGGATCGATCGGGGTGCGGCATCGGGGCGAGCCTGCCAGTGTAGAGGGGGCCTCGGACGTCGACAAGGCCCCGGGATCGCCTTCGACCCGTTCATGCGCCCAGACCCCGCAAGTCCGCGGCCCCGCCCGCCGATAACCTTGATAAACCCGGAACGTCCGGGCCGATCGGCAAACCCATCGCGGACGACAAGGTCATGCGGCTCGCCGCGCCCACGCCGATCGGATTGGAGGCCCCGCCCGCACCCACCCGGCCGGGGCGGGCCCTCGCGTTGGCCCTGATCGCCTTGAGCCTCGGGGGCGGGGCCGCGGCCCGGGCCGAGGACGACCCGGCCGCCGAGATCGCGGCGCTCCGCCGGCAACTGGCGGAGAAGGATCGGGTCATCGAGCGGCTCAACGCCCGCCTCGCCGACCACGACGACGCGGCCACCCCGCCGCCGATGCCCGTCCCCCCGCCCGCGACGCCCCCGAGGCCGGCCCGTCCGCTCGCGACGACCCCGATCGAGCCGCCCCCTCCTCCGAGGTCGGCCGCCCCGACCCTGCCGGCACTCATCGCCCCGGCCGGGACACGCTGGACCGACTCACGCCTCTTCGACAACCTCTCCGTCTTCGCCGGGCTCGACGGCTCGAAGCAGCCGCAGGACTTCGGCGTCAATGCCGTCTTCGGCGGCCGATTCGACGTGAACTGGGGCCTGCCGATCCTCCCGGAGCGGGGGGTGGGGCTCCAGGTCGGCACGTCGATCAACGCCTCGGAGAACGCCGTCGGGGTCTTCCAGCGGATCCAGGGGACGCGCCATCGGCTCCAGAACTTCACGACCGTCGGGCTCTACCAGCGGACCGACTGGGGCCTCGACCTCGGCGTCGGCTACGACCTCCTGTACGAGCAGTATTTCGACCGGTTCCACCTCGGCCAATGGCGCGGGAAGGTCGGCTACGCCCTCGACGACCGCAACGAGATCGGCGGCCGGCTGATGCTCCGGAGCTACGGGGCCAACGGCCGGTTCGGCGCGGTCCCCGTGACGCTCAACCCGATCGACATGGGGACCCTCTTCTTCCGCCACACCTGGGCCAGCGGCGCGTCGACCGGCTTCTGGGCCGGGCTCGCCGACCGCCACACCCAGACGAACATCGCGCTGGGGGACGCGGCCCCGATCGCCCATCCGTTCGTCTACGGGGCGGACGTCGAGGCCCCGCTCACCGACCACCTCGTCCTCTTCGGCCAGGCGAATTTCATCACCCCGCCCCAGACGGGGACCGTCGACGCCTTCCTCGGGATCACCTACTACCCGGCGTCGCGGTCGCGTCGCGAGCGGAGCAAGCGGCTCCGCCCGGTCATGCCGGTCGCCAACAACCCCACCTTCGCCGTCGACCTCGGGCGCCGCCGGTAGTCCTGATCGGACCTCGAAGATCGTGCCGAACACACTGCCCGTGATCATTCTTGGTAGAGTCCTCGTGGCCGTGGGCGGTGTCCCTTTCGCCCGATTATCAATGATATCGAGGCTGCGACGCACGCCGAGGTTTGTGGGGAGGATCGAAGGCCGCCGGCCGAGTCATCCAGCCTCACTTGGAGTGAAACACCGTGGAGCCCGCGAGAAAGCTCTTGCAGACCGCCTGGGGATTGCAGGCGACGGGGGATATCGACGGTGCCGCCGCGATCTGCGAAGAGGTCCTGGGGCGCGAGCCCGAAAATGCGTCCGCGCTCCATGCCCTCGGCGTCGCGATGAATCGGCGCGAGGACTTCCCGCGCGCCGCGGACCTGCTCGAACGGGCCGTGGCCCGCCGCCCGAGCGACCCGGTCTACCATGTCGATCTCGGGGAGAGTTATCGGAATCTCGGCCAATACCGTAGGGCTACCGCACTATGAAGTCGTTACCTTGCAGGGATTTACGGAGGCAGAGGGGCTAAAAATGGCACCGGTTTCGACCTCCAGACCTCGAATTTGGCTGGATTTTCGGGCGTTTCCATAGTGCGGTAGCCCTGCGGGGATGGGTCGGGCTCGACCGAGAGCCACGGGAGGTTCGCCGCATGACGGTACTTACGATATAGGCTGTCCTCGTATTGCACGCGACGTTCGAGGATCACGCGACTAGCCTCGTCGCGGGCGGTGAGAGGCCGAAGACTTCGGCCATGTCGATCATATTCTATTGTCCACAAATTATATTCATTCATAAATTTTATGAAATCGTGTTCCGAGGCCTTCGCGGCGAACCCGGCCGACCGGCACCAGAGCATGCCGCCCCTCGTCGCGAGCGCGACGAGTGCGATCGCGATCATAAACGTCCGGCAGGTCATGCGGGGAGGCTTCATGACCGATCCCTCGGGCCGTCGCTCTCATAGACGGATGGGTTGGCACGGCCCTTCTCATAGGGTAGATTGCGAGGGGGATCTCTGCAAGCGCCGCCCCCCCGGCTTGATGGGGCCGCGCCGTCGACGCCGACGCCGAAAGCTGATTTGAGGTTTGCGTATGAGAGGGCTTCGGATTAGTAGTTGCGGCTTACTCCTTGTGGCAGTCGCTTTCTCCGCTTTGACAGTCCGTGGATACATGCTGTGTCGGCAATCCGCGGCGTCCGTCGCACTCGCACGTTGGCACGAGACTCGAAGATGGGGTCACCAGCTAAATTTGGACGTGAACGAACTTAGAGTCTGTCCCATAAGTGGCTTTACGCCGCCTTCGGGTAGTGGAATGCTGGGTCTGTATCGGAGGGCCGGAGCCGGTGGAGCATCAATTGAATCATCGCCAGCTTGACGAACGACTCCGA
>JAABUQ010004397.1_pt1 | contig 24111 bp, 31 predicted proteins | sample 5560001 | NCBI WGS metagenome assembly JAABUQ01 (sample SAMN10711888, study PRJNA513371) | rock metagenome | isolation source: Antarctica rocks | place: Antarctica: Victoria Land, Finger Mt nord | collected 2015-12-18
TTCTCTACCTCCCCCACCCTCCTCACCCTCCTCACCCCCCTCCTCAACCACGGCGCATCCGTCCTCACGACCCTCGCCCCCACCGCTCCCTTCACCCCCGGACATCCCCACCCCAGCTCCCTCCTCCGCACCAAACACTGCTCCACCACAATCTCCATGACATTCGCCACGCTGCCCAGCGTGAAGGTATCGTTCTCCGCACGCCAGTCGCCCCTCCCTCCTCCTCCTCCTCCTCCTTCTTCATTCCTCGCCTGGTTATGGTGGTCGGAACCCACAACGTCGATGTGCACGGCGCAGGTCTCGGGGCCGCGACCTTGCAGCCAGTAGTCTTTGGGGAGTTTCAGAGTGGAAGCGGTGTCTTCGACGAGGCGGGACCAGAGTTTGGGGGTGTTGTAGGGGGGGGAGGAAGCGAGGAGGGTGAGGGCGTCGATTAGGGAGTGGCAGTCTGTGGGGCGGGGGAGGAGGTTTGGGGTTGGTGTGCAGGTGTAGGTGTGGGTGAGGGGGAGGAGGAGGAGGAGGGAAAGGAGAGGGTAGGTGTATAGCATGGTCGATGAGGATCTGGTATTTGAGTTTTGGTGTGGGGTTGGTATGGAAGGCGAGGGGGGATTGGGGATAATTTGTAGGAAGGGTGGGGGATCTGGGCTTTGGATGGTGCTGGCGGATAGTGTAGCGCGTGGAGGGCAGAAGCGCTCGTGCGCGATAAATGTCCCGCGACGTTGTGGATTATGCCTCATGCCTGATGGATTGGGCCGCACATGCGCCCGTGGTTGTCGGAGAGTTTCCTCGCAGGAAGAGAAGCAACGGATCTATAGATTGTCTGCGAGAGGAAAAAAAAGTAGGGATGTGTATAGCTATAAGAAATCAAATGTTTGCAAGAAGTTGACTGGACAGCGGGTATCTCATAGATGATCAAGAAGGAGAGCGAGGTGTGAGAGAAGTAAGAATGATCGAGCTACACGTGTGGTGAGAACACGCTGATACTCTCATTGCTGTGAAAAGGTCATGTACATCCGGATGATACCAAATCGGAGCTGTCAGGCCAAGGAGTATTTATCGGCTGCAATCGTGGGACGACCGGCAACCAAATACATACCTGGCTCACTCATCCAACAGAATCGTCCCACAATTGTTCCACAGTCCGCCAATATCTCTCGCCATTCCCGACCCTCGCATGCGCTACATGTCCGCTCCCCCCAAATTTTTCGAGCTTCACATTAAACCTAATTTTGCTGGCCTCTGCCGCGTGGTCTTGTATATCCTGCCACGGCACCATCTCGTCATTCTCGCTGTATATATACCCCCTCTTGGTCTCGTGGACCTGCTCCCTGTTGTTCAACCCTTGCCATAACATCTCAAATGGACTTTCCATTCGCAGCCCAAAAATTGTCAGCCACCACAGGCCGAACGTGATATATAACAGCGCCACCACTGGCTGACGTATATAAAGCGGCTGGGCATCCATCGACACAGCCAATACCCGAAATGCCACGTGAACGTAGCGCGGCCAGGGCATGAGTCGAGTATCGTGGACTGTAGGGGAAAGGCGTGGCTGGTAGCTTTGTGATAGCTGCGAAGCAGATTTGCAGCTTGGAGTGATCCACCATTTGAGAATACGTGTAACAAAACCCTAGGTGTAGAGCCCTGTGGAGTTGAGAAGTAGATCGAGCAGATGACCGCGAGAGCGGACATGGGGCGCTGTTCCAGGGCTTTTCGCCCGCGGTGCACAAAGTCCAACGCGTCGCTGAGTACCATGAGGATGCTTGCATGGGGGTATAGAGCCTGGTAGCCGTTGATTTACTTCGTTATGTGTGTTGGTTTGGCTGACATTTAGGTATAAAGGACGATCAGCGGGGGTATTCTTCCATCGTTGCTTTCACTGAAGGTAGCTGGCTGATAGAAGTAGACGCAGGCGTCAAGCTGGTACATGCCTGGCAAGGGGGCCTTTTCTGACATGCTGGACGTCGGGATAGCTGGACGAGCAGCTGGGAGGTTGGTATGAAAGGGAGGGCATGGATGCCGGGGAAGCCATTGAGCTCATCCTGGAATCCATGGCTTCAAGTATAGCTTGGCTGCCAGACAGACACGACAAGAAACCAGCAGGCGGACTCGGGACAACAATCGGACATTGGACCCGTCGGCCGTACCTCAACAACCAGATGCTCACACTAGCAGCTTGTCGAAGACCAAAGACTCAGAGGGAGGAAAAAGCCAGCAGTCGAGGCATCTTTCATTAGCGGCGGTTGATAGTGCCAAGACCAGCTCAGAATCCGTCGGTGGAAGCTGCTGCTGGACGTTCGTGGGGGCTCACGAGTCACGCATTTGGGGAAAGCAGTCCAAGCTGTAGGAGCTAGAAACAATCAAGACTCGACGTGTCTACCTGATGCCTTTTCCACCGATTCAGGCCCGGATGGTCGACATGGAAAGTCTAGGCGGCGTCATGGGTGGCAAACTCACCGTGATCCTGCGGTCGAGATGTACCAGCCGGCCTCGCCAGCTTGTTTTATTGCGGTCCATTTCAGCTGACACTAATTGGCCGAATGAGGAACACAGAGGATGATAGAGGATGATCTATGTTGTATCGTCGCTGCTCGAAGCATTCATGCTCTAAGGGGAAGCTCATTTTACCATGTCTGGCGCTGAAGTCCTAGCAGCGGTGGGCTTAGCGAGCAATGTTCTTCAATTCGTCGACTTCACAACCAAGCTTTGTGCACAAATCAAGGAGTACGCTTCTTCGGCCTCAGGTCTACCCAAAGAGCTATCCCAACAAGCGTTACAGCTCTCCGCGTTGTTAGCTCTGCTCAAAGGGCTGTCTCAACAGCCTAATGGGCCCAAGCTTGAGAAGGATGTACTTGGGCAATGCGAGACTCAGGCTCAAGAGCTCTCGGACCTGCTCGAAAGTCTCCGAGGAGGCGGCGGCAAAAGCCGTTGGGAGACTGCAAAGGTTGCATTCAAGTCTTTAAAGCGGACACAGCAGATTGACAAGGTTGGTTACAAGCTCGCTCTCTTCCGTCGTGCCTCAATAGCAGGCATCTTTACTTTCAGGGGGGAATCTCTGTAAATCTGACAAGTGCAGTTGCAATCGAATTTAGACCGACTCGTACAACTCCTCGGCTTCAACTTACAGGTCGAGGCAAACCGTGCCGCTGAGCAGAGCGGGACCGATATTTCGACTATTCTAAATATTCAATCTGGGCAGCTCAGCATATTGAAAAGGCTCGAGGATTCCGGCAATGCCAAAGAGAATCCCGCAAGCAACGCAATACAGTCTGAACCAGTATGGATCGTCCCATTGGACCGCAACCCAAAATTCGTGGGCAGGGAAGAAGTCCTGGAGCTCCTTGAAGACACTCTTACAAAGAGAGATGGAAGCATGCCGGTTGCTGTCCTATTTGGACTCGGAGGTGTTGGGTACGTTCTTCTCCTACCTCAGCTGTCGTTCGCTTTTCGAAGACTGATATTCTCAGCAAAACCCAGGTAGTTCTAGAACATATCTTTCGCACAAGGAATCCATCAACGGCCGTTTTCTGGGTTTTTGCGAGTAGCGCATCGCGTTTTGCAGAATCGTACAAGCGCATTGCGTTGGAGTGTAGGATTCCTGGGCATGATAGTCCAGACGCAGATGTGATGCAGCTCGTTCGCAATTGGCTCGAAACCCGGTATTCACTAGAGTGGCTAATGGTTGTAGATAATGTTGATGATCGGACCATGTTCTTTGAACAGAGAGATGATATGACGACGGATAAATGCCTTGTTGAGTACGTCCCTCAAGCTGCTAAAGGTAGTATTATCTATACCACAAGGAGCAGAGACATCGGTATTGACCTTGCGTCTGGAGACGAGCCAGTCAAAGTGTCTCCAATGAACATTGATGATGGGCTGTTAATGCTCGGCGATAAAGTAACCCGCGGTAGCACGAAAGAGGAACAGGAAACCCTTCTCGAGGAGTTAGCATATCTTCCTCTTGCCATCTCCCAGGCCACTGCGTACATGGTGAAACGGCGGAGATCAATTGCTGATTACATCAAACTACTCCGGGACGAATCAACAAGGACACGGGTATTTGATCACAGAACTCTTCATCATGGCCGACAAGACCGATCGTCCGAGTCGGTGACACGCACGTGGTGGATCACCTTCCAATGGCTGAAGAAGGAAAATCCTAGATCTGCAGAGCTGCTTACAATGATGAGCCTCCTTGATCGACAGCAAATCCCGTTGGCGCTGGTTCAGGATACAGACGAGGACATTCTCGACTTTGAAGAAGCCATCGGAGTACTCGACGCCTTCTCGCTCGTTCACTTGTATTCTTACGTCCAGGTATGCGACAAGAAAGTCGTGGATGCGCTTTCAGATTACAGAAAAGACTTGTTGAAGACGAGCTCGCAGTTTTGTGATATGCATCGTCTTGTCCAGGCCTCCACCCGGGAATGGCTTAGCCGGCCAGAGAACGATAGGGTATACGTTGCAACAAAAACACTAGTGTCAGTATCAACAGTGTTTCCCTCTGTATCCCATGAGGCATTTTTCTTATGTCGAATCTTGTATCCCCATGCCGACGCCGTGCTAGCCTACAATTCGTCTGAGCTCAATTTCCCTCTTGGGAGAGACGAGCAAATCAGTAGTTGGAATTTCGAGCATCGAGCATATCTTCTTTTGTACCTGTCAAAATACCTGAGGCACCAGGAAGACTTTGCGTTATCTGAAGATCGAGCTTCTCAATCTTTAGAAATTCATCGAAGGCTGTTCGGGTCCGATGAATGCTGGCAAACATTGGATAGTATGGAAAGCCTAGCCTTGACCATCGCCTCCCTTGGAAGACGCGCGGAGTCGCTTGAAACGCAGCGGAAGGTACTTGAAGGAAGGGAAAGGTTGTTGGGACCGAATCACCACTGCACTCTTCGATCGTTGAGTCAGATTGGTTATCATCTTCGATCGCAAGGCGAGTACCCCGAAGCAGAGATGCACCATCGACGAGGACTGGCTGCGACACGAATGCTGCACGAGGTTTACCCTGACGATTTAGACCGGACAGACGCTCTAGTTATTGCGTTAACCGATGTCGCAAACCTCCGATTAGACCAAGGCGAGTTTGAGGAAGCACAAACGCTGCTCCTGGAAGCATTAGAGCTTAGTCGAGATATATTTGGGCCGGGACATCATTCTGCTTGGGAGACCATGGAGACGCTGGCAATCACGTTCGGGCAGCTCGCCAAGTATGAGGAGGCGCACGCCCTACTTGATGAAGTCCTTTCTGGACGCAGGAAGGGATGTGGTGAGACTCATTGTGCAACACTGACTACGCGAAGCCGTTACGCGTTGTTACTAGCACGAGAGGGCAAATATGCACTAGCCGAAGAGGAATTCTGGTCTATGCTTGGAGACGAGACTTTGGTCAACGGGGTGCGGAAGCGTGTTGTGATGAACAATTTAGGTCTCGTCCTCAAACTACAGAAGAAGTACGGGGAGGCGGAGCATATTTTCAAGCACCTTCTCAAGCTCCAAGAACAAGCCTCGGACACAATGCCATCTGTACAAGCTCATCATAGGCCGCCAGGTTCCAATGCCGCAAATTCTCGTGCCTCGATTGCTACCTGCCTGGAAGCTCAGGGAAAGACGGATGAGGCTGAGAAATACCTATCCAATCCGCCACTTCCATCAACGACTGAAGACGATGTCGAAGAAGCGAAAACTTTGCACGAAAGGAGCTTAGATATGCTAGACGGAGGGCAATACAATGAAGCGGAGGCAACCGCAAGAAAAGAGTTGGTTATTCGTATGGAGCATGCTGGCCTAGACGATAATCGGACGCAGACATGTCTCCTTCAGATAGCTCGTGCGCTTCATGGGCAGAACCCACATTGCGACTCGCAAAGTCTCACTCGACAAGTATTGGCATACAGAAAGCGCGTGTTTGGCTGCAAGAATATCGAAACACAAGCTGCCCTTAAGTTTTTGGCTATAACGACCCTGGATCAAGGGAAGCTTGAAGAAGCCGAGGCGTGCTATCGCCAATTGGTGCGGTGGTTGGAATATACACACAGCAAGCTTTATGTGGAGACCGTTTATGCTCGAGAGGCCCTGGCCGAAGTCCTTGGGCGCCAGCGTAAGTACCCCGAAGCTGAGGAGCTCTGCCGGCTCAATCTTGAGGTTGAGCTTCACACTCCTATTAGGAGCGAGCCTCGACTAATCGCTCGGGCTTATTACAACCTAGGCTATGCGCTATGGGATCAGTCTCACAACGCGGAAGCAGAAACCTATTTTCACCACGCATACGATCGTTATGTGGAGCTATTTGGACGCTCGGATGCTGATACAACGAACAGTCTGGTTTGTTTAGCAGAGGTGGTAGCGGAGCAAGGCAAATCTCACGAAGCTGAGGAGCTATATCTACTGCTCGGAGAGAGTGTGGCATTACGGCAATCAGAGGACGAAGACTCCGACGAAGAAGACTCCGACGAGGAAGACTCAGTCGGAGAAGACTCAACGAAGGAGACTCGGACGAAGATTAGGGATTGACGTAAGAAGATGGTGAAAGGCAAGAAACGAAACTGGTAATCTCTTAGCATGTCTGAACATTTGTTGGAGATATTTTTGGGTTTGCTAGTACGGAACAACCCTCATTTGGTATATGCACACACGACGTCAGTAGGGTATCGATAAAGTCACAATAGAAGCTGCGACACGCTTGATCCCAGCGCCAAGGCCACTGTTGTCACACCAGAATGCGGTGTTGACTCTTCCTAGTGACGTGGCCACGCGGCAGCGCTATCAAGACATCCATGAAATTCATGGATATATGATCGAGATACAACGGAGCTAGTAGTCTCATTCGACCCTCTGTCAACTCTATCTCTCACTGAATATCCCATGTGCACCGCCGCCCGGACCAAACATTTCCTTCAGATCCCTCACAAGCAAATCAGGATACTCATGAGCATAGAAGTGCCTATCGCGTTTTCGTCAGCGTTCCACAGCAGGCTCAGTCGGATATCCACTTACCCCCCCCGATCGTTCCTCGCCTCATACACAACGTCACCTAGCGTCCTTCCCCAACTACTCGGCACGACATACAAGTCCCTTGGATTATACGTCAAGCCAATGGCCACATGTGGAATGAACTCTCTCATCGCGTCGTAAGTGCAGATCTTCTTAGGATCAGCATCCTTCTTCGGATCTGTGTGCATGGTCTCGTAGTAGATCCTATGCGCAGCACCGGGGCCGGCACGACTGAATTGGTAGATTGCGACCCAGGTGAAGATCTCGTCATCGGTCCAGGGATAGGAATCTGTCCAATCATGTAGCTTCTCATAGATCCATGCGAGTAAGGCTACAGGGGAATCATCGAGCGCATATGCCAGGGTTTGCGGCTTGGTGGATTGTTCAAGATTGTAGCCTACTCGACCGTTACCTCTTGGGCAGCTCAAGAGATGAAATAGATGACCTACCCCGTCCTTCCTCCTCAAACCACTTGGTTCTCTCTAAGCCTCGCCTCTCCTCCTCGCTAAACGATTGCGACGCATCCGCCAAGGTCTGAGACGCACCCTTCCCATCTGGCGAATTGGCCATAACCATATTGAAATGGCTAGCTTTGCAGCTATCAGGGTACAATTTCCCAATGGCTCTAGTGATCCAGTGACCCCAGTCCCCGGCTTGCGTAACGTACGTTTCGTAGCCAAGCTGAGCCATCAACTTGTGGCATGTCTCTGCGTATTGAGCTAGGGCGAAACCGCGTTTGGATACGCCTTGGCTGAAGCCATAATTTGGTATGGAGGGGGCGATTAGGTGGAATGAAGGACCGTTGTCATCAGGTTTTGTGAGCAGAGGGAGGATCTTGAGGACTTCGATGAATGATCCTGGCCCTGTATACGAGCGTGAGTCGAGTCCTCGTGGCTAAGGAAATATATTCTACAAATGACGAGATCAAAACCTACAGCCATGCACGAAAAGCAGCGGAATAGCATCCTTGGCCTCACTCTTCTGAAACACGAAATGAATATCCAGAGTCCCGAAGCCGTCGACCTCAATGTCGGTATGGAATTGAGGGTAGGCATTCAGCTTCTTTTCGGCTTGGCGCCAGTCCCATTCCACCCATGCCTTTGTTAGTCGCTTGATGTCGGTGAGTGGACAGCCGAGATCCCATCCTGCGTTCTCGAGCTCGTCGGGGAAGGAGGCGAGAGATATTTTTTGTTTTAGATTGTCGATTTGGGATTGGGGGATGGAGATGTTGTAGGGTTGGATGTGAGTCATTGTTGTTTTTGAGGGGGGGCCGCGGGGGGTCTGATGGGGCACTGGGGCTTGGGGGGAGACTAATACTTACTTCTATTGAGTTATCGAAATTCGCATCTCTTAAAGTACACTGTGAGGTAGCTGACAAATCACTAGCGCGTTATCTCAAAGTCTGCCCCAGATCGCGGGGAAAGGCGTTTGCGGGGCCCCAGCACCAAACCTTATCATACCCGAATCAGCCTTGCCGTTGTCATGGCACCACGTCATTGAAGCTTGGTAATCTGCTATCACATGCCAAGACCAGCTACATCACATCATCAGTAGGAGCAGTAGCAGTAACACACGTCCAACCATACATGTTACACCTGCCACAACTCTTTTCTAGCTCACTCATATCCTGTGAAACGCCACGTCTCTGAGATACAACTTGCAACATCGTCTTCTACACTGATTTAAGACGGCATGGCGGCTCTGCTGGACCCCTCGAGATGGCGTCAATGGATGAAGACCGCTCGCCATCCGCCCAAGTATCTCATCTCGTCTCTTGTCGTATCTGTCGGTGGCTTACTCAATGGGTCAGTCCTAGTCATGGTAATCTCGTAGATTTGCATCAGACTTTGCTCTTTTATTTTCCAAGACCAGGCCTCAAGACTAGGAGACTTCCCCAATTTCTAACAACTCTGGCAGAATGGACACGAGCAGCATTGGACCAGTGATACAGATGCCATCCTTCACCGACAGCTTTGGTGTCCTTTCGCCCGCAGTCACTGGTGTTGTTGTATCGTCAATCTTGATCGCAGCAGCGGTTGTCACTTTGTTCGCCGGTGCACTGTCGGACAGTCTAGGTAGGACTCGAGCTATAGCCATTGGTGCCTTACTCTTTGCTATTGGGGCTGCTGTGGAAGCGAGTGCTGTGACATTGGGCATGTTCATCGGTGGCAGATGTCTTGTCGGTATCGGCGAAGGGGCCTTTTTTAGTACCCTGGTGGTGTAAGTATCGCTCTGTCTCTTCTTAAGCCTTCTTGTGTCGGCTGATGTACCCTAATCTCCAGTTATGTCTGTGAGATAGCACCTCCAAGCCTACGTGGTCCCCTTGCTTCTACTGTCCAGCTACTTGTTACGTTGGGTTTTTGCGTAGGATTCTTTACGTGCTATGGCACCGTCCTCATTCCCTCGTCCCTATCCTGGCGACTCCCCTTGGCGCTTCAATCTGGAATAGCTTTCGGCCTAGCCTTGGCTTCGTTTTTCTACCTTCCACAGTCCCCACGATGGCTGGCCTATAAAGGTCGTAAGGAAGAAGCGAGTATAGCCTGGGATAAGCTCGGAGTGTCCGGCGCAGAGCGCGAGAAGAATCTATTACAGGATCCAGCGCCTATGGATGTTTCCGAAAGGACAACTGCTGCTGCCGCTCCTTCTTCCGAAGCCAAGAGTCTCACTATGCTCGACAAACTATACGAGAATATGAAGGATATCACAGGCGCCTTTCGCGGAGATGCCAAAAAGCCAATGCTGCTGGGCGTCTTTTTAATGGCTGTGCAGCAGTTGAGTGGCATCGACGGCGTTATATATGTGTGTACACTTCCAGAACCCTGACTGACATTTCATTACTTGTTCCTCAATTGGTCAAGGCCTAATCATCGGTCAGTACGCACCTTTGCTCTTCCAGCAAGCTGGTCTTGCTTCAACCGAGGCAAAGTTTCTCGCGTCTGGCGTCTCGGCTATTTGCATCTTTACTTTCACCATACTGGCTGTCATATTCGTCGATCGTTGGGGTCGACGTGCTTCGACCATATATGGAGGTATAGTATTGTTCGCATGCATGGCTGTGATGGGCATGTTGTATGCAACGGAGAATGTTCATGCAGGCACCGGTATTGGCCGGTGGGTTGTAATCTTGACGATATACATTTTTGCCATAACTTATTCGATGAGTGGGTTTCCCTGTTGAGCTAAAATGGCTTCTGCATGAGTAATCATTACTGACATCTATTTTCAGCTTGGGCGATCGGGGTCAAGCTGCTGGCTTCTGAGATCCAGCCAATCGCGACTCGAGCCACTGCTTTGAGTATTGCACAGGGCGCCAACTGCGTAAGTCTTCGGAGAGTCATCTGCATGTGTAATGGGCTGATTGTTGTTTTATCAGATTTCGAATTTCTTCGTGGCGTTCATTACCCCAGTACTGTTGGCTCGATCTTCCTCGGCAATCTACTTCTTGTTCGGTGGGGCTACGGCTATCGGAGTTGCCGTGAGTACTATCTATATGCCTGAGACAAAAGGCCAGGATCTGGAAACCATTGGCGAAGCATTCGGTATACGGAGCGCAAGAGATTTGCCTGCCATTCTTGACCTAAAGCAGTGGGCAAGCCGGATCAGAAGAATTTTGGGTTTCAATCGAGTGCGCAGAAGCGATGGTGCGACGTCCTCTGGGTCAGGGATCGAATTGCAAGGTCGGAGCTAGAGATCTGCAGGGGGCGAGTCGGAATTGGGGTCGCTTTTCCTACTTGAGGTTGCCGAGTTGAAGATACTTGGGCCTGACTTTCGCGGTGTGGTGGCGGTAATCCCAACCCATGAAGCCGAGGCCAAGCGTGTTCGTTGCGTGAAACTCGTCGAGACTCTTGATAACGGGAGTTAGGCATCGAGGTGGCAATCAGTTAGTAAGAGCGCAAAATTGAATTGAATGATTACTAAGGCATTCCACGCCATAGTGTGAGACAAATGACTGGTGACGACTCGGTGGTTAGGGAGTAAGCCGTTGAGAAGACCCTACTACGTACCAAGAATATCTAGAAGTGAAAAGGCGAATAAACCTGGCGACGAAGCTGATTCGAGTCCAATAAACACATCTGCTTGGTGAACGAGAGACTGCGACGTTATCACCCAGCTTAGGCTAGAATACTCGGACATCTTCTACACCAGTAAGTAATGCTCTAAAAGTGCGTTTTCAATAAAGAACACACTCCATGTACTGCCGAGAATGCTTAACAAGTGTTAACACATCCTCATCTACTCATCGGAATTAGTTTATCCGCAACTGGTTGGTCCTGCCCGCATCCAATATGATCCAGAAACGACCATACTCCAGCCAGTCCGCTCTGGCTTCTCTTTTGGCAGATCTGATATCGCTATCGAGATGAATCCCAGGACCTGGGGCAAAGCGCAAGCGAAACGTTCTTTTGTCCCCGCTCCGGTTCCGGCATAGCCCTAACGTCGAAGATACCATATCACCTCGATGATGCCTTCGAGAGCAACGATAAATCTTTCTGTCCCGTAGACGGGGCCGATAATTTGCACGAAGATGCAGCTTTGGTCCTCGGAACAAGCGGCGTAGTGGAATCGTCATGCCCCGAACCAAAAGCAGCAGCCTCATGGCGTACGCTTTTGAGGAGTGGCTGTGGAGGCAGCGCCCATGGCGATGCACTGAGACTAAGAGCGGAGAAGAGATTTGCGGTCAGAGACATTTGAGGGATGGAGAGGATGTGTGGATGGCTTTGGGTGAGTTGACTGCTGCAGCAGGTTGCTTGGAGACAACCAGGAGGGGTTTTAGAGCGTTCATAGGATGGACAGGTGCGAGAAAACTCTCCCGTGGGAAGAAAGCTGCTTTTCAATTTTCTAACGGGGCTGGGGGTAGGACGGCAGCTCCGAAGTGCCGCTATGAACGATCGCTCGCTGAGGTTGAGTGTACAAGGTCTGCGCGGACGCCCGAAGTTCTGCGATTAGAGATGCGAAGCTAAGGTTCTTACAACCTATGATCTCGAGTGATTTATCACGCAGAAGAACAGCCCTATTATTGCTCTTTCACAACCGAAACGGTGGCAGATCATACCATGAACACCGAATTTTACATCCACATTTTCTCCCCTACTAGAACAAGACCCAACATCTAACATCCTTGGCCGACCTCGGCCTGCATATCGACCATCTGACTGCCCAAAGATCCAGGCCATGTTTCTCCACAACCCAGTCTTCGAAGACGGTTACATAAAGAGATAGCATGATTTGACCCTTGTGCAACCATCGGAGACACTCGGAGATATTCGATTGGCTGAACTGGTAGTATTGATTCGTGCTGTCTAGTCGGAGAGGCTCGGTTCTCACGGAGTAGTGGCTGGGATTGTTCGGCTGGGGGATGGTTCGTTGAGGAAAGAGGGTGGGATGTTGCTAGTGCGTTGTGCTATCCCAAAGGCTGATGATCGAGAGACCGGATCTTAGGGAACACGAGACTACGAGAGTGTCCTCACAGGCCTTATGCGCGAGTTTAAAGCTTAGTAGTACTTTGTTCTCCCCAGCTCTCTGGAGCGGTATACTTAAATCTTATCTGATGGGGTTGCTCTAATGGATGTTTTATCTGCAGTACTACCGAATAGAGTGTAAAAGAAGAGCGAGAGCCGCACAGATAAGAAAGAAGGGCAGTTATATGTGGGTGCGACTTTTGTATCTCTGTGAAATAATTGTTGTTGACTGTTAGATTCGATAAGCTAATAGTGTCAGCATGCGCACCTTCATTACTATTCAAAGCTGATAAACTCGAACCATGCACTCTTAAGATATGGAAACTAAACTCGTTGTTACTAATTTGAGCCTGGAAGTTCGGTTCGTCCGATCTGCCATGATGCTCTGCGTAGAAGCGACCTCCAGACATCAGAAACCTTGTAAGTCAATATTATTGAGAGTACGGGGAAAACGTCGTCCTTGATGCTGGAAATGATCTTTGGAATTCCTACCTCGAACTGCATGTAGCCAGTCGTCTAATGAGAACCATAAAGGAACCAAACACTTATTAATTGTCCGACCACCAACATAGTGTAAACGCAACGATGTTTAGGAGCTGATAGCCGACTAGGCCTTTTATGTGCCTAACGCGAATCTGTTGGCGTGGCCATTCTGAGCGCGATGCTTACATATCTCGATTCGTCGAAGACCTCTACCCGAATCTGTACACGATCCCAGAACTATGCCTGAAATTCGAAAAAGAAGTTCCGAATCTGCTGTCTTTGTCAGGATTATACAGGAATATTGCCGAAATTGGGCAAGTGGCGGGAGAACGCAAAGAACTAGAGGTCGAAGGATCAAGTGAGAAAAATAGACCGTGTCCCAACTACATGCAGGCTGCCAGGGAAACGGCGTTATTTGCTCCAAGATCTTGCCCCGCGTAAATGCTCGCTGCGTTACCGGTCCAGCCGGATCGTGTCTATCTATTTAATGCTCCTGTAATCTACCACGTAAACGCTTCCTCCCAGAAGTCGACTTTACCCTGGTCCATCACAGCCCTCGCCGCCTTCCTGACATCGTCTGCCAACGCACCCGGCCCACAAACACCAATTGTCATGGCCCCTATCCTATCTTCAAAATTCGATCTCACCAGCTTGTCGACATTAGCCCTACCTGGGCGGATCTGCATCTCTGGAAACGCCGTGACTCGGTCTTTGCTGGGCAACTGCGTCACGTGCAGCACAATCTCCAGGTCCCGCCCATGCCTCTCCATCCGGCTCAGCTGCTGCAGCCACGGGCGCGCCCATTCAAGCTGGTCGAGTGAGCGTACGGACCATATCAAGACCAGCTTCTGCGTCGCACAAGTGCCCGCAGCCCATCCCCCGATGATGTGATGCATGTGCGATAGTTGATTCGTGATGCCTGCACCTCCGGCGAATAGGAGAGCCGTCCCATAGGAGTCAAGTGCCTCCGAGACGCCGTAGGGACCCTCGATGAACGCGAGGCATGTGTATAGGCCGTTGGGGGAGGAACTTGCTTTGGCGAAGAGTTTCTTTGTCATGCCAGTCCGGGCGGCCATGATGCAGGAAACGGAGTAAGATGTATTACCAGCGGGATACTTCAGGGACACCTCGAGATCTTCGAGCGATGACGTGGACGGGAATGAATTAGGCAGGATCTCGAAAGAGGTCCTGGAATTGTTCACCCAAGCGACGCTGAAGGGATGTGACATCCAGAGGGAGACGCTGGGTATGTAAGCGTAGATGTGGTGGCCGGGTGTCTCGGCAAAGGGTCTCTGTATGTGAAAGGTTACCCTGCAGGCACCGCCATCGAGGGCTTGGACTTGGGCGTGTGTGACGCCTCGACGAGAGATGTTATAGTAGCCCACTCTTACGAGTCTCAATACTCGCTCTGACGCCCATATGCCGATTACCGTGTATATAATAGGTTTCTGGGGCAAGTTTTCGATCTGTATATGTGCAGCTGTTGCTCCCAACACCACAACAGCGAGCATCTGGTGTGCGTGTAGGAAGGTTTCGTAGAACGCGTGACGAATGGCGGAGGGACTATGGACCAGAATGATCAGCAGGGCGGTCGTCGCTGCGAGACCGCATTGCGCAAAGGTGTCCGTCATGAGAACTTCGATTATCCCATTATATCCAATAGCATTATGATTGTTCACAAACCAGGCAACAATGTGAACAATAGACTCGAGCACGATGACACGTCCGATCCACCTGTGGAGCAGGTTGAAGGTGTCAAATGAGACAGCCAACATGGGAATCAATGGGTTGTTTCGGGCCGCGAACAAGACAAGTACGAGCATGTTTATCACAGCCAGATGGCCCGCCCGGCCTCGCAATTCAGCAATCATCGCTGCTCGAGACTGCTGATGGTAATCGAGCAGGACGCAATAGGCGATGTTACTGACGATATAAATTACGATGACCAGAGCGTGCAAGCGAGACGGTAGAGTGCCGACATTGATGGCTCGAGAAAGTTGAAGTTCCCTGTTATGACGGGACTGGCCGAGTGGAGCTTGGAGTAAGTGTTTCTTGATCCTAGACCATATGGAGGAATCTTGGGCCCAGTACTTGTGCTGCTCCCTACTGAGGGAGACCGTTATTGTAAGTCGTACACGACGATAGAGGATTTGCAGAAGTCGCACGGCCAGGACAACCATGGTTACGAGGGCTATAGATGCCCATAGTCCTCGGCTTCAAGGAGAAGTCAGCACTGCCAGCCTAGAAAATCCGCACCTTCTTACGTGGTGATATCATTCACCCCAAGATTAACACCAACTAGTCCGTGGGTATAGGGTAGTATCTCCTGTCCTGAAGGAGGCAATGTTTCGTTGACCGCTACATAAGGTGGGACTTCTCCTTTGGGCGCCATTGAGTCTCCAAATCTCCAAGGCGAAATGTGTAGGAATCTCTTGCGACGGTAATAGGCTAAACACCGACATCGCTCCAAGCGGGCATAATCGCCAGCTTATAATAGGTTTTAACACCCCCATGGGGGTATCGAGCAAGAGACTACCGGACAATCGTCGTGTTCTCCGGCGTACAGGCAGAGACCGATGGTGATCCTATTCTTGTCAGCCCAAGAAGAAGCATAGTGGAGCTGCGTCTGCTAGGTTTTTCGTACCTAGAGAAGACTCACCTCACCGATAAGAATTATCCAATACTTCGTACACCAAGCATTTACAGGGTGTACAAGGGGGGCCTTGATGGGCTTACAACCAGGTACCAGAGCTCTCACCTTGCGGGCGAGAGACGGGAAAATAGGGTGCGGTAAACGTATCAGCCTTCGGATGTTACCATCTTTACGAACATGAGCTGTGGCGCCACCATTCAACAGCGTTGTTGACGCCACCGCCATTGCCTCTTTCGTTCGGTGCAGTCATGCTTGGTTTCAGCTGCGCGTATTGGCCCGGTCAAGCTATCTATGGCAGGAAATGCTCCGAGAGAAGGGAAAAAATCAGCAGGAAAGATTTCAGTAGCTCGAATTGTGGGTCCAAACATAGTAGGATCAATGATGTTGCGTGTGTGAGATAACGACGACGGGACTACAGCGTATCAGCACGGGGGCTGAGACCAGTGCTGGTTGGTACGCAGGAGGAAGCGTAGGGAGATGACAATCACACTTTGGGTTTGATCGTTAAGGCTCATCTGCCACCTGTATCACAGTGGGATAGCCTGATAGGGCTGAGTAAGAGATGCCAAGCCAATGCTCGTATCTCTCCTGAAGGCAATACAACGAGGTCTAGACGGCGAATGGTTGTTACTCGGCAGCAACCAGAGAGGTGAGACTTCCTCGGAAACATTCTCGGAGGAGCGAAAGGTCACGTCGCATTCGTTCGTATTCCCTTTCGGAGTGTCTGGTGAGGGTGTCATCCCGAGATCTTGGCACCTCAGCTGGCGAGCTGAGGTCAGAAAGCTGAGAAGAGCGAGCAAATACACTACGAAGGAGTGGCGTACAGAGACGATATGATTGGATAGGAGCATGGAATCCTGAGCGCCATGTCAAGGCTGCACTTACTCTATGGGCGCACCGCTCAGCGGGCCAGCTGCTGTATGCGGCGAGATCAGGATCGGCTTCGCGAAGCTTACCGAGACGAGAGTTGCACGGATATATAAGATGTCCATTCGCAGGCTGGATTGTCAACGTATTGAGCGAGCGAAGATGTTGTGCATCGAAACGGATGTAATCATGTCACCAGTGGAGGTCAGGACACGGGACGGGACTCTTCCGAGTGCAGCCAAGAAGGGCTTAGTGCTGATTCTCGGCTCTACTGTATTGCCGTGCTCCGAAAAGACATCAGTTGCTTCTGCACTCTACTTCGTAAAGGATTATAGAATGATAAGCTACTTGATCACGCCACTGATTACATGATCCAAGGTGTGGCCCGATTACTGTGCTGCGGCTTGTTCAGCTGATACTGCTGTACGCAATAGATGCATCAGCCTCTACTTCTCAATTTCCAGCCTCTATCATTGCTCAAGGCAGTCCAGATGGACTGCAACAAGTGAATAGTGCCTAAGCTGAGCCGTGAGCAGGAGATTAGTTCCCTCTAGAGATGTCTTGTGTTGATGCGCTTGCGGAGCTGAATAGCTTGCCGAAAGTTGAAGAGCTCGACGCAGCCTCGTAATAGATCGCTAAAGATAGGTGAGAAGTATCAGTCTATCCCCGCCTCATGTATCACGCAACTGCAAGTGAAGAAGAGCTATGTATATATAGTCTGCACAGTATCCCGCTTTCCTTTCTTTTCCCTGTGTTTCTGCAATTCTATCAAGATCTCAAGGACCTAAGGTACAACGCAATCGTTACTCTCAGCACCGTACGTGCCACTTATACTCAAGAAAGCTTTACGCTGCATATCAGGAAGTACGTAATTCAGCTCATATCCGAAAGCTATCATCATGGTCATTTTATCGCCTACCGAAGAGCCAGTCGAATATAATAGCAACTACATACTATTCTGGAATCATGTCGCTCTTGAGTTGAATAGGCTCGACGCTTCTCTTGCTGGCCCGCAAGGTGGACCAGCCCTTGGTGCGCGAGTGCTTGGCATCTTACATATAGCTATCAACGATGCATACTTCGCCTTGAAGCCTGACAAGATCGGATTGGCGACGACGTACCTCTCTAGGAACAATTCAGACAGCAGCTTTCTACTCCCCGATACACATGGATCGACGGATGCGGCAAATGCCGTAGCGGGAGCGGCGGTCACGGTTCTGCAACAGCTCTATACTCAGCCAAACGGCAAAGTCGCAACCAATACCACGTCCCAGCTCGATCAGTTCCTCCAACAACGCATCACCGCATTTCCAGAGTTGAACACCCTTGGTCCTAGTTATCAATTTGGTGCTGCCGTCGGCAGAGCTATCCTCAATATATCGGCTATCAAACCTGGTGAGCCCGGAGTCGGTGCGGGCAATTATCACCCCAAAACCGGTCTTTACAAGTTCAATGACGAACCTACAAATCCAGTACGTATAGTTCCAGTTGATCTTAACAATCCAAATGGGCCCCAGCACGCAATTCGTCCCTACTACGGACCTTTCTACGGGCAAACTGCAAAGCGACTCGCCGTACAAATGAAAGTCAGTGGTCATCAATCAGAGCACATAATTGCCGATCCGCCCGTTGGGTTTGGCATCAATCAGATAGACTTATACAACAACACGGTAAAAGATACGATTATCGAAGGGGGCGCACCTGAGCTCAACTCAACCCGTCGTAGCGCAGATCATACGGCAGGAGCACTCTTTTGGGCTTATGATGGGACAAACTTGATTGGGACCCCACCACGTCTGTACAACCAGATCCTGCGCAAGGTGGCATGGGACAGACGGCCCACTCATTCGGACCCAGAAGCGATCAACGCCGATTTCGCAAGGCTTTTTGCGCTGGCGAACGCAGCGCTTGGTGATGCCGGAGTGTTCTGCTGGCTCCAAAAGTACACCTACGAGTTCTGGCGCCCACTCTCCGGCGTTCGCAACGACAATAGCCCCAATGCAGATCCTTTCTGGCTGTCATTTGGTTCCCCGGACACGAACTCCAACAGGATATCCTTCAAGCCACCGTTTCCATCCTATCCATCAGGGCACTCGGTCTTCGGCGCTGCTTTTTTCCAGACCATACGCCTTTATTATAAACGCCGCGACGGCCTTACCTTCGGAGACGACGAGCCCGACAACATCAGCTTCGACTTCGTCTCCGACGAGCTAAACGGTGTCAATCGCGACCTACGCGAACCGTACGATCCCACGTTGCCGATCACCGGGCAAGTAGGGACTGTTCGGACCCGTGTGGTGCGCCACTTCCCGAGCTTATGGGCGGCCATCTTCGACAACGCCATCAGCCGCGTCTGGCTCGGTGTGCACTGGCAGTTCGATGCCTTTGGAGAGGAAGATGTTGTTCAGACCGAGATTGGCCCAGAGGGTGTGAGCGTGTACAAGAATCCAGCGGATATACGTTACAGAGCCACGGGACTTCGCGCTGATAGGCCGAGCAACCAGAATTTCCCCAAGGGTGGTGTTCCGCTTGGCATTGATATCGCCAAGGATATCTTCCAGAGCAATCTCAAGCCGACGCCTGTGAATTTTCAGCCGGGTGGGATGCTTGGTAATTGAGAGTGTTTTGGCACGGATTTAAGGTAGCTATTATCTGTCTACGTTGTTCTTGGGATGACTTGTACATCAGGTTTTGTTGGGACTGTTGATGCTGTGGTCGTCGACTTTCAAGCTCATCTGATTTTTGCGTCGTTTTGTAAGATAATCATGAGTCTGAATAAGGTAATGCGTTACAAAAGATGATAATCGCGCTTAAGGTGCTCCTCTTGCGTTATAATTTGCACGGGACTCGAGTACCCCTTGATATTTGCACTTTGCTAGACTCGGCGACAATCTTGCACGGTACAATTCTCGGGTCTCCAAGTCTTCTGGAGAAATTCAACACAAGAACATTCTTTAGAAGCATCCGCAGTTGATTCCACGATTTGAACAATAAACGCCCGCAATGGTGCTTTTCTTCCAAGTCAGTCCATCGCCTCGCAAGTGATTTGAAAGGCACTACATCGTGCCGGGACGTGGTTCAGTTGAAACCGGTTACTCCATCGAGATTGGTGCTAGCACACAGATTCCTCCTCGCACCATATGTACTTCTTGTTGGTGTTGACGCTAGTCAGCCCTATCTCAAGCATGTAGTATCTAAGACCTTCCACCTTTAGGGAATTCAGAATTCAGTCGTCTTACCACACATCAACACTTCTATATACCCTTTGCACATCGATCACTCTTCAATCGGATTATTCTAGTCATCGGCAGGGTATAGAACCTTTGCCAGCCCAGCCCTGCCAATGACCCCTAAATCCTCTTACCGATGCTTTGGAAAGAGTACTAAGACGAGTCTAGTGCGACGGCTGGCCCAACGCTCATAGTCAGGTGATTAAACCTGCCTGCAAATCCTGTTTAGCAGAGATCGTAAGGAAGACGGATAGAACATTAGCTTACCAAGACCGTGTTGCATTCCCTTGTTATTAGCAAACGCACAGATTCCAATCAGATCGACCGCAGCCTCCCACAGATTCCTCCAAGCCGATCTGTCGTTAGGACCAGTGGTTCGGACGATGATTTTACATCGTCCGTCCGCTGTTGTGTAACTTAGTTTGAGGTTCTAGCTACGTGTAAGGCGCTTGCGATTTACCTGACGTGAGTGAATAGGGTAATTTTATAGATGCGCCCTGCGTTCCAAACGATCGTTCGTTGTAGCTCCTTTGCATCGTAGGCAGTATGCTTCGGCAGGACTCTAGAATACTTGAAGGGCCTACTGATCCATAGCAATCTACGTGTGGGAACCGGCTTGAGACAGAAACTGCGAGGTCTTTATTAAGCTGAAAGATACCGCCTTGGGGAGGACTTTGATCTCGAACACATGTCCTGATCAGGGTCAGACCGGCAAGGGCAACCTCCTGCTCACTCGCAAGCGCTGACGTGGCGTGAGGCGCCAGAAAGACATCGATGGCACAGGTTCCGTCGGCTGTGCTTGGCTTAGCGTTGGGATTGCCCCGGCAAGATGAGGCCGTGGCGTGGAATGGGGCACGTACGGGGTATGAATCGTTGAGGGAGCACGACGTCAAACTCGCCTTCTCCTTGATCGCCCCAGGTCTTCGCGGCCGTTGAGCAGAACCCCATCTGTCGATTCGCAGCAAGACAGGCCTCGAGTGACAGGACCCATGGGTGAGCACCGGCGCACAGAAGAGCGCGTTGCCATTCGTCAGAGATGCGTTCGGAGCAAGGCCGGTGTTGAAAGCTGCTGCTGGGCGCTCTGCGTTTGTAGAGTTCCTTCCCACGGCGATGCATGCTACTCGGAGAGCCACAAACAGAACGAGAAGAAGAGAAACCATGATATCGGTTTCAACTTGGATCTGTGTGTTGATTGTCCAACTTGGGTCTATGATTTGAAAAAGTGGACCTGGTAGGACTATTGTAATCCAATAGCACTGGAACATTAAGAAGTAATTGCAGCAATGCTCGACTTCCGCAAGCGACCGCAACTTTCCCCACTTACATATCACTGAAACTCGCATATCCGCTCGAGATCGAGCCGCATTCTATAGCCACGCGGCAAATCCTTATGCGACATGCATTAATTTAAGCGCTTAAAGAGCGCAACGTTCTAGTTTGAAGATAGTTAGGACTGCTCCCTCGACATTTCGCCTGATAAGTATGTCTTGGGCTTCTTTGATATTGAATGCGATGTACAGGCTCAGTCTGCGACAAGAAGTATGATACACGCAGGACCATTGCTCCGATAAGATGGAGGCGTGAACATGTGAACTGTGTACGCGAGATCAGAGTAAGCTCTGCATACTCATCTGAACCGGGAAGTGCAACAGCTGCTGCGAGCTGCTTTGCTAGTCTGACCTGCCACTCGAATGTGAATGTACTTGGCCCTCAGTATCTTACACCCTTTCGCTCGCGCCGATCGCATGCACTGTCTCTATAGATTCGTCCCCTTGACTTTCCCACTCTGTCTGTCCTTTATCACCCTTGCTTTTCCTTGTATCATAATCAACCGCAATGTCTGTCGTTTTGGTAATACCAGAAGCGAGGATATTTTGGTCGCTGTCCGAGTGGTTTGTAGGCAATTGAGAACGATGGTGGCTGTGCTTGATGTTATACGGTTTTAGAGGATGTGATTGTCTTTCGCGGGTGCGTGTGTACTGCTGGTAGCGTTGCTTGCTGCTGGATCGATGCTTGGACATGGCAATGGCTCGTTGAGCGAGGGGGCGCAAAGTCGGGAGGGAGCCGGCGATAATGATAACGTACATCTCGGTGCTGTTGCGATGTCAAACTACACCCGTTATTGGGTGAGTAGAAATAAGGTTTGGCTTACGTGTACCAGACCATAAGGGAGGTCGCATCATCTACTCCAAGCATGATTAGGTTCGCTGCTTGATTTGCTTCATTCAGATTGCTGCTGGGAGCTCACATGTGAAGTCGGCTCGCGATCTCAGCTGCTGCAAATAGAAGGTTTTGATAGCACCAGCAATGGCGGAGCTAAAAGCCGGTAAGTCGTAGTGGAGCACATGTGGTGCAGAAACGACTTACAAGACGCCCAGGCACATGATGCTTGCGAGAAGGAACTTGCGCTTGACAGGTAATTGAAGCTTCCATAAGATTAGTATGGGAAAGAGCGCATAGACGAGATCAGTTAATGCTCCGTATGCTTGGCGGGATCAGCTTTGTCTGAAGCCATCAACGGGCGAGTCTTACATCCTTGGAAGATCGCCAGCGTGCCTTGATGGATCGGGTCCCAACATACGCCATGCAAAGTGGGATCCCATAGCAAAGCCGCAGGCTTGCATTGAGCGTATGTCAGGATGATCAGGGGAATGTTGATAATGATGAGGGTGACATTGACTGTCTGCAAGAACCAATTGTGCCATCTCGTGTTCGAAAGTCGCAAGATGAAGAAGGCGACCGAGATCTTGCCTATTGTCAAGGCCGGAATCACGAAGGCCTGCGAAACCCAGTCGAGCCTCATAGCTTTGACGCTCATCTCGTGACCAAGATAGAATACATGTCGCCCAATGCCGTACTCCATGCCTACGAGATCCAGCGAGGATCCGATGGCCGCAAGTACCTGACTGAAATATCAGTATTCTGCCATTCACTGGATTGATTCCTCTGTTGGAAATCTACATAAGTCGCGAACATGATCCAATCGTCTATGCCTGCGTTGCGTACGAGTCTCAGCCGAGTATAGAGCCTCGCCGCAATGACCAAAGTGCAGACGCCGAGCTCAGTCCCGATAATGGCTCGAAGCAGCGGGGCTTCGTTCTGGTCTCCCCCAGACGAGGGAGTATCGGATGGTGGTTGAGGAAAATATATCATGGTTGGTGATTCTGGTCAGACGGATGGAAGATGTTTGAGTAATTCGAGCGGCGAGTTCACGATAGGCCAAGATTTTGTCGACCGTTCCAACTGGATTGATTCTGACTCTGACGAGGACACCATACGAGGGTTCATGATGAGTTAAGACGATCAAGCAGATGTTTCATGATCAACGAAATTAACGTGCCGTAGCTGGCAAGAAAGGTAACTCGCACGAGGCTTACTGTGGTACTGAGTGACCCGCTCAGGGTTCCTCCGTCAGGAGATACTCGGCTCTGTTTGAGAAGAACGAGGAGTCGCCATGTCCCACATCCCATCGGACTTCGAGACCTTCATGGTCAGAGCACCTGCCAGGGGCACCCACATTTAAGTCACTGACCGACCAATCAAACCCGGACAAACCCCCTTCACTCTCATGAGGTTGGTAGCATGGGTGATTCTCGGTGTCCATTTCCACGGAGCTGCAGTCCTAGTAACGAAGGTTCCAGGGCTAAGACGAATGCGAGCTGGGACCGGGGACACTTCCTATTGGCGCGTCGTCCTGACCAAGCGAGCCAAGAAAGGCGATCCGAAGCGGGAAGCGCTTATCTACTTCTACTTTGAGAAGCGACTGACTTAGTTTAGGTGAGTGCTTCTTCGGTCCTGCTGGGAGTCCGAAGGGGTTGCATCAAATGCAAAGCACGAAGCTAATCGAAGCCCTCCTTGGGCGTGATCGCACCCTGACATCGGTGTTGGCCCAATATCATACTTATCAGGTTCCCCTTATCTCCAATTAGAATGCCCTGGGGTGCATCCAGATGAAGGATTTACAGTGCGTGAAGCGATCGAAGTGGCTTCGACCGGCACGGACGATGTGATGTATTTGATTGGCTGGTCGATCTGTAGCTGCATGATCTACTTTGACGAGCGTTCTTCTAACGCCCAATCACCGCACAGTGGGTGGGGCCGCAATAGCCCAACTAGAATTCACGAGTGCCAGCCTCGCTTGGGGAGTTGTGGGATCTGGTCCACGGGCATTCTGCGCTCCCGGATCTTGTTTGGAGTCCCACCATCAAATCAGTGCTTCGTCCCCATGCTTCCACCCAACACGCTACTCTACCTTTCACGTGGGGGTTCATGCGCGCGGTTTGTTTCACGGTGGTTAGGGTTAGGGTTAGGGTTAGGGTTAGGGTTAGGGTTAGGGTTAGGGTTAGGGTTAGGGTTAGGGTTAGGGTTAGGGTTAGGGTTAGGGTTAGGGTTAGGGTTAGGGTTAGGGTTAGGGTTAGGGTTA
>JAABUQ010004398.1_pt1 | contig 24111 bp, 20 predicted proteins | sample 5560001 | NCBI WGS metagenome assembly JAABUQ01 (sample SAMN10711888, study PRJNA513371) | rock metagenome | isolation source: Antarctica rocks | place: Antarctica: Victoria Land, Finger Mt nord | collected 2015-12-18
GCGGCGACCTGGAGCAAGGCTTGCCGCATACGCTGTAACTCGATCACTTTTCGCTCCACCTCAGCAATTTTCGCCTCCGTGCGCCCCTTGACCTCTTCACAGGAAGTCTGTCCGTCCACGCGTAGCATCAGCAGTTCGGTAATCTCTTTGAGCGAGAAGCCAAGCTTTTGCGCACGTTTAATAAAGTGGAGACGCTTGACGACCTGTTCCGAGTACTGGCGATAGCCAGAGGCGCGGCGCGGCGGCTCTTCCAGCAAACCCTCGCGCTCGTAAAACCGAATCGTTTCTATGCCGACCCCGGCTTTGCGTGCCACTTGTCCAATCGAAAGGATATCCATCTCTTTTCCTCCTTCATAAAACTATACACTCTGTACCATACTACAGAGTCAAGGGGAAGGGGATAGTTCCGAGTCGCTGGGAAGCAAAGGAACTTGACCCATTTTACCCATCTTCCCCCGTTTGCCTTGTGCGTGTAGAGCTCTTTCGCTATACTCCTTGCAAGCTGATAGTTCCGACTCTGACGATCTATCGGAATCGAGCAAGTATCAAAGAACCTTCTCGCCTGCGGGCGCTTCCTCCTGCTAAACGCCTCACCTTGCTGGCTGTTCTCTACTACATGTGAGCACAGGAGATCACCGATGGATTAGTGGATCTGCTTATTCACATTGTCCACAAAATCGACGTGCGTGCCGAGAAGCGGGTGGAACAAGAATATGCGAACGAGTTTAAGCGCGTGGCGAACAAAGAAGGCATTCTCTACAGGATTGCTGAGGCAACGGTTGAACATCCCGATGAGCCAGTGAGCAAAGTCATCTTTCCGGTTGCCAGTGAAAAGCTCCTACGGGACGTGATCAAAGAACACAAGGCCAAAAGTCCGGCATTTCGCCAGCAAGTTCATACCATCATGCGTTCCTCCTGCAGTCATCATTACCGACGCATGGTTCCCGAACTCCTCGATATCCTCGAATTCCGCTCCAACAATGAGTTATACCGCCCGGTTATACGTGCTATCCTCCTGGGCAAAGACTATGTTCGTAGCCCTCGTCAGTACTATCCTGACCATGAAATCATCCCTATCAAAGAAGTAGTTGCGCAAAAATGGCGTGAATTTGTGGTGGAGAAAGACGATGACGAGACGGAAAAGGTGAATCGGCTCAATTATGAAGTGTGCGTGTTACAGGCTCTCCGAGAGAAAGTACGCGTGCGCGAAATCTGGATTGTGGGAGCGAATCGCTATCGGAATCCAGATGACGATTTGCCAACCGATTTCGGCCAGAAGCGAGCGACCTATTACGAAGCGCTGCACCAGCCAACGGAGGCAGACACCTTTATTGAACGGATCAAAGAAGAAATGCGGAAGGGGTTGCGCTCCCTGGACGCTGCCATGCCCCGCATGAGCGATAAAGTGCGATTATTGCCCAACCGGAAAAAGCCGATTAGCATCACCCCACTGGAAGCTCAACCGGAACCGCGCAATCTACTGAGTCTGAAACAGGAAGTGGGGACACGTTGGTCGATGACCAGTTTGTTGGATATTCTCAAAGAAACGGCTCTATCGTGGGCCTGGTATTATGATCTACTGGCATGTGGAAAGAAAGTCTACCTGCATCTATTCACAGCTCAAAAGCTGTTCCTCCTCAGAAGTTGCCTCGATGGTGGAAGGGTTATTGCGCCATTGCACCGATGCAGAAATCGAGAAAAACTATGTGGATACCCATGGACAAAGTGAGGTCGCATTTGCCTTCTGCCACTTGCTTGGTTTTCGTTTACTTCCACGGCTCAAAAATATCTCCTCCCAGAAGCTGTATCGACCAGAAGCTGGAAACGCTTCAGACTACGAACACCTCCAACCTATTCTGACACGAACCATCAATTGGGACCTGATCAAGAGCCAGTATGATGAGATGGTCAAGTATGCAACAGCCTTGCGCTTAGGAACAGCAGACACAGAGGCCATCCTGCGACGTTTTACCCGCAACAGCCTTCAGCATCCGACCTATCAGGCACTCGCCGAGTTGGGACGTGCAATGAAGACCATTTTTCTCTGTCAATACCTGGAGTCGGAGGAACTCAGACGAGAGATCCATGAAGGCTTAAATGTTATCGAGAACTGGAATTCAGCGAATTCATGTATTCATTACTCATTTCGTGAATTGCTCGCGCTTCATATGGAACAGATGCGCATCAAGGGAGCGGTGTATTTGTTTGAGTCACTACGCAAGCAGAAGTATACGGATCGTGGGGTGCGAAAGATGCTGGCTCGCTATGCAGCCTCGGCGGGCATTACCCGTTCTATGTCCCCACACAAATGGCGTCATTTTCTCTTCACCTGGCTCAAAAAAGAGGGAATTGATGATGCTCTCATTCAGCCGTACTCTGGACATGCAACTCGCCAATCACTAGAGATCTACTCCAAGCTCTCTTTAGCAGATGCTCAATCCTCCTACGACCAGGCTATGGAGCGATTCCCAATCCAGTAGAAATACCGCTAATACCGCAAAAAAATTTTATGGTTAAAGTATTGCTTATGCCTGCTACTCTGCCCCTGGTGACAGCTTACGTAGCTCTACCCCGTTTGGAAAGCGTTGGGGTGTGGGAGTGCGGGAGTGTGACATGGAAAACCTTCATGTCACACTCCCGCACCCTTTGTTCCCTCGATGTAGGTTTCAGCGGAACCGCGAACGCGAAATGAGCTGAAATCGGCAAACGACCTCGCCGGTGGTTTTCCAGACCATGAAGTCAGGCACATAATTCGCGGTTCCGTTGAAACCTACACCCGACACATGTCTGGGATCGATGTATTTCTACTTGACATAATATTCATATAGTCATAGGCTACACAAATCTAAATAAATTACGACACGCCTCATATCAGGCAAACCGCTCACCATAAGTACCATACTTGGTTTTGGAATCATTCTTGTAGGAACAGGCTTTGTGACAGGAGTACTCCGCTTCCGCAAGGAACGCAATGCTTCATCTGCGACACCATACAAGAACACCACGCCAGATGCATCATCAGTGCGGTGAGCATGCAGGGAGAGTGATGATACAAACAAGCTGAAAGGTGGGGCAGAAAAGGAGATCGGGCATTTATTCTATTTTTGAAGGTATATTACTCAGATGCAGTTCACAAATGATTGTCATCTCATAGTATCCCTCTCCTGCTCCTGTAAAAACCTATGGTCGCGCAAGAAAGCGTAGTAAAGACTACGCAAAGTAGTTATAGAAATGACACATGTCACACCCTGTTCGTTCTTCTATACACAATCACACACATTACTCATAATAAGCCGGTGCTTTCTTGAGCGAATCCCACTGCTGACCATCATGGCCAAAGATGACCAGCGACACATCCTCACGTTCAACCAGATCGAGCAGTTTACGCGTACTGGCACGCACCTGCTCCTCATTGTCATCCATCGGCCAGGCCCGGCGATCGGGAGTAAATACGCGCTGCATCATGACCACATCGATCGCCAGCAGCACCGGGCCGGTCTGTGGCAGACGCACCAGCACTGACTGGTGCCCTGGAGTATGCCCACTGGTCTCAAGCAGAGTCAGGCCAGGCAGAAGTTCTGTATCGCCGTCAATCAGTCGATAGCGTAAGGCTGGATGGTCCCAGTGGGCGCGTGCAGCGGCGAAGCGTGGATGCCCGCTGCGCGCCAGTATGTAATGTTCTCTCTGTACGACGAGCTCTGCGTTTGTAAAGGCGTCATGATATCCGGCATGGTCGATATCGAAGTGGGTACAGATGAGTATGTCAATGTCCGTGGGACGCAGTCCGAGCATGGCAAGCTGCTCAAGCACATCTGTCTTATCCCTGGCCTGCGGTGTCCCTGGAGGTGGGGGGACATCGGCAGGGAGTCCACTATCGATAAGAATGTGCTTCCCATCACTGGTCTCGACGAGGTAGCAACCCAGAACCATCTCCAGCGCCCCGGTAGGTACAGGTACAGTTGAACGCCCTAACTGCATCAGGTAGAGTTTTTGCGGGAGAGAGGCATGTGTTGTCATTCACCAGATCCTTCCTGATACTGTACAATTTAGCGAGCTAACCCGATATGTCCCCGTTTGCTACAAGCAAAGCTTCTAAGGCATAGAGCCCTACCAGCATTGGAAACAGAGACGAGAGCCAGCGCGTAGATGGAGTATATCAGTATCTTTCATCAGAAACTGTAGAGATCATTACAGACAAAAAGCCTGTTTTATGCTATGTTACGAAAAGGACTCCAACTCTTTCCGCCACCGATGAAAAGTTATCGTACAGGAGAGAGATGGTGTTCCTCCGGGGAGAGCATCAATGAGGGTGGACTAAGATCCTGGCAATTTTGTAAGGAGATATTACTATGATGAATTATAACGAGGTTGTTAAAATCGGTGATGCCTATTTACTTCCATTCGTATCAGAGTTGTACGGGTCGGAAGGTTATGAAACCAAGCTGGTGAAGGCACATACCGGAGGGCGGAATGTCGTTTATATCTGTGAGAAAGAGGGCGCCGACGCAAAAATACTCAGAATCGCCTTCTTACATGACAGAAGTCGGGAAGATTTTCTGGGAGAAGTTGAGTATATCAGGTATTTATTCGGGCATGGAGGAAGTGTCTCGGATGTAGTCAGCTCCAGGAAGGGGAATCTGCTGGAAGAGATCACTCATCATAATCACACCTTTTTTGTCTGCCTGTTTAAAAAGGCCAGGGGAAAAAGGCTTGTGGAAAATAATTATCGGTACCGGGAAGGAGCTCCAATTACCGAATATTATTATAATTGCGGTAAAGTTCTGGGGAAACTGCACCAAATATCGAAAGGGTATATTCCTGTCCATCGCCGGTATAGTTTTTTTGACAAATACAATGTCGAATATATCGATACGCTGCTACCCGGCTCGTTATCTCTCCTTAAGGAGAAGCTGGTACAACTCTTTAAAACCTTGGAAGGATTGGACAGGAACCGTGAGTCTTTCGGGATGATCCATTTTGATTACAACGATGGGAATTATTCGATAGATTTTGATACTGGGCAAATAACCGTCTATGATTTCGATAATGCATGTTACTGTTGGTATATGTTTGACCTGGCAGGTCTCTGGACACACGGAGTGGGCTGGATACAATTTGAACCAGACGCCGGTAAACGTAAAAAGTTTATGGATGATTATTTTGAAACAGTCCTCGCGGGATACAGATCCGAGACCAGGATCGAAAATTCGATGTTGGATACGTTGCCCTTATTTATCAAAGTAACCCTCATGGAACGTATTGTAGACGAATTCGAGTGTATGCGGAACAATGGTGAAGAGCCGAAGTGTGATGAGGAGTTGTCATATTGCATAAAATGCCTGGAAGACGATATCCCGTATATGGGATTTTTCCATGAAATGTACTCGAGTGAAGAACCCTTTGAGTATGAGAAACGAAATTAGTCCACCCTCTCAATCGTTTTCTTGCGCATCCACAACCACGGCAGATAGAGCCGTGCTGGTACGTTTGAGATGGGGAACGAGGTCGGGGATACGTGTGCTATCGAGCCTGCTCGATGGCCCTGAAATACTGATCGCGGCGACGATGGTATTACCAGGCCCATATACAGGTACGGAGACGCAGCGCACTCCCTCCTCCTGTTCACCGTTATCAAGTGCATAGCCGAGCTCACGCACCTGTGCTAGCTCCCGCTGGAACTGGTTGGGATTGGTAAGGGTTTTGTCCGTATAGGCAGGAAGGCCGGCCTGAGCGATGATAGACGTGATCACACTGGCGGGTTGATGGGCGAGGAGCACCTTACCACAGCCGGTGGCATGCAAGGGAACTCTATTTCCTAACTCTGTGAACATGCGCACCATGCGAGCCGACTGCGCCTGTGCCACGTAGACCGCGCGATCGCCATCCATCACCGCCAGGTTGGCGGTCTCGCCACTGATCTCAACAAGCTGCCGCAGCAGAGGGGTGGCAATTTTACGCCAGTCGGGGACGTGCTGCTCTGAAACGGTCAGCAATCGGCAGGCGGGACCGAGAGAGTAGCGCCGGGTACGGCTGTCGCGCACGACATATTCGCGTGCCATAAGCGTCATCAGAAGCCGGTGGATAGTGCCGACGGGCTGCCCGGTAGCATTACTCAATTCACTGATACCTACCCATTGAGGAGTACGCGCGAGGTACTCCAGCAGATCAAGGGCACGCTCGATCGATTGTACCCCTCCCAGCGGTGTGCTCTCTGGCTGCTGCCGAGGTTCTCTCTGCATACACCCCTCCTTCTGGCTTTCCATCCTGCGAAAAACGTGGTTCTATTGTACCATACGCGCTTTGGCAGCGGAGAAGATCAGAAGCGATTCCTTGACATTCCTCCAGCCACTCTTTATACTAACCATATTGGAAATACTTTTTCCACATTCTAAAAACATGCCACTCCACCCACGCCGGTTGGAATTGCCACTGATGCTCTGTGTCTATTCTTTCGTGGGGAATACATATGACGACAAGAAGACTCCCTCTACAGAAGATCAACGACCTCGACCAGGATAATTTTGTCCACACGCTGGCAGGGCTGTTTGAAGGACCACCCTGGATTGTCGAGCGCGCCTGGCATTTGCGACCGTTCGCCAATCTTTCGCACCTGCACCAGGTGTTGTGTACAATTATGTATGAGGCGCCGATCGAACAGCAGATAGCACTTTTGCGCTCACATCCTGACCTGGTGGGGCGCGCGGCGCTGGCTGGTACCCTCTCTCCGGCCTCCACCAACGAGCAGGCCGCGGCCGGCCTGGATCACCTCTCTCCGGCCTCCACCAACGAGCAGGCCGCGGCCGGCCTGGATCACCTCTCTCCTGAAGAGATCGCGACTTTTACGCGTTTGAACCAGGCATATCACGATCGCTTTGGCTTCCCCTTTGTGATATGCGCGCGTGAAAACAAGAAGGAGAGTATCCTGGCGGGCTTCGCGGCGCGCTTGCAGAATACACGCGAACAGGAGATCACGATCGCGCTTGGTGAAGTCGCCAAAATTTGTGCTTTACGCCTACATGATCTGCTATCTGATACTCAGTCTGCTATCTGATACTCAGGCTGAGTAGTGTCAAGCATTCTCCGCGTTGCGTATCATGAAAGGTAGAAGTCTCTGTTCTATGTTGACCAACTGGCAGGCTGTTTTAAAGGGGGAGAGATGAACATTCAACATACATTCGCCATCAGCTATGGAAAGTTGCGCGTCCCGGTCTACCGCGTGTACGCCAAGCCACTCGTAGGTATCACGCCGATCCCCGAATCCCGATTTACCCGCCGTGAGAACACCCTTTTTGCGTTCGAGATTGATGTTGAGGTCTTTGGTAGCAATTTCTTGCCTGCCTATAGCGAAGGCGACAATTCCAACGTGGTGGCGACTGATAGCATGAAGAATTTTGTGCTACGCCAGGCACTGGCGTTTGGAGGCTCGACGATCGAAGCATTTCTCGCGGAACTGGGGCAGCGTTTTTTGTCCACCTATACGCAGATGGAATCCCTGCGCCTCTCGGCTCGCGAACTGGCCTTTACCACGGTTCCCATTCCTCAGAGCGTAGAGGCGCCATCTGGTCAGAGCGAGGTCCTCTTCCGCCGCTCACACAACGATTTTACTGTAGCGACGCTGGAATTTGCTCGCGCTGGCGATCAGTCTCTTGTGACAACGCATCGCTGTGGTCGCGTCAACCTGGAATTATTTAAAGTGACAGGAAGTGCATTCACCCATTTTGTGCGCGATGAGTACACGACGCTGCCCGAACGTATTGACCGCCCCTTATTTATCTACCTTGATCTCTTCTGGAAGTATACTGATAACAACGCTTTGCTGGACACTGACCATACGCGCTACGTTCCGGCCGAACAGGTGAGAGATGTGGTGGAGGTGGTCTTTCACCAGTTTGTGAGCGAATCGATCCAGCACCTGGTCTATGAAATGGGGAAGCGGCTCTTAGCACGTTTCCCGCAGCTTGCCGAGGTCTCATTTGAGGCGCAAAATCGGACGCGTGACCTGGTTGTTACTTCAAATGAGGATGAAAAGATCAAGGTATACAGCGACCCCTTCTCCGCGTACGGCATCATCAAGCTGACGCTGGGCAGAGATACACAGGCATAGCAGGAGACGAGGAGAGAAACTATGGCCGGCGCTTTGACTACTCACGTGCTGGATACCATGCATGGCTGCCCGGCAGCGGCGATGAAGATCGAGCTGTGGCGATCCGGGAGTACACGAGAGGAGCGGATACTTCTCAAAACAGTGTATACTGGTGCTAACGGTCGTACAGAGGCTCCCTTATTGACGGGTGGAGAAATGGCAGTGGGCATCTATGAGCTGTTGTTTGCTGTCGGGGCATATTTTGTAGCGCGCGGCGAGGAACTGCCAGCGCCATCTTTTCTGGACGACGTGCCAGTACGTTTCGGTATCGCTGACGCAAGCGCGCACTACCACGTCCCGCTGCTCGTTTCTCCGTGGGCATACAACACCTACCGGGGAAGCTAGATTGGCCAGGTAATATGATGGATTTCGTCGCAGCCGCCCACACGATTATGGAGCGCTGTGCTATTTTAGCCACCTTTAGCGAGGAGCCAGGTTGCCTCACCCGTCCATACGGCTCGCCCTCAATGCAGCACGTGAATGAGATTGTGGGCGGATGGATGCGCGAGGCGGGGATGCATGTGGAGATCGATGCGATCGGTAACCTGATCGGACGGTATGAAGCTATGTATCTCCAGGCACAGACCCTGCTGCTTGGATCGCACCTCGATTCGGTGCGGGATGCTGGCAAGTACGACGGTCCACTCGGAGTGCTGACCGCGCTCGCCTGTGTAGAACTGCTGCATGCGCGCGGCGAACGTCTGCCGTTCGCCATCGAGATAACTGGTTTCTGCGATGAAGAGGGTCTGCGCTACCACTATTCTTACCTTGGCAGTAGAGCGGTGACAGGGACCTTTGATCCAACGGTGCTGTCACTGACTGATGCCAACGGCATCACCGTGGCGGATGCCATACGCGCACAGGGTGGTAATCCTGATCCTACTGTCCTCTGTACGCCCCGTTGGCAGCGCGATCAGCTTCTGGGCTACTGCGAGGTACATATCGAGCAGGGACCCGTGTTGGAAGCCCGTCATCTACCAGTTGCTGCCGTCTCTGCTATTAACGGACAGAGCCGTTTCTCGCTAGACTTTCGTGGGGAAGCCGGCCATGCCGGTACTGTGCCAATGGAACTACGCCATGATGCCCTCTGCGCCGCCGCCGAATTTATGCTGGCCATCGAGGCGCTGGCGCGAGGCGTACCGGGGCTTGTAGCCACGGTTGGACAGATTAGTGTAAGTCCAGGGGCAAGCAATGTGATACCTGGCAAGGTCGTCCTCAGCCTGGAGGTACGCTCCCAGGACGATGGGCTGCGTGAGGACGTCTGTCGCCAGTTGCACGAGCGGGCCAGCACGATCTGTACAAAGAGGAAGATCGGACTGAGCTGGCAAAGCGTACAAGAAGATCGCACAATTACCTGTGCTCCCCGCCTCGTCCAGTTGCTCAAGGATGCTATAGCAGAGGCGGGATACGCAACGCAAGAACTTCCAAGTGGGGCCGGGCACGACGCTGTTATCATGAGCCGGCTCACCGATGTCGCGATGCTTTTTGTGCGCTGTCGCGCTGGCATCAGTCACAATCCCGCTGAGGCGGTTACTTCAGAGGACGTGGCGGTGGCGGTGAGCGTACTGATGCGCTTTGTACAGCGCTGTGCCCAGTCACATCCTTTGTGATCAGGTGGGAAAAGCCAGCCGGGTCGATGCGGCGTTCCTGCGCGCTTTGCGAGCCTGGCGTCTCGGGTTAGAAAGTAGATACATATGTGGCAAACCTATTTACAGCCGACAAGTTTAGCCGAGGCTCTGCATCTCGTATCCCACTACAGTGACCAGGCGCGAATCGTGGCCGGCGGGACCGATGTGCTGGTTGAACTACAGCGTGGGATAAAGCCAACCTCCACCTTGATTGATATCAGCGCCATCGCTGACCTGAAGTATATCCGCAGCGAGAACGGAAATATCACCCTTGGGGCGCTGGCCACACATAACGATGTGATACGTTCTGAAGCATGCATGCAATACGCGCTGCCGTTAGCACAGGCGTGTTGGGAGGTGGGCGCGCCACAGATTCGCACGCGAGCAACGGTGACTGGCAACGTCGTTACCGCCTCGCCCGCTAACGACACCATCGTGCCGCTCATGGCCCTCAACGCCGCAGTAGTCCTCACCAGTTCCGACACTGAACGCGTTATTCCACTCCGTGACTTCTATACAGGCGTGCGGCGCACCGTACTCAAAGCAGGCGAATTGCTGCGCGAGATCCGTATTCCTGCTCTGACGGCTAAGCAGCGCGGCCTCTTTCTCAAGCTTGGTTTGCGGCAGGCACAGGCCATCTCAGTCATCAACGCAGCCTTTGTCCTGACCTTTGACGGTGATGTTATAGCCGATGCCTCGATCACACTTGGCTGCCTGGCACCTACAGTTGTGCATGCGCGCAGCGTTGAAGCGTATCTCAAGGGAAAACGGCTCAACCAGGCCCTCTGTCAGGAAGCGGGCCGGCTCGCGCTCAACGATGTCTCCCCTATCGATGACATACGCGCCTCCGCTGTATATAGGCAGAGAACCCTGGCCTCCTTTGTCGCCTATGGTTTGCAGAAAATCGCCGCAGGAACGGAACAGGAGGGCCGGGTTATCCATCCTGTCACCTTAGATACCAGCTCCACTGAGCGTAGGATGGACAGCGTACCCCCTCAGTTCAACGGCATGATTGAAACAACAATCAATGGTCAGCCCAGACGCTTCCATGGTGCGCAACGGAAGACATTGTTAAACGCGCTACGCGAAGATGCCGGCCTGAGCGGAACGAAAGAGGGCTGTGCTGAGGGCGAATGTGGTGCATGTACGGTCTGGCTGGACGGACAGGCTGTAATGTCCTGCCTGGTGCCAGCCGCCCAGGCGCATGGCGCGGAGGTAACGACGATCGAAGGACTGGCGGATGGAGAGGAACTGCACCCGCTCCAGAAGGCTTTTATCGAGCAGGGCGCGGTACAATGTGGTTTCTGTATTCCGGGTATGTTGATGGCCGGGGCGAAATTGTTAGACGAGCACCCACGCCCTACACCTGAGCAGACGCGTGTCGCCCTCAGCGGCAATATCTGCCGCTGTACAGGCTATCGGAAGATCCTTGACGCAGTCGCGCAGGCAGGAGAACAAGGAGGTCAGGCATGACACGGCTTATCGGTGCATCACTCCCGCGTCCCGACGCGCTGGGAAAAGTGACGGGCGCGACCAGCTACCCTGCCGATCTGGTGAGGCCGGATATGTTACAGCTCCAGGTGGTCTTTGCCCACCGTCCACACGCACGTATCTGCGCCATCGATACGAGCAGAGCACTGCACTATCCCGGCGTCGTCGCCGTCCTGACGGCGGCAGACGTTCCTTATAATGCCTTTGGCCTGATCGATGCAGATCAACCAGTCCTGTGTGGGGATGTCGTGCGCTTCGAGGGTGACAAAGTAGCCCTGGTCGTGGCCGAGAACAAAGAGGCAGCGATCGCGGGCGCGCACATGGTCAGCGTCACCTATGAAGATTTACCTGCGGTCACCGACCCACGGGCCGCCCTTGCTCCCGGCGCGCCTCTGGTGCACGAGGGACGCGGCAGCAATCTCCTGTTTCACCTCCCACTGCGCAAGGGTGATCCCGCGCGCGCGCTGGCCGAGGCAGATGTCGTACTTGAAGAGACATTTACCACCTCCTGGCAGGAGCATGCTTTCCTGCAACCCGAGGCCGGCATCGCCTATATTGATGATCAGGATCGCGTGGTTGTGGAGACGGCGGGACAATGGCTGCATGAAGATCGGCGCCAGGTCGCGCAGATGCTGCGCCTGCCAGAAGAGCGTGTGATCATACGCTATGCCGCGATCGGTGGCGCCTTTGGCGGCCGCGAAGACCTCTCTATCCAGCACCTGCTCGCGCTGGCGAGCTGGAAGCTGAAGCGACCAACGGCGATCGTCTGGAGCCGCGAAGAGTCGATGATTGCCCATCATAAGCGCCACCCGGTGAGCATACATTGCCGCTGGGGAGCCAGAAAGGACGGTACGATCAGCGCGGTCGAGGCTGAGGTGATCGCTGACGGCGGTGCCTACGCTTCGACCAGCGTCGAGGTAACCAAAGTAGCCTCGCTCTTTGCCAGCGGCTGCTACCAGGTGCCGAATATCGCGGTTGATGGCTACGCCGTCTATACGAATAACATTCCCTGCGGAGCGTTTCGCGGTTTTGGCGCACCCCAGGCGCAATTCGCCAGCGAAATCATGGTCACCCGTCTCGCGCAGGCGTTGAATATCGACCCGATCGAGATGCGGCGGCGCAATATCTATCGTGAGGGCAGCATTGAGCCAACGCACCAGTCACTACCGCCTGGCGTCAGCGCATTACCAGTGCTGGAGCGTTGTGTCGAGGAGGTGAAAACGCGCTGGGGTTATGACCAGGCGACATCTGTGCTGCCGTCGCCTGCGCCACATCTGCGTCGTGGCTTTGGTATCGCCTGCGGCATCAAAAACGTCGGTTATTCGTTTGGTTTCCCCGAACAGTCCACAGCAACGGTCGAAGTGTTTGGCGCGGCTGAGTTGGAACGCGCAGTCGTGCGTGTAGGTGCGGCGGATGTCGGCCAGGGATCGCATCTTGCCCTGCGCCAGATAGCGGCCGATACGCTGGAACTGCCGGCGGACAGGATTACCATGATCTGCGAGGACAGCAGCCTGGCCCCCAATGCCGGCAGTGCCTCTGCTTCGCGGCTGACATTGATGGCCGGGCGGGCGGTACAGGACGCGGCAAAGGCCGCGCGCGAAAAATGGAGCTACACCGACGATTACCAGGCGCAGGCAACTGTGCAATATCGCGCCCCCACCACCACGCCGGTTGATCCCACGACGTCTGCCGGGCGGCCCAATTACTGCTACGGCTATGCCGCGCAGGCAGTGGAGGTCGAGGTGAATATGCTGACCGGGCAGGTGCAGGTCACGCGTGTGATCAGCGTGCACGATGTCGGCAAAGCGATCAATATGCAGCAGGTGACGGGCCAGATTGAGGGTTGTCTGGCGCAGGCGCTGGGCTATGCATTGATCGAAAACTTCCAGGTGCGCGACGGTCATGTGCTGACACCGCACTTCAGCACCTATCTATTGCCAACCATCCTCGACATGCCCACAGAGATCGTTCCCGTTGTCATGGAACTGGCCGACCAGAATGGTCCATCAGGGGCACGCGGTATGGCCGAGATGCCCCTGGTGCCCTTCGCGCCAGCCATCGCCTCCGCCATCCATCACGCGACAGGCACCTGGCTCACCCAACTACCAATGACACCTGAGCGTGTGCTCGCGGCGCTTCTATGAGGGGACTCTACCCCAAAAACTGGCTCTGATCGACGGTTGGTAGAGGTATTACCAGGGCAACTCACCGTCTCGCTCGAAAAACTTGCCTGTAGCCCCTTCTGGAGGCAAGGTCGCTAAACGGACGATAACGGCGGCTGCTTGTTCTGGCGTCTGCTTCCCCCGAAAATTGTTCAGATCCGTGGCAGTAGGCCCTGGATCAGCCGAGTTCACCTTCACCGCTGTCGTGCGCAATTCTTTGGCTAGCGTGACGGTCAAGGCGTTCAAGGCTGCTTTCGACGCCGTATATCCCAGGGTATTTACCGCATACTCCACCCTGGCCGGGTTGCTCAAGGACGTCAGTGAGCCAAGCCCGGAGGACACATTGACGATCCGGCCCGCTTCGGCCTTCTGGATCAAAGGTAGAAACGCTTTCATGACGGCAAAGGCGCCAAAGAAGTTCGTTTCAAAGATTTTGCGCAGATTCTCCATCTGGCTCTGGCTGGGTGGGACGGCCCCAAGTGAGATGCCAGCATTATTCACCAATATGTCCAACCTCCCAAAAGCACGAGTAACTTCCTCGACGGCGGTATCGATTGTGTCCTGATTCGTCACGTCTATCACAAGTGTTTGTGCCTTCACGCCTTTTGCCTGCAAGGCCGAGGCCGCTTGTTCTCCCTGGTGTTGGTTTCGGCTTCCAACTAGAACCGTGACGCCTTGCTCGCCCAGTTGGCGAGCGGTTTCAAAGCCAATCCCTTTATTGGCACCAGTAATCAGCGCCACGTGTTCAGATTTCTGTTGGCTCATATCCAATCTCCTCTTTTCTGATGAAAAGTACTGTTGCCCCAGGCCAACGTCCATGAGGCAAGAAAATGCCTATCGCACGCGGTAGTATTGCTCATACATGCGGATGTCGCTTCACTTCTTGTGATCGGCACAAGAAGTATTCACAACAGAGACGCACTCCGACGGATCATCCGGTTCTGTTCGTGCTCTCTTGACCCAGGTGCTTGATGGAAGTATACAGCACTGCTGATACCAGGACCAGGGTTTCCTGATCATAGGTCTCCGACTACCAGGATGATGCATGCAAGGACCGTGCTTCTTCAGCTAGGTAGCTGATCTTCGCCCGGCGAATCCCCTCAACCAGACGCCCGGTATTTCCGAGTGACTGGAGCCAGATGAGACGCGAGAGCCACTCGTCCAGATGGGTGAGTGTCGCACGCTTCGGAGTTTCTTTGATCCGATTGAAAGGGGTAAATGGAGAAGCTTCCTCGGTGCGGAGCAGGCCAGAGAGCGCTTGCTGCTCTGCGTCCGACAAGTTCGCAAGAATGCGTTGATAGATGCCCCCATTGACGAGGGTGCGAATACGTCGGGCCAGGCGATCTAGCGTGCTAAAAGAAAGTGCAGCGTGCCAAAGAACTGTATGCGAAGAAAGAGATGACCGTGCCTGATATCATGAAATTGACCGGATTTAAAAGTAAAGACACCTTTTATAAATATGTTGTCAATAGTGAGGGGAAATCATCGGATCTCTCGGGCACCGTCGTATGAAGGAGACTGCATAGGTGAAGGTGAAGAGATAATCAGTGACAGAAGAGGAGCAAAAGCTTTGCAGATGCTGCCTCCTTCATCTTCCGTTTCTTTGATAATGGTTGACAGATCGCTGGTTCTTTTGCTACACTACACACACTACTGAGGAGGCATACGTGAAAGACCGGTGCCAGGAGACGAACAGAGGAGATGTCATGTCGCAGCATTCGAGAAGCCAACCCATCAACGCTGAGCAGGAAGAGTACGTCACCCTCCTTGCGGTACAGCAGGAAGTTGGCGTCACGCGCGGAACGCTCAAGAAATATCTGGCCTATCTGGGCATTGAGCCAATCTGCTTCCACATCGGCACTCGCAGTCTCTATATTTCACGGGAGGCGATGGCTCGGGTAAAGCAACTTAAAGAGAAACCAACACTGATTGTCCACATGAGGCCAGGCATCGCTCCTAGAGCCAACGATTAGGAAAGAAAACCCTATGGAGACCCTCCCTGCGAGCAATTCTTTTCCACCGATGTCGCCTGGGAATCTCTCTCTTCTCATCGTGGGAATTGGGGCTTCTGCTGGTGGGCTGGAGGCCTTCACACAACTCCTCGCCCATCTGCCAGACGATACGGGGATGGCCTACGTCTTGGTCCAACACCTGGACCCTACACATACCAGCCTTCTGTCTGATCTGCTCGCTCGGGTCACGAAGATGCCCGTACAGGAAATCAGGCAAGACCTGCTTGTTGAACCAGATCACGTCTATGTGCTTTCCCCCGGCACGGATCTGACCTTCGAAAACGGGGTGCTCAAACCCGAACCACGCACGCACACCGATGGGCTTCATCTTCCTATTGATGCCTTCTTCCGCTCACTTGCCGCCCAGCAGAAGCATCAGGCCATTGGGGTGGTCCTCTCAGGCACCGCATCTGATGGAACCCTCGGACTCAAAGCGATCAAAGCGGCAGGCGGGATGACCTTTGCCCAGGACGCAACAGCACAATTCCAGGGCATGCCCCAGAGTGCCCTGGCTGCTGGCTCTGTGGACGCACTCCTGCCGCCAGAGGGCATCGTCAGGGAACTGCTCAGGATCAGCCAGCACTCCTATGTCAGGCCATCGCATATGGCGGACCCCGATCTGGAAAGCCTAGAACGCGCACAGGAACTCCCCGAACCTGAGAGAGAAAGCTCTGAGCATGAACAGGCTTTCCCTGACGATGAGCAGGTCTTCCAGCAGATTCTCGCGCAACTGCGCCAGAGGACCGGCGTCAATTTTGCGGCCTATAAGCCACCCACGATCAAACGCCGTCTTCTGCGCCGTCTGGCTTTGCACCAGCAGGAAAGCCTCGCGGAGTACGCCGTCTTTCTGCGCGAGCATCCCCCCGAAGTGGAGGCCCTGTACCAGGACTTACTTATCAACGTGACCAGTTTTTTTCGGGACCCTCTCGCCTTTCAGGCGGTCACACACGAGGTCTTTCCAGCACTGTTCAAGACACACGTTTCTGGGGAGGCACTGCGGGTATGGGTTACGGGATGTTCAACGGGTGAGGAAGTGTATTCTCTTGCCATCTGTCTCGTGGAGTATTGTGAAGCACACTCCGTCACTCCCCCGCTTCAAATCTTTGGCACCGATATTGATGAGATGGCGATTACACACGCGAGAACAGGAAGCTATCTCCCTAGTGCGGTCGAGGGCGTTTCCCCTGAGCGTCTGCAACGGTTCTTTCAGCGCGTCGATGGACGCTATCAGATCCACAAGTCCGTCCGTGATGTGTGTGTCTTTGCCCGACATAATGTGTGCATCGACCCGCCTTTTTCCAGGGTGGATCTGCTCAGTTGCCGGAATATGTTGATCTACCTTGGCCCAGCAATGCAGAAGAAGGTCTTGCACACGTTTCACTATGCCTTGAAGCTTGGTGGTTTTCTGTTGCTGGGATCTTCGGAAACCGTCGGGGCAGACTCCCCGCTCTTCGCGCCCGTTGACAAAAAGCAGAAAGTGTATACAAAAAAAGTCTCCAGTGTGAGACCGACCTTTGACAGTGTGATGCCGAGGGCCAGAGGAGTACATCAAAACAGGAGCAAGGAGGAACCTATGAGACCTGAAAGGGATGCAAACGAGGGAGACGCCCAAAAAGAAGCGGATGCTCTGCTCCTGGCGCACTATGTCCCGGCAAGCGTGGTGATCGACGTGACGATGGAGGTGCAGCACTTCCGTGGACACATTAGTTCCTATCTGGCACCTGCATCGGGCAAGGCGAGCTTCAATCTCTTCAAAATGGTTCATGAGGGGCTGATGCTCCCGCTACGAACCGCCATTCACCAGGCTCGAACGAGCGGCGAACGGGTAAAAAAGGAGGGCATCGAGTTGCTCGCGCGCGACCCCATGCGAGTGGTCACGGTGGAGGTGCTGCCACTCAAAGGTGGCTCCTTCCTGGTTCTCTTTGAAGAGGCGTCTGTGCCAGCGCCACAGGCAGATGCTGCGCCGTTGTCAGGCCAGCCCGAAACGGGGATGGGAATCCCTGATGCCAAAGATCGTCAGATCACCTCCCTGCACCAGGAACGTGCTGCCACGCGCGAGGAGATGCGCTCGGTGGTGGAAGAACTAGAAGCGGCCAACGAAGAACTGCAATCGGCCAACGAAGAGATCCTTTCGAGCAACGAAGAGCTGCAAAGCCTCAACGAAGAGTTGGAAACGTCCAAAGAAGAGATCCAGGCCAGCAACGAAGAGTTGATCGTCATCAATCAGGAACTCAAACAACGTCAAGGGCAATTACAGGACGCGCGGACCTTCGCCGAAGCTATTGTCGAAACCATTCGGGAGCCGCTGCTCGTGCTGAATGCTGATCTGCGCGTGCAAAGCGCGAACGCGGCGTTCTACCACTTCTTCCAGGTCGAGTCCGCGGACATAGAACAGCAGGTGCTCTTCGATCTGGAGCACGGGCAGTGGAACATTCCCGCGCTGCGCACCCTCCTGGAGCAACTCCTTCCCACCAATCATGCCTTTGCCGATTACGAGGTGAATCATACCTTTCCCAGGATTGGTCGTAAGACGTTGCTGCTCAATGCCTGTCGCATCGATCATGTCCCACTCATCCTCCTGGCAATGGAGGACAACACCGACCATAAGCAGGCGGAGCAGGACCAGCAACGAATGCTGGAGCAGCGGGAGGAATTTATGGCGATTGCCAGTCATGAACTGAAGACCCCCGTCACCAGCCTGAAAGGATACACGCAGATGCTGCACTCCCGCTTTGTCAAAGCGGGTGACGAACGCTCGGCAAGTATGCTGACCAAGATGGAGATGCAGATCAACAAGCTCATCAAACTTATCGGGACCTTACTGGATGTCACAAAAATCGAGGCGGGGAAACTTTTCTGGGACCATGAGCGGTTTGATTTGGATGCCCTGGTGCGCGAGACCGTTGAGGACATGGGGCACATGAGCAAACGCCAGCAGATTCGCATCGAGGGAGCGGTCGAGACACTGGTTTCTGGCGACCGGGAGCGCATCAGCCAGGTCCTGACCAATCTGCTCTCCAACGCCATCAAATACGCTCCCCAGGCTGACACCATGGTGGTGACGTTGCAAACGGACGCGGACGCGGACGCGGCCACGGTCAGCGTGCAGGATTTTGGGATTGGCATCGCCCCAGAGAAACAAGCACACGTCTTTGACCGCTTCTTTCGCGTCAATGAGTCAGAACATCAAACCTTCCCTGGGCTTGGGTTGGGCCTGTATATTTCGGCAGAGATCGTCAAGCGACACGGGGGACGGATGTGGGTAGAGAGTCGTGAAGGGGAAGGGTCCACCTTTTTCTTTACGGTGTTGTTTGCACCAGGGCGAGCGTCTGGTCCCGTTCAGCAAGAAAGTGAAGAGTTGCATGCCTAAAAGAATCCTTGTCGCCGATGACGATCCAGGGATCGGGGACGTGCTGCAACTGATGCTTGAAGAGGCAGGATACGACGTGGAAATCCAGGGAGATGGACACGCCGTACAGCAGATGCAGGAGCCGTTCCCTGACCTGCTGTTGCTGGATATCCGGCTCGCTGGCACGGATGGACGGACCATATGTCGGTCTCTCAAAAGCCAGGAAGCGACGCGTGCTCTTCCGATCATCCTGCTTTCTGCCAGTAAAGAGATACGTCAGATCGCCAGGGACGCCGGAGCGGATGATTTTCTGGCGAAGCCGTTCGAGATGGGTGAGTTGCTGGCACTTGTCGCAAACTATGTGGCCAGTGAGTGACTGCAGCGTAGACACTTCCCAGCCACAGGTTTTGGTAACTATTCAGGTACCCTAGAATGCATTTTCAAGCTCAAAATGATCGGAAATTGATGAGTTAGAAGCCATCTCAGAGCTAAAATCAGACATTTTGCAAGCAATTGATGAGCTTTTTACTACTACATAGAGTATCTATAGCTCTCTATCGATCAAAATGTGGTCCTGAATAGTTACCATGTCTCTCTCCCTCTAAAAATATAACAAATTGCTTTATGATAGAATTTTACACGTATCCTGGGCCTACCTCAACGTATCCTTTCTTACTTAATGGCAAAGAACTTGACAGATAACAGAAAGCCATGCTACACTCTGAATGAGCATTCATTCAGAGTGTAGCGCAATGTGTTGAAGGGAAAGCCATGAAAGAGTCTCCACAGGAGCAGTTGATCGCAGCCCGGCGCAGCCAGATTCTGGACGCTGCGACAAAAGTGTTTGCCGAAAAAGGCTTTCATCCGACAACGATCAGGGATATCGCGCGCGCGGCAGGCATTGCGGACGGCACTATCTATAACTATTTTGAGAACAAAACAGCATTAATGCTCGGCATTCTTGACCGCATGAACGAAACTGACAGGCGGGATGAAGACCTCTCACAGTTTACTGAAGGAGACTTTCGCAGCTTCATGAAAGCCTACTTACGACACCGATTGCTGGTCCTCAAAGTGGATAACTTTGAGCTCTTCAGGGTCGTCATTTCGGAGATTATGGTCAACAAAGAATTGCGAGAGCTTCATTACCACACGATTCTTGAACCTACCTTTGCGCTGGCAGAGAAGTACTTTCAACTGTGGGCGGAGCAACACATCCTCAAGCCTGTTGATATAGGTCTGACGATGCGTGCCATATCCGGTATGGTGCTTGGCCTGATCCTGGAATACATTATGGGCGATACAACCCTGGAAGCGAAGTGGGACGAACTACCAGATTTTCTCACGGATATGATTTTGGATGGACTCAGGAGTGATAGATCATGATGAAGAAACAATCTGTACCAGCAACTGTACCCGTGAAATCACTGGTAGCAGTTGACATTACCAGCGCAAAGTTCAAAGCAGATCCATTTCCATTTTACGCGCAGCTCCGCGCCGAAGCGCCTGTTTTCCCGGTGAAGGGGCCCGGCAAACAGCGTGCCTGGCTGGTTACCCGCTATGACGATGTGCTGGCTGTGTTAAAAGACGCCCATTTTGTCAAAAACCCTCGCACTGCTCTGTCGCCTGAACAATTGAAAAAGATGCCCTGGATGCCACCAATGTTCAAGCCTCTTGAGCGCACTATGCTTGATCTGGATGGTTCTGATCATACACGGCTGCGAGCACTTGTTCACAGGGCATTTACACCGCGCATGATCGAGCAGATGCGCGACCAGATACAGGTCTTGACGGATGAGTTACTGGATGCGGCAGAGCGAAAGGGCGGTATGGACGTGATCGCTGATTTCGCGCGGCCGTTGCCGCTCACGATGATTGGTCGTATCCTGGGTGTACCTACCAGAGATAATAAGGAGTTCCAGCGCTGGACGAAGACGTTTATTTCAGCGGGAACAAACAGGAATATCTTTGTACTCATTCCCACCATCATGAGGTTTATGGGATACTTGAAGAAACTTATCAAGGAGCGGCAGGCGCATCCCAGAGACGATCTGATCACGGCACTGGTTCAGGCGAAAGAGGGTAGCGATCAGTTGAGTGAAGACGAAGTGCTGGCGATGACCTTTCTGCTGCTGATCGCAGGTCACGAAACAACGGTGAACCTGATTGGCAGCGGAACGTTAGCGCTGCTGGAACATCCCGACCAGTTGGTTAAGCTGCGTGGTGAGCCAGAGCTTATCAAGCCAGCGATTGAAGAGCTGCTGCGTTTTGTGTGTCCGGTTGAAATGGCAACCGAGCGCTATGCCCGTGAAGACATCACCGTTGCGGGAACACTCATTCCACGTGGTGAACTGGTATTGGCTGTGATCGGATCGGCGAACCGCGACGTACACTACTTTGACAATCCAGATGCCCTGGATGTCACGCGTGAGAACAACAAACACCTGGCCTTCGGCCAGGGTGTGCATTACTGTCTCGGGGCTCCACTGGCCCGGCTCGAAGGGCAGATTGCCATCAGTACGCTGGTTCAGCGTATGCCCACGATGCGTCTGGGCGTTGCTCCAGATAAGCTTCGCTGGCGCGGCGCGTTCATTCTGCGCGGATTAGAAGCACTGCCAGTATCATTGTAAGGGAGGATTGTACACGTGGCACATTTACGTATTGTTATTGGCTCCTGTGAGTTTATCGCTCGGCTGGAAGAGGAGGACGCGCCAGAGACCTGCGCGGCGTTCAAACAACTGTTGCCGTTCCGCAATAAGATCATTCAGGCGCGCTGGAGTGGCGAGGCAGCCTGGATTCCTCTGGGGGATTTCAAGGTTGGTGTGGGCTTCGAGAATCATACCAGCTATCCAGGGGCCGGGCAGATACTGCTCTATCCGGGGGGTTACAGCGAGACCGAGATCCTCTTTCCCTATGGCTATACCAGCTTTGCCAGCAAGATGGGACAACTGGCGGGAAACCACTTCCTGACGATCATCGAGGGGCATGAGCAGTTGCGCGCACTGGGCAAAAAGATACTGTGGGAAGGTGCTCAGGATATCCTCTTCGAAGGGGTCGGCGTATCCAAACCTGAAAACTGTACGCTAAGTGGCTCGTGCTGATAATAAACGCTACCGTTGTCAAGGCGACCCTGGCCGCTGCGATGATCGCGTTCGCAAGGATAAGGAAGAGTTTGTGCGCTTTGAAATGGTCGGAGAAGATGCCGCCGAGCGGAGTAAAGACCTGCGAAACCATATCTCGACGACGATGATCAGCGGGCATCAACCTGATCCTTGTAAGATGCAGAGGTTATGCAAATATTTCCCATGATTATAGACGCTCAGACCCCGCAGACCTGAGCGATGATTGCCTCCGCCATCGGTAGATCCACAGATGCACTACGCTAGGCGACGTGCTGGTCAGGTCGCACGAGGAGAAGCGAGGCACCGTAGCATTCTTCGTGTGCCTGGCCGCGCAGTTCCAGCACGGTCAGCGGCACCCTTCGCGCCGCTGCGGACTCGATGAATGGAGCCACCTCGGCGGCGGCGTGGAGCCGAAGGAGTGTCAGTCCGTTCCCCAGCCGATCATAGAGTGATGCACCATCGGGTAGCCATAGATGCGGCAGCCGCGCTCCTGGCCGGGCTGTCGGTATATAGTCCTGGCCGACAGGAAGAGAAAGCGTGCCGTCGTCAACGATCACCGGCGAGGCATTATACTGGTAGCCCAGGACAAGTCCCAGACTATGGAACTCGCGGTCTTTGGCGGCTTGGATTGTCTGAGCCGCCAAAGACCGGGCCTGCTCTCCAGCGAGGCCCGATGCCATCATCTCTGGATTACCGAGTTCAGGAGCGAGCACACTCATATTCACCGCCGCCTCTTTGATGGTTTGCTCGGCGATCGCGCGCCGCTCGGCCTCATAGCTCGCGAGCAGGTTCTCGCCACCCCAGCCCTCAAGCACCACCGCCAACTTCCAGCCAATATTCACCGCATCGCCAATTCCGGTGTTAAAGCCGTGCCCACCCCATGGCGGATTGAGGTGGGCGGCATCGCCAACCAGGAAGACCCGACCTGCGCGGTAACGGTCCGCTAGCAACATGCGCGCTGTCCAGGGGTCGGTTCCCAGGACCTCAGCATCGATCTTTGTCCCGACGAGGCCTGAGATCAGAGCGTGCGGATTGGCCTGACCAATCTCGGCAGACACACCATTGGCAATGAGCCACCAGCGATCTTCCAGGTCCATCCGGCCTAACAGGCCAGGACAGGCGGGATTGAGCACCCAGTAGTGAACTGCCGGGCCATGGGGTTGCCGTTGTGCCAGACCAGGCGTCCGAAAAACGAGGCCAAAATTCGGACGCCGGTCTGAGGTTCCTTCGTAACGCGCTCCGATAGCCGTGCGAACCACGCTACGAGATCCATCGCAGCCCAGAACATAGAACGCCTCGATCTGTCGCTGTTCACCCAGTTCATTGACGATCGTCGCCTGTACACCATCATCGCGCTGTTGGAGGGTATGCAGGGACCAGCCCAGGCAGAGCTGACACGCCTCCAGATCGGCGACTGCCCCCCACAGCACCTCCTCGACCAGTGGCTGAGCAATCTGTTGTCCCGCCTCTGCGTACAGATCGCTCCGCTGCGGAGAAAGTCCCAGGCAATTGGTGAAGCGCATCACCGCGTAACCGAGCAACGTGGTGCAGAAGATAACATCCTGCGACCAATCCACTTTGAGTGGTGCCACCTCGCGGATGCGCTCGGCCAATCCCCAACGGCGAAAATGTTCCATTGTGCGCACATTGGTCGTCTTGGCCCGCGGTCGGAGCTGCGAGATAACGAGCCGTGGCTCGACGACCAGGCATTGCACGCCTCTTCGTCCCAACTCAACAGCCGCGCTGAGGCCAGTTGGTCCTCCTCCGATAATGAGTACTTGTGTCTCCTGAGGAATATCTTGCCTTCTGACAGAGGTATCTTCCGCTCTCATATTCTCGCCCTGCCTTTCTTTCTCTGGGACACGAAGAATGGTGCACGAAAAACAACAATGCAGACCACTGGTAGTCATTACGAAAGACGCATCCCTTTTTGAAGCCTGGTTTGAACCGCGATGGCTCTCTTTCGCTTCTCTGGATCACAGTTTGAGGACTTTTTCGGCATTCCCATGGGCGATTTTGGCTCTGTCGGCAGGGCTAATTGGAGCCTGCTCCAGAAACGTTCTGCCGTGCTCATTTTTACCATAGGGATAATCGACCGCGTACATAATACGATCAGCGCCCATAACTTGCAGAGTGAGCAAGAACGGGGGCAGAGTAAACATCCCACTGGGCGTGACATACACCTGTTGCAAGAAGTAGTCCGC
>JAABUQ010004400.1_pt1 | contig 24107 bp, 24 predicted proteins | sample 5560001 | NCBI WGS metagenome assembly JAABUQ01 (sample SAMN10711888, study PRJNA513371) | rock metagenome | isolation source: Antarctica rocks | place: Antarctica: Victoria Land, Finger Mt nord | collected 2015-12-18
GCTCGAGCCGATCGGAAACATTCCACCCGCCGAGGCCGAAGCACGCTACTACGCGCAAACCGAAGCAAAAGCCTTGGCCGCTTGACCCAACCCAAACAGCCTCCGACAAACCCGGAGCGGTTCATCCCGAAATTACACCACATGCGCGGACGCTATCTGGTGCAGCGCTCGAAAGGGCAGAGCGTCGTGGCCGTTGCCGCAGACCGCGCCCGCGTGCGGCTGCACGACCGGCGCCTGAACCGCATGCAGGTTCCCCTGCCCGTCCAAGGCGTTGCTGCCGGACGGCGCGCCGGCTCGCCGGCACAATCGGGAGGTGCTGCGGAACGAGGTCGAGTTCGCGCTCCCGGCCGAGTTCCTGCCGTACCAGGCCGCGGCGCTCGTCCGCGACTACGTGCACGTGGCCTTTGTCGCGGAGGGGATGGCGGCCGACCTGAACGTGCACTGGGCGCTTCGCCCCGACGGGCAGCCTAAGCCCTACGCCCAGGTCCTGCTCACGATGCGGCGCATCGGCGCCGAGGGCTTCGGACTCAAGGAGCGCGCCTGGAACGACCGTGCGGCCGCCCTGCGCTGGCGGCAACTGTGGGCGCTGATGGCCAACACCTGCCTGGCCGCGCACGGCCATGCGGCGCGGATCAACCACCGTTCGTATGCCGAGCGGGGGATCGCGCTGGAGCCGCAGAACAAGATCGGCCCCGACGCCGCCCGCCGCAATGCCGAACGGCTTGCCGGACGCGCTGTCGGGAAGCAGTCTCGATGACCGCCGGCAACCGGGCGGGCCGATGCCGGCTTCCGTCGCTCGGCCGCACGCTGGCTTTTCTCCAGGGCCAGCGCTTTCGTGCCGACTTCAACCACCACTTCACGGGCTGCGGCTCGCGCCGCCACGGTTCCGAGGCCGCCTTGCGCGTCCGCTTGGCCAGGGTTTGGCAGGAGCTTTCGCCACGGGCGCCGGCGAGGCGTCCTGCAAGTCGAGGGCGGGCTGCGCTGCGCGCGCCGACACCCGAGTCTGCTTGGCAGGCTCGCGGGCGTGCGTTGCCCTGGTCAGGGCGGCTTCGGCCGCAAGCCGTGCGGCGCGTTCGGCCGCGAGGTCCTCCGTCCAGCGCAGCGCCTGCTCCTGGCGTCTGGCCCGCAGGGCGTCCGCTTCGGCGCACGCCGCCTGCGCCGTGACCGACGCTTCCATGTGCGCCAGCTCGGCGTGCCCCAGCTTGGTTTGCAGGTCGTACACCGTCGCGAGCGCCTCCTGCAGCGCCTGCTCGGCTTTCGCCCGTGCGGCACGTTCGTCCTGCAGCGCCGCCTCAACGGCCGCGTGACCCGCAGATGGCCCGTCAGCCTCGTCGGGGCGGTGCCGGTTGAGGATCGTGACCGGCACGGCGCCGTCCTGCACGAAGTGGTGGCGCGGCTTGTCGGCAGCAGGCCGGCCGGCAGGGCGGCCCGGCGGACCCGCCTGCAGCCGTTTGGTCTGCGGCGGGCTGCTTTCGGCCAGCACGGTCGCTGGTCAGGCCGAGCGCCCGGCGCATGCGCTCCTCGGCAGCCGATGTGTCGAGGGCATCCGGGGGTGGCGGTTTGGACAAGGGAGACATTGTTCCTTCACACGAGTTGGAAGCGGGTCGGGCCAGGTCTCGCGATTGGTAGTCCTCAAGCCCCGGTGACGGGCAAAACGATGTTGCAGCGCACAAAGGGCTTGCAGTGCCGCTTCGAAAAGGCGCAGACACTCAGCAGCGTCGTTTCGGCGTTGCTGGACGTTTCGTCCCTAAACTTGGCGGCGCCTTCAACACGTCGCCATCTTTTTCGGTTCGGATTGCGTTGTCGACAGACAGGGCGGTCACTTGACGAAGGGCGCCATCGCCGCTCAGCGCCGCCTGCCCTTCTCGCGCGATATCTAACTTGCGCCCTGTCCGCATAGAGGCTTGAAGCGTCGGCGATGGCCTGAAACAACTTCTAACAACCGTTCCTCCACTGTTCGACGGCGGACGAAACAGAACACCCAGCAATACAAATGCATAACAATATGTATGTAGATATGCACAGTGATAGACGCAACTCTCAGGCTAGGCGATCAGGTGGGCGTTGCGCTCCAGCCACTGGTCCAGCGCTTCCTCGACAATGGCTTGCTTCGCCCGTCCAGTCTTGAATTGATGAATGCGCAAAGCCGCGCTGGCTGCAGGAGTAAGCTTGAAGTTCATAGCAGCAGGCCCGGGCGGCAGGGCCGGAGCACTGGGCGGCGCAGGCTGAGGCGATTGAAGGGCGTCAGTTCCTACGCTCTCAGGGACGTAGGCCAAGCCTTTGGCCGCCGGCACCGCCATGGCGAGGGGGGTGGTCGGACGCCTGCTCATGCCGTCAACTCCAACCTGGATGCAACGTAGGACCAAAGCGCCGACACTTCGCCGGGAGCCGGCTCCCGGGAGTCCAGTTCCGGCGCCGTCAGGCCGTCATTCATGGCGGCCGCATAGTCAGTGCGGTCGTAAAGAAGAGGAGAGATGACGCCATGGGGCACCAGGGCTTCGTACGCCTGCACGGTCAGCCTTACCCGCGGCTTGACGCGATTGATCACGAAGGCGAGCGGCTTTTTCAGCCCGTTTGCCATCCCGACCGTCGATCCCGCCGCACGCAGGTCGTTCGGAGAAGGTTGGACCGGGATCAGCACCAGGGAAGCCGACCTGACAGCCAATGCGATTTCCTCTCCGATCGAAGGAGGCGTATCCACCACCAGTAAGCGACACCCCTGTTTCCGCAGTTCGGGCGCCAGCTCTGCCACGGCTCCCTTGAACAACACCGGGACCGCTTCATTGCGGGCGTCCCGCCATTGCGTCATGCCCTGCATGGGATCAGTGTCGATAATGGCGACGGGGCCAGCACCTGCCCGTTGAGCCTCCGCGGCAAGATGCACGGCGATGGTCGTCTTGCCCGCCCCGCCCTTTCGGCTTGCCGCGACCAAAATATACATCTGTATATATGTCCATCTGCGCACTCGTATGAATGTATGGGCTAGCCATGCCGGACTGATACTGTCGGCGAATTCAGGCGGCCTGGGCCAGGGCTGCGAAGCGCGTCGCGCGCGTTTTGGCCCGGGGCCGCCCGTCCAGCCAGTTCACGATCCGCGGGACGTTCATCGCAGCGGCCGTGCGGACCTGCTGCAGTCCGGTTTTGGCCAGGCCGACGTATCGGCTCCGGCGCATGCCGAACGCGCGCACGCCCTGCGAGAGCGTGCCCTCGATCCCCGCCCGCACGCGGCAGCGCCGCTTCCATGCGGGGTCATGCATCCGTGCCCGCGCCGCAGTCAGCGCCTCGTATTCAGGACGCGGGTGGAAGTAGAGGGACCGGCGCGCGTCCTTTGACGGCGTGCAGAGTGGCCGATCGGCGCAGGCGCCGCAGTCGGTGCGGCTGAATATGGCCTGGATGCGCGGCGCGTCGGCGCGTCCTGCGCGCCAGGTCACCGACGTCTTGCCCCGCGGGCAGCTGGCTTGTCCGCGCTCCCAGTCGATGGCGAAGCGGTGCTGCTCGTAGCCTTTTGCGCGGGCGTGCTGGTTCGCCACGCCCCGGACCGGTCCCTCAAGCGAAACGCCGTGGTCGCGCCGGCTTTCGACCAGCAAGCCTGCATCGACATAGGCGGAGTCCACGAAATGCTCAGCGGGCAGCAGATCCTTGGCGGCCAGGCAATCGTGGATCTCGGCCGTGGCGAAACCGGAGGTTTGCGCCGTGCCCGCCATGTCCGGCTGCATCGCCGGGCGCGTCATCGCGTGCGTGGCCAGGTGAGCGGCGTCCTCGTCGCAGGTTTCGGTCACATGCACCTTGTAGCCCGACCACTCCATCTGCCGCTTCGTGCTGTAGTGCATCTCCGGGTCGTGAGGCGATTGCAGGCGCTCCCCGACCGGAGGCAGTTCCGCGACAGCCCGCCAGCGCGGCCGCCCGTCATCCTCGCGGGCACGGTGCACACGCCAGACATCGCGCAGTGTCCGCACCATCGCCACCCCGCGCGCCGCTTCTGGCGCACCCGGCCCATCCAGGGCGTCAAGCAGGACGAACCCGTCCGCGCCGATCTCAAGGGCGAGCGCTTCGCGCTTCTCCTGGCTTTTCGGCAAACGGTAATCCTCGATGCGGCGTCCGTAGCGCTCGAACCAGACAGGCTGGGCTGTTGCGCGCACCCAGTCCGGCACAACCGCGGCCAAGTCGTCCAGGGCGGCGCGAAGCGTCTCGGCCACCAGCTCAGGCAGGGGCAGGTCGTGCACGGCGGCCAGCACGTGGGCGCTGTCGGTGCGCTGCTTGCCGCGCGCCTTGACCAGCCCGCCTGCTTTGAAGCGCTCAAGCATCGTGTCCAGCAGCAGGTGCTCCGCCCCGCCGGCGACGAGGCGGGCGCGGAACTCCGTCAGCACGCTGCAACGGAACCCGGGATCGGTCAGCTCCAGCCCCAAAGCGTGTTTCCAATCGATCCGGCCGCGCACGGCGTCGGCGGCCTGCCGGCCGCTGAGCTGCTCCAGGAACTGAGACACCGTGACCAACGCCAGCCGCCACGGCGGAAGGGCAGGCTGGCCTCGGTTGGAGCAGAACCTGCCGAAAGCCGCGTCCCCGTAGAGAGCGCTGAACTCGTCGCGCAGTCGCGTCACGACAGCGCCCTTCGGAAACGCCGCCCGAGCCACGCGCGCGGTCTCCGCTGAAACGTCGCCGATCGGTTCCAAGCGAAGGCTCATGGATCAACTCCTGTGCTGGATGGCCGCCTGAATTCGCCGACAGTATCCCGGACTCGTCAATGCGCCAGCTCCTCCCGATGTGAACGCGCCGTCGAAACAGCCGACTCCTCCACCCGCCTCCGGATTGCAACGGCTAATACACAGGTCTATACGTATGTTAATTTACACATATGTACATACATATGTATAATACTTGCGCTCGGCTCGGTTGCGATCAACTCCTGAGAGCATGTGTGTGCCACAGAAGCTCCATCGGTCCCTGCAAGATCCCATCGAGGCACAAATAGAGAGATCCATCCGGGCTCGGCAAGAGGCGAAGCCTTCCGCGAATGCCGTCATGAACAATCGTCGCCCCGCGCCGCTGCGAAAATTTGTGAAGATCACGACGCAGGCGAGGGGGCCGACCAGCCGGCCGAGAGCCGCGCCGGTGCCACCGCATCGTAAGCGTCAGATGTAGGCTGTGGCATTGGTGGTGCGGTTCTGATCGTGGGTTCGGCTGCTGTGTCCAGAACCAGGGCAGCAGGGCGTCGATCTGATGGATGGGATGTTCGGCGATGCGCCCGAGGATGTCGGTGAGGTAGGCTTGCGGGTTGATGCCGTTCATCTTGGCAGTTTCGGCGAGGGTGTGGATGCAGGCGGCGCGTTGGCCTCCGGCGCCGGATCCGCAGAAGAGATAGATCTTTCTTCTATGCAAAGCTTTGCATAGAAGAAAGAATTCCTTGTTCGCGGACAGCGACGGCAGCGCCCGACGCTGGGCGGCGGTCGGATTTCTGGTCGAGACTGCCAAGCTGAACGGAGCGGAGCCCTATGCCTGGCTGCGCGAGGTGCTGGGCAGGATGGTGGACGGACACCCGCAGCAGCGTCTCGACGAGTTGCTGCCCTGGAATTGGGTGCAGCCCTGACGGGCGAGCACATTCGTTTCCGCTGTCGCTCGCAACACAAACGCGGCCAGTCGCCGCCACGCGATCGCTTCTGTTCAGGATGCTCCGTCACGCAAGACATACTTCTGTATCTTGCCAGAAGCCGTTTGCGGAAGCTGCGAAACGAACTGCCAGCGGCGCGGCACCTTGTGGGACGCCAGGTGGAGGCGGCAAAACGCTTCCAGCGCCGCCCCGCCCGGGTCCGCGCCGGGCTGCGCCTGGACAAAGGCCGCGACGACCTCGCCCCATTCGGGATCGGGCAGGCCGACCACCGCGACATTCGCCACGTCCGGGTGGGTGAACAGCACGTCCTCGACCTCGCGCGGGTAGATGTTCTCCCCGCCCCGGATGATCATGTCCTTCAGCCGCCCCTGGACGCGCACGTAGCCACGCCCATCCATGCTGCCGAGGTCGCCGGTCCTGAGCCAGCCGTCGCCGTCCAGCGCGGCGGCCGTCGCGTCCGCGTCCTCGAAGTAGCCGAGCATCACGCCAAAGCCGCGGGCCTGGATCTCGCCAACCTCGCCCAAGGGCAAGACACCCCCGCTCGACGGGTCGGCAATCCGTATCTCGGTCTGCGGCAGCGGCCGGCCGGCCGTGGATGCCCAGTCCGGGTGCGGGTCGTGGGGCAGGGTATGCGTCACGTAGGGCGATGCCTCGGTCTGGCCGTAGCCGATCGCCACCTCGACGCCTGCGCGGTCCCGCGCCCGCCGCACCAGCTCGGGGGCGACAGGCGCGCCGCCCAAGGTGCAAAGGCGCCACGAGGACAGGTCGCGCGAGGCCACGTCCGGGTGGTCGAGCACGCGCAGCAGCATCGTGGGCACGCAAAGCATGTGCGTCCCGCGCTCGGACTCGAACAGCTCCAGAAGCGTGCCGGGGTCGGCGTCCGCAGGCAGCACGTGGACGCCGCCCGTCTGCAACGCGCCCAGCGTCGCCAGGCCGCAGCCGGCCGTGTGGAACAGCGGCATCGGGTTGATCCAAACGTCGTCCGGCCCGGTCCCGATCGTCCGGGCGTAGAAGCGCGCGTCGTTGCCGAGGCCCCGATGGGTCAGCAGAACGCCTTTTGGCAGCCCCGTGGTGCCGGAGGTGTATTGGATCTGCGCCACGTCCCCTGCCGACACCGGCGGCAGATGCACGTGGTGCCGGGCGGATGCCACCATGCCAGGCCAGTCTGCGAGGGAGATGATTTCGCGCAGGGAGGTCAAGCCGGGACACACCTCCGCAACCATCGCAAGCAGGTCACGACCGCGATGCTCGGGCTGGACCAGGATGCCGTTCGCCTTGGAGTGGCCCAGCAGATGGCTGAGTTCCTTGGCTTGGAGGGTCGGGTTGGCGGTGACCAGAACGATGCCTGCCAGCGCGGCGCCGAACTCGGCAAGCACCCACTCGGGGCTGTTCGCCGCGCAGATGGCGACATGCTCGCCAGGGGAGAAGCGTTCCAGGAGCGCGCAGGCAACCTGTTCGGCAGCCTGAAGCAGGTCGGCGTAGCTCCATCGCCGTCGCGGTCCTGGGTTCGCGCCGCCATCGACGAGCGCCGTGCGCTCGCCCCAGTCCTCGGCGGCGGCGCGCAGCGCGTCGCCGACCGTGCGATCAAGAACCGGCTCCGACCGGTCTCCCGAGGCGTGCGACAGCCCCTCCTCGGGGACGATGCCGGGGACGCTCACGCTGGCCATGTGTTCCACGGCTTGGGCTTCGCGGCTGGCATGTGCACGGCTCCGTGTCTTTGGCCTGGCGGACGGCGGCTTCCGGACTTGTTGCCGGATCAGTGACGTTGCCCAAGAAGCCCAGAGCATAGCGCAAAACCGCTGGTCTGTGATGACAGGAAATCGGCACCGAGCTTCATCGGCAACATTGCCGCCGACCCTGGCAAGGCCAACCGTCACCCAAGACGCCTGGTGCTTGAAGGTGGGACGGGCCGACCCGCACCAGGGCAGCCGCCCAAAGCTGAGCGCGCGTCCCAGGGTTCTGCATTTATACGTCTGCCTGCCAGGCCATTCGGAGCCACTGTGGTCGGTCGAGGTGCGACGACCGCGCGCTTACGCATCAACGGCCTGCCGGCCGGGCAGCGCCTCGCCCTGCGGCAGGCGCACGTGGCGCCGCTGGTGGCCGACTTTGATGCCTGGATGCGCGCTGCCCGCAGCAAGATGTCGCGCCACGCCGAGGTCGCCAAGGCGATGGACTACATGCTCAAGCGCTGGGACACGTTCAGCCGGTTCCTCGGCGACGGCCGCATCTGCCTCAGCAACAACGCCGCCGAGCGCGCGCGGCGTGGCCCTCGGGCGCAAGGCGTGGCTGTTCGCAGGAAGCGGTCGCGGCGGCGACCGCGCCGCGGCCATGTATTCGCTCATCGCCACGGCCAAACTGAACGACGTCGACCCGCGCGCCCGGCTCGCCGACGTCCTGCGCCGGATCGCCGGCCATCCCGCGTCGCGGCTGCACAAGCTGCTGCCCTGGAATTGGCGTCAACCCGCCCAGGACACCGCCGCCGCAGCCTGACCACGTGCAGCCGCGGCCTTCGCGGGATGGATACGGTTCTTCAACAGCAGCAGGTGTTTGCCGGTGCACATCGGTCACCCGGCGCTCGCACGAGCAGAAACGAGCGGGCAACCCGTGAGAGCCGCCCGCCTGCCATCACTTGCCGAGCGTGAACTGCCCGACGAAGCGCCCCACGTTTGCCTTGGTGATGAGAATGCAATTGAACAGTTGCTTCTCCGTCGCCGCTCCTGTCTTGCCGGTCTTGATCAACGAGTCCGCCTCGTCCACCGCCTTTGCGGCAAAGGTGGCCACCGGCTGAAGCACGGTGTAGGCCAGCTCTCCCGACTTGACGGCGGCCACGGCATCCGGGGAGCCGTCGAAGCCGCCCACCTTGATGCTCGACAACTTGCCTGCCTCCTTCAGCGCTGCGATCGCGCCGACCGCCATCTCGTCGTTGCCGCTGATCACGCCGGCGATGTTCGGATTGGCCTGGAGCAGGTTCTGCATCTTGTCGTGGCCCTGCGTCCGGTTCCAGTTGGCGACCTGCGACCCGACCTTCTTGAGGTCGGGATACTGGCTGAGCACGGTGTTGAACCCGTTGGACCGGGTGGCGGCGTTGTTGTCGGACGGTGCGCCGAGCAGCTCGACGTAGTTGCCTTTCTGCCCGATGTCCTTCACCCACTGCTGGGCGCCGAGCGCCGCGCCCTGCGCGTTGTTGGAAACGAGCTGCGCCTTGGCGAGGCCTTCCTGGTTGATCTCGGCGTTGACGAGGATGACCGGGATGTTCGCGGCGATGGCCTTCTTCACGGCGCCGACGGACCCGCTGGCGTTTGCCGGGTCGAGGATGATCGCGACGGAGCGGTTGGTGATGGCCGTGTCGATCAGGTTGCTTTCGGTGTTGGTGTCGCCCTTGGACGCGCCGACGTTGGCCGTGTAGCCAAGCTTCTCCGCTTCGGCCTTGGCCACGCTGCCTTCGGTCTGCCAGTAAGGGTTGGAGGGGTCGTTGACGATGATGGTCATCAGGCCTCCCGCCGCAGCGGCAGGCGCCACGCTGTAGCCCAGCGCCGGAACAGCCAGCGCGGCGGCGGCGATCGTCGATGTCAGTGTTCTGCGTAGCAAGATGTTTCTCCCTTCCGATGTGTAACGCTTGCGGCCTGGTTGCAGCCGTTCTGAAGTCACAGCGTGGCCTATCGCTCCTAGCCCGCCTTCGGCGCGAGCGTCGGATGACTTGGTCTGGACGTCGTAAGCTTGGGCGGGCGGCGACGGTACTGCACGGCGTTCAGGAGCACCGCCAGCACGATCACGGCGCCGGTGAAAACCGTCTGCCAGTAGGAAGAGATGCCGATGATGACCAGCCCGTCCGACAGGAAGCCGATGACGAACGCGCCGAGCAGGGTGCCGCGCACCGTGCCGCGGCCGCCGGTCAAAGCTGCGCCGCCGATCACCACGGCGGCGATGGCCGTGAGCTCGTAGGTCACGCCTGCCGTCGGTCCGGCCGAGGTGAGTTGCGACGACAGGATAAGGCCCGCAATGGCGGCGCAGATCCCGGACAGGACGTAAACGGTGATCTGCACCGGCTTGACCGGAACGCCGGACAGTTCCGCCGCACGCTCGTTGCCACCCGACGCATAGAGCCAGCGGCCGAACGCGGTGCGGCTCAGCACCAGGTTGCCGACGAGCGCGACCACCGCCAGCACCATCACACCGATCGGGACGTCGAGCAGGCGGTTGAAGCCGAGCCAGTTGAAGCCGGTGTTGCCAAGCTCGGGCCGGCCGCCGAGGTTGTTGTAGGTGAGGCCGTCGGTGATGAGCAGTGCCACGCCGCGGGCCACGTACATCACGCCGAGGGTGGCGACGAAGGACGGGACCTTGAAGCGCGCGACGAGCACGCCGTTGACCAGGCCCACGAAGCCGCCCAGGGCGCAGGTGAGGATTACGACCGCCCAGACCGGTGGGTAGAGGGTGTAGCCGAGCGCCGGGAACGACACCCCCTGCATCAGGAACCCGGCGATCACGCCGCACAGGCCGAGCGTGGACCCCACCGACAGGTCGATCCCGCCGTTCAGGATGACGAGCAGCATGCCGACCGCAAGAATTCCGAAGATGGCGACGTGGGAGGCCATCGTAAGGAAGTTGGCAAGCGAGAAATAGTACGGCGAAAGGAGCGAGAAGACGACGATGATCGCAATCAGCGCGAAAAAGGCCCGGCCCTCAAGCAGGACCCTGGCGATGTCGAAATCGCTGGTGAATGAGCCCAGGCTGGGGCGTTTCGTGGACAGGGTCGTTTGCGTCATTGTCAGGACTCTTGCTGTTCTTGTCAGCCGACCACGGCTTCGCCGGAGGCGGCCATGATGTCTTCCTTCGTCACGCCGGGTCCGAACTTGGCGGAAATCCTGCCTTTGCTCATCACGACGATCCGATGCGCGATGCTTAGGCACTCCTGGACCTCCGATGTCGAGTACACGACGGCGAGCCCCTGCGCCGCCCGTTCGCCGAGCAGTCGGAACACCTCGGCCTTGGCGCCGATGTCGATGCCGCGGCTCGGTTCGTCCAGCAGGATGGCCTTGGGATGCGTCGCCAGCATCTTGCCGATGACCACCTTCTGCTGGTTGCCGCCTGACAACGAGCCGATGGCCGCGGCGCCGCCCGCGGCCTTGATGTGGACGTTGCGGATCGCCTGGTCGACCAGCGCCCGCTCCCGCGGCCGCGACGTCAGCATGCGCTTGACGAACGCGCCAATGCTGGCCAGCGACAGGTTCTCGCCCACCGACATCGTCTGCACCAGGCCGTCGCGCTGCCGGTCCTCGGGCACGAGGGCGAGGCCCTTGGCGATGCGCCCGGCGATGTTGAGGCCGGCAACCGGTTCGTCCTGCAGCAGCACTTGGCCGGCCACCATCGGCACGCGCCCGGCGATCGCCTCCAGCAGCTCCGTGCGCCCGGCGCCCATCAGCCCGTAGATGCACACGATCTCGCCCGCACGCACGTCGAGCGAGAGGTGGTCGACGACCAAGCCGCCCGAGCGTGCCGTGCCGGCCACGCAGATGTCGCGGGCCGACAGCACCACGTCGCCGAACGCGTGGCCGGTGGGCGGGGAGCCGCGGTCGTAGTGGTCGCCCACCATGTGGCGGACGATCCATTGCAGGTCGATGTCCTTCGCCTCGGCGGTGGCCGTGATGGCGCCGTCGCGCAGCACCACCGCGTGATCGGTGATCTGGAGCGCCTCCTCCAGGTGGTGGGAGATGTAGACGATCGAGACGCCGCGGCTCGTGAGGTCGCGGATGACCTTGAACAGCACCTCGACCTCGGTCGCGCTCAGCGCGGAGGTCGGCTCGTCCATGATCAGGATGCGCGCGTCGACGGACAGCGCGCGGGCGATCTCGACAAGTTGCTGCTGGCCGAGGCGGAGCTCCTCGACCGGGGTCATCGGGTCGATCTCCTCCTCGAGATCTTCCATCAGGACCTTTGTCTGCCGAGCTTCCTCGTCGAAATCGATGCCGGACGGGCGGCGCAACTCGCGCCCCAGGAAGATATTGTCGCGCACGCTGAGGTTGGGCGCGAGGCTCAGCTCCTGGTGGATGATGGAAATGCCGTTGTCCCGGGCCTCCACCGTGGATGCGAAGCTGACCCGGCGTCCATCAAGCTCGATCTCCCCCGAGGTCGGCGTCACCACGCCGGACAGGATCTTCATCAGCGTCGACTTGCCGGCGCCGTTCTCGCCGAACAGCGTGGTGACCTTGCCGCGGTGGATGTCGAAGTTCACGCCCTTGAGCGCGTGGGTGTTGCCGTACGTCTTGGTGACGTCGCGCGCCGAGAGCACGGCGTCTCCGGCCGCAGGCGCGCCCGATACGGCACTCGCCGATGCCAGGCTCATTGCACGGTCAGCTTCACGGGGGTGACCACCCATTCGGCCGGGTCGGACAGCGTGAAGGCGCCGACGACCGAGATCGTCTTGCCCGTCAGGTCGGCGGCGCCGATCTTCGACAGCACCTCCGTCTTCATCTCGTTGTTCAGCGCCGAGCCGGCATTCTGGTAGTCGATCTGGTTGCTGAAATCCCCAAACTTGATCAAGCCTGCGGCGTCGCGCAGGTCGGTTCCATTGATCGCGGGTCCGGTCTGCACGCTGACGTGGATGGCCTCGGGGATGCCGGGGATGGCGACGTCGTAGACGCCGAAGTCTTGCTTGCCCGCCTTGCCCGTGAACTTGACGGAATACTCGGGGCCTGCCGGCGCAGGCACGCCGTATTGCGTCTCGGCCGCTGCCGGGTCCTTGGCCAGGGCGGCGGCCAGCACGGCGGCATCCTCGGCGCGGCTCTCGATCGCCGACTGCACCTTCGGGAATTGGGCGTGGCCGTACGACGCGGCGGAGAAGACGCCCGCCCGCACGTCTTCGGCAGAGCCGATCTTGACGACCTTGGTATCGACGGCCATCGCGGCGAGCAGGACGAGGACTGCGCCCGAACCCACAGCGAGCCTCATGTCCAGTTTGCCGCGCCTGGCCATCGTTGTTCCCCTCCCTGTCCCGCCGTCATGGCGGCGTAGGCCGTTGTTGCCGCATTCAGGCAACCGGGCCGGCTCTCATTCCGGAACGAGCACGATCTTGATCGAGCCGTCGCCCTTCTTCATCTTGTCGAAGCCGGCCTTCCACTCCGACAGCGGCATCACGTCCGTCACCACGCCCTCGGTCGGCAGGCGTCCGTCAGCAATGGCGGCGATGGTCAGCGGGTAGCAGTACGGCCCGAGATGCGCCCCGTAGAGGTCGAGCTGCTTGCGGTCGCTGATGATGCTCCAGTCTGCCGTGACCTCCTCGCCGAAGACGCTGAACTCGACGAAGCGGCCAAGCTTGCGGATCATGTTCAGGCCCTGGACGACGGAGGCCGGGTAGCCGGTCGCCTCGATGTACACGTCGCAGCCGTAGCCGTCCGTCATGTCCTTCACCGCCTGGACGACGTCCTCTTTCAACGGGTTCATGACCATGTCGGCGCCGAAGCGCTTGGCCAGCTCGAGCCGGTCGGGCTTGGTGTCGAGCACGACCAGCTTGGACGGGTTCTTGAGCCGCGCGGCCCCCACCATTCCCAAGCCCAGCGGCCCGGCGCCCGCAAGCACGACGACGTCGTCCAACTGGATCAGCCCGCGGTTCACGGCGTGGACCGAGCACGCATAGGGTTCGATCAGGACCGCGCGCTCCATCTGCAGGTCGTGCGGTATCTTGTGAGTGCGCGATTCCTTCGGAAACCGCATGTACTTGGCCATGCCGCCGTCGACGTTGTTCTGGAAGCCATAGACGTCGTGGCGTTCGCACATCCAATACTCGCCGCGCCTGCAGTAGCGGCAGTGGTCGCAGGGGACAATCTGCTCGGAGATCAGGCGATCACCGACCTTGTACTGGCCTTCGCGGGCGACGTTCTCGCCGACCTCGACCGCGTGGCCGATGAACTCATGGCCGGGGATCATGGGCGCCTTGACGTAGCGGGGCTGGCCCTTGTCGTCGCCCCAGAAGGACGGCGCGCCCTGAAACGTCTTGATGTCGCTGGCGCAGATGCCGCACGCCTCGACGGCGATGATGATGTCGTCCGGGCCGGCGCGAGGCACGTCAACGGTTTCCAGCCGGTAATCGCCGGGTGCGTAGGCGACGACGGCGGTCATGGTCTTCGGCAACTCGTTGGGACGGGATGCGGCGGCGGACTCGCTCATGGCGACGCTCCTTGCTGGTCGTGCAACAGTTTGGTCAGCCCGTCCGCCAGGGTTCCCAGCAGCAGGCTGCAGGAGGCGGCACCGGCATCGAGCGTGCCGCGGGACCGTTCGCCCAGCCGGCTCGCGCGTCCGATGCGGGCGACCATGTCGCGGGTGGATTCAAGGCCCGAAGCGGCGGCCTGCTTCATATCGGCGAGGCACGCGGCAAATGGCTCGGTCCGCCTTTGGGCCGCCTCGAATGCGGTCGACGCGGGGTCGAGCACGTCCACCAGCGTCTTGTCGCCGGGCTTGGCGCCGCCGAGGTCGATCACCGCGCCGTAGCCCGCGCGCAGCATGGCGGCGAACCGGGAAGCGTCGACACGGTCGGCTCCCTCCAGCGCACCCGCCATCTCGGTGAAGCACGTGCCGTAGAGCGGCCCCATGGAGCCGCCGATGTCGCCGAGCAGCGTGTCGCCGAGCGTCTGCAATCCGTGCGCCAGGCCGAACGGGCCGCCCGCGCGCAGCCGGTCGGCTGCGAGGCGGAAGCCCTTGCCCATGTTGATGCCGTGGTCGCCGTCGCCGATCTTGCCGTCGATCTCGCTGAGGAAGGCCTGCTCGCGCACGACGGCGGCAGCCATGTCCAGCACGACCGGCCCGGCATCCCGTTCGCTGACCGAGTCCATCCTCAGTGCTCCCCGACCGTCAGGCCGATGGAGCGTGCCGGGGCAGCCATCAGCCGGTCCAGCTCCGCATCCAGGCGCGTGAGGGTGAGGGACACGCCCATCATGTCGAGCGACGTGAAGTAGTTGCCGACGAAGCGGTGGCGCGGGGTGATGCCCCGGTCCCGCAGCATCTCGTCCACATGGGCGTACAGGATGTACAGCTCCATCACCGGCGTGGCGCCCAGGCCGGACACCAGCACCGAGACGTCGTCGCCACGGCCGAATGGCAGGTCCGCGACGATGCGACCGACCATGTCGGCGGCCATCTCCTTGGCGGGTGCGATAGGCATGACGGCGATGCCGGGCTCGCCGTGATGGCCGATGCCGACTTCCATCTCGCCGTCCTTGATCGCGAAATTGGGCTTGCCCACGGCTGGAATGGTGCAGGCGGACAGGCCGATGCCAACCGAGCGCGTCTGGTCGATCGCCTTCTGGGCGGCGGCGATCACCTCGGGCAGGCCGGCCCCCTCGGCGGCGCGTGCGCCCCCGGCCTTCCACATGACGATCTCGCCGGCAACGCCGCGACGCTTGTCCCGCTCCTGCGGCCCGGCGGAGGCGACGTCGTCGTTGGCAACCACCGTCTGGACGTTCACGCCGTCCTTGGCGGCGAGCTTGATAGCCATTTTCACGTTCATGTTGTCGCCGGCGTAGTTGCCGTAGAGGCAGGCAACGCCTGCGCCTCCGTCGGCCGCCTGAAACGCGGCGTGGAAGCTCTTGGCGGTGGGCGATGCGAACACCTCGCCGATGGCGACCGCGTCCAGCAGGCCGGGTCCGACGTAGCCGAGGAAGGCAGGCTCGTGGCCGGAGCCGCCGCCGGTGACCACGCCGACGCGGCCCGGCACGGTGGGGCCGGCGCGGCGCAGGACGCGGGGGTGGGCCGTCGCCTGCAGCAGGCCGGGACATGCCGCGAGATAGCCGCGCAGGCTGTCCTCGACGACCTCATCCGGATCGTTGATGACCCGGTTCATGCGGTCTGCGGCGCCCGTGATTGTTTCAAGCCGTCCTCCCGATTTTTGTCAGGCCTCACATAAGCCTGCACCGTTGTCAAGCACCTGCATGGACGTTCACGCAGCGCACCCACATGTCATCTCCACGTATGACGTAAACCCGCGTCGTAGCTTGCAGGCATAGCATTTAACGCCCTACGATGCCGTCAGCTAGCCGATTTAAATTTCATCAAATGAGCAATTGTGCAACGCACAGTCGCTCGTCTCGGAAAGGACGAAATCTTGGCAATCGCGATCGGCTGCGACGAAGCAGCCTTCGAGCTGAAGCAGATCCTCAAGCAGGTGCTCGTCGACCGCGGCCTGGACGTGGAGGATTTCGGCACCCACGATACTCGGCCCGTGCTGTATCCGGACATCGCCTTCGCCGCCGCGCAGTCGATCGTGGACGGACGCAACGACCGGGCCGTGCTGCTTTGCGGCACCGGGATCGGCATGGCGATCAGCGCCAACAAGGTGCCGGGCATCCGCGCCGCGCAGTGCCACGACACCTACTCGGCGGAACGGGCGCGCAAAAGCAACGACGCCCAGGTCGTCACCATGGGCGCACGCGTGGTCGGCTCCGAGCTGGCCAAGGCGATCCTGCGCGCTTGGCTGGATTCGGAGTTCGAGCCGGCTCGTTCCGGGGCGAAGGTCGCCCGCATCCGGGAGTTTGAGGAAGCCGTCAAAAAGGCCTAGCTGCAATCCCGCAAGCCGGGATCCCAATCGTGAGCGCATCATCAAAGGACGTCCGACGCCCCCTCGATTGGGGCGACATCTCGGCAGACATGCTGGTTGAGATTGCCAGCCTCTACTACCACCAGGACATCACGCAGGAGGAGCTGTCCCGCCGCTTCTCACTGTCCCGCGCCAAGGTCAGCCGCCTGCTCAAACGAGCTCGGAAGGATGGCATCGTCGAGATCCGCGTGCACCAGCACCCCGGCATCAGCAATGAACTGGAGCAGGAGTTCATGGGCCGGTTCGGCATCGACCGGCTGCTCGTGTCGCTCGACCAACGGGATCCGGAGGCGCAGCGCGTGGCAGTGGCGGGCCTGGTGGCAGACCACCTTTCGCGCACGCTGACCGATGGCATGACGGTCGCGGTCGGCATGGGCCGCAACGTGGCCGCCGTGGCGGACTGCGTGGCACCGACCCGCCGCGCGGTGACGTTCGTGTGCGCCATCGGCGGGTCGGTCCGGGCGGGAGAGCACATGAACCCGGACCACATCTGCCGCCGGCTTGCCGTGCGTTTCGGCGGCGAGAGCGAAACGCTGTATGCGCCGGCCCTCGTGGCCGATGCCAGCCTGCGCGACGAGCTTTACCGCAACGACACCGTCAAGCTGGTGCTCGACCGCGCACGCCGGGCGGATGTGGCGCTGGTTGGGATCGGCGACCTCAGCGAGGACAGCAACATGGTCCGGATGGGATGGTTTTCCCCGCAGGAGGTGGCAGAGGCCCGGCTTTCCGGGACCATCGGCGACATCATGGGCTATGACTTCATCGACATCCACGGCCGCGCCTCCAGCGCCAACATGCAGGGCCGGGTCATCGGCCTGACCACCCGCGACCTGAGCCGCATCCCCAACGTGATCGCAATCGCGAGCGAGAACACCAAGGCTGCCGCCATCCTGGGCGCCCTGCGCACCGGCGCCATCAATACGCTGGCGACGAGTTCCACGAACGCCCGCACCGTGCTGCGTTTGCATGAGGCGACCTCGAAGCCATGAGGTGGCCGCTGGATGCCGGGCAAGCGGTGAAGCACGGGGATGTGCCTGGAACCCATCCGCGCTCTGGAGCGGGTCGCCGGAAACCGTTCGTTTTCGGGCAGGTCGTGGCGCTCCGTCCGAAAATCAGCTTTTTTGCTTTCGGGCGTGCAATCAGTTTCGGGCAGCCTTTTCGGACGAGTTCAGCCCATGCCGCGCACCTTCGCCTACGTTCGCGTTTCCACCCCCGGACAGATTACCGACAACCAGTTCCAAGAGACTCCAGGCCGCCAGTTTCAGCATCGAGTCCCGCCGGATCATGACCGAGACCGTCTCGGGCAGCGTCGCTACTGCCGAGCGCCGCGGTTTCGCGCGCCTGCTCGACAGGCTGGAAGCCGGCGACGTGCTGGCGATTACCAAGCTCGACGGGTTCGGCTGCAACGCCATGGACATGGGATCGACGGTGGCCAGGCTTGCCGCCTCGGCGTGCGGGTCCACTGCCTGGCGCCGGGCGGCGTCGAGCTCGCCAGCTCGACCGGCAAGCTGACGATGAACGTGGTCAGCACAGTGGCAGAATTCGAGCGCGACCTGCTGCTCGAGCGCACCTAGACGGGCTTGGGCCGGGCCAGGGTGGAAGGCAGGCGGTTGGGCAGACCCGCGAGCCTGATGGCGGATCAGCACAGGAGCGTGGCGCGACAGATGGAGGATGGGGCAGGCGTGTCCGCCGTAGCCCGCGAGTCCAAGACTGGCGCATTCCGGTGATCCTGAACACGCGCCGGACCTTGCCTGAGCGGGGCGGTGCCGGCCGTGGTGTTGGACATCCGGGCGGTGTCACTGACAAGGTTGGATGCCTCATACCAACCATCCATTTCGCTGATGCTCCTTCGTCATTGCGAGGAGCGCAGAGACGCGGCAATCCAAGGCTGCCAGCACGGTCCTGGCGACCGTGGACTGCCACGCTGCAAGGGCGGCTCGCAATGACGGGAAAGGTCAAGGCAAAGGGCTGTCGGCACTATTGGATCGTGTAGCCGCCATCGATGACGAGGTTGGCCCCCGTGATCATGCCCGCGCCGCCGCTTGCCAGGAACAGCGCGGCCAGCGCGATCTCCTCCGGCTGCGCGAAGCGGCCCGCCGGGATCTTGCGCTTCATCGCTTCCCCGACCTCGCCGGCCCAAGCCTTGCGGCCCAGCTCGGTCTCGACCACCGTGGGGGAGATGGCGTTCACCGTAATGCCGTGCGGCGCCCATTCGAGCGCCAGCACCTTGGTCATCCCGAGCAGCCCGGCCTTGCTCGTGCAGTATGCCAGATGCCGGTCGAGCGCCACAAAGGCGGCCTGGGACGCCAGGTTGACGATCCGCCCGGCGCCCGCGGCGCAAAGGGCCGGAAAGGCGGCGCGCGCCATCAGGAACGGCGCGCGCAGGTTGACCGCCATGGTCGCGTCCCAGTCCTCGTCGGTGGCCGCCTCCGCCTCGGCAAGCCGGACGATGCCGGCACTGTTGACCAGGATGTCGAGCCGGCCGAGCGCGCCCACGGTTTCCGCGACCGCGCGCCCGGCCTCGCCGGGCCGCGTGATGTCGGCGACATGGGCGAAGTGCCCGCCGACTTGCTTACTCTGGGGCAAGGCGCGCGCCTTGTCCGGCGTGGCCGGGTTCATGTCCACAAGCGCGACCTTGGCCCCGCGGGCGGCGAAAGCCTCGGCGATGGCCGCGCCGATGCCGGCGGCGCCCCCCGTCACGAGCGCGGCCTTGCCGGCGAAATCGAACGTGGCGTCAAGGTTCATGGCAGCCTCCCATGCGATCGGACCTCCCCCGGCCCGGCGCGTGCCGCAGGCGGCGCCGGGCCGGGGGAGCGCGGCTCAGGCCTTCTGCCGCTTGGCCAGCAGCGCGTCGGCGTTCTCCGTCGTCACCGGCGTCCAGGGCACGTTGTAGTCCGTGGCCGTCCCGCCATTCCACGGCATCTGCGACGCGTACTCCTTCCATGCCTCGCCCATCGGCTGGTAGCTGTCCCCCGCCAGGCGCCGCAGCGCCACGTCGAGCGCGCCCTGCGCCTGCGCGCTCGCGTCCTGCAGGATGCTCATCATCTCGCCCGCCTTGACCGCCAGGATCGCGTCGCTCACGCCGTCGATGCCGACGACGGGCAGCTTCTTCGGGTCCAGCCCGGCCGCCTTGATCGCCTGCAGCGCGCCCAGGCCCATCTCGTCGTTCTGGCCGATGACGCCGCCGATCTGGCCGGGATGCGCGGTCAGCCAGTTCTCCATCAGCGCCTGCGCCTCGGCGCGCGACCAGTTGGCGGTCTTGTGCTCCAGGATCTTCATCTCCGGATGCTGCGCGAGCACCTGCCGGTTGCCCCGGCCGCGCTCGATCTCGCCGCTCTGTCCGACCGGCCCTTCGATGATGACCACGTTGCCCTTGCCGCCCATCGCCTTGGCGATGGCCTCCGCCTCCATCATGCCCGCCTTCACGTCGTCGGAGCCGACGTAGGAGGTCAGGTCGTTGCCGGCCACGCGGGCGTTGGAACCGATCACCGGGATGTTGGCGGCGCGGGCCTTCTTCACCGCGTCCGCGCCGGCCTGGATGTCGATCGGCACGAAGATGATGGCGTCGAAGCGCTGGGTGATCATGCTGTCGAACTGGTTGGATTGGGTCAGCGCGTCGTACTGCCCGTCGAACACGGTGATCGCCGCCTGGCCGCTGCGCGCGGCCGGGTGCGCCTTGATGGCGCCGGTCCAAAGCTGCATGAACTCGGCCTTGAGGCCGTACACGGCGGCGCCGATCTTGTAGGTCTTGCCCGCCTGGGCACGCGCGATGGCCGGCATGGCCAAGGCGGCGGCCGTGCCGGCAAGAAGCGTTCTGCGCTGGATCATCGTCTGGCTCCCTGGGTTGCTTTTCTAGTCTCGTCCCCGCCGGGACGTGTCGAGCAGGACCGCAAGCACGATGATCGCGCCCTTGATCACCTGCTGGTAGTAGGAGGACACCCCCATCAGATCGAGGCCGTTGTTGATCACCGCGATGATCAGCGCCCCGAACAGCGTGCCGACGACGCTGCCGACGCCCCCCGTCAGGCTGGTGCCGCCGATCACCACGGCGGCGATGGCGTCCAACTCGTAGCTCAGCCCCGCCTGCGGCAGCGCCGAGGTGGTGCGCGCGGCCAGCACCATGCCGGACAGCCCGGCCAGCGCGCCCGAGATGGCATACACCGAGAAGATCACCTTGCGCGTGCCGATCCCGCTGGTGCGCGCGCTCCGCTCGTTGCCGCCGGTCGCGTACACGTAGCGGCCGTAGGTGGTGAAGCGCAGCACCGCCCAGGCGGCCAGCGCCGTCGCCCCGAACAGGACGACCGGCACCGGGACGCCTGCGACGAACCCCTGGCCCAGCTTGAGGAAGTCCGGCGAAAGCCGCGGCACCGGCATGCCGTCGTTGGCGATGAAGGTAAGGCCGCGCGCCACGCTCAACATGCCGAGCGTGGCCACGAAGGGCGGCACGCGCAGCCGGGCCACGAGCGCGCCGTTGACGGCGCCAAGCCCCAGCCCGACGCCGATGCCGAGCGCCACCGCCGCCAGCGGGTTGCCCGGGTTCGCGCCGGTCACGAGCGACGCGCCCAGGATGCCGCACACCGCCAGCAGCGAACCCACGGACAGGTCGATGCCGCCGGTCAGGATCACAAAGGTCTGGCCGATGGCCAGGATGCCGTTGATGCTGGCCTGGCGCAGCACGTTGGTGATGTTGAGCGGCGTGAGGAAGTAGGGATTGAGCAGGCTCAGCGCCGCGCACAGCGCGAAAAAGGCGATGACGATGCCGTAGCGCGACAGGGCCTGGCCGATGGCGACGCCGGGCCGGGCCGGGCCGGGCTTGGCCGCAAGATCCAGGTTGCTGCTCACGACGCGAGCTGCATGAGGCGTTCCTGCGACGCCTCCGCCGCGTCCAGCACGCCCGCGAGCCGCCCGCGCCGGAACACCGCGATGCGGTCGCTCATGCCGATCACTTCGGGCAATTCGGAAGACACCATGACGACGCAGCGCCCGTCCTGCACGAAGCGCGACAGGAAGGCGTACACTTCCCGCTTCGCTCCCTCGTCCACGCCCCGGGTCGGCTCGTCGCACAACAGGATGCGCGGCTCGGTGCCGAGGCAGCGGGCCAACACGACTTTCTGCTGGTTGCCCCCGCTCAGGCTCAGCACCGGCGCCTCGATGGAGCGCGCTTTGATGCGGAACAGGTCCACCATGCGCCCCACCTGCGCCCGCTCCCGCCCATCGGACACGAACGGCCCGGCGGACAGGCGAGGCAGGCAGGACAAGGTCGCGTTCTCCCGCACCGAGCCGGTCATCACGAGGCCGGTCGCCTTGCGGTCCTCCGTCACCATCGCCATCCCGGCCCCCAGCGCGTCGGCCGGGCAGGACACGGCTATGGCCCGGCCGTCGATGCGGATGGCGCCGCGGCTCGCAGGCGCGAGGCCGTACACGGTTTCCAGGAACTCGCTGCGCCCCGCGCCCATCAGCCCGTAGATGCCCAGCACTTCGCCCCGGCGCACGCCGAGCGTGATGTCCTCGAACCAGCCGTCGCGGCCGAGGCCTTCCACCTCCAGCATGGCCGGGCCGCCCGGCACCGGGTGGGAGCGGTACTCGTCCCGCACGTCGGCGCCCAGGATGAGGCGAACGAGGCCGGGCCGGTCGATGTCGGCGATGCGCCCCGCGGCGACAAAGCCGCCGTCCCGGAACACGGTATACTCGTCGGCGATTTCGAAGATCTCGGTCAGCCGGTGGCTCACGTAGACCACGCCGACGCCGTGCCCGGTCAGCGTGCGGATGGCGTCGAACAGCACCGCCGTTTCCGCCTCGCCGATGGCCGAGGTCGGCTCGTCCATGATGAGCACGGTGCTCTCGCGGCTGATTGCCTTGGCGATCTCGACCAGTTGCGTCTGGGCGAGGCTGAGGCTGCGCATCGCGGCTGTCGGCTCGATGCGGAAGCGCAGCCTGTCCAGCAGCTCGGCCGCGCGGCGGTTCAGCCGGACGCGGTCCACGATGCAGCCGAGCCGCCGCGGCTCGCGCCCCAGGAACAGGTTCTCCGCCACCGTCATGTCCGGAATGGGCGAGAGTTCCTGGGTGATGATCGCGATCCCCGCCGCGAGCGCTTGGGCAGGCGTCGCGAAGTTTGCCTCCTGGCCGCGCACGGCGATGCGCCCGGCGTCGCGGCGGAGCAGCCCCATGAGCACGTTGAGGAAGGTGCTCTTGCCCGCGCCGTTGCCGCCGCAGAGCGCGTGTACCGTGCCGGGGCGCAGCGCCAGCCGGCCGTCCCGCAGCGCCCGCACGCCGGCAAAGCTCTTGGCGACGTTCTCCGCATCAACCAGCAGCCCAGCGTCCAAGCGTTCGCTCCCTGCGGCGCCGTGCCGCGCAGGCAGCGGGACCGTTCATTCAAGCTTCTGCGTATCAGCCGGCCTGTCAAGGCGTTTGTGGATGACAGCTAAGCTCGACTCGTATCAGGTTCTCTGGGAAGCGATTTCTCCTTCGACAAGCGGTTTTTAGTATCATACCAATTGGCTTATTTGCTGATTTGATCGATGGCGTGGATGGTCCAGGGATAGCTGGTCAGGGTGGTGGAGCCGTCCGGTTTCGTCACGCAACGCGTTCCAGGCGGCGCAGGGCGCGTCCACGATGGCGCCCTCGCTCCGACACAGGCGGAACGACAGGAAGCGCTCCCGCAGGTGAAGCCAGACCCGTTCACCGGGTTGAGCTCCGGCGGATACGGCGGCAACGGCAGCAGCGTGACGTTGGCCGGCACCTGCAGCGCCGCCTGGCCGTGCCAGCCCGCTTGGTCCAGCATAGGACGGCATGCACGCCCGCAGGCAAGGTCTCGGCGAAGCGCGCCAGGAACAGGTCCATGGTCACCGCCCGCGCCTCAGGCAGCACCAGGGCGAAGGCGTCGTCGTGGCCGGGTCAGCGAAGTGCCGCAGGCATTTGCGCGGGACGGCTGCGAAGATGCAGGTGGACAGGAACCGCCTGTCCCGGCGGCCCGGCGGACGCACGCCGCGGGCGAACCAGGCGAAACCGCAGGTTTGCGCCGCGACGGCCGGTGCGGCCCTTCTGGCCCTCTCGGGCCTCATCCTCGCACCGCAGCTGCAGCGCTTTGCCGGGATGGGCGGCCTGGACCGCTTCCGGAACGGCGGCGAGGTTTTCCATGTGGCTCCTGCGCCGCGGCGTCGGCCTTGGGGCGGGCGGGCCGCGTCGGCTGCCACGACAGGCCCATGCGGCGCAGCATCCGCGACAGGGCAGACAGCCCGTAGGGCACAGCCCAGCGCTTCTGGATGCGGGCCGCGATGTCGAGCAGGCGGCAGCTGCCCGCGCCGTCCGCCTCCGGGTCCGGCCCGGCCAGCACCCAGGCCCGCAGCCCCTCCCGCTGCGCCGCGGTCAGCTTCTCCGGCCGCCCTGGCCGAGGGCGGCCGCGCAGCCCCGCCAGCCCCTCGGCATTGTAGCGCAGCACCGCGTCGCGCAGCGACTGGCGCTCCCGTCCCACGACCCGGACCGCGTCCGCCCGGCTCGCTCCTTCCAAGGCCTGCGCGACGGCCAGCGCCCGCAACGCCGCACGCCGGTCCGCCTTGCCCCGCGCGAACCGCCGCAGCTCCGCCGCGCCTATGTCGTTTCAGCGAAATCGCAAGTGCGATTTGCGCGGGATCGCCAAGCCGCGTGCTTCCATCATCCCCTCTGCGCCGAACAAACCGAGAGGCAACCGCATTTCAGCCACGCCGCAAGTCACGTTAGAATCAGAAGTTGGGGCAACTGGTATTATACCAGACGCCCCACGTCACAACCGTTTTGGTCCAAGATCGTGCTGCGATTGTAGATCGGCGTGGAAGATTGACCCCCTGGGCTACGGGGTTCACACATTTGACTGGGCAGCGAGGGTGAAGCCGGCGGCCATGGCGGCGAACTGTCCCCAACCGGCGCGCATGGTTTTGGGTCCGG
>JAABUQ010004401.1_pt1 | contig 24106 bp, 18 predicted proteins | sample 5560001 | NCBI WGS metagenome assembly JAABUQ01 (sample SAMN10711888, study PRJNA513371) | rock metagenome | isolation source: Antarctica rocks | place: Antarctica: Victoria Land, Finger Mt nord | collected 2015-12-18
TATGACGACATCGTCGACGCTTGCTGTGAGGCCTGGAACAAGCTGATGGCAATGCCCGAACGCATCGTCTCTATCTGCACCCGCGAATGGGCGACAACGGTCAAGACATAAGGCGGTTGGTATAAGAGGCCCTCTCCCTTCGGGGAGAGGGTTGGGTGAGAGTCTAGCGCGTGTCCTTGATGAGATCGGTGACAACCCGCTCCAGGGTGCCGATCGTGTTGCAGACCGTCGCCTGGTGACAGTACGGCAGATACTTCAGCATGTCGGAATCGCCGGTCCCCCATGACGGGCGACCCTCGGGGTTGAGCCAGATCACCCGGCCGGCGCGGTCGAACAGGGCCTTCATCAGATCGGTGCGCGGCTCGGTGCGGTTGCCGCGGGCGTCGCCGAGGATGATCACGGTGGTCTTGCGGTCCAGATCGCCCATCGCGACGGTCTCGAAATCGGCGAGCGACAAGCCGTAGTTCGTCGAGCCGAAACCGATTTTCTCGAGCACCTGGGTGATCGCCTCCTCGGTCTCCTCGTTACGCATGATGCCGCTCACCTCGACCAGGTTCGAGGAGAACGCGAAGGAGCGGATGTCCGACATCACGTCGGTGAGGCAGTAGAGGAACATCAGCAGAAAACGCGACACCGAAGACACCGAGCCGCTGACGTCGCAGATCGCCATCACGCGCGGCTTGTCGATCGTCTCGCGCTTCCACACCGTGCGGAACGGGATGCCGTCGAACGCCATGTTGCGCCGCATTGTGCGGCGCGTATCGAGCACACCCTTGCGGTCGCGCTTGCGGTTGCGGCCGTAGCGCGACGCGAGCTTCTTCGCGAGATCGCGCACCAGCGCGCGCATCCGCACGAAGTCGCGCCGGTCCAGATCGGACAGCCGGGCGGCTCGCAGCACACGCTCGCGCAACTCGCGGGTAGCACCGGCGGCAAACAGTTCCAGCTGCCGTTCGACAAAGGCGCGCGCCTGGCCGATGAGCTCGCCGCGCGCCTGATCGAGCCGGTCCGCCAGGCCGTAGTTCTCGACGCCGCGCGCCTGCTCGATCTCGCGTTCCAGCGCGCGCAAGCCCATCTGCTCCAGGATGCGGCGCGCGTACAGGTTGGTCTGCGTGAACAGCGTGATGTTGGACACGCCGACCGCCTCGCCCGCGCGCTCCATCGCCGCCGTCAGCTGCGCCTGTTCGTTTGCCAGCATCATACGCGACAGGCCACCCTGCCCCGCCCCCGTCCCGCCGCCCTCGCCGCCGGGTCCGGAGCCCGCCTCGCCCGCCGCGTCCGGAGCCTCGGCGTCCGGCGGCGTCGGTGCGGCGGTGGAGGAAACCGCGTCGCGGCTGAAGTAGCGATCGAAGGTGCGCTCGAACAGCTGCTTCTCCTCGACGGTCTTGGCCAAGGTGAGCGAGAGCGAGTCGCGCAGCAGGGTGCGGTCGGCGAAGCCCACGGCGTCGGCGACATGGAACCCGTCGATCGCCTCGGCGACGGAGATGCGCACGCCGGCGCCGCGGGCGGCACGCAACAGCCGGAGCAGGACGTCGTTCATCTCAGGCCGGACAAGTCAGGCGTCGCGCGCCTTATGCGTCAGCTCGCCCACCTTGGTGCCGACGGAAACCATGTCGCCCTCGAACTTGAGCAGCACGTTCAGCGTGTCATGGACGAGCTGCGGCTCGAGTTCGGTCGCGTGCATCAACAGCAGCGCGCGCGCCCAGTCGATCGTTTCGCTTACCGAAGGAAGCTTGCGCAGTTCGAGCCCGCGCAGCTGCTGCACGTAATGCACGAGCTGCTTGCGCAGGCTCGCGTGCACGCCGGGCACCCGGCTGGCGATGATCCGCTCTTCGAGCTTGGGCTCCGGATAGCCGATGTGCAGATGCAGGCAGCGCCGCTTCATCGCGTCGCCGAGGTCGCGCGTGTTGTTGGAGGTGAGCAGAACGATCGGCGGAACGGTCGCGTGCTGGGTGCCGAGTTCCGGGATGGTGACCGTATAGTCCGACAGGATCTCCAGCAGGAACGCCTCGAACTCCTCGTCCGCCTTGTCGATCTCGTCGACCAGCAGCACCGCGCCCTGCGGCTGGCGCAGCGCGCGCAGCAGAGGGCGAGGTTCAAGGAACTGCTCGGAGAAGAACAGCTCGCCCACGTCGCCGAGCTTGGCCATCGCGGCGTCGAGCGTGTCGGTGTCGGCGAAGGTGCTCGCCAGCTTGTCGCGCAGGATTTGGGTGTAGAGCAGCTGCTTGCCGTATTTCCACTCGTACAGCGCCTTGCTCTCGTCGAGCCCCTCGTAGCACTGCATCCGGATCAGCGGCAGGTCGAGGAACGACGCGGTCGCCTTGGCGAGCTCGGTCTTGCCGACGCCGGCCGGGCCTTCGACCAGGATCGGCTTTTGCAGCCGGATCGCCAGGAACAGCGCGGTGCAGATCTGGCGCGAGGGGATGTAGCCGGCGGAGGCCAGCCCGGCTTCCACGCGCTCGATCGAGGCGATCTGGTCCGAGACGATCTGATCCACTGCGCCAACCTTGCTACCGAACAACCCTGCCTAACCCGATTTGGGTCAGTAAGCGAGACCTTCCAGACCGGAAAGTAGCCGCCCATACTGGCAAGCAGACCTGCGGAGCGTGGAGGGCCAGATGACGGGATCGCTGGACGGGCTGACGGTGCTGGACCTCACGAGCCACCTTTCGGGCCCGTATGCCGCGATGATGCTGGCCGACCACGGCGCCGACGTTATCAAGGTCGAGCCGCCGGGTGCGGGGGACAGCGCGCGCGGGATGCCGCCCTTCGTCAACGGCGAAAGCGCCCCGTTTATGATCTGGAACCGTAACAAGCGCTCGGTGGTGCTCGATCTCAAGCAGGACGGCGATTGTGAGGCGTTGCTCGCCCTCGCGGATCGCGCCGACATCCTGATCGAGAACTACCGGCCGGGCGTGATGGAGCGGCTGGGGCTCGGTTGGGAGACGCTGCACGCGCGCAACCCGCGCTTGATCTACGCGGCGATCTCCGGCTTCGGGCGGACCGGGCCGTATCGCGACCGCGGCGGGTTCGACCTGATGACGCAGGGCATGTCCGGGCTGATGAGCACCAACGGCCCCGAGGATGGGCCGCCGCACCGGCTGCCGATCGCGATCTCGGACGTGACGGCCGGCATGTTCCTCGCGTTCGGCATCCTCGCGGCGCTAGAAGCGCGGCACCGGACCGGGCGCGGGCAATTGGTGGAGACCTCGCTGCTGGAGAGCGCCGCGTCGCTCGGCGTCTATGAGGCGGCGCACTACTTCGCCACCGGCACGCGGCCGCCGCGCATCGGGCAGCGGCATCGCGGCAGCGCGCCGTATCAGGTGTTCGCGACGGCCGACGGCTATCTCACCATCGGCGGGGCGCAGCAGAAGTTCTTCGAGGCGCTGTGCCAGACCGTGGGCGCGCCGGAGCTGAAGGACGATCCGCGCTTCCGCCGCAACGCCGACCGGGTGGCCAACAACGAAACGCTCGTGGCGCTGCTGCAAGAGAAACTGACGGCGCGGCCGGCAACGGAATGGCTGGCGTTGTTCGATGCAGCCGGCATCCCGGCCGGGCCGGTGTTGCACTACGACGAGGTGTTCACCGATCCGCAGATCGTGGCGCGCGACATGGTGGCCGAGACCGAGCATCCGCAAACCGGGCCGTTCCGGACATTGGGCGTGACGGTGAAGATGTCGGAAACGCCGGGTGCCGTGCGGCGCCCGGCGCCCCGGCTCGGCGAGCACACGGCGGAGGTGCTGGGCCGGCCCTCACCCCGGCCCTCTCCCGACGGGAGAGGGAGCATGTAGAAGCCCTCTCCCACCGGGAGAGGGTTGGGTGAGGGTCAGGCGCGCGGCGTGTTCAGGTTCACCGTGACGTTCTTGCGCTGCGTGAAGCTGTCGAGCATGCCTTCGAGCGAGAACTCGCGGCCGATGCCGCTCTGCTTGTAGCCGCCGTACGAATGCCCCGGCACCTGGCCGAGCCCCTGGTTGACTTGCACCCAGCCGCTCTCGATGGCGTGCGCCGCCCGCAGGCCGCTGCCGATGTCATGCGTCCAGACATAAGCGGCGAGGCCGTAGTGGCTGTCGTTCGCCATGCGGATGGCGTCCGCCTCCTCGCGCCAAGGGATCGCCACCAGCACGGGGCCAAAAATCTCCTCGCGCGCCAGCCGCCAATCGTTGGAGGTGTCAGCGAACACGGTGGGCACGGCGTAGTAGCCCTCGCTCAACGGTCCCTCCGTCGGCGGCAGGCCGCCGAACACCAGGCGGGCGTCCTTGCGGTCGAGACCGTCCTGCACGTAGCCGCACACCTTGCGGAACTGCTTCTCATTGATGATGGTGCCGATGTCGCTCGCCTCGTCGAGCGGATCGCCGAGCTTCAGCGCCTGCACCTTCGTGGTCAGCTTTTCAAGGAAGCTGTCGAAGATGTCGGCGTGCAGGAACAGGCGCGAGCCGGCGGTGCAGGACTGGCTCTGCCGCGTGAACCGCATCGCGGCGACGATGCCGTCGACCACCCAGTCCTCGTTCGCATCCCGATAGACGATCGACGGGCTCTTGCCGCCGAGTTCGAGCGAGACCGGCACGATGCGGTCGGCCGCGGCGTGCATGATGATCTTGCCGACCTCGGTGGAGCCCGTGAAGGACAGCTTGCGGACCGCCGGGTGCTGCGCCAGCGGGCCGCCGCACTCCTCGCCCAGTCCGGTGAGCACGTTCAGCACGCCGGGCGGGAGATGGTCCTGGCAGATCCGGGCCATCATCAGCACGCTGAGCGGCGCGTCCTCCGCTGCCTTCAGCACCATCGTGTTGCCGGCGCAGAGCGCGGCGGCGATCTTCAGCGCGCCGAGCAACACCGGCGCGTTCCACGGGATAATGGCGCCGACGACGCCGAGCGGTTCGCGGCGCGTGTAGCTCAGCAAGTGCTCGCCGAGCGGCAGGGTCTCGCCCTTCAGCTCGCCACCCAGCCCGCCGAAATAGCGGAAGATGTCCCCGCCATTCTTCGCCTCCGGGCGCGCCTGGGTGCGCAAGGCGTTGCCGGTCTCGCGCGCGATGACGCGGGCAAGCTCCTCGCTGCGCGCATCGAGGTCATCGGCGATGCGCAGCAGCATCCGCCCGCGCTCGCGCGGCACGACCTTGCTCCAGGCCGGGAACGCGCGCGCCGCGGCCTGCGCCGCGCGATCTACGTCGGCGGCGTTGCCGCGCGGGATGGCGGCGATGAGGCCTCGGTTGGCCGGGTTCTGCACCGGTAGCGTTTCACCGCCGGCGCTCCCCGTCCACGCGCCATCGATGAGCATCTGCGCCTGCTCGACCGTTGCCTGTTCCGGCGTCTTCTCCAGCATGTCCGTATAGTCCTTCGCGCTCGTCAGGAGGCGGCGGACGCTAGGATCAACCGACAAGGCGCGCAATCGCACCTCGGCGAGAGCAATCTATGGTTGAAATGTGCTGTCCCGACGTTGCAATCTCTGCGGGCATTTCAGCCGAGGCGCGTCGTGTGGTGGTCAAAGCGGGCCAGCGGGTCGTCCAAGAAGGACGCGGATCAGGAGCGGCCCTGGGGCTTCTCCGAACAGGTCCAGCCGCTGGCCCCACCGACCCGCATGCCGGGCATGGCCGAGGCGGCCGGCGGGGTCGAGGTGCTGCTCGCCCGTCAGGGCACGGCCGATGACGCGCGACAGATCTCGCGGCTGACAGCGGCGCCGTTTCCGAGCACCGGCCCGCACGGTCATCGCGAGCGGATGCGCGACAAGTTGCTGGAGCGCGGGCCGGATGCGCTCGCCGATTACGAGCTGCTCGAGATGCTGCTGTTCTTCGCGCAGCCGAAGGGCGACACCAAGCCGCTGGCGAAGGGGCTGATCAACCGGTTCGGCAGCTACGCCGGGGTGCTGACCGCACCGCAGTTGGACCTGTTCGCGATTCCCGGCATCGGCAAGCACAGCGTCTCGGCGATCAAGCTTGTCGACGCGTCCGCCAAGCGCCTCGCCCGCGCCGAGGTGATCGACCGGCCGGTGCTGAACAATTGGGACCGGCTGCTCGAATACCTGCACACGGTGCTGGCGCGCGAGAAGATCGAGCAGTTCCGGGTGCTGTTCCTCGACAACAAGAACCGGCTGCTCGCCGATGAAGCGCAGGCGCGCGGGACGGTGAACCACACGCCGGTGTATCCGCGCGAGGTGGTCAAGCGCGCGCTGGAACTGCACGCGACGGCGTTGATCTTGGTGCACAACCACCCGAGCGGCGATCCCACCCCGTCGCGCGACGACATCGAGAAGACGCAGGAGGTGAAGCTCGCTGCCCAGGCGCTGTCGATCGTGCTGCACGACCATCTGATTGTGGGGAACGGGAGCTGGACCAGCCTCAGACAGGAGGGGCTGCTGTAGCGGCCCTCACCCCGGCCCTCTCCCGGAGGGAGAGGGAGAAGAAGGAGACCTCTCCCTCCGGGAGAGGGTTGGGTGAGGGTCAGACCACGCGGAAGTTGACGAATTGCCAAGGGTCGCTCTGGTCCAGAACCTCCGGGAACAGGCCGCCGCGACCCTGCAGCGGCGTCCACTCGGAATACGCGCCGACGATCGCGCCGAGATAGGGCCGGCCGATCTGCATGATCCGCGCGTGGTCCATCTCGTCCGGCTCCACGATGCCGCGCCACGGGTTCTCCATCGCCCAGATCACCCCGGCCAGGACCATCGCCGTGACCTGCAGGCTGGTGGCGTTGTTGTGCGGCGCCAGCCGGCGCGCCTCCTCGATGGACAGCCGCGAGCCGTACCAGTAGGCGCCGCGCGCGTGTCCCATCAGCAGCACGCCCAGCTCGTCCGTGCCGCGCACGATCTCGTCCATCATCAGCCGCTGCTTGGGCTGCATCGCCCAGTTCTTGCCGGCGAGCTCATGCAATGACAGCACCGCGTCATCGCACGGGTGATAGGCGTAATGCACCGTCGGCCGGTAGCCGACCCGGCCGTCCTCGGCCACCGTGTAGTAGTCCGAGATCGAAATCGACTCGTTGTGCGTCACCAGGAAGCCGTGGAACGGGCCTTCCAGCGGCGTCCAGGTGCGCACGCGCGTGGCCGCGCCGGGCCGCTCCAGGTAGATCGCGCTGTCGCGGCCGAAATCGTGGCGGCGCGCGTCGGCGGGCCAGGTGTTCTCGTGCGAGCCCCAGCCGAGTTCCGCCGGCTGGCAGCCCTCGCCGACGAAGCCGTCGATCGACCACGTGTTGACGAACTCGCCCACCCGCTTGGCGACATCGGCCGACTGGGTGTCGCGCTCGGCGATGTGGATCACCTTCACGCCCAACGCGTGGGCCAGCGCGGCCCAAGCCTCGCGCGTCGTCGGCGCGGGCTCGTGCCGGCCGGCATCGCGCGCGAGGTTGAGCAGCGCCTCCTTGACCAGGTGCGACACCAGGCCGGGATTGGCGCCGTGGGTCAGCACCGCCGTCGGGCCGCCCCGGAAATCCGCCGCGAGGGCGAGAGCCGACTCACGCAACGCGTAGTTCGAGCGCTGCGAGGGCGTGAGCGACGGATCGGTGTAGCCGCCCGCCCAGGGCTCGATGCAGGTATCGAGGTAGAGCGCGCCGACCTCGTGGCAGAACCTGAGCAACGCGACGGAGGAGACCTCCACCGAGAGGTTCAGCAGGAAATCGCCGCGGCTCAGCAACGGACGCAAACGGGCGTGATAGTCGTCCACGATTAGCGGCTCCACGTGGAAGCGCACCCCGTACTCGGCGGCGACATCCCGGCCGCGCTCGTCGCCGGTCAGGACGGTGATCTGATCGGGCTTGATGTCGATATGGCGCAGGATCAGCGGCAACACGCCCCGCCCGATGCTGCCGCAACCGAGCATGACGAGACGGCCGGAGAATGCGACGTGCTTCATGCGTGCAGCTCCCTCAAGCGGCTTGGGCGTCGAGGATCGGACCGTAGCCTGGCGTTTCGAGCAGGGGCGCATCGCGCACCTCCACGAGCCGCGCGCGGTCGAAGCCGTTGAACGCCGTCCGCAGGCAGGCACCATAGGCTCCGAGCTGGCCGATTTCGACCCAATCGCCTTCGTCCACGTCGTCGGGCAGAAGGAACGGCCCGCGCATCCGGTCGGCGCTGTCGCAGGTCGGGCCGAACAGCTCGAAGCCGCGCAAGGCAGCGTCCGTCGGACGGACCAGCCGCACCGGGAAGCGGAAGCCGGGCGCGCCGGCGTCGGAGAGGCTGCCGTAGACGCCGTCATTGACGTACAGCGCGTCACCCCGGCGAAGCTGCACCTGGACGACGACCGAGGTGCCGGCCGCGACCAGCGCGCGGCCTGGTTCCGCCCAGAGGCGCGTCGTGTCCGGCAGGCCGAGCCGCTCGAACGCCGTCTCGATCTCCGCGAGGAATGCGCCGAGCGGCGGCGGGGTCACGTCCGGGTAGCTCACCGGGAAACCGCCGCCCACATCGACGATCTCGACCGCGACGCCGGCCAAGCTAATCGCTTCGCCGGCCAGCGCCAGCGCTCGCCGGTAGGCCAGCGGCTCCAGGCACTGCGAGCCGACATGGAAACTGACGCCGAGGCGCACCGCGTGCGGCCGGGCTGCGCGCAGCAGCGCCGCGGCCTCGGCCGCGGGAACGCCGAACTTGCCGGACAGATCGTATACGGCATCCCCGCCGGGCACGGCCAGCCGCACGATCAGCCCGAGATCGCCCGCGCCTTCGGTTTCCTGCCGGATCTTCGCCAGCTCATCCGCGCTATCGAACACGAAGTCGCGCACGCCATGACGGGAATACGCCTCGCGAATGGCCGGCCGCGCCTTCACCGGATGCATGAAGTGGATTGCGGCTTCCGGGAACATGGTGCGCACCAGCGACACCTCCGGCGCAGAGGCGCAGTCGAAGTGGCGCACGCCTCCGGACCAGACGGCGCGCAACACCGACGGGTCCGGGTTGCTCTTGACGGCATACAGCACATCGCCCGGGAAGCTGGTCAGGAAGCGCCGCGCGGCTGCTGTCACAACGGCCGGGCGCAGGCAATGCACGGGCTCGGCCGCGAGCTGCACCGCTATGATGCTGTCCACGCTCGGCAGCATCGGCGTCATGTCGAGCTCGCGGGCGAGCGGCGAGACGGCTGAGCGGAAACGGAACTGGGTCACTGGCAGTCCTCGCGATGTCGAGAATGCGCTGCGCGCACTCGCCGGAGCGAGAAGCGGCCCTTGGGACGCTGCTCGTCGTTCCGAATTGACAAGGGAAACCCCGACCGGGGCGCTAGCGCGCCTCGGCACGGATCTCAGGCGGTAGTGCGAGGACTTCGCGGCGCCTCATGCCAAGCATCAAACATACCGTTCTCCAGAGGATGCCGGTCCACTCGTATGACCGGCTCGACCAAAAAGAACGCTTACGTCGTTGCTGTGCCCCTAGGGGCTCGCGGCACGTGCGAATTGCGTTAGCGGACCGCCTACATTGGCGGGGACGGCGGCTTATAAAGAGCCGCCTGTAAAAATCCAGTTAAATTGCCGCAAGCCGGGCTAGGGCCGCTGGCCGACCAAGGCCAGGTACTCCCAAACCACGGTGGCGGCGGCGAGCGACGTGATCTCCGCCACGTCGTAGGCCGGCGCGACCTCGACGACGTCCATGCCGACGAAGCCGAGGCCGCCGAGCCGGCGCAGAATCGACTGAGCCTGCCAGGAGGCCAAGCCGCCGACCTCCGGCGTGCCGGTCCCCGGTGCGAAAGCGGGATCCAGCGCGTCGACGTCGAAGCTGAGATAGGTCGGTCCGACACCGACAACCTCGCACACGAGCCCGGCCACCTGCGCCGGCGTCATCCCATGCACCTGCTCGGCAGCCAGGATCGTGACACCGCGTCCGACGGTCCAGTCCCACACCTCGCGGTGGACCGGCGAGCGAATGCCGATCTGCACGGTGCGGCGCGGATCGAGCACCCCCTCCTCGATGGCGTGGAAGAACACCGAGCCGTGACCGTAGACTTGGCCGAAGTTGGTCGGCCAGGTGTCCACGTGGGCGTCGAAATGCACCAGCCCGAGCGGACCGCCCAGCCGCTTGGCTTGCGCGCGGAGCAGCGGCAGCGTGATCCCGTGCTCGCCGCCGAGCGCGATGAGGTGCGAGCATTGCGCCGCCTGCTCCTCGATCAGCCGCAGGCTGGCCGGGATGTCGCCCAGCGCGATCGCGAAATCGCCGATGTCCGCCAGGGGCAACGTTGCAGGGTCGACCCAATTTCCGGGATGGGCGCCGTCAACCAGCATCCGGCTGGCGTGGCGGATCGCGTGCGGACCGAAGCGCGCGCCGCTCCGGTTGGTCGTTCCGATGTCGAACGGCACGCCGGCGACGGTGAAGCGAGCCTCCCGGTCATGGCGGACCACGCCGAGGTAAGAAGGCGGGAGTGCGAACGTGGGTGTGCCAGCCATGCCAAATCTCCGGCCCGAACGCGTCCAACGCACAGTGTCGTGCGAGAGCCCGTAAATCCGTCCAGCCGTGAAACTTCCGGCCCGGCGCTCGTTTCGGGCGGTAGAAGCGCCACGGATCGCGAGGCGGAAGCCGACCGGGGTTGCCCACCTCCGACGGTCTTCGATCAAAATACCAGTGCTGGAAGAACCGTTGCGAGTCGAGAGGCACCCCGGCCGCCGATCCCGAAACCGTTACAGCAGAGTGCCGAGACGGCCGTCAGAATTACATGACGACCGACCGTCAGCTCGGCGGACGGTCGTCATCGCTGTTCGCTTGTCGAAGTGGTGAGCCCGGTGGGGTTCGAACCCACGACCCCAAGATTAAAAGTCTCGTGCTCTACCAGCTGAGCTACAGGCCCCGACGCGCCTTGAACGCCAAGCCGATCATCGGGTCAAGGTGCGCCGGCCGCCGCGCCGGGCAAACGTCGGTTATCCCGCTTTGTCGGATTGCAGCGTCATGTGAACGATGCGGTCCGGGCTGCTCACCGTGCCGCCGGAGCCGGAGCCGGGCTTGATCTGGTCGACATACTCCATGCCGGAGATCACGCGGCCCCAGATGGTGTACTGGCCGTCGAGGTGGCTGGACGGCGCGAACATGATGAAGAACTGGCTGTTGGCGCTATCGGGTGCGGCGGTGCGCGCCGCGCCGACGGTGCCGCGCAGGAAGTGCGCCTTGTTGGTGAACTCGGCGGGCAGGTCGGGCAGCTTGCTGCCGCCGGTCCCGGTGCCGGTCGGGTCGCCGCCCTGCGCCATGAAGCCCGGGATCACGCGGTGGAACGGCGTGCCGTCGTAGAAATGCTCGCGGATCAACTCCTTCACGCGGGCGACGTGCTTCGGGGCGAGATCGGGGAGGAGTTGGATGACCACCTTGTGGCCGTCCTTCAATTCAATGATCGCCGTGTTCTCGGGATCGCTGGCTGGCTGCGACGATGCGGTTTCGCTCATGAAGGCTCCGAGAACAGAGGTGAGAAGCTAAGGTACGTCGGTGCATGGAGGTCCGATCAGGCGCGAACGCGGCGAAGCGTGCGTTCGAGGGTCAGCGGAGGGACGAAGCTCGATATATCGCCGCCGAAATTGGCGATGTCCTTCACGAAGCGCGACGAGATGAACTGGTGGCGCTCGCTCGCCATGAGAAAGGCGGTCTCGATCGTCGAATCAAGCCGATAATTCATGCCGGCCATCTGGAACTCGTAGTCGAAGTCGGACACGGCGCGGAGGCCGCGGACGATCACGTTTGCCCCATGCTTGCGCGCGAAATCGATCAGCAGCGTGTCGTAGGGATGCACCTCGATGACGACGCCGTTGTGCCGGGCGATGGCGTCGACTTCGGCCTGGACCAGTTCCACCCGCTCATCGAGAGGAAACAGCGGCCCCTTCCCGGCATTGACCGCGACGCCCACGACAAGCGTGTCGACCAGACGGGCACCCCGGGTGATGATGTCGATGTGCCCGTTGGTGACGGGGTCGAACGTGCCAGGATAGATGCCAACCCGCCGCTTGCCGGCCGCCTCAGTCATCCACCCCGTCCTCTCCCTCGTCACCGGGCGCGTTCTCGCCTCGCGGTCCGGCCGATCCGTTGTCGTCGATCACGTCATCGACCACCGGCACATCGTCGACGACCGGGAACACGCTGGTGACTTGCTCGCCGGCATCGACCCGGAACAGGGTCACGCCCATCACCTGACGACCGGTGATGCGCACCTGGTCGGCCGGCACCCGGATCAGGCGTCCGGCATCGGTCACCAGCATGACGTCATCGCCCGGCCGGACCGGGAAGGTCGCGACCACCGCGGTGCCATTACGGACACCCAGGGTGATGTTGGCAATCCCCTGCCCGCCGCGGCCGGTGACGCGGTACTCGTACGCCGACGTGCGCTTGCCGAAGCCGGCGTCGGTCACGGTCAGCAGGAGCTCTTCCGCCGCCTCCAGCTCGGCAATCCGGTCCGCGCCGAGTGCGATGTCGGCAACCGGCTCCTCACCTTCGAGTGCGGGGCCCTCAAGCGCGGGCTCCGCCTCGTCCTCGGCGCCGTTGCTGCGACGCTTGGCGGCGGCCTGCTTGAGGTAGGCGATTCGGACGTCGCTGCTGGCCTCGACATGGCGCAGCACGGAAAGGCTCATCACCTCGTCGCCGCCCACCAGCCGGATGCCGCGCACGCCCGAGCTGTCGCGCCCGGCGAACACGCGCAGGGTGTCGTCGGTGATCTGGAAGCGGATGCAGCGGCCACGACGGGTGGCGAGCAGCACGTCGTCGCCGTCGCGGCAGGTCGCGACGCCGATCAGGCGATCGCCCTCGTCCAGCTTCATCGCGATCAGCCCCGACGCGCGGACGTTGCGGAAGTCAGATAGCCGGTTGCGGCGGACGTTGCCGGAGCCGGTGGCGAATACGAGGTGCAGGCTATCCCACAGGCTCTCGTCCTGCGGCAGCGGCAGCACGGTGGTGATCGCGTCGCCGCCGAGCTCGGGCAGCAAATTGATCAGGGCGCGCCCCTTCGCCGTCGGGCTCGCCTCGGGCAACCGCCAGACCTTCTCGCGGAACGCCTTCCCGCCGGAGCTGAAGAACAGCACCCATTGGTGCGTGTGGGCGTTGAAGCTCCGGGTGACGATGTCGTCGCCGCGCGTCCCGGCGCCGCTGCGGCCGCGACCGCCGCGGTTCTGCGAGCGGTAGGTCTCGAGCGGGGTGCGCTTGATGAAGCCGTCGCGGGTGATCGTCACGACCATCTGGCCGGGCTCGATCAGGCTCTCGTCGTCCTGATCGGCCGCCGCGTCGACGATCGCGGTCAGGCGCGGCGCGGCGATCTCCCTCCGCGCGTCGGCAAGTTCGGCGCGCATCACCTCCATGCGGCGGATGTGTGAGCCGAGGATGTCGAGCAGGTCGCGGATGCGGGCGCCGACCTCCTCCATCTCCTGCTGGATCTTCTCTCGCTCGAGGCCGGTGAGGCGGGCGAGGCGCAGCTCGAGGATGCCGCGCGCCTGTTCCTCGGTCAGCCTGACCGTGCCGGCCTCGGTGATGACGTTGCCGGGCTCATCGATCAGCGCGAGCAGCGCGCCGATGTCGGCCGCCGGCCAGTCGCGGTCCATCAGCGCGGCGCGCGCGGTGGCGGCGTCGGGGCTGGCGCGGATCAGCCGGATCACCTCGTCGATGTTGGCGACCGCGATGCCGAGCCCGACCAGCAGATGCGCGCGGTCGCGCGCCTTGCTGAGGTCGTGCCGGCTGCGGCGGAGGATCACTTCCTCGCGGAAGGCGATGAAGGTGAGCAGCGCGTCGCGCAGCCCCATCAGGCGCGGGCGTCCGGCGTCGAGGGCGAGCATGTTCACGCCGAAGCTGATCTGCAGCTGGGTGAAGCGGAACAGCTGGTTGAGCACCACCTCGGGCGTCGCTTCGCGCCTGAGCTCGATCACCATCCGCATGCCCGACCGGTCACTCTCGTCGCGCAGGTCGGAGATGCCCTCCACCTGCTTGGCGCGCACCAGCTCGGCGATGCGCTCGAGCAAGGTCGCCTTGTTCACCTGGTATGGCAGCTCGGTGACGATGATCGCCTGGCGGTCGCGGCGGATCTCCTCGATCTCGGCGCGGGCGCGCAGCACGATCGAGCCGCGCCCGGTCTCGAAGCCCGAGCGGATGCCGGAGCGGCCGATGATGAGGCCGCCGGTCGGGAAGTCCGGCCCGGGGACGATGCGCATCAGCTCGTCGAGCGAGGTCTCCGGGTTGTCGACCAGCAACAGGGTGGCGTCGATGATCTCGGTCGGGTTGTGCGGCGGGATGTTGGTCGCCATGCCGACCGCGATGCCACTGCCCCCGTTGACCAGCATGTTCGGGTAGCTCGCCGGGAGCACCCGGGGCTCGCGCTCGCTCTCGTCGTAATTCGGCTGGAAGTCGACCGTATCCCTGTCGATATCGGTCAGCAGGAGCATCGCGGCGCGCGCCAGGCGGGCTTCCGTGTAGCGCTCCGCCGCCGGGGGGTCGCCGTCCACCGAGCCGAAATTGCCTTGCCCGTCGATCAGCGGCAGGCGCATCGAGAAGGTCTGCGCCATGCGCACCAGGGCGTCGTAGATCGCCAGGTTGCCGTGCGGATGGTACTTGCCCATCACGTCGCCGACGATGCGCGCGGATTTGCGGTAGGGCCTGTCGGGCGTGTAGCCCGCTTCCTGCATCGCGTACAGGATGCGCCGGTGCACCGGCTTCAGCCCGTCCCGCGCGTCGGGCAGCGCGCGCGCGACGATGACGGACATGGCGTAGTCGAGATACGACCGCCGCATCTCGTCGGCGAGCATCACCGGCTGCATGTCCTCGGGCGGCCCCGGCGGGGTCTGGTCAGGCGTATCGCTCAAGATCGTCTCGCTTCAGCTCGGGCGTGTGAGGCGGGCCGGAGAGCGCCGTCGCGGGCGCGTTTGCGGCGTCCGGCGCCCCCCGCCCGTCTCCGGAAACCGCGCCGCGCTACGTAGCACGGGGGGGCTAAACCTGAACACTCCGTCGCGGCCGCCCCGGTATTGTGAAGGTCGCAAGATGCCGCATGGAGGGGGGAGCAATTATCGACGGATCGCCTATATTGTGCATCCGGGCCCGGCCGAGCCGGTCCTCTCACCCCAGGAGGCGTCGGTTTCCGTTTCGCGAGCGCGTCCTGGCCCGCAATGTTCAGTTTCCACGAGACCCCGATGAGCTATCCCGACGGCCGCTTCCGTGGCCACTCCCGCGACACCCAGGACGAGGGGGGGTCGCGCTTCAGACAGCCCCGCCCAGACTTTGGATTTCCCGACGAGGGCGGCCTGCCCGCCCAAGCGACGGTGAAGTGGTTCAACCACGACAAAGGTTTCGGCTTCGTCACGCTCGATGACGGCTCGGATTGCTTCCTGCACGCCTCGGCGCTCACCCGCGCCGGACTGAGCGTGAACGAAGGCGACAGCGTGCGCGTCCGGGTCGGCCAGGGCCCGCGCGGGCGACAGGTGTCCGAGGTGCTCGAGGTGCAGCCGGGCGCCGGTCCGCAGCCCAGGCCGGGAGCATCCGCCGGTCAGTTTGGCGGGCGCCCGCGGCCAAGCTCCGGGCGGCCCGGCGCCGGCCCTTCCGGTCCGACAACCGAGACGCACGGCACGGTCAAGTGGTGGAACGCCACCAAGGGGTTCGGCTTCATCACGCCGACTGACGGCGGCAAGGATATCTTCGTGCATGTCTCGACCCTCACGCGCTGCGGCATCCAGCAGCTGACCGAGGGGCTGCCCGTGTCGATCCGGGTCAGCCAGGGGCCGAAGGGGCCGGAAGCGGTGAACATCAGCCTCGACTGATGAAGCTCGACTGGGAAAGCGATTCGGTTCCATCCCAGCCGGTCACATTTTCGCTGGATCATGCATTGCCGCTGGGGTAGTTAGCTCACATCGTCGTGAGTTACGTTCCGAGGTCGGCGTGACAATCCAAGTCGCCATCGCAAACTGTTACGGGATCGCGTTGGCCAGTGATCGCCACGTCTCCCGCGACGGTTCGGCGCGCTCCACCGGGCAGGAGCGCAAGCTGCTGCGGCTTCGCGGCGGGGTTCCGGCCGTGATGATGACGGCGGGAACGCTGGCCATCCTCAACGTGCCGACGTCGCGCATGGCATTGGGCCTCGAACGAGCCATGCTGGCTGCCCGGCGGGCTAGACGGCCCGAGGCGCTGGGGCAAGCGGTCCTCGACGTGCTGGGTCAGCCTCTCCCCCGTGGTCCCGAGGCCGCGCCGGACGCGGACGCGCTGTTGCTGAGCGAGACGGCGGAGCAGATCATCCAGCACGCCCTGCGCGACGCGCGCAACCCGCGGCAGGCTCTCGAGAAGATGCTGCTGGACATCGATCAAGCGCCGCGTTGCCGCGACGAGCAGAGCATCCGCTCGGTCAACGAAGCGGCCTGGGCGGCGACCGCGCCGGAGCTGTCGCGCAGAGCTAAGAAGCCGCGCGTGGCAGCCGCGCTGCGCGAGGTGCCCGATCTGGTCGGCCGGGTGGTCGTCGCGGCTCTGACGCGCGACTGGCGCGACGCGTCGGACCTCTACGTGACGGTCGGCCTTTGCTGCCCGGCCACCGGCGTGCCGGTGATGGTAGCGGCACAATTGAGGCGGAGCGTCGGCGGGCGCTTGATCGCAGCATCCCGGCTGGCCAGCGACTACGAGGCGGTGTGGAAGGCGAACCGCACCGTGGTGGTCGCACAGGGCTCGGGACGGTCGGTCGTCGAAGCGATGATCGACGGCATCGCCGAGGAGCATTGGACGCGGCTGCCGCCCGCCAGCCGAGGCAAGGTCGGGCCCGCGATGAGCGCGCGCTGGGACGGCGCGCATGACCGGATCGCGGTCTCCAGCCTGCGCGAACTGGGAGGGGTTGCGGCGGGGCTGGTGCGTGGGGCGGAGGCTGTCGGCTATCTCACCCGCGACAGCGAGGGCACCATCGCGCCGGTCGATTGCCTGACCGTCACCCCGCACGGCGTTCTGGAGGGTGGTCTCGACGCCGGCGCCGACGCCGCGACCCTATCCGGTCGCGACCGCTCGCCTCGGAGAACACCGCGCGCGTCGGCGATCGCGTGCAGGGCTTAAGCGCGGATAGATCGCGGGGCGGTTTCCGCCTAGGCGGATAGGCTACCGGAACCCCGCCGGACTGCCCGCCGCGCTGGACGAGCTCTACTGGTCGCAGCGCGATCTTGCGAGCCTGCTGCCCTGCAACGAGCGGCTCGTTCGCCGCTGGGTTGCGGTGGAGGCCGGCATCCCCCCGAAGTTGCCGGGTGGATCGCGACGCGGCTCGACGTGCAACGCGCGCATCCGCTACCGACGGATTGGAAGCGACGGAGCGCCGCCTAGATGCCTCCCGCCGCGGGGAGCTCCGCCTGGCTGGATTTCAGGAAGACCTCGATGATCTCTTGCACCATCCGAGCCGAGCTCGATGGGCTTCGCCGCAACATTGCTCACCGCGTCCAGCGCTTGAGACAGGCGATATCGGCCGCCAGCTGGAGTTGACGGCAGCACGCTGCCAGACTTCGTCCCGCGAGATCCGGGGCCGGGACTCCTCCCGCGACATAGCTCCAACTGGGTCCGCAATGGGATCGCCATTCCGGGGTACGGCCCGCCTTACCTGTAAATCGTTGACCGCTGGAGGTCCGGGCGGGAATCGAACCCACATTCGCGGATTTGCAGTCCGCTGCATCGCCACTCTGCCACCGGACCGTCCGCGACGCACGGCAACGGCCCCGAAAAGACCGGGGCGCGGGTTATCGGGCCGAGCACCCGGCATGGTCAAGCCCGTTGAGGCCGCGCGACGAACGATCCTATAACGCGCCGTCATCCTGAGGCGAGCCCGACCCGCATGGACGCTGCCGTGTACGACTATGCTGCTGCCCGCAACTGCATGGTGGACAGCCAGCTCCGCCCCAACAAGGTGACCGACCCGCGCATCCTGAACGCCATGCGCGCCATTCCCCGCGAACAGTTCCTGCCGGCCGCCCTCCGCTCGCGCGCCTACGTCGACGAGGATCTGCCGCTGTGGGACGGCCGCGCCTTCATGGAACCGATGGTGCTCGCGCGGCTGATCCAGCTCGCGGCGCCGACCGATGGCGAGCGGGTGCTCGTGGTCGGGTGCGGCGCCGGCTACGGCGCGGCGATCCTTGCCGCGTGCGAGGCGAGCGTGGTCGCGCTCGACGAGGACAAGCGCCTGCTCGCCCTTGCTCACGAGGTGCTCCCCGGCCTGGCCCCGGGCGTCACGATCGTCGAAGGGCCGCTCGCGGCCGGCTGGCCGGCCGGGGCGCCGTACGACATCATCCTGCTGCAGGGCGCGGTTCGCGACATCCCCGCGGCACTCGGCGCACAGTTGCGCATGGATGGCGGCCGGCTCGTCACCGTCCGCACCGGACGCGGCCAGACCGGCAAGGCGGTGCTCGCGGAACCGACGCCGTCCGGGCTGCGCGCGCAGCCGGTGTTCGACTGCGCGACACCGCTGATCCCGTCCCTGCTTGCGAAACCCGGCTTCGTGTTCTGAGCAAAGCCTTGGCGCTGTGGCTTATCATGTGGCACATCTCACGCGATCAGCGCTTTGATCGCGCTTGCATGTGCGTGATCGCGGGCGCGGCCGGCGCCGATCGATAGGAAGGCGACGAATGGCTCTGTGTCAGGGTTTGATCTTCGGACTAAGCACGATGCTGGCCGCCGCCCCGGTCATGGCGCAGCCCCGTCAGCCGGTGTCCTCCCAGCCTGCGTCGCGCCAGCCCGCAACGCGCCAAGCCGCCGCACGGTCCGCGACGCGATCACCGGATACGACGCCGATGGGGCCGCGCACCCTGGCCGAGGCCCTGGCGGCCTCCTACGCCAACAACCCGGCCCTCCAAGCCTTTCGGGCGCAGCTCCGCGCCACGGACGAGAACGTGCCGCAAGCCCTGGCCGGGTGGAGGCCGACCGTCATCCTGCAGGGCACCGGCGGCGTGGCCGGCGGCTTCTCGCAGTTCAGCGCCGGGGCCGGCGCGACGCGTACGGATCGCGCGCTCGGCAGCGCCTCGGCGGTCGTCACGCAGCCGATCTACCGCGGCGGCCGCACCCGCGCCACGACCAACCGCGCCGAGAACCAGGTCATGGCGCAACGCGCGGCGCTTATCGCGCAGGAGCAGACGACCTTCTCCGACACGATCACCGCCTACGTGAACGTGATCCAGCAGCAGCAGATCCTGACGTTGAACATCAACAACGAGCAGGTGCTGACCCGGCAGTTGCAGGCGACCAACGATCGTTTCCGGGTCGGCGAGATCACCCGCACCGACGTGGCCCAGGCCGAGGCGGCGCTGGCCGGCGCGACCGCGCAACGGGAAACCTCCGAGGGAAATCTGGCGACGGCCCGCTCGACCTATCAGCGGCAGGTCGGGTTCATTCCGCCCGCGGATCTCGTCGAGCCGCAGCCGCTGAAACCGCCGGTGCGCAACCAGGAAGAGGCCGATACGCTCGCCGCGGCCAACAACCCCAACGTGGTCGCCGCGCTGTTCAACGATTCGGCGGCGCGGGATGCGGTCGATGTCGCGTTCAGCGCTCTCGCGCCGCAGGTCAGCCTGCAGGGTCAGGGGATCGAGAGCACCAACACGACTTTTCCGCGCAGCTACAACAATGGCGGCCAGCTCATCGCGCAGGTGTCCGTGCCGATCTACCAGGGCGGCTCGGAATACTCCGCCGTGCGGCAGGCGCGCCAGCAGGAGCAGCAGACCCGCAAGCAGCTCGACGACGCGCGTCGCTCGGCGATCCAGCAGGCGACGCAAGCCTGGCAGACGCTGATCGCCGCCCGCGCCACCGCGGACAGCACGCGCTCGCAAATCCGCGCCAACGGCATAGCGCTCGAGGGCGTGGAGCGCGAGGCGATCGTCGGCAGCCGCACCACCTTGGACGTGCTGAATGCGCAGCAGGCGCTGCTCAACTCGCAGGTCACGCTGGTACAGAACCTCGCCAACGTGGTGACCGCCTCCTACTCCGTCGCCGCCGCGATTGGCCGGCTCACCGCGCGCGACCTCAACCTGGCCGTGCCGCTGTACGACGAGACCGCCTATTACCGGGCGGTGCGCGACCGGTGGGTCGGCACCGGCGACTACGCCGTCGACCAGCCGGGCCGCTGAAACATGAGCGGCACATCCAGGACACCGCCCGCCTCCGGCGAGGACCCGTCGATGGAGGACATCCTCGCCTCCATCCGCCGCATCCTCAGCGAGGACGAGTCTCCCGCCGCACCGGCGCCCGCGAGCGCCGAACGGCCGGGTCAGGCCGAGAGCAAGCCGGACGAGAAGAACGTGCTCGTGCTTGATCCGTCGATGATGGTCGGAGAGCCTCGACCGGGCGCACCCTTGGAGCCCAGGATGAGCGCAGACCCGCCGGTCGAACCCCCCCGCATTCACGAGCCGCCCCGCGCGCCCGAGCCGAAAGCGCCTGCGCCGGCCCGCCAAGACAACGGCAACCTGGTGGCGCCGGAGGCCGCCGCGGCGGCAGCCTCGTCGGTCGGCACCCTGGTGCGGACGCTTTCGGAGCGCTCGGCCCACGTCTACCAGGGTGGCCCCACGCTTGAGGACATGGTCCGCGAGGAGCTTCGCCCGATCCTCAAGCAATGGCTCGACGTCTACCTGCCGCCCATCGTCGAACGCCTGGTAAGGCTGGAGATCGAGCGCGTGGTCGGCCGTTCGGTGCCCTGATCGCTTAACCCCTGCGTCGGGCGGCGTCGAGCCTGACGCCGCAACCGAGCTCCGCCCGATGCTGGATAAGACCTACAATCCCGCCGAGATCGAGCGCCGCCTATACGAAGGCTGGGAGCGGTCCGGCGCGTTCGCGGCGCGGCCGGACAGCGACGCGCGCCCGTTCACCATCATGATCCCGCCACCCAACGTCACCGGCAGCCTGCACATGGGCCACGCGCTCACCTTCACCATCCAGGACGCGCTGATCCGTTGGCGCCGGATGCAGGGTCGCGACGCGTTATGGCAGCCCGGCACCGACCACGCGGGGATCGCGACGCAGATGGTGGTCGAACGGCTGCTGGCTGAAGAGCAGACTTCGCGCCGCGCCCTCGGCCGCGAGGCGTTCGTCGATCGGGTCTGGCGCTGGAAGGCGGAGTCGGGCGGCACCATTACCCAGCAGCTCCGCCGGCTCGGCGCGTCGCTCGACTGGCCGCGCGAGCGCTTCACCATGGATGACGGCCTGTCTGCCGCGGTGCGCGAGGTGTTCGTCACGCTGTACAGCAAGGGGCTGATCTACCGCGACCGGCGGCTGGTCAATTGGGACCCGAAATTCCAGTCCGCGATCTCCGACCTCGAAGTCGAGACCGTGGAGGTGAAGGGCAGCCTCTGGCACCTCCGCTACCCGGTTGCCGACGAGCCGGGCCGCTTCCTGACCGTCGCCACCACCCGGCCGGAGACGATGCTGGGCGATACCGCCGTCGCGGTGCATCCCGAAGACCCGCGCTATCGCGACCTGGTGGGCCGGAACGTCATCCTGCCGCTGGTCGGCCGCGCCATCCCGGTTGTCGCGGACAGCTACTCCGATCCCGAGAAGGGAACCGGCGCGGTCAAGATCACCCCCGCGCACGACTTCAACGACTTCGCGGTCGGCCAGCGACACGGCCTGCCGATGCCCTCGGTGCTGGACCGCGCGGCGCAGATCACCCTCGACGAAATCCGCGACGCCGTCGACGCGCGGGACGGCCTCGCCGACCCTGCGTTCCTCGCCACGCTTGCCGGCCAGGATCGCAATGACGCCCGCCGCGCGATCGTGGCCGAACTCGATCGCCTCGGATTGCTGGCGACGGTCGAGCCGCACACGCATCAGGTGCCGCACGGCGATCGGTCCGGCGTGCCGATCGAGCCGCTGCTCACCACGCAATGGTACGCGAATGCCGCCGAGCTGGCCCGCCCGGCGATCGAGGACGTCGAGACCGGGCGTACCGTGTTCGTGCCGAAGCAGTGGGAGAACACGTTCTTCGCCTGGATGCGCGACATCCAGCCCTGGTGCATCAGCCGCCAGCTCTGGTGGGGCCACCGCATCCCGGCCTGGTACGGGCCGGACGGGCACGTCTTCGTCGAAAGGACGGAGGCCGAAGCGCGCGACGCCGCTCGCGGCTATTACGGGCGGGACGAGGCGCTGGCGCAGGACGAGGACGTGCTCGACACCTGGTTCAGCTCCGGCCTGTGGCCGTTCTCCACGCTCGGCTGGCCGGAACGCACGGCGGAACTCGCGCGCTACTACCCGAGCGACGTGCTCGTCACCGCGTTCGACATCATCTTCTTCTGGGTCGCCCGGATGATGATGCTGGGCCGGCACTTCATGGGCGCGGTGCCGTTCCGCACCGTCTACATCCATGGCCTGGTGCGCGACGAGCGCGGCCAGAAGATGTCGAAGTCCAAGGGCAACGTGGTGGACCCGTTGGCGCTGATCGAGCGTTACGGAGCCGACGCGCTGCGCTTCACCATCTGCCGGCTCGCCGGCCCGGGGCGCGACGTGAAGCTCGGCGCGGCCCGCGTGGAAAGCGAGCGCAGCTTCGTCACCAAGCTGTGGAACGCCGCGCGGTTCTGCGAAATGAACGCGGTCCGCCCCGAGCCGGGCTTCGATCCCGGCACCGCAACGTTGCCGCTGACCCGCTGGATCCTCGACGGTGCGAACCGCGCGTTGGCGGACGCGGACTCGGCACTCGAAGGGTATCGCATGAACGACTACGCCGCCGCCTGCTACCGTTTCACCTGGAACCAGTTCTGCGACTGGTTCCTCGAGTTCGCCAAGCCGGTGCTGGCCGAGGGCGACACGCCGGCCGCGCGCGAGGTGCGTTCCACGGCGGCCCACGTGCTCGGCGTCATCCTGCGCCTGCTGCACCCGGCGATGCCGTTCGTCACCGAGGAGCTGTGGGACCGGCTCGGCTACGGGCCGGAATGCAGTCTTATCCGCGCACCCTGGCCGACGGCCGCCGACGTTCCGAACGCCGACGCGGCCCGCGCCGAACTCGACTGGGTGGTGCGCCTGATCGGCGAGGTTCGCACGGTGCGGGCCGAGATGAACGTGCCACCCAGCACGCTCGCTCCCGTGCTGCTACGCGACGCACACGCGGAAACCCTGGCGCGCGGCGAGCGCTGGATCGAGCCGATCCGCCGCATGGCCCGCGCGTCCGAATTCGGCCCGCTCACCGGCGCGCTGCCGCGCGGCGCGGCGCAGGCCGTGCTGGAAGAGGCGACGATCGTGCTGCCGCTCGCCGGCCTGATCGACCTAGAAGCCGAACGCGCCCGCCTGTCGCGCGACCGTGCCAAGGCCGCTGCTGAGGCGGACAAGATCGCCCGCAAGCTCGACAACGCCGACTTCGTCGCCCGCGCCCCGGAGGCGGTCGTCGAGGAGAACCGGGAGCGGCTGCGAGCGGCACGCGACGAGGTCGCCCGGCTGGATGCCGCGCTCGGACGGCTGGGCTGACCGGCAATTACGCAAATGGAGTCCAAGCGCTACTACTATCAAATGAAATTTGGACCGGCATACTAGGCATTTGCGGAAGCAATTAACCACCTGTAGGATGGTCGCCATGATGCAGCAAATTAGGCATGAAATCACTCAGCCCTTTTACCAACAAAATTTCCCAAACGACGGCACGCGCTTCGTGGCTTGGTTTTTGAGACGCGTGCTTCGCCGCGATGCCACAGCAACGAGGCATGACATCACCGACGGAGCCGACGATAAGCAAATCGATGCTGTCATCGTGGATGATGACGAGCGTCGGGTGTTGATTGTGCAGGGCAAATTTCTTGACGGCACGAAAGTCGATGGGGAGCCACTGCGCGAAATCCTGGGTGCTTGGGTCCGGTTAAATGATCTTGCCTCGCTGCAGAAGGATTGTAACGACAAGCTCAAACAGAAGCTTGAAGCCGTGAGGCAAGCAATCGATGATGATTACGACATACAGTTTGAACTACTTACTACAGGCGAGGTGACGGAAGCCGCAAAGGCAGACCTGAAGGCGTTCGCGGCCCGTCTTGAAGAATCAAATGATCTTTCGGCAACCCTTCAGGTGGTTGACTCCGAAGTCATTCAAGCAAGGTTAGCGGAGGCCGACGCGCTGGAACTACCATCGCTTAATCACTCAATCGTAGTGGAGCCGAGTAACACACTCGTCGTAATTGCTCACCCCGGTAGGGGTAGCGGCTCTGTTAGCAGTGCGGCGCGGAGAGCATCGAGCACGGCCGAGCGGTTGGCCTTCGCCGTGCTGACGACGGAGCGGAATGCGGCGTAGGTTTCCGC
>JAABUQ010004402.1_pt1 | contig 24106 bp, 19 predicted proteins | sample 5560001 | NCBI WGS metagenome assembly JAABUQ01 (sample SAMN10711888, study PRJNA513371) | rock metagenome | isolation source: Antarctica rocks | place: Antarctica: Victoria Land, Finger Mt nord | collected 2015-12-18
CAGGCACGATCAGCGCCTGGCGAATGCGCGGCAGGGTGGCACGGGCTGCCTCGCCGAGCTGGTCTGCGGCGATGGGAACGTCGCGCCAGCCAAGCAGTCGCAGGCCAGCGCTGCACAGCACCCGTCCGACGACGTGTTCGCTCTCGCCCTCGGCGTCGGCACGCGGCAGAAAGCACATGCCCACGCCGAGCAGGTCGGCTTCGTCCAATCGACCCAGGCCCAGGCGTTGCAGCTCGCGGGCGAACAACCGGCGCGGAATCTGGGTCAGGACACCCGAACCATCGCCGCTCTTTCCATCAGCCGCAACGGCGCCCCGGTGGCTGAGGTTGGCAACCGCCTCGACGGCCTTAGCGACGATGTCGTGCCCTGGCTGGCCGCTCAGTCGCGCGACAAAGCCGACGCCGCAGGCGTCGTGCTCGAACCGCGGGTCGTATAACCCGCTGGGACGGGGGAGGAGAGACGAATACTGAACTGCCAACTTTCGATCCGACCCAGCATCGGGACGCCTTCGGCGCATCGCGGAGGACGCACCAGCGGCCCTCGCAAGTTCATAATGGTAGGCCGGTTCAGCGGGTGATGTCCAGGTTTTGATAAGGGCGCGCGACCGGGAATAACTGGCTCTGATGGGCGGTTTCAGTTGGTGTCCCCGCTGACACCCATCTGGCTGGACTAGGCTCAGAGCGGGACTTCCAAACAGTGCCCCCAGCCAACGGCCCGAAGCTCTTACAAAGCTTCGGGCCGTTTTCTTGTCCACGATGAAGTCTCTTCTAGCCGTACACGCCCACCCCAGAGGACGAGACGATCAGCATGGGCGGAACGCTGTTGCCCGCCGCTTCGCTCCCGGCCGACGTACCTGCTTCCCGCTGCTGTTGCCCGCCAGTTCGGCGCCCACCGCCTGCCGAGTAGCGCTGGCCTCGCGCCCGATACCTAACTACTGCGTTGCGATTGCGCCCCGACCGCCACGTAGGGCGAACTTCTGAATTTTGCCAGTGGCCGTCTTCGGCAGCTCTTCTACGAAGGTGACCGTGTGCGGCGACTTGAAGTGGGCTAGCCGATCGCGCGTAAAGTCCTTGAGCTCGTCCGCAGTGGCGCTGGCGCCGGGCTTCAGGATCACGAACGCATGTGGCGCTTCGCCCCAGCGTTCGTCCTGCAGCCCGACCACGGCAGCTTCCTGGACTGCCGGATGGCGAAGCAGCACCCCTTCTACTTCGACAGAAGAGATATTTTCGCCTCCGCTGATAATCACGTCCTTCATCCGGTCGCGTATCTCGGCATACCCATCCGGGTGCAGCACCGCGCCATCGCCACTGTGGAACCAACCATCCCGGAACGCTTTTGCGGTGGCGTCCGGGTCCTTGTAGTACCCCTCCATCACGACGTTGCCGCGGACCACGATCTCACCCATCGTTTTGCCATCCCACGGCACTTCGCGGCCATCGTCGTCGACCACGCTCAACTCGCCGGACGTGATCAGCTCCACGCCCTGGCGCGCCTTCAGGACAGCTCGTTCTTCGGCGGGCATGGTCGCGTGCTCGGGCCGCACCTCACAAATGGTGATGAGCGGCGCGGTCTCGGTCAGGCCGTAGACGTGGGTGATCTCCCAGCCGAGCTCGCCCTCCACACGCGCGATCGTCGCGGCCGCCGGCGGCGCCCCGGCCGTCAGGACGCGCACGCCGCGCGGCACGCCCTGACGCATCTCCGCCGGTGCGCTCGAAACGCCAATGAGCACCGTCGGCGCTGCGCAGAGCATGGTCACGTGCTCGCTCCGGATCAGATCGAGGATGCGCTGCGGCTCCACCCGCCGCAGGCAAATGTGGGTCCCACCCACGGCCGTCACGATCCAGACAAACGTCCAGCCGTTGGCGTGGAACATGGGTAACGTCCACAGGTACCTGTCGGCGGGGGACATCGCAATGTGCACCAGCGTGCCGACCGCGTTCATATACGCATTGCGGTGCGTGATCATGACGCCCTTGGGGCGCGAGGTGGTGCCGCTGGTGTAGTTGATCGTGAGCAGGTCGTGCTCGCCGATCTCGGGTTTGAGGTACGCCGGCGTAGCGCTGGCTACGGCTGCTTCGTAATTGAGCCATCCTTCGCGGGCGCCTTCGAGCGCGACGAAGTGCTCCACGTTGGGCAGCTGGTCGCGGATGCCGTCGACGGCTTCCAGGTAGTCGGCTTGCGCCGCCACGACTCTGGCGCCGCTGTGATTGATGATGTAGGCAAAATCGTCGGTGGCGAGCCGGTAGTTGATGGGCACGAGGACGGCGCCGAGCTGAGGCACGGCGTAGAACGACTCCAGCTGAGCGTGCGTATTGGGCGCGATGTAGGCGACTCGATCCCCGTGGCCGACGCCCAGCTGCTGCTGCAGGACCTGCGACCAGCGATCGCACCGATCGAAGAAGTGGGCGTACGTCATGCGCGTGTCGCCGTCAACCACGGCCTCGCGATCGCCATACAACCGCCGCGCGCGCCGCGCGAACTCAAGTGGCGTCAACGCTAATTCCATCAACATCTCCCCCCACAAGCATGAGAAGTACGTTTCTCGTTTGCTGCTCTGGCACCGTGGGTAGGTTGCTGGCCTTTAGCTGCTCCGGCGCGCAGCGCCGTGCCAGAGCAGCGAACGAGTCCGGGCCGTCTCGTGCTTCCGGTGCCAAGAGATAGAGTTGGAATGAATTTCAAGGTTGACTCATGCCGAGGATGCTGTAGCCCGCGTCAACCATCAGGATGTGGCCCGTCACGTTGCTTGCCAGGGGGCCGCACAGGTACAGCGCGGCGTTGCCGACATCGTCGGCCGAGATGTTGCGGCGGAGCGGCGCGTTGCGCTCGGTGTGGTCTTCCATGACCGTGAAGCCGGTGATCGACCGTGCGGCCAGGGTTCTGACGGGTCCGGCCGAGATAGCGTTCACCCGCACATTCTTTGGCCCCAGCTCATACGCCAGGTAGCGCACCTCGGCTTCCAGGGCCGCCTTGGCCACGGCCATGATGTTGTAGTTGGGGTACGTGCGCTGGGAGGCGTTGAAGGTCATGGTGACCACCGCACCGCCACCATTCTTTTCCATCAAAGGCGCCGCGCGCCGAGTCAGGGCGATCAACGAGAACGCACTGATGTCGAGCGCGGTCAGGAAATCTTCGCGCCGGGTATCGGTAAAGGGATGCTCGAACGTCTGCGGCGGCGCGAAGGCGACGCTGTGGACCAGGATGTCGAGCCCGCCCCAGGTCTTGTCGACGGCTTCGAAGACGCTGTCGAGATCACGATCCTGGGTGACGTCGCATGGCACGACCAGCGGGCTCTTCACCGTCGCTGCAAGGTCGCGCACGCCCTGTTCGATCCGCTCACCTTGAAAAGTGAACGCCAGCTCGGCGCCTTCCCGGGCCAGCGCTTGGGCAATGGCCCAGGCAATGCTGCGTCGATTGGCCACGCCGAAAATCAGACCCCGGCGACCTTCTAGGAGCGGCATGCGAGTAGGGTACTTGCCTCTCGAAAAGGGCAAGCAGAGGTCTGCTCAAGCGCTAGCATTGTGTTGGAACGATGTCACGCCTGGTTTCGGTGAACACCAACGCAGAACGAGAGTTTCGCAAGCTGCCGCGCGCGCAAGGCCGGCTCGTCGCCGACTTTGGCCTCGAGGGCGACCGTCACGCTGGCCGACCTCTGCGTCAGGTGAGCATTCTCAATGCCGAAACGGTGAATGAGCTGGCGCAGCGGGGGATGCCCGTGGCGCCTGGCGTCCTGGGCGAGAACATCACCGTCGAGGGCGTGCAGGTCATGCAGCTGGTTGATGGGTCGCGGTTGCGCATCGGCGACGCCGAGCTCGAGATCACTGGCGACAGGCCGTCGTGCCGAGAAATGCTCGAAGTCCATACAGACGCGCTGAAGGCGATGACCGGCCGCGCGGGTAAAATGGCTCGGGTGGTCAAGGGTGGACTCGTCCGACCTGGCGACCTGATCGAATTGATTGGGGATGCCGATGTCTACGCCCACGGCGCCACTGGCCAGCACACTAGCCGAGTCTGAGAGCCCACCCAGCCTCGAAGCACCCTCGGCGTACCCACCCAGGCGGGTCTATTCGGTAGTCGGGGTCCCGCCTGAGGTCCAGGCGTATGCGCTGGCCAAGTACTCGCGCTCGAGCCAGGGCATGCTGGAGAGTATTCAGGAGCTGAGTGCCCAGAGGGCCGAGGAGTTCCTCGATACCTTCTATTTCCACTATGGGCACCGCTCGATTGCCGACCTGGCACACCTGGTGTTCGGGATCGAGCAGATTTCGATTCTGGCCGCCATCGCCGTCGTCGACGAGCCGGTCTGGGACGGCCAGGAGCGCAGTACGCGTTACCAGCCTTTCCGAAAGACCGGCTGGCACCTGCCCGAGGAAGTCTCTGGAACCACCGTCGAGCCGATCTTTGCTCAGACTGCGGAGGGCCTCCTGGCGGCCTATGCCGGCCTGAGCGGCGCGCTGATCGAGCATCTGATCGAAGCCGTCCCGCGCCCGACAGACCTGCCGGAGGCGACGTATCGCCGCACGCTGCGAGCGCGTGCCTTCGACGTCGCCCGATCGCTGCTGCCGATGGCGACGCATACGAGCGTCGGTCAGATCGTCAGCGCTCGGGTCCTCGAACGCCAGATTGGCCGACTCCTCGGCTCACCGTACGCTGAGATTCGGGCCGTTGGCGCAGAGTTGAAGGCTAGCTGCCAGGCACCCGCCTTGGCGCCTCTGTCCGCTGAGCCGCAATCGGCTGCTGCGCCCACCCTGGTGAAGTACGCCGAGGCTTCGAGCTACCCTGCCAGGGTCGCCCGAGACTTGACCCAGGCTGCCGATGCCTTGCTCGTCGACCTGGGCGAGCCCGAACGAGCTGCAGTGGTGGACTTGGCGGAGCCCAACGGCGACCTCATGCGTGAGATGGTCACGACCCTCCTGTATCGGTACGACCAGGCCGGTCACGGCTATCGCCAGATCCAGGCGCTGGTCTCGGACCTGGCCGAGGCACGCCTCCGGGAGATGTTCGATCTGTCGCTTGAAGGCCGGGGTGCGCACGACGAGCTGCTGCGCGAGCATCGGGGTGGCTACGGCCTGATCTTCGATGTGCTGGTTGACCTCGGCTCGTTCCGAGACCTGCACCGCCATCGGCGCTGCATCCAGATCCAGCAGCCGTTGACGTGGGGCCATGAGTTCCTTGCGCCTGAGGCGGCCTTCGAGATGGGATTGGGTGCCCAGGCTGCGTCGAGTGCGCTCGATGGCGGGCTCGGTGAGACGTATACAGAGGCACTTGCAAAGGCGCAGCATGCGGCCGAGATGGTTCGCCAGGTAGCCGGGCCCGCCGCGGACTATCTTCTGCCGCTGGCGTACCGCACGCGCTGCCTGTTCAAAATGGATTGGGCTGAGGCGACGTACGTGATCGAGCAGCGCACCCAGCCGCAAGGCCACTTCTCGTATCGCACGGTTGCCTGGGGCATGTACACGGCGCTCTCTGCTCGGTACCCGGCCCTGGCGGCGCCGATCCGGGCGATAGATCCGAACGGGCCCATGGATCTGCTTCGACGTTGAGCGCACCGCCTGGCATGTGCAACCAACGCGCTAACGCTACGACACGCGTATGGCTGAAGCTGCCAGGCGCATGGGCTGGTCGGTTACGGCACCATCGTGACCCATGCTGGCTAGCCAGGCTCGAAGGCGAACGTCAGGTCGGTACCTGGTAGATCACTGGGCCGGCACAACCACCGCGCCGAGGTCCGGCAATACTGGCCGTAGTACTTGCTGGTGCTGGCGTCTTGAGCCAGGTCGGCGGGTAGGTCCCGACCGCGGAGAATCGCTTTGAGATAGTCGGCCAGCAGCAGGCCCTCGGTGCGACCGGTGGTGGCATCGAAGTGCATGATGCCGCGCTGGAAGCGCTGATACACGAAGTTTGAATTGCCAGCGTCGCGTCGGGGACGGGAGATAGGCGCGCCCCACACTTCGAGGTTGATCAGCGGATTGTCGCTGCCGGAGACCACTGCCGGGATGAGGTTGAAGAACGTCCGGCTGAACGCCACCGGTTGGCCGTCGAAGGTGTCTGGTGCATTGGCGTGGATGAAGTTGACGATCTCGGCCCCGTACCCGGACGTGGCGACTTCTGGCGTTTCAGACTTTAGCCCCGGGTCCACCGGCGGCAGGCTGCTGCCGTTGACGCGATCGTACGGGAACAGGTCAGGATCGAGCAGGTTCATCAACGTGACGCCGCGGCCGGCGCAGCTCTGGGCCACCTGGCGCTGAAAAATCTGGACGTGACATCCGAGCAGGACGAACGTTCGCGACACGGGAAAGCCGAACACCGGGACGCGTCCGCGGGCCACAAAGTAGGACCAGATTCCATTGTCGTCGACGCGGTAGCCCGTCTCGGCGAAGTAGCGCTCATCATGAGCCAGAGGTGGCGCGGTCGCCGGACTGGCCGCGACTGGGTCTGCCTTCTTGACCACTTTGCGGTCGGCCGGCGCGAGAGGTGGAGGTGAGGGCCCGTCGAGCCACGTGAGCGTGACGTCGACCCAATCCGCGTGCTGCATGCCGAGGTCGTGGTAGACGCCATCAGCCAGGTCGATCATGGCTGGAAACGTTACGAAGCGACCGGTTCCGTCGTGGCCACCGTTGTAGCCGGTTTCGTACGCCGCCCAGACTTCTGGCACCCAGCGCGGCAGGTCTTTGAATTGTCCGCGGGCAGCGCCCGCTTCCCACCACGCGTCATCGCGATTCCAGGGGCCGACGTCGAGAACTGGCGCCGTCTGATTCTTGCCACCGTAGCTCACGATCACGCTCCGGTTCAGTGCCTTGCGAGACGGCAGCGCGACGAAGTGATCGTTGGGGGTAATCAGGTGGCCAGCCGCGGTGGTGCGGCCTACCAATCCTTCTCGGGTCGCCCACAGGCGGACAGTGAGCGGTGAAGCGGCGACATACTCCTGCGCCTGGGCTGCTTGAACGCCGAGGCTGGCGTAAGACACCAGCAACGACGCGAGCAGCGCGACGCGAGTGACCAGGCTCACCTCGGCCACCATACCTCAACCTACCCATTCCACCTCCCCGAACCAATCTCACGACTCCGCTACGACGCACAACTCGCCCGGCCCGCTTCGCTTCCCCCGCGTCGCTCGGCCAATGCCTATGCTGCCCTGGCCAGGGCAGGTGAGCTGCTCGTCCCCAACGTGGTGGCAGATCAGCCGCGTCGGAGCCTCGGGTCGCTCAATCTGAGTCCAGGTACGCAGGCCGCCATTCTGGATGGCATGAAGCGGGTGACGAGCACACCTCGCGGCACGGCTTACTACGCCTTTCAGGATGAGCGATTGCCTATCGCGGCCAAGACAGGCTCGGCCGAGAACGAAAATCCGGCTGCGCACGCCTGGTTCGTGGGCTTCACACCGCCCGAAAAGCCCAGCCTGCTGGTGCTGGTGATGATTGAGGGCGGCCAACACGGTGGGACCGTCGCAGCACCGGTTGCTCGCTCGCTCATCGACACGACGTATCCCATGACCCGATAAACCCCGCTTGACGGGCTCCGGCCGAGGCGGCAAGATGTGCGCCTAGAGGGGCGATGTCCGTGCAGAAGACTTTGCGGCAGCCCCTCCAGGTCGGCGGAAAGGAGGACGTTCAGCTATGCCTGATAAAGGACCCGGCAGCAAAGGCGGCAGCAAGAAGCCCAAGGGCGGCAAAGCCGCTGCTACCAAAGACGCCAAGAAGTAGCCGGGATCAGGGGACGATTGCTGCTCTGGTAACTCGCCCCTGGTCAGCTTCGGTGAACGCTTCGTTGATGCGCTCGAGCGGGAACGTGTGGCTCACCACTTTGTGCCACGGATAGCGGTCGCGCGTCCGCCGCATCAGCTCGAGCGCTTGTTGAAGGTGTTCGCCTTCGTAGTACACCATGCCCAGGATTGAGCGGTTGCCGAAGATCAGGCTGGACGGGTCCAGCTCGAACTTCAGTCCCGGATTGATGTTGCCGATCTCGAGGTAGCGCCCGGTCCGGCCGACCATGGCGAGGCCCTCGTTGCACACCCGCGGATGGCCGACCAGCTCGGCCACGACGTCCGCACCCCAGTTGTCTGTCAGTTCGAGAACCCGTTTGATGCGCTGGTCGGCGTCAGGGAGCTCTTCGATGTCGATGACCTCGTCGGCGCCGAAGGCGCGGGCGAGCTCCAGCCGGTCGCGGATGCTGTCGATGACGATGACGCGCCCGGCGCCCATTTCTTTGGCGACTGCCGTGGCGTACACTCCGAGTCCTCCGGCTCCCTGGATCACGACGTTTTCGCCTAGCCTCAACCCGGCCAGCTGCATGCCGCCCACGACCTGAGACAGCGCGCAGTTCACGCCGGCCACCATGGTGTCGCTCAGCTCGTCCGGCACCTTGAAGACGGCGGCACCAGGCCGGATGAAGTAATAGTCGCCGAAGGCGCCGTAAAAATGGGGCGGGACGTCACACGAGTTGGCGAGATAGGTTCGCGCATACGGACACGCTCGCGTCACCCGCTTGAGGCAGGCTCGGCATTTGCCGCACGGATAAAAGTATCGCCACACGACTCGGTCACCCTCGCGCAGTGGCCGGCCAGCCGTATCGCGGCTCACGCCCTCGCCTAGCTGGTGGATGGTGCCGGTCATTTCATGACCCAGAATCTGGGGGTACGGCCGCCCGAACTTCTCGACGTCGAACTCACCCCGCCACTGGTGCAGATCGGAGCCGCACACATTCGCCATGGTCATTTTGACCACGATGCCGCCCGGATCGGGCTCAACCACCGGGTATTCCTTGATCTGCATGGGCTTGCCTGGCCCGTAGAAGGCGGCCACCCGTCCTGTCGGCATGGTCGGCATCTTATCCCAACGCCTGGATTCGCTCCGGATGGCTAGCCACCAACACCTACGTAGACACGCACGCGTAGACCCCGAATCCGGCCAGCAACAACTTTCCGCGTGCTCAGGCAGTCATTAGCGAACTCACGCAAACGCTCGACACGAAAGAGGGCGGGAAGCTGCCTGCTGCCTGGTGTGAGCTAGCCTGGTCGGTATGACCACCAGTCAGATTGGACCGATCCCGTTGCCCGACGCGGGTGTCAAACAATCGGGGTACTTCACGTTCGACGACGCGCTCCTGAGCAAGTATCAGTGGCCGTACTTCGCCGTGGTCGGCCGTGAGCCTGGGTTGACGTTCCTGTTGACGGCAGGTATTCACGCCGCCGAGTACACCGGCACGCTGGCCGCGCTGCGGCTGGCGAGCCACCTCCAGCCTGAGCACGTGCGGGGCACGATCGTCGTCATCCCGGTGCTCAATCGCCCCGGCTTCTTCGAACGGTCGGTGTACGTCAATCCGGAAGACGGACAGAACCTGAATCGAGCCTTTCCAGGCCGCCCAGACGGCAGTTGGAGCGAGCGCTTCGCCCACCACCTGCTGAACGACGTCGTCGTGCGCGTCGATCGCGCAATCGACCTGCACGCTGGTGACATGGTCGAGGATCTGGAGCCATTCCTGGGCTACCTGGCTACCGGCAACCCTGAGGTTGATAGCAAGTCACGCGAGATGATCGACGCGCACGGCGGCGCCCGCTGGGTCACCTGCATGATCCCAGGGGGCGAGCGCGCGGGCATGCTGTACGGGGCCGCCGCCCAGGCTGGTGTGCCAGCCATACTGGCCGAGTCTGGCGGGCGTGGGCTGCCTCTGGACGCCGACGTTCAGCGCCACGTCGACGGTGTGCTGAACATCTGGCGCAGCCTCGGCCTGCTGACCGACGCTCCGAGTCTCAGCGTCACCCCTCCCCGCATGCTCGCGCGCAACGAGTGGCTCCGATCCCCGCACGAGGGCATCTTCCTGTGCCGCGTTCAGCCGGGCAACAACGTGACCGAAGGACAGGTGCTTGGTGAACTCATCGACCTTGTGGGCGAGCACCTGGGCAATGTCGTCTCGCCGGCCGACGGGCTGATCCTGTTCACCGTTACCAGCCCCGCGATCAAGAAGGACGGTCTGCTGCTCGCGGTGGGCGTGCCCGACTAGACGCTCCGAGTGCCTTCGCCCTGCTGAATCGGGCCACCACCCTTCCCGGCGCTGGCCGCGTACAACGCGGGTCCCGGTGCCGTTCAGACGTATGGCGGCATTCGCCATACCAGGAGACACAGCGATACGTACCAGAGGTACTGGAGTGCGTGGCCCAGTTCAGTCGATTATGGGCGGGCTCATCCGTCTTCCTACAGCTCCTGAGAGCAACTGATTCGACCATGCCTGATTCAAACCTCACTTCAACGGCGCGGATAGCTATCTCAGGGCAGCCATGTCAGGGCTGGCGGCCAGGCAGCGTGCCACCGCCAACAACGTCGCAAACGTCGATACCCGGCTCCAAATTCGATCAGACGAATCAACGCCACCGCGCCGCGGGCGGAGCGAAACCAATTTTACCTTCAGCGCAATGGCCCAGATCATGACGACTCGGGGCACCATCCTGCGCAATTTTCTATCCGGTCGCTGACCAGCGGAGGACATGTGCCCCAGATCATCTCTCTCCAGCCGACCGCGCCTTCAGCCGGTCCGGCCGCGCCTGTCTCGCTTCCGCGACCGGATCCCACGCAGCCGAATTTTCTGATGCAGTTCAAGTCGGCTCTGAAGAACCTCGCCATTGCCGCGGTGCTGCCCCAGATCACGACTCTGCGAGCCGAAGCGGCTCAGAACGGGGCACCCCTGATGTCGCCCCTGCCCGACCCTCAGTCCGCGATTCGAGTCGCGCCTGCTGCGGACAAACCGGTGGACGCCAATTTGCCGGCGCTGCTCGCAGAACTGGGGTTTGCCGTCGTTCCGCTCGTGTTCGTAGCGCCCGGGCCTACTGCCAACGCCGTGGGCACTGGACCGACTGGAGGCGCTCCGCAGCCACCGAGGACGCTCGACGCCGCGGGCCAGCCGGACAAGGCCTCCGTCCAGGCAGGCGTAGCGGCTCCGGCCCCCGTCGCGGTTGTCGAGTAGACAAGTCCGTACCACTTCCGATGCTGACAAGTCAGCCGACCACCGCCACGGCGCCGGACTTCCGCGGTTGCCACTGGCGCAATTCACGAACCCGTAGCTCGGCGAAGGTGACCTCGACCGCTCTGCGAGTGGGAGCTGCTGCGTTACGTCCGGGGCAAAGCCGGCAGAGATCTTGCAGCCCCTGGCAGTAGCTCAACCTGAAACTGGAGGCCGCTGTCCCACCCCTGGTTCGACCGATCCGTCTTTGGGTGTGCTCGTACGCGAATTGGAACTGAGTTGTTATACAAACGTTACCCATTTGGCCTGCGCCGCTCTCCGGATGCGACGAGCTACCGCGCATAGTGGGTCGGCGCCGAAGTCGCCGGCGGCGCAGCGGCCACCGTGCCGCCGAGTTTCGGCCGAACGCTCAGTCTAGTACGCACAGAGGATGACACTACCTTGCTCAACCACGACCGCGATACTCCACGCACCAGTCCCAGTGCCATTCGTGTTGTGCTGGCCGACGACCACCAGCTCTTTCGGCAAGGACTCAAGGCCCTGCTCGAGCTCGAGCGTGGCATCACCGTCGTAGGTGAGGCCAGCGACGGTCTCGAGGTTCAACGTGTCAGCCTCGAACAGCATGCCAATGTCGTGTTGATGGACATCAACATGCCCATCGTCGATGGCCTGTCCGCTACCCGAGAGCTCCTGCGCGCCGACGCCACAATCGGCGTCATCATTCTCAGCATGCACCATGAGGAGGGCCACGTCTTCCAGGCTCTCCGGGCCGGCGCGCGAGGCTACCTGCTGAAGACCAGCCGGGTGTCCGAAGTCGCCGGAGCCGTGCGCGCTGTTGCCAGCGGCCTGTCGCTACTCGACCCGTCGGTCACCAGCTCCGTCGTGTCCGAGTTCAAGCGCATGAGCAGCAAGCAAACGCCCGAGGACGGTCTCGGCCAACTGACGGAGACCGAGGTCAAGATCCTGCAGCACGTCTCGGCGGGCATGTCGAACAAAGAGATCGCCAGCAAGCTGTCGCTAGCCGAAAGTACGGTCAAGAACCGGCTGTCGGTCCTGTTCGAGAAGATCGGGGTGCTCGACCGCACCCAGGCAGCCATCTACGCCATCACCCACGGCATCGCCCCCACCGCCGTTCAATCGTCACGCTGAGCGACCGCATGGACCACACTCCACATCCACTGGCGCGTCGCATCCACGATGGTGTGATGCAGCTCCTCGGCACCGCGCTGGTCAAAACCGAGATGTGCGAGCAGCTCGCGCGCCTGGATCGTCCGGATGAGATTCCCGCCAGCCTGGTGGAACTGCGCTCCGCTTTGGAGGATACGGTCGCCGAGCTGCGATTGTTGATGGTCGAGGTTCGCAAGTTACCGGCCGCCCCGAAGTCAATAAAGGATCAAGCCGCGTAGTACCCGACTGTGGACCGCGGGTCACGGGCACGCCCTGTGCAGCCCTTCGCCCGGCGGGTTGTCCAGCGGTCATTCACCTACGCTTGCGCTACGTGCGTTGACGCACGCCACCGATCTGGTGGCCGAAGGCCTCGTAGAAGAGAAGTTGTTGCGAGGGCTTGCGCGCTGCGCGTCCGAGGCGGCTGGCGCCGAGATGGTCGCGGTGTACGTTCAGCCTGATCCGTCAGCCTCTGGACAGCCAGCCTGGCGTCTGGCCGGCCATTTCGGTGGCGATCCCGAAGTCCTGGCGGCGTTGCCCAGGTCCTACGGTGAAGGTGGCGGTGTCCTGGCGCCACTGTTCCACAACGCCCGCGAGGTCTTCGAAGCAGACCTGCTCGAAGGCACCCCGACCGGAAGCATCGTTCCAAAGCAATTTCCAATCCGAAGTTTGGCAGGCTTGCCGGTGCGGAGCCGCGACAGTCGACCCATTGGTGTATTGCTGCTCGGTGCGCTTCGAGCAGACGCGTTCGACGAGGACTCGCTCAGCGTGATCCGCACCATCGGTCATCTCGTTGGCATCGGCATGGACAATGCTCGCCTGACAGCCGGCCAGCAGCACGAGCGCCGCAAGGCGGTGGAGTCAGCGGTGACGCTGGGAACAGTGCTGGAGTCAGTCAGAACGGGCGTCTGCGTTGTCGAGCTGGATGGCACCGTGCGGGTTGCCAACAAGGCGCTCCAGGCGCTCTTCGGCCTGACCGGCGCCGCGGTCAACATGTCTCAGGCGGAGGTCTTCGCCACCGCCGCGATCGCGCCGCGCCAGTCGGAGACGTTCCTGCTCCGATTGCGGCAGCTGCTATCGGACCCGTCTCAGATAGATGAAAGTGAATGGGAGCTGGCTACCGAGCCGGCGCGCATCGTCCACCGATACTCCGCGCCGATGCGCAGCCTGGTTGGCAAGATCGTCGGGCGCGTCGACGTCTACACGGACGTCACCGAGGCGCGTCGGCTGTATACGCAGCTGCTCAATTCCGAAAAGCTGCGCGCCATCGGCGAGATGGCCTCTGGCGTAGCGCATGACTTCAACAACGTACTGGCTTCGATCGTCGGCCAGACGGAGCTGCTCCACATTGACGACCAGCCGCCAACGACCCGCCTCGCGATCGACACCATTCGCCAGGCCGCCCTCGACGGTGCGCGCATGGTGCGCAACCTGCAGGGTCTTGGCCAGCCTCGGGCTGAGACTCCGCTCACAGCCGCTGTTGTCAACGAGACCATCCAGGTGGCAGTCGAGATGGCTCGCCCTCGATGGGCCGGCGCTGCTCTGCACGGCCGAGTGCCGATCGAGGTGGAGCTGAAGCTGGCTCAGGGCGAGCTGCTGCCGCGGGTGGCGATCGATCCCGCCGAGCTCCGCGAGGTCCTCCTGAACCTGTTCTTCAACGCGGCCGACGCGATGCCCGACGGAGGTCGAATCACCATCGCCACGCGACTCGGCCGCAAGCCCAGCACCGCGGAGCTGGAGATCAACGACACTGGCCACGGGATGCCCGAGTCCGTGCGGACCCGTATCTTCGAGCCGTTCTTTTCCACCAAGGGTCCCAAAGGCAGTGGTCTGGGACTCGCCGTCGCCTACAGCATCATCACCCGACATGCTGGTGACATCGAGGTGCAGTCCGAGGTTGGGGTGGGCACGACGTTTACCATCACGCTGCCGTATGCGCCGGCCGCTTCAGGGCCGGATGCCCAGCCGTCAGCCAATGGTGGCGTAGTAGTCGCCGAACCGCGGGGGGTGGTTCTCCCGCGGGTTCTTGATGGTGCACGCATTCTGGTCGCCGACGACGAACCGGGTCTGGTGACCATCGTGCGCCAGTTTATGGAACGGTCCGGCGCGCGGGTGTCAGTTGCACTCGGCGGCAAGGCTGCCCTGCATGCCTTGGAGGCGGCTGGTGCGGACTTCGACGTCGTCATCACCGATCTGGACATGCCAGACGTCGACGGGTGGGCTGTCGCTTCGGCAGTCAAGTCTGACCACCCGCACACGCACGTGGTGATGTTGACAGGCTGGGCAGGCGAGATTGCACCCGAGGATTTCAAATCCCGCGGCGTTGACGTGGTTCTTGGCAAACCCTGCAGTCGCTCCGAGCTCGAGACGGCTGTTGCGGATCTGCTCGCCGGGCCGAGCAAGGCGCCGCCACGCGGACGGGACGTGCTGCTGGTCGACGACGAGGCAGTGTTTGCCCGGGCAGTCCGCGACCTGCTTATCCTCCAAGGCCACCGGGTCACTGTGGTCGGTTCAGCCGCCGAGGCCCTCGAGGCCGTCGCGAGCCACACCTTCGACGTGATCCTGACCGATTACAGCCTGGGCGAAGTGACTGGTGCGGAGCTTGCCGAAACCCTGGCCGACACGCCAGGCTCACCGTACGTCGTTCTGGTCACCGGCTACGCTACCGAGATGGACGATCCAACCTTGCTCAGCCGCGGCCTTTCCGCCGTACTCCCCAAGCCATGCCGCGGCGACGATCTGCGTCAGATCATGTCCAGAGTGCCGATGACCGATCAGTGTGAAAGCGCTGCTCCGCTCACTGAACCGACTACTTCGATGAGCTCTTCGATGTCGAACGGCTTGGGCAACAGTCCGAGGTGTTGATCGGGGCCCTTGAGCTCGGCCATTCTGCCCATTGCCTCGGCGACGAAGGCAGTGCACACGATGACCGGTGTGTGCCTGAAGGCGGGCTCCGCGCGCAGCTCGGCAAGCACCTCCCAACCGCTGACCTCCGGCATAAACACGTCGAGCATGATCACGTCCGGAGGCTCCTCGCGCGCCATCCGCGCAGCGAAACGTGATTCCAGACAGGTCCTGACGTGGTAGCCCTGCTCTTCGAGACACCCGCGAATCACGTCGAGGAGGGCTGGCGTATCGTCGACGACAAGAATGCGTGGCGCGGCTGTAACGGTCATGGTCGGTTCGGCAGCCATACTCGCCATACTATGCTGACCGTGTGTTGGCCAGAGGGCGTAGCTGCCATGATCGGTCGCCGGTGCAAGTCTCTTGCCAGCAACTCGGCACGGCTCGTGCACTAAAAGCCTGCGACGGAGATTCGCCCACCCATGGAGCTCCCCCTCATTCTTTCGCTCTTTGGCGCAGTAGCGCTCACACTGGTATTGCCCGCTATCCGCGGTATGTACCGCTGACCCGCTTTTTCTGCGGCAGGCGCTGCGTCGTCGGTTAGCATTCGACGGCCTGCCTTGACTCGGATTTCGCTTCCGTCCAGCGTTCTCGCCGCCCTCGTCGTGGGCGTAGTCGCCCTGCCGGTGCATGGTCGTGCCCAGGACGCAGCCGGCAGCTGCGGAGATGCTACGGCGGCGTATGCCCAGGTCCAGGTCGAGAGCTGGCCGCGCCTGGATCTCGAGCTTGCCCGCACTGCACAGGAACACGAAGTCGGGCTGATGTTCCGCGAGGCTCTACCGCCGGACACTGGCATGTTGTTTATCTACCAGGCTGAGTCGCGAGAAGCCTACTGGATGTACAACACCCTGATTCCCCTGTCCATCGCCTGGATCGATCGCGACGGGACGATCGTGGACATCCAGGACATGCCGCGCCTGAACGATCCGTCCAACCGCCAGGAGGCCGCGCAGCACACGTACCCGGCCGCTGCGCCGTACTGGAATGCTTTAGAGGTCAACCAGGGCTGGTTTGCAGGGCACGGAATAGGCGTCGGCCAGCAGATCCTGTTCTGTCTCGGTGCATGAGCGGACTGAGGTTGACCGGCCTATAGGGGCGGCCGAAAAGTCTTCTGCAGCGCGCTTTTCGGCCGAACTCCTATTGCCGCCTCAACTGCGCTGAGCAGGTCCCGCGGCGACGTTCCCATTTGGACGTACGCTCCCGCGCCCACCAGTTGTGCCTGCCCGCAGTCGGCACGTCGCCCGAGGGCAACGACGACCCCTGCAAGCCGCTCCGCTTGAATTTGCTTGATTGCCCACCAGCCTCCGCATCCAGAAAGCTCGGGCTCGACCAACGCCAGGTCTGGATGTTGGCTTCGCGCCGCTTCGATGACTGCCTCAGCAGTGTCCACTTCGGCCACGACCTGGAAGCGTTCCTGCGCGCCAAGCATGGCGACCAGCGCCTCGCGTACTTTGGCTGACTCTACTGCGACCAGGACTGTTGTTTTGGATGCGTCGTTCGCCGTTAACGCTGTCGCCCAGTGCACGGCCCCATTGCCGATTTTCACGCTCGAATTTTGAGCGGCACGTGCAGCTCACAGAACGTTCGGGCGCACCCGTTTGGCCCCGTACGTTGGGACGGGTGGCCGTGTGGGGCGCAACCGCGACACTACCCGACTTGCGCACCGTCCCGCCGGCGTCCCACCCGCCTGTCCGTACAATCTCGCAAAGCGTGACTGACCCGATCTCCGATAGCCTCGCCTCACTGCGCGATGAGAACTGCCGTCTTCGCGCCCTGGTCGACTTCGGGCGACGGGTAACTGCCGAACGCGACCTTCGCGCGCAGTTGCGGCTCTTGTGCACTGAGGTGCTCAGCACCACCGGCCGTTCCGCCGCCGCGGTGATCTCGTATGACCCCGAGCAGGGAGCGATCGACTCGATCGAAACCTGCGGGCTGCCCGGCGTCATAGATGCGGAGTGGCAGCACGCCGTCCGTGGCGTTGCACGAGGGGTGGACCTGGCTGAGGTCGTGCCAGCTCGACACCACCGCGTGAGCGTCGTGCCGCTGGTTGTGGGTGAGGACATGCTCGGACTCGTGCTCACCTACGACGTCCAACCAGCCGACGCTCCCCAGGCGGAGGTCCGCTACCTCACTGACATTGCCGATGCCGCCGCCATGGCTACCCTCAACACCCGGCTGTACGCCCAGAGCCACCGCGAGCTGCGGCGGCGGGACGCCTTGCGCAACGTGGTTGCCTCGATTTCGTCCGAGCTGGACCTGGATAGTCTGCTCGGACGCGTGGTCGGCAGCGCGGTCGAGCTGCTGGATGCGGACAGTGGCGTCATTAGCCTGATCGATCGACAGGGCGCGGCTCGGATTCGTGCGGTGCACAATCTTCCGAAATGCGCCGTCGGCAGCGTGCTCCGTCCGGGTGAGGGCATTTCGGGCCAGGTGCTGGCGACCCATCAGGCGGTCGTGGCGGCGCATGACCGCCAGGAGATCGCTCCGCCTGAAGCAGGCGGGGTGGAGTCTGGAGTGGCAGTCCCCGTTTGGTGGCAGGGGCAGTTGACGGGTGTCTTCGGTCTGCTCACCAACGGCGCCTCGCGGGTCTTCAACGGCCAGGACCGCGAGGTCATGGAGCTGTTGGCGAACCACCTGGCCATTGCTATCGGAAACGCCCGCCTGTACGGCGAGGCCCGCGACCGACTGGCGGAGGTCACCGGCCTGCAAACCGCCAGCAGCGCTCTGGCCGAAGAGCTCCTTCCCGAACGTGCTCTCCGGGTGATCGCCCAGCAGGCACTCTCGCTCTCAGGTGCAGCAACCGTGTCTATTGAGCTGTTGCGCACAGGTGGCCGCGAGCTCGAAGTGCAGGTCGCGGTGGGTGAGCATGCGTTGGAGCTCACGGCCATGCGTGTGGCTGTCGAAGGGTCGTTGGCTGGCGCGGCAGTCTCGACGGGTCGGCCGCAGATCCTGCGAGCCCCGTTCGGCGACGTGTCCGACCGACGCGAAGTCAGCGCCGCGGCCGAGCGGACGGAGGCCCGCAGCCTGCTGGTGCTGCCGCTGCGCGCTCGCGGCCGGACCCTCGGCACGCTCTCGGCGTACACGCGTCACCCGAACGCGTTCCATACGCGTCAGGTTGAGCTTCTAGCCACGTTCGCGAACCAGGCGGCGATCAGCCTCGACAATGCGCGCCTGTATGCCGAGCTGCAGAGTCGGCTCGAAGAAATGGTCGGCCTCCAACGACTCGGGACGCTGCTGCTCGAAGAGCACGACTTCGACCGAGTCCTTCAATCGATCTGTCAGCAGCTCCTGCGGCTGACTGACGCCGGCGGCGTGGGGCTGGCCTTGCTCGAGGATGACCCGCGTTTTCTCGAGATGCGCACCGTCGTCGGGCCGTCGGCTGACGTGCTGCGCGGCTTACGCATCCCCACCGAAGGCTCGTTTGCCGCCGAGGCGCTGCGCACCAACCGGTCGCAGCGCAGTGACGACGCCCAGAATGATCCGCGCGGCTACCGCAAGAGCCTGGTACTCGGCAACACACGCACCATTCTGTCGGTCCCGATGAAAACCCGGCTGCGTACCGTGGGGGTGCTGAGCGTGTACAACAAGGAGGGCGCCGACGGCTTTACCGATCGCGATGCCGAGTTGGCCACGTTTTTCGCCAACCAGGCCGCGGCGGCCATCGAGAACGCCCGACTGTACGAGCAAACCCGGGAGTACGCGGTCGTCGAGGAGCGCAACCGCCTGGCGCGTGAGCTGCACGACTCGGTCACCCAGAGCCTGTTCAGCGTCACCTTGCTGTCCGAGGCCGCGTTGAATTTGCTGGATCGCAACGATCCGCTCAAGGCACGCGAGCGTCTCGAGCGCGCCAGTGAGCTCGCCCAGGGCGCTCTGGCTGAAATGCGCGCGCTGATCTTCCAGCTGCGCCCGATCACCCTTCAGGAAGAGGGTTTACTCTCAGCTGTGAAAAAGCACCTCAGCGCCCTGCGCAGTCGCAACGGTCAAATTGTCGAGCTGCAGGTGACCGGCTCAGAGCGGCGCCTGCCGGCGGCTATCGAAGACGCCGCCTTCGGAATCGTTCAGGAAAGTCTCAACAACGTGGTCAAGCACGCCAACTCCCCACACGCCCGCCTGCATCTTGCGTTCGACTTGGATTGTCTGCGCGTGGCCACCACCGATTCTGGCATAGGCTTCGACCCGGCCGCGCCGAGCCCCCTGCGCAGCCTGGGCATGTCGACGATGCGCGAGCGCGCCGAAGGTATCGGCGGCCGCCTGGTGGTCGAGAGTGCTCACGGTCGCGGTACGTCGGTTGCGGCTGAGCTGCCGATCCACCATGCCGACTAACCCCGAAGCGCGGCCGATCCGCGTGTTGATCGTGGACGATCACGGAATGGTGCGCGAGGGCTTGCGGGCGTATCTCGAGCTCGAGCCCGACATCCAGGTTGTTGGTGAGGCCCGAGACGGCGAGGACGGTGTCCGGCGGGCGCAGGAGCTGCAACCGGACGTCGTGCTGATGGACCTGGTCATGCCCAACATGGACGGCGTTGACGCCACGTCTCGCATCAAGCAACACCGGCCAGAAACGCACATCATCATTCTCACCTCATTTCTGGACGACGAACGCGTGGTGCCCGCCATCAAGGCTGGCGCGACGAGCTACTTGCTCAAGGACGTCGCCGCCACAGACCTGGCTCGCGCCATCCGCGGCGCGCGGGCCGGTCAGGCCCAGCTACATCCGGAAGTTGCCAGACGGCTGATGCTGCAGGTCACCTCGCCCCGCAAGCCTGAGGCCGATGCCCTGCTGACCGACCGCGAACGCGAGGTCCTGCGGCTGCTGGCGGAAGGCCGCAGCAACAAGGAGATAGCCCGGGCACTCGTCGTCAGCGAGCGCACCGTGAAGGGCCACGTCTCCAATATCCTCGGCAAGCTGGGCCTCCAGGATCGCACCCAGGCCGCCCTGTTCGCCGTGCGGAATGGCCTCGCCCCCGAGCGCTAAAAGCAGCGTCATCCAGAGACGCTGTCAGGACATCGCTCGCTCGCTACGCTCAAGCCCAGGCCGTGACTGTTCACTTCGTGATTTTAGGAACGTCGCGCGGAGCCGCGGGCGATCGGTTCATCCGCAACTCCGCTACGCCAGCAAATCGGTGCCCGTCATCTCCCGCGCCACCTCCAGACCAAGGAGTCCAAGAATGGTCGGCGCCACGTCGGCGAAGATGCCGTCCTGTCTGAGCTGCGCGTCGCGGTGGCCCTCGTCGACCAGGATCAGGTGCACGGGATTGAGCGTGTGCGACGTCAGCGGACCGCCGTTATCGTCAATCATCTGTTCGGCGTTACCATGATCGGCGGTAATCAGGCTGATCCCGCCAAGCTCGCGGACCCGATCGACGATCCTGCCCACGCATCTATCCACCACCTCTAGAGCCGTAACCGTCGCAGCCAGCACACCCGTGTGCCCAACCATGTCTGGATTGGCGAAATTGAGCACCACCAGGTCGTACGGCTCTTCGGCACCCCCGAGTCGCCGTAAGAGCTCGTCAGTGATGGCCTGAGCGCTCATTTCAGGCTGCAGATCGTACGTCGCGATCTTCAGCGAAGGAATGAGCGCGCGGTCCTCGTTGGAAAATGGCTCCTCCCGCCCGCCATTGAAGAAATACGTCACGTGCGCGTACTTCTCCGTTTCGGCGATCCGCAACTGCCGCTTACCGGCCTGGGCAACCACCTGCCCGAGCGGATTTTCGATCACCGCCGGCGGAAACGCGACCAGTGCCGGTGTGGTGGCGTCATATTGGGTCATGCACACGAGGTGCACGTCGACGTTTGGCTCGGTGAATGCGCGCGTGATCTGGCGTGCGCGGTCGGGTCGGAAATTGAAGAAGATCAGCCCGTCACCAGCTTGAACCAGGGCAACCGGCTGTTTGTCGCCGCCGACGATGACCGTCGGCTCCACGAATTCGTCTCCCTGGTCGGCGGCGTAGCCTTGTTGAATCGCCTCAACCGCGCTGGCGGCGCGTTGCCCGGTGCCGGCCACGTACGCGGCGTACGCACGCCTGGTCCGATCGAGGCGATTGTCTCGGTCCATGCTGTAGTAGCGGCCGCTCACCGTAGCGATCCTGCCGACGCGCAGGCGGTGGATCTCGTTTTCCAGTTGCTCGATATAACCCTGGCCGCTGCGAGGCGGAGTGTCTCGCCCATCCAGCACGGCATGCACGAAGACCTGATCTGCGCCCAGCCGCTGCTGACGCGCCATCTCCAGCAGCGCGAACAGGTGCTGGATATGACTGTGGACACCGCCGTCGGAGACCAGCCCCATAAGGTGCAGGCGCTTGCCGGTGCGCCGCATCTCGCCCATGACCTTCAAGAGCACCGGATTCCGGAAGAAGCTCCCATCCCGAATCGCAAGCGAGATGCGCATGAGGTCCTGGTAGGTGACGCGTCCGGCGCCGAGGTTCTGGTGGCCGACTTCGCTGTTGCCCATCTGGCCGGGCGGCAGCCCAACGGCTTCCCCCGACGCCTGCAGCACACAATGCGGATACGTTTGCAACAACTCGTCGAGCACCGGCAGACGCGCCAATCGGACCGCGTTGCCGTGGCGCGCCGCCGCCTCGGCGTCTTCATCGCACACGCCCCAACCGTCTCGAATGATGAGCACGAGCGGCTTCACATGTTCAGGGTACCTGCGTGGTCAGCTATGGTGAGGGCTTCCATGATGGATCGTCGACGCTTCCTTCGCACCACAGCCGCACTTGGAACGGTGCTCGGTCTGGGTTCCGCCCGGCGGGTGCACGCTGCTGCCCCGGCACTCGCGCCCGGGTTCCAGGCAATCGTGACTTCAGACGGCGTCAACGTTCGCGGCGGCCCCGGCGTCGATCAACCCGCTGTCGTCAGCCTCAACAGTGGCACCGGTGTCGACCTGCTCGCCGCGTCTGCTGACGGCGCCTGGTGGCGGGTCGCGAGTGAGACCGGCGTGGGCTATATCAGCGCAGCCTACGTGGAGGCTACCGGCCGGCCGGCGCGCGACGACGTCTTCGATCTCGACCTGAGCCTGCCGTATTCGCGCCAGCTGTCGCCCATCTGGTGCGATCCGGCCGATCTCGAGATGTGGCAGGCATACCGACAGGGTTCAGCGGGGGGCCCGAACCGCGGCGTGCAGGCAGCCATCTGGGATTGGGAGACGTCCCACAACGCTGGGTTCAGCGTCGACGAGTGGGACTGTTCACCTTACGCGGTCGCCTCGGCGGCGTACCACTTGATGCCGACGACTGGCTTCGACCACTTCGCGTATGAGGATCCGCTGGCTGGCTCACGGATGCTGGCCTGGTTGCTGGCGCATCCAGCCTATCGCGAGCCCTCGATAGCTCTGGTCTGGCGCGGGTTGCACTACCTCCTGGTGCGCGGGGTTCGCTCGATCGGCCACCCGGCCCAGGATCCCAATGCTCAACTCCTGGGCTTCTACGTAGCCGACCCGGATACGGCCGCTTCGTTCTGGCTGGGCGCGGATCGGTTCGTGCCGATAGAGCGCTGGCTCGGCGAGATGTTCAGCCCGGTCAGCTATCTCACGCCCCACACCGGCAGACCCGGCGACGTCTGGCAGGGCAGCATGGTGACCGTTCAGCGCTCGTGGACGTCGAGCGGCCCGAGTGCAAATGGCCAGCGCAACGCCAGCCCTACGAGTTACGCCTAGCTCAGCCGACCCCAGGTTGTCACGCGCTCGATGTCTGCGCCAATGACCGGGCGCTGCTCCAGGGCCATCGCTCGGTACTGCACGTACTTGTCGCGCAACGCCGAAACCGCACGCTCGTGCTCGGTACCCTCGGTGAGCAGTCGGGCGACCCCGCGCACGAGTACGAACCCCAACCGCGACCAGTCGTGGTCGTCGTAGACGTCCGCCACGATCGCCACGCGCGGGTTCTCAGCAAGATTCCGCAGCCTGCGCAACAGCATCGGGTCGCCTCGCTTCGGCTTTTCGTCAATCGCCACGTACAGCGTCTCGTCGAGGACCGAAAAGCAGACCGGTACTACGTGTGGCGCGCCGGTCCCGTCGGCAGTCGCCAGGTGGGCGGTGCGCTGCCGCGCCAGGAATGCGCGGACCTGCTGGTCAAGGGCCGCCATTCGCTCGGAGGTTGGGATCGGCAAGTGTTTGAAGCACGGCTGCCAGGCCGGCCAGGTTGCGGTCGATCTCGGTGACGCGGGGGGTGCTCAGCTCGACCAGGATGGACGGAATGCCTACCTCGCGCAGCCAGGTATTCATGCTGCCCGTAGTCGAGTACGGAAGCAGGCTGCGGCCGCCTGCTGCTGGCCACAGGTAGCCGCTGGTCTCCGCGTACACGCGCGCAAAGTCAGCCGTCTGCCCGTCGTGCGGTCCAAACATGAAACCGCCGGCGCTGTGGTAGTTGACGATGAACGCGGGCCTGTTCGACAGGATCCAGTCGGCCAGCGCTCGCGTTTCGGGCTCCGAGAACGGCTCGGGCCCGCCGAGACCGTCGCGAAAGATGGCGTTCGAATCGAACGCGTCTGGCTGCCAGTCGGTGCCGCCCCAGTTGCGGTTGGGGTCGACGCCACTCGAAAACTGCCGGCTGCCGAGGACCAGGCCATCTGGATTGGCAATCGGCAGCACGTCCAGCTCGATGCCCTGGGGCAGCGCTTGAGGATTGTCGGTGAAGTACGTGAGCAGGCCACCTGCCAGCTCGACCGTGTTGGCCTCCGGCCCGCCATGCTGGCCGCCCAGGACCAGGACCCGTGTCGGCCCAGCTCCAAGTGCGTACAGCATTAGCGGCAACCCGCTCTGCGAACTGCCGATCGTACTTTGGCTGGGTTCAGCAAAAGCAGTGTGCGCAGAAAGCGGGGCCAGGACCAGGGCCAGGCTACTCAAGGAGGCCAGCGCCTGGGCTAGGCCATGTCGCCCCGTGTTAAGCAGGGTCGAACGCCGTCCCGCGCCGCCGGGCGTCTGACGACGACAGGCGAGGGTGTGCACGGTTCGATGATGCTGGCAGGCGCCCCCTCCGTCAACTCGCAAGCTAAGTACTGAATTCCGGAAATCCCGGACCCGGTGTTAGGCGGCACTAGGAACAGGCGTGACGAGTTCTGGTTGGAGGAGTGGGTCGCGCATGCGCCG
>JAABUQ010004403.1_pt1 | contig 24098 bp, 19 predicted proteins | sample 5560001 | NCBI WGS metagenome assembly JAABUQ01 (sample SAMN10711888, study PRJNA513371) | rock metagenome | isolation source: Antarctica rocks | place: Antarctica: Victoria Land, Finger Mt nord | collected 2015-12-18
CCTGGACGACTTGCCGTTTGAAGGCGATCGGGTGGTTGCGGTGCCGCGCCATGGTTCCTCCTCATGGCCCAACCAGAATGGTCAATTCAGAAGCCCGTTGCTGTCCACCCCATGGGGGTCACTCCAGTTGGGCGACTAATTTGTTCCACGCGTGAAACCCGTCTCAGCTCAGTCCAAGCAGAACAAGGGCCAGCAGCCATGAACTTCGGCATTCACAACTCGTCGTGGCTTGACGGTCCCGATCCAGCCGAGGCATTCGAGGCGGTGAAGGCGAAGGCGCAGTGGGCGGAAGATCACGGCTTTGTCTGGTTCTCGGTTCTGGATCACATGATCCAGATTCCTCGAGTGGGTCCGCCTGACGAGCCGTTCCTGGAAGGCTGGACAGTCCTGGCCGGGCTCGCCGCCGTCACCAGCCGCATCCGTCTCGCCACCCTGGCCACGGCGGTCGGTTATCGCAATCCGGCGCATCTCGCCAAGATCGCGGCGAGCGTCGATCTGATCAGCCGGGGACGACTGACGCTCGGCATCGGGGCCGGCTTTTTCGAGGATGAATACAAGCAATACGGCTGGGAGTTCCCACCGCGACCGGCGACCCGCATCCAGCAGATGGAGGAAGCGGTCCAGTTGATCCTGAAGATGTGGACCGAGCCGCGTACGACCTTTCACGGCCGATATTTCCATGTCGAGGATGCGATCCTCGAACCGAAGCCGGTGCAAAAGCCGCGTCCGCCGGTGATGATCGCCGGCAGCGGCGAACAGTTGACCCTCCGCGCGGTCGCGCGTCTCGCCGACGCCTGCAATATCGTCGGCGGTGACATTGCGGAGTTCCGTCATAAGATGGAGGTGCTGCGCGGACATTGCGATGCGGCGGGTCGCGATTACGACACGGTCGAAAAGACTCATATCCAGCACTGGCTACTAGCCCGCGACGATGCAGCGGTGGCGGCGAAGCGCGAGCGGCTGGCTGCCGGCCGACCGTTGCTCGGCTTTGTCGGTACGGTGTCCGAGGCCACCGACCTGATCGGGCAATACCAGGACGCCGGCGTCGAGCTGCTGATCAATAGCAATAGCGATCAACGAAACGACGCAGAGACAAGTGAGCTTTTCGTCTCGGATGTCATGCCACACTTTGCCTGAGGAAAGATGGACCGGGATTCTGGCGGGGGAAAATACTTAAGCACTGAGGCGGCGATGGTTGCCAGCGACAGCTTTGCCGAGTTCCTACGCGAGCAGCTCGCTCCACTCGGCCGCGTCACAATGCGGCGTATGTTCGGCAAGACGGGCGTGTTCTGCAACGGTCTGATGCTCGGGATGGTGACGAACGATACGCTCTATTTCCGGGTTGATGACCACAACCGTGCGGTCTTCAAGGAAGCCAAGTCCCTTCCGCCCCTCAGTTACGAGAAGAAGGGCTGCACCATCGATCTCTCCTTTTGGCGCGCGCCGGAGCGGCTGCTCGACGAACCCGATGAGCTTGTCACGTGGGCGCAAGCGGCGCTGGCGGCGGCGGGTCGGGTCGCGGCGTAGAGAGAACGGCAATCGCCAAGGCGAAAATCAAAGCCGCGACCCACATCGTGGCGGGCCTGAGCGCCGTTTACGCGTGCCCTCAATTCTGCGTCATTATAAGCCGCGCCAGCTTGTTGCGGGGGGCCTTACGGCCTGACCCACAACGCCCTCACCCCGTTGAACACCGGGGCATCCTTGCGTTCCACCGTCCGCCCCTCGGCGAGCCGAAGGTTGGGGAACCGATCGAACAGCAGCGGGATGCCGATCTGCGCCTCGGCGCGCGCGAGCGGGGCGCCGAGGCAGAAATGCAGCCCGCCGCCGAACGCCAGGTGCCGCGGGTCCGGCCGCTCGACGTCGAACCGGCCGGGCTCGGCGTGCACCGCCGGATCGTGCCCCGCGGCGATCAGCGAGGCGATGACGGTCTCCCCCGTCTCCAGCGGCACGCCGCCGATCTCGCGGGGCGCGGTGGTGATGCGGCTGGTCTGCGCCACCGGCGGATCGAACCGCAGCATCTCCTCGACCGCGTTCCGCGCGAGCTCCGGGTCGGCCCGCAGCTTCGCAAGCTCCGCAGGGCTGCGGAGCAGCGCCAGCACGCCGTTGCCGATCAGGTCGGTGGTGGTCACGTTGCCGGCGGCCAGCAGCAGGTTGCAGGTGCCGATGATCTCGCGCTCGGAGAGCCGGTCGCCCTGCTCCTCCGTCGATACCAGCGCGCTGATGAGATCGGCGCCGCGATCGGCGCGCCGCCGGTCGACAGCCGCCTTGAAGTAGCCGGCGAGGCTCATCTGGCCCGCTTGGAGATTGGCCGCCTGCTCCGGCGTGCGCATCGGGTTGAAGCTGTGCGCCAGCGCGTCCGACCAGCGCTTGAAATCGCCCTGGTCGGTCGGATCGACGCCGAGCATCTCGGCGATGACGATGGTGGGCAGCGGGGCGGCGTAGGCCTCGATCACGTCGAACTCGCCGGCATCTGCCACCGCGTCGAGCAACTGGGCGGCGATCGCGCGGATACGTGGGCGAAACGCCTCGATCGAGCGCTGGTTGAACGCCTGGCTGACTAGGCCCCGCAGCCGCTTGTGGTCGGGATCGTCGAGGTGAAGCATCGTCGGCTCGAACGACTCGCGGCGGTCGACGCCCAACACCACGCGGGAAAACGCGCCCTCCCGCGCCTTGCGCGGATCGACGGCGTAGCTGCGGTCGCTCGTCACCGCGCGCACGTCCTCGTAGCGCGTCAGGAACACGCGGTCGAACTGCCGGTCCCGGTGCACCGGCTCGGCGGCACGCAGCTGGTCGAGCACGACGTGCGGACACTCGCGGAACAGCGGATGCAGCGCGGTCAGCGCCATCCCGCTCGGAAAATCGTCCCGGTTCTTCGAAGAGTCGTCCATCAAATATCCTGTTCAGCCCCCGGCGCGAGCCCGCTCCGGCACGGCGCGGATCGGCGACGGAGTGTTTGGGTCCCAAGACTTACGTGGCCTGATGGTGACGCCGCCGTCAACCACCATGTGCTTCCGGTCACGAACTCCGCCGCGTATGAGGCCAGGAACAGGCACGCGAAGCGTTGCACGTCAGGCGGTCGGGCTGGCGGCTGCGCCGGCCGGCGCCCGCTGCCGCGCCCGCCCGACTTCCGCCGCGTCCCACATGAGCCGCGGGTCGAAACTCTGCGCCGCGAAAATGGTCAGGATCACGACTGCGCAGAACGAGACGGCGCCGATGCCGGGCTCGATGGTCACCAGCACGCCGAAGCGAACCAGCGCGCCGAGCAGCGATTCCATGAAGATGTCGATCATCGACCAGCGGCCGATCCAGCTCACGACATGGTAGAGCCGCGTCCGGTCCCGCAGCCATCCCGAGCCGTGGCGCTGGGTCATGATAAGCATGAAGCTGATGCCGACGAGCTTTAGTAGCGGCACCGCGATGCTGGCGAAGAACACCAGCACCGCCAGCGGGTACTGACCCGCGTCGATCAGCTCCCCCACCCCGCCGACGATGGTGCTCGGCGCGCCTCGCCCGAGGCGGGTGACGGTCAGCACCGGGTAGAGGTTCGACGGCACATACAGCACCGCCGCGGCGATCACCAGCGCCCAGCTGCGCGCGATGCTGCCGGGCTTGCGCCGGTACAACGCGGAACCGCAGCGCGGACAACGCGCCCGAGCGTCCGCCGGCTCGCACACCAGGTCGCAGGTGCCGCAGGCGATCGCACGAGGGCGCAGCCGCCGGTGCGGGTCGGCGCGCGCGACCGGCTCCTCCCCCTCCAACGCCTCCCAGACCGCGTGGTCGTCGAGCGCGACATCCGCCCAGGCGACCACTGCGGTCAGGGCGAGCAGCGCGAACACCCCGATGCCGAGGGTGATGTGCACCAGGTCGCCGAGCTTCGAGTAGGCGACGAACACGCCAAACACCAGCACATCGGTCATCGCCCAGGGTGCCAGCCGGCCGGCAAGCACGAACACCCGCCGCAGATGTCGCGGCGGGTTGGGCCAGCGCAGTCGCGCCAGCACGTAGGCGGTCGCCGAGAACTTGCCCAGCGGCGCGACCAGGCTGGTGAACACCACGGCCAAGCCCAGCTCCGGCATCCCGCGCCGCGCTAGTTCCGCCGGACCGGAGAACAGGCCGGCGCTATGAACGATGCCCTTGGTGGACACCACCATCAGCGTCGTCGCCGCCATCACCACGAGCAGGACCAGCGCGGCGATGTTGAGCGCGAGCCCGCGGCGCAGCGGGTCCCGGCGCGCACGCCTCAGCGTCGTGCCGCAGCGAACGCAGTGCGCCGCCATGCCGGGCATGAGGGCTGGCGTGACCTGGAACAGCCCGCAACCCGGGCATTCCCGCAGCTCGCTCCGGGTTGCGGCACCGTCGCTCATATGCCGGGGGGCGGCTGGCGGAGCAGCGCGGCAAGCTGGTCCGCGACCTGTCCGAGTGCGGCGCTAATGGCCGCGACCTCGCCCGGAACGCCGGGCCGAGGCGGCGGCACGACGAAACGCAAGCTGCGGGCGACCGGAGCGGCGCGGCGCTTCTCGAACACCACCGCGACCTGGGCCGCGAGCACCAGGTTGCCGGCCGCGTCCTCGTCGAGCCGCTGCAGGTTGAGCTCGACGGACGCATCCGGGTTCGCCGACACCGCGCCGCTCTCGGCGTAGACGGCGCTGCCGCGCAGGCGCTGGCCCAGTTCGTCCACCAGAACGCGGACCAGCATCGGGCCGAGCGGCTCGCCCCACCAGTCGTTGGCCATCACGTCGAGCCGGTAGTTCTCCGACGAGCGCACGATCTGCGAGCGCTGCAGGTAGCGCGCCAGCGCGATGTCGCGGACCACCACGACTCGCGGTCCGCTCACCGCGGCGACGCCCGGCACGGGTGCGACGGTGTAAAGCGCCGGGTCCGGCGACGCGCAGGCAGCGAGCCCGAACATCACGAGCAACAGCAAGCCTCGCATGAACTATTCCACGCCTTGGTTGGTCCGGCCCCGGATGAGCGCCTCCGGATGGCGCGTCAGCAGGTCGCTGAGCGCGCGGACCGAGCTGACCGCCTCGTTGGCTTGCGTCAGCAATCGTTCCAGGTCGCGGTTGAACCTGGTGTTGTCGCCATAACCGTTGTCGAGCGACGTGACGAGCTTGTTGGCTTGCGCCATCGTCTTCTGCAGGTTGTCGGCGATGTCGGGCAACCGCTTCAACACCGGGGTCATGCCGCTGTCGAGCTTGCGCACGGTGTCCTGCACGCTCGCCAAGGTTCCTGAGAGCGAGGCGAGCGCCTGCTTCAGCTGCGGGCCATTGGTGACGTCGCTGAGGCCCTTGGTGGTCTCATCGAGGTTGCGGCCGATCTCGTCGAAGGGGACCCTGTTGAGCTTTGCCAGCAGCATCGCCGCGCCCGACTCGATGCCGGCGACGCCGCCGCTGTCAATCGTCGGCAGCACGAACTCGTCACCCTGCTTCTCCACTTTGACCGGCCTGGCGTCCGGGATGAAATCGAGCGCAATCAACATCTGCCCGGTCAGCAGGTTGGCGCTCTGCAACGTCGCGCGCATCCCCCGGTTGACCAGGTCCTGGACCGCTTCCTCGGGCGTGCTCCGGAACTCCTTCGCGTTGCGGAGGAAGCGCTCCGCCTGCACCTCGAACCGGACCGGCGCCACGATCGCGTCCTGATCACGGTCGTAGGTAAGCGTCACACCCTTCACGCTGCCGATCTTGAGGCCGTGCAGGGTCACGTCGGCACCCGCCGCGAGGCCGCGCACAGAACCGGGGAAATACGATACGAATTCGGTGCGATCCCCGTAGGATGCGCTCTCCGCGACCTCCTGGTTCTGATACAGCGGGAAAGCGTGGTTGTCCGCGCTTTCCCCTTCCGGGGTCTTCAGCTCCGGGGTCTCGAAGGCCACGCCGCCCAGCAGAACCGCGCGCAGGGATTCGAGCTGGACGTCGAGCCCCTCACCGCCGAGCTTCACGTTGAGCCCCGAGGCGTTCCAGAAGCGCGAGTTGTCGTGCACGTACTTGTCGAACGGCTCGCGCACGAAGGCGTGGATCGTGACCGTCTGTGCCATGTCGCCGATGTCCCAACCCAGGACCTCCCCAACCGTCATGCCACGGTAAAAGAGCGGCGAACCCAGCGCGATTGAGCCGATCCGGCCTGCCTTGAGCAGGAACGTGCGCCCTTGCGCCTCGGATTCGAGCACCGGCGGATCCTCGAGCCCGACGAAATCGGTCTTCGCGGGACCGGGTTTCGCGGCCGGACGGAGCTGGAGGTAGGCGCCCGACAGCAGCGTATCGAGGCCGGAGAGGTTGCCGGCGAACAGCCTCGGCTTGACCACCCAGAAATCCGCGCCCTCGGTCAGCAGCGGCTCCGCCACCTTCGTTGTCGCCACCCTGACCAGCACGCGCTTGCGATCGGGTGTCAGGGTGAGCCCGCGCACCGTGCCCAGGATGATGTCCTTGAACTTGAGCTGCGATTGGCCGGTTTGCAGCCCCTCGGCACTCTGGAACGCGACGGTGATCATGGGTCCCCGTCGCGACAGCGTGTCCCAAGCGAGCCAGGCGGCGATGGCCACCGCGGCAATCGGCACCAGCCAGACGAGCGAGAGCGTCCAGCGCCGGCGCCCGCGCGTGCGAACGTCGGCCGCGGGATACGGCTCCTCCTTGCGAACCTCATCGGGCATCGCGCGCGCTTTCCCTCCGAAAGCAGAATTCCAGTGGCGGACGCCCTACCACGAAACTGCGAGCCGGGCGCTACAAGACCGGCAGCGCCGCCGGCCCGGACGCGGATCCGAGCGGGCACCCCGGTGTTCTCGTGATGGCGAAAGCCAGTCCTGGCCCGCGACAGCGCGCCCGCCGCGCAAGCCCTTACCGCATCGCGGACGGGTCGATCCAGCCGATATTGCCGTCGGTGCGACGGTAGAGCACGTTGAGCTCGCCGGTCTGGCTGTTGCGGAACATGAGCACCTGCTGATCCGCGAGGTCGAGCCGCATCACCGCCTCGCCGACCGAGAGCCGGCTGATCTCGGCCGGGCTCTCCGCGATGACGGTGGCGAAGGCGCTCGGCTCGTCGTTCGGCGCGGGCGTGAGGCCGGCCTCGTCCTCCTGGCGCAACACGTATTGCCGCGCCGCCTCGGGGCGCGCGCGGCTTGCCAGGTCGCGCGCGTGCTCGTTGACCCGGCGGCGGTAGCGGCGCAGGCGCTTGGCGATGTGCTCGGCCGCGTCATCGAACGCACCGTGCGCGTCCGCCGCCTCGCCCTCCCCCCGCAGGACAAGCCCGCGGGCGGCGTGCAGGTTGATGTCGCAGGTGAAGAAGCTGCGGGCGCGGCCGAACGTGACGTGGACCTCCTGGGCGTGCTCGAAATACTTGCGGGCGACCTCGCCGAGATGCTCCGCCACCCGCTCACGCAGTGCATCGGAAAGATCCACCTGCTTGCCGGAAACCGTGATCTGCATGCCGCCACCCTGTCCCGTTGCGTGGGAACAAGGCGGACCGGCGCTCGATCAGAGCGTCAGGCTGGGATCGCCTTCTCCCGCTTTCGCTGCACGGAGCTCGGGATGCGCAGCGCTTCGCGGTATTTGGCCACGGTCCGGCGCGCGATGTCCACGCCCTCGGTCCGCAGCGCCAGCACGATCGCGTCGTCGGAGAGCACGTTATCCGGCTGCTCGGCCAGGATCATCTCGCGAATGCGATAGCGCACGGCCTCGGCGCTGTGCGACTCGCCCGAGGTCCCGGCGATCGCGGTGGTGAAGAAATACTTGAGCTCGAACGTGCCGCGCGGGGTGGCGATGTACTTGTTGGCCGTCACCCGGCTGACGGTGCTCTCGTGCATTTCCACCGCCGCGGCGATGTCGCGCAGGATCAACGGGCGCAGATGCGCGACGCCGTGCCGGAGGAAGCCGTCCTGCTGGCGGACGATCTCGCTCGCCACCTTGAGGATGGTCTGCGCGCGCTGCTGCAGGGACTTGACCAGCCAGTTCGCCGTCTGCAGCTGCTCGGAGATGAAGCCGCGCGCCTCGCGCGCCGCCCTGGGCGCGACCCGGGCGTAGAAGCCCTGGTTGACCAGCACGCGCGGCAAGGTGTCCGGATTGAGCTCGAGCAGCCAGCCGCCGTCCGGGCTCGCGCGCATCAGGACGTCGGGGATCAAGGTCTGCAGCGGAGCCGACTCGTAGGCGGCACCCGGTTTCGGGTCGAGCTTGCGGATCTCCGCGATCATGTCCGCGAGGTCCTCGGCATCGACGCCGCAGATCGCCATGAGACGGCCCATCTCGCGCCGGGCTAGCGCGTCCAGGTTGTCGAGCAGCGCGGCCATCGCCGGGTCGAGCCGGTTCAGCTCCGCGAGCTGCACCGCAAGGCACTCCCGCAGGTCGCAGGCGAACAGCCCGACCGGATCGAAGCGCATCATGCGACCGCGTACCGCCTCGACCCGCTCCAGCGCGATGCCGAGCGCGCCCGCGATTGCCGCCGGTTGCGCGGTCAGCCTGCCCGCCGGGCACAGCAGGGCGATCAGATGCGCGCCGATCATGCGATCCACCGGGTCGGGGAAGCTCAGCCGAAGCTGCTCGCCCAGGTGCTCCCGCAGGCTGGGCGGGCTTTCGGCAAAATCCTCGACGTCCCGCCCTTCATCGCCGAAATCGTGCGAACCGCCGCGGCCGGCAGCGGCGAAGGCGGACGGCCCACCGTCGCCCGGGCCGCCGGCATCGTAGCGCTCGGCGTGCTCGTTGACATCGAGCGGGTCGGCCTGGCGGTCCGGCAAGGTGGCCGCGCCGGTCAGCTCGGCAAGATCGGGCTCTCCGTTCGACCGCTCCGGCCGCTGGTCTACGGCGGCGGCCTCGTTCGAGACCATCTCGGAGCGTTCGTCGCGCTCCAGCAAGGGGTTGCGCTCGAGTTCCTGCTCCACGAAGGCGGCCACTTCGAGATTGGAGAACTGCAGCAGCTTGATCGCCTGCCGCAGCTGCGGGGTCATGATCAGCGACTGGGTTTGACGGAACTCCAGCCGCGGCCCGATGGCCATGATCAATGCCCCTGGGAGCCGGCCGCGAGGCCGGCCGGACGGTGGCGGGAGATGGAATTCTTACGCTGCATGTCCCCTGTTTACAGGCTGAATCTTTCCCCAAGGTAGACGCGGCGGACACCTTCATGTGCAACGACCTCCTGGGGCCGGCCCTCCATCATCACTTGTCCGTCATGCATGATGTAGGCGCGATCGGTGATCTGCAGCGTCTCGCGGACGTTGTGATCGGTGATCAGCACCCCGATGCCGCGATCCTTGAGATGCGAGACCAGTTCGCGGATTTCGCCGACCGCGATCGGGTCGATGCCGGCCAACGGCTCGTCGAGCAGGATGTATCCGGGTTGCGATGCCAGGGCGCGGGCGATCTCCACGCGGCGCCGCTCGCCGCCGGAGAGCGCCAGCGCCGGCGTGCGCCGCAGATGGGAGATGCCGAACTCGCTCAGCAGCTCGTCGAGCACCAGGTAACGCCGGTCGGGGTCCGGCTCGACCACTTCCAACGCCGCCAGTACGTTCTGCTCGACGTTGAGGCCGCGGAACACGCTCGCCTCCTGCGGCAGGTAGCCGATGCCGAGGCGGGCGCGACGGTACATGGGAAGCGACGTGATGTCCGCCCCGTCGAGGCTGATGGCACCGGTATCGGGCCGGACGAGGCCGACGATCATGTAGAAGGTCGTGGTCTTGCCGGCGCCGTTCGGGCCGAGCAGGCCGACCGCCTCCCCGCGCCGCACGTTGATCGACACGTTCCGCACCACGGGGCGCTTCTTGTAGGTCTTGCCCACGCCGCGCGCCACGAGGCCGCGGCCGCCCTCGACCAGGCGGAGCTCGGATTGCTGACGGCGTGCGGTCAAGGCTGGGCGCCCTTGTCGGGAGCAGGCTTGTCCGGAGCGGGCTTGCCCGGACCCGGCTTGCCGTCGCCGGTGGCCGCCTGCGCGTCGTTCGGGACCACCAGCCCTTGGACGCGCCCGGCATTGCCGGAGATGAGGCGCGATATTCCGGTCTTGAGGTTCACTTCGGCTTCGGCTCCGTTCAACTGGTTCTGTCCCCGCGTGATGCGCACATTCCCGCCGAGCCGGGCGATCCCGGTGTCGGGCACGTAGACCGCGCGATCGCCGGTCACGGTCTCGGTCGCGGTGCGCACCGATACATTGCCGAACGCATCCACTTTCTGCAGCTTGCCGGAGGCGGCGAGCGGATCGCCGGGCGGCTTGCCGGGTTGCGCGGCGGCCTTGGTCGCCTGCGGCGCCGGCGAGGCGGCCGCGCCCGGCTGGCCCTCGGTCGTGTAGGCGACGAGCGTGTCGCCGGCGAGGCGTCGCCCGTCATTGGTCACGACCACCGCGTCACCGCGCGCAACCGCCATGTGCTTCTGCGCCCAGTACTCCATGTCGTCGCGCGCCGTCAGCACGTCGTTCGGCGTGGTCAGCTTGAGGTTCCGCCCGGTCATGAGCAGCACCGCCTGGTCGAGATCATACACCGCATGATCCGCCTCGGCGTGGTCGGTCGGCGTGAAGATGTGGACGTTCCCCTCCGCCTCGACGCGGTAGATCTCGTTGCCGGAGGTATCGGCGTCCACCGGTGTGCTGCTCGGGCCGGCCGACGCGGGGGCCGGGGTTGAGGCCGGGGTTGGCGCCGTGCCGGGGGTGGCGGCCTTCTTGCGGTAATGCGCGATCAGCCGGTCGCCGGTCACGGTCACGTCGCCGCGGACCGCGCGGGCCGACCCGCGGGCGATCACCACCTGCTCGTTCTGCCGCCACTCGATGCCGTCCACCGCGGTGACGGCGATCGGGCCGCCATGCGAGAGATCGAGCTGCTGCGCCGGCGCGAGGGCGGGCAGGCAGGCGAGCGCGACCGCCAGCGCAGCCCGGCGGATCAAGGCTGGTGCCCGTTCATCACCAGCCGCGCCGGACCCGGGAACTGCACCGCGGCGCCCTTGTCGGTGAGCGTGAAGCCGGCCGCGTCCAGGGTGCCGAACGGACCCTCCGCGTGGGTCGGTTGCGCGCTGGTCGCGGCACCGCTCTTGAAGTCCATCGTGGCGCTCTGGGTGCGCATCGTCGTGCCGTCGTCCCGGTACAGGAAAACGTCACCGGAGAGGTCGAGCATGTTCTGGTGCTGCATGAACACGCCGTCCTTCGATTGCACCATCATCCAGGTGCCGTTCTCGAGCGTCACGTCGCCTTTCGGTACGGTCAGGTTGACCCGGTCCTGATTGATCTGCACCGCGGTCGCGGCGGTCACCGTGTAGGGCCGGTTCCGCTCGTCCACGCCGTGATACTTGGCGTCGGTGACCTGTGCCCCGTCCACTGAACCGGCGAGCCGATGGTAGGCCACCCGCGCCTGCTCCTTCGCCCGGTCGAACTCGGGCCACAGCGCGATGCTTGAGAGCAGCGCCAGCGCCCCGACCGGCAGCAGCCATTTCGTGACGTTGACCAGGATCCGGCGCCGCGCGATGCGGCCCGCCGTCGGCGGCCGGTAATTCCGCGACGTGGTCGAGGCGAGCAACCGTTCGCCCGTGCGCCGCGCGGGGGAAAGCTCCGGGTTCATGCGAGCCCCGCGCGCAGCAGATCGTGGACGTGCAGGATACCGACCGGCCGACGCTCGGCGTCGACCACGAACAGGGCGGTGATCGGGCGTTCGCGGGCATTCATGACATGCAGCGCCTCGGCCGCGAGCGCGTCCGGCCCGATCGTCCGCGGCGCAGGGGTCATGACCGAATGGGCGGAGCGGGCGAACAGGTCGGGTCCCATCGCCCGGCGCAGGTCGCCATCCGTGATGATGCCGGCCAGCCGACCGCCGGCGTCCACAATGCCGAGACAGCCGAAGCGCTTCTCCGTGATCAGCAGCAGCGCCCGATCCATCGAGGTTTCCGGCGTGGCAAGCGGCATCGCGTCGCCCGCGTGCATCAGCTCACGCACCCGGCGCAACCTGGCGCCGAGCTTGCCGCCGGGATGGAAGTCGCGGAAATCGGCGGCGGTGAAGCCCCGTCGGGTGAGCAGCGCCACCGCGAGCGCGTCGCCAAGCGCCACCTGCATGGTCGTGCTGGTGGTCGGCGCCAACCCCATCGGGCAGGCTTCGGCCGCGGACGGCAGCAGCAACGCCACGTCGGCAGCCTCGGCTAGCGCCGAGGCGCCCCGTGCGGTGATGCCGACCAGCGGCAGGCCGAAGCGGCGGGCGTGCGCGATCAGGTCCGCAAGCTCCGTGGTCTCGCCGGAGTTGGACAGCACCAGCGCCGCGTCGCCCGGCACGATCATGCCGAGATCGCCATGCGAGGCTTCGGCCGGGTGGACGAACAGCGCAGGCGTGCCGGTCGAGGCAAACGTCGCGGCGATCTTGCGCGCGACATGGCCCGACTTGCCCATCCCGGACACCACGACCCGCCCGGTGGCCCCCGCCAGCAGGTCGACCGCGCGCTCGAACCCGGCATCCAGCGACGCCGCCAGCGCCTGCAGCCCGGCCGCCTCGGTCGCCAGCACGCGCCGGGCGACGGCGAGGTCGCTTGACAGACATGCGGTGGCCGACCGTTGGCTAGAGGGAGCGAGACTGATCATGAGCGGAGCTAGCCTCATCTTCAAAACGACGCTCGCGACCCCTGTATGGGCAGTTGCCGGGGGGCGGTCAATCGCTTTCGCAGCGCAGCATAATGTCGCGGACAAGAATCATGCCAGGACGGCAGGCGCTTTCATCTCAATGCTTAAAGATATCAGGCTCTTGGTAGCCGAGAAGATCAAGCCTGGCGCGTGTGGGCAGGAAGTCGAAACAATCCTCGGCAAGCGCGAGACGGCCCTCGCGGCGGAGCAAGGCCTCGAGTTTCGCCCAGAGCGCGTGCAAGTACAGGACGTCGGAGGCCGCATAGGCGAGCTGATCCGCCGTGAGTTCGGTGGCTCCCCAATCGGAGGTCTGCTGCTGCTTCGAGAGGTCCACCCCCAGCAGTTCGCGGCAGAGATCCTTCAGCCCATGCCGGTCGGTGAACGTCCGAACCAGCCGCGCCGCGATCTTGGTGCAGCGAACCGGAGCGACGGTGATCCCGAGGAAATGCTGCAACACCGCCACGTCGAACCGTGCGAAATGCATCAGCTTCGTCACGTCGGGCGAGGCCAGCAGCGCGGCGAGGTTGGGGCAATCGAAGCCGCGGCCGCCCAGCGCGGGCGGGATCAGCTGGACCAAATGGGCGTGCCCGTCCCCGGCCGACAGCTGCACCAGGCACAGCCGGTCACGATGCGGTTCGAGCCCCATCGTCTCGGTGTCCACCGCGACCACCGGGCCGAGATCGAGCGCCTCGGGTAGGTCGTGAGGGTGAAGATGAATGGTCCCGTCGGGCATGAACTGCGTCGATCCGCTCATGTCAGCCTTATTCAGTGCGGGGGAGTGGTGCCCAGGAGAAGACTCGAACTTCCACGACCTTGCGGCCACAGGTACCTGAAACCTGCGCGTCTACCAATTCCGCCACCTGGGCAGGGCTGCGGCCCGCGTCGCTCGGTCGCGGGATGGGCGGGCGATGTAGCCCCGGCATCCGCGCGCGTCAACCGGGCTTGGCAGAGGCCACCCCCCGGGTTTGGCTGGACCACGCAGGAGCGCCATACCAGGGCCGAGCAACGCGGGGAGCGCGCTGACCATGAGCGGCAAGATCGACACCGCGCCTGCGGCCGCCGAGGTCAGCGCCGGATTCGGGGCCTCGGCGCACTGGTATCGCAATCTCATCGTGTGCGTCGTCGGCTCCTTCACCACCATCGTCGCCATGACGCTGCTGCTGCCGTTCCTGCCGCTCTATATCGAGCAGCTCGGCGTCACCGACCATGCGGCGATCGTGCAGTGGTCCGGCGTGGCGTATGGGGCGACCTTCTTCACCGCCGCCCTGGTGGCGCCGCTCTGGGGCCGGCTCGCGGACCTCTACGGACGCAAGCTGATGCTGATCCGTGCCAGCCTCGGCATGGCGGTCGCGATGTCGCTCATCGGCATGGCGCAGAATGTCTGGCAGCTCGTCGCCCTCCGCCTGCTTGCCGGACTGCTCGGCGGCTACTCCTCCGGCTCGATGACGCTGGTCGCCGCCCAGACCCCGAAGGCGCGGTCCGGCTGGGCGCTCGGGACGCTCGCATCGGGGATCATGGCTGGCAATCTCGCGGGTCCGCTGATCGGCGGCGGGCTGCCGCCCCTGATCGGCATCCGGTGGACGTTCTTCGCGGCCGGCGGGGTGATCTTCCTCTCCTTCCTGGCGACGACGTTCCTCATAAAAGAGGAGCCCCGGCCGAAGGTGGCCCGCAAGGCGCGGCGGCGCGGCGGCTGGGAGGCGGTGCCCGACAAGCGGCTGATCGCCGCGATGATGGCGACCGGCCTGCTGTTGATGCTCGCCAACATGTCGATCGAGCCGATCATCACGGTCTACGTCGCCCAGCTCGTGCGGGACCCCGGCCACGTGACCATGGTGGCCGGCGTGGTGATGTCGGCGGCCGCGCTCGGCAGCATCCTGTCCGCCTCGCGGCTCGGCAAGCTCGCCGATCGGGTCGGCCACTGGACCGTGATCGTCGTGTGCCTGCTGACGGCCGCGGCGCTGCTGATCCCGCAGGCCTTCGTCACCAACGGCTGGCAGCTCGTGGGCCTGCGTTTCCTGATGGGCCTCTCGCTCGGCGGCCTGTTGCCGTGCATCGCCAGCGTCATCCGGCATAACGTGCCCGACGCGGTCGTCGGCAACATGCTGGGCTACTCCACGTCCTCGCAGTACGTCGGGCAGGTCGCGGGCCCGCTCGCCGGCGGCTTCATCGGCGGCCATTTCGGGATGCGCGCCGTGTTCCTGGGCACCAGCGTCCTCATGGCCGGGGGCGCCGCCTACGCCTGGCTGAGCCGGCCGCGACGCTGACCGCGCCTGCGTCGCGATGCGGACCGCGCGCCTGCCCGCTTGAGGGCCGCGGGACCGCCACCTATTGAGGGCGGCGGCGGACAAAGGAGCGGGTGATCGATGGTCGCATACGGGGCCACACGCAACGTGGCGACGGTGTTCGGCGGCTCCGGGTTCATCGGCCGCTACGTGGTCAAGCGCCTGGCCCAACTCGGGTACGTGGTGCGGGTCGCGGTGCGCAATCCGAACGACGCCCTGTTCCTCAAGCCGATGGGCGCGGTGGGGCAGGTCGTGCCGCTCTACGCGGCGGTGAGCAACGAGGCGACGGTGGCGCGGGCGGTCGAGGGTGCGTCGGCGGTGGTCAACCTGGTCGGCATCCTCGGCGAGCAGCGCCGGGGCGACTTCGCCCGTGTGCAAACCGAGGGCGCCGGGCGAATCGCCCGGCTCGCCGCGGCCGGCGGGACGGCTCAGCTGGTCCAGCTCTCCGCCATCGGCGCCGACCCGGCGAGCCCGAGCGCCTACGCGTCCAGCAAGGGCGGCGGCGAGGCCGCCGTTCGCGGCGCCTTTCCGCCCGCCACCGTGCTGCGGCCCTCCATCGTGTTCGGCCCGGAGGACGGGTTCTTCAATCGCTTCGGGGCTATGGCACAATACCTGCCCTTTCTGCCGGTGATCGCGGGCGAGACCAGGTTCCAGCCGGTGTATGTGGGCGACGTGGCGGACGCGGTCATCGCGGCCTTGAGCCGCCCGGACGCCGCTGGCGGTTTGTACGAACTCGGCGGCCCGCGCGTTTGGACGTTTCGCGAGCTGCTCGACTACATACTGATCGAGACGCGACGCCATGCACGCTTGCTGACAGTGCCGATGAGCCTGGCGCGTTTTCAGGCAGGCGTGTTGGAGCGCCTGCCCGGAAAACTCCTCACGCGCGATCAGTTGCTCCTGCTTGCCCGGGATAACGTCGTCTCCGAAGGTGTGCCGGGGTTGCCGGAACTCGGGATCGTGCCGACCCCCGTCGAACTGGTCGTGCCGCGGTATCTCCGGCGTTATCGTCCGGGCGGCGGCAAGCGCGACGTGTTTCCCGATCAGCTGAAAGGGACCAAATCGGACCTTCCTCCTTGATGTGCAGTCCTTCAATCTGGACAGCGAAAACATAATATACCCGAATAGGACAGCTCGGCTGTCCTGTGTGGCAGGATGGCAGTAGGCAGCCATCCGCCGACCCGCTATAGAATTGGCGACGCGTGGACGTTGTCCGACATCCAGCGATGGAGGGTACATGCCCGAACGGATGCTGCAGTTCGTCGACGTGCCGCAGCAGGCACCGCCGAAGCGCGACGTCGCCGAACGCCGCGAGGATTTCAACGAGATCTATCGCGACTTCGCCGAGCAGCAGGCCGGCGTGCAGGCCGCTCGCTGCAGCCAATGCGGCGTGCCGTTCTGCTCGGTGCATTGCCCGCTCGGCAATCACATCCCCGACTGGCTGCAACTGACCGCCGCGGGACGCCTCGAGGAAGCGTACGAAGTCGCCTCGGCCACCAACACCTTCCCCGAGATCTGCGGCCGGATCTGCCCGCAGGATCGGCTGTGCGAGGGCAACTGCGTCATCGAGAAGGGCTTCGAGAGCGTCACCATCGGGGCGGTCGAGCGCTACATCACCGACACCGCGTTCGAGCGCGGCTGGGTCAGGCCGATCCGCCCGCGCCGGGAACGGCCGCAATCGGTCGGCATCATCGGTGCCGGCCCCGCCGGTCTTGCCGCCGCGGAACAGCTGCGCACGAACGGCTATCAGGTGACCGTCTATGATCGCTACGATCGGGTGGGCGGGCTGATGATCTACGGCATTCCGGGCTTCAAGCTGGAAAAGGAGATCGTGCTGCGCCGCTGGAAGTGGCTCGAGGACGGCGGCATCAAGTTCGTGCTCGGTTGCGATATCGGGCAGGAAGTGACGCTGGACGAGCTGCGCGCACGGCACGAGGCGGTGCTGATCGCGACGGGGGTCTACAAGGGGCGCGACATCGGCGGCCCCGGCGCCGGCCTGCCCGGCATCGTCAAGGCAATGGATTTCCTGACCGCATCCAACCGCCAGGGGCTCGGGGACGCCGTGCCGGATTTCGCCTCGGGGCGGCTTGATGCGGCGGGCAAGGACGTGGTGGTCATCGGCGGCGGAGATACCGCGATGGATTGCGTGCGCACCGCGGTGCGCCAGGATGCCAAGTCGGTGAAATGCCTCTACCGGCGCGACCGCGCCAACATGCCGGGCTCCATGCGCGAGGTGAAGAACGCGGAGGAGGAGGGCGTCGAGTATGTCTGGCTTTCCGCGCCGGAGGCGTTTCTCGGCGACGAGCGGGTGACCGGCGTGCGCACCGTGCGGATGCATCTCGGCCTGCCCGACGCCTCGGGCCGCCAATCGGTCGAGCCGCTTGAGGGTAGCCACTTCACGGTGAAGGCCGACCTGGTCATCAAGGCGCTCGGCTTCGACCCCGAGGATTTGCCGGGCATGTTCGGCGCGCTGGAGCTGCAGGTGACGCGTTGGGGCACCTTGCGGGTCAACCATCGCACGTTCATGACCTCGCTGCCCGGCGTGTTCGCCGCCGGGGACATCGTGCGCGGGGCGAGCCTCGTCGTGTGGGCGATCCGCGACGGCCGTGACGCTGCGGCCCAGATGCACGATCACATCCAGACCAGCACCGCCGCCTTGGCGGCCGCCGCGGAGTGACAAACCCTCACCCAACCCTCTCCCGAAGGGAGAGGGCTTCCTACTCCCTCTCCCTCCGGGAGAGGGCCGGGGTGAGGGCCGTTTGAAAGGAGGTGGGCCTATGACCGAGTCCGCGAGCCATTTCGTCACTGCCTGGAACAGCAACGCCCACACCCTGCGCCACACCTACGACCCGACGCAGGAGCACGACGCCTGCGGCGTCGGCCTGATCGCGGCGCTCGACGGCAAACCCCGGCGCGATATCGTGGAAGCCGGCATCGAGGCGCTGAAGGCGGTGTGGCACCGGGGCGCGGTGGACGCCGACGGCAAGACCGGCGACGGCGCCGGCATCCACATCGAGATCCCGCAGGACTTCTTCGCCGAAGCCGTCGAGCGCAGCGGCGACCGCCTCAAATCCGGCCCGATCGGGGTGGGCCAGGTGTTCCTGCCGAAGACCGACCTCAGCGCGCAGGAGCGCTGCCGGCAGATCGTCGAGACCGAGATCCTCGCGTTCGGCTACGCGATCTACGGCTGGCGGCAGGTGCCGATCAATGTCGCCTGCATCGGCGAGAAGGCCAACGCCACGCGCCCCGAGATCGAGCAGATCATGATCTGGAACGCCAAGCGGTCCAGCGAGGTCGAGTTCGAGCGCGACCTCTACGTGATCCGCCGCCGCATCGAGAAGGAGGCGATCGCGGCGCAGATCCCCGAGCTCTACTTCTGCTCCCTCTCCTCGCGCTCGATCATCTACAAGGGCATGTTCCTGGCCGAGAGCCTGACCGACTTCTACCCGGACCTGCGCGACCCGCGCTTCGTCTCGCGCTTCGCGATCTACCACCAGCGCTACTCGACCAACACTTTCCCGACCTGGCGCCTGGCGCAGCCGTTCCGCACGCTCGCCCATAACGGCGAGATCAACACGGTCAACGGCAACGCCAATTGGATGAAGAGCCACGAGACGCGGCTGGCCGACGAGGCGCTCGGCCGTTACGTCGACGACATCAAGCCGGTGGTGCAGGCCGCCGGCTCCGACACCGCCACGCTCGACAACGTGTTCGAGCTGCTGGTGCGCGCCGGCCGCGACGCACCGATGGCCAAGGCGCTGCTGATCCCGGCCAGTATCGGCCAGGACGCGACGATGCCGGCGGCGCACCGCGACATGTTCCTCTATTGCAACGCGGTGATGGAGCCCTGGGACGGGCCGGCCGCCATCACCGCCACTGACGGCAACTGGGTGATCGCCGGGCTCGACCGCAACGGCCTACGGCCGCTGCGCTACACGATCACCGCCGACGACATGCTGATCGTCGGCTCGGAAACCGGCATGGTGAAGGTCGATCCCGCCGAGACGGTGGAGAAGGGCCGCGTCGGCCCGGGCCAGACCATCGCCGTCGATCTCGCCAACGCGCGCTTCTACCGCGACGAAGAGTTGAAGGACGTGCTCGCCGCGCGCCAGCCGTATGGCGAGTGGGCCAAGCGGATGACGCCGATCGACAGCATCGTCAAGACCGACGCGCCCGAGCCCGCGCTCTACGAAGGCGAGGCGCTGCGCCGCCGCCAGCTGGCCTTCGGCTTCACGCTCGAGGAGCTCGAGATGATTCTCCACCCGATGGTGGAGAGCAGCCAGGAAGCCGTCGGCAGTATGGGCGACGACACGCCGGTCGCCGTGCTTTCGGAGGCGTATCGCGGGCTGCACAACTTCTTTCGCCAGACCTTCAGCCAGGTGACGAACCCGCCGATCGACAGCCTGCGCGAGACGCGCGTGATGTCCTTGAAGACGCGGCTCGGCAATCTCGGCAACGTGCTGGCGGAGAACGCATCGCAATTCGACTTGCTGCAGCTGGAAAGCCCGGTGCTGTCCACCGCCGAGTTCCAGGCGATGGCGGCGTTCATGGGCAGCTCCGCCTGCACGATCGACTGCACCTTCCCGTCGCACGACGGCGAGGCCGGGCTGCGCACCGCGGTCGAGCGGATCAGGCGGGAGGCCGAGGAGGCGGTGCGCGCGGGCTGCACGCATATCATTCTCACCGACGAGCAGACCGGCCCGGATCGCGCGCCGATCCCGATGATCCTGGCCGCGGGCGGCGTCCACACGCATCTCGTGCGCCACTCGCTGCGCACTTTCACCAGTGTCAACGTGCGCAGCGCCGAGTGCATGGACGTGCACTACTTCGCGGTGCTGATCGGCGTCGGTGCCACGACGATCAACGCCTATCTCGCGCAGGAATCGATCGCCGACCGGCATCGGCGCGGCCTGTTCGGCAATTTGTCGCTGAAGGCCGCGATCCAGAACTACAAGAAGGCGGTCGACAAGGGCCTGCTCAAGATCATGTCCAAGATGGGCATCAGCGTCATCTCGTCCTATCGCGGCGGCTACAATTTCGAGGCGATCGGCCTCTCGCGCGCCCTGGTGGCCGAATTCTTCCCCGGGATGCAGTCGCGCATCTCCGGCATCGGCCTGTCCGGCATCGGCCGCAGGGTGCTCGAACTGCACGCGCGAGCCTGGGATTTCGACGCGGTCACCTTGCCGGTCGGCGGCGTCTACAAGCTGCGCCGCCGCGGCGAAACCCACGCCTTCGACGGCGGGCTGATCCACCTGCTGCAGAGCGCGGTCGAAAACGACAGCTACACGAGCTATCGCCGCTACGCCGATGCGGTGCGGCGGCTGCCGCCCGTGGCGCTGCGCGACCTGCTCGACTTTCGCACCGACGGCTTGGCGCCCATTCCGGCGGACGAGGTCGAGAGCATCACCGAGATCCGCAAGCGGCTCGTCTCTCCCGGCATCTCGCTCGGCGCGCTGAGTCCGGAAGCCCACGAGACCTTGTCGATTGCAATGAACCGCATCGGCGCGCGTTCCGATAGCGGCGAGGGCGGCGAGGACCCGGCGCGCTACCGGCCGCGCCCGAACGGCGACAACCCGTCCTCGGCGATCAAGCAGATCGCCTCGGGGCGGTTCGGCGTCACCGCCGAATACCTCAACAATTGCCGCGAGATCGAGATCAAGATCGCGCAGGGCGCCAAGCCCGGCGAGGGCGGCCAGTTGCCCGGCCTCAAGGTGTCGGCGCTGATCGGCCGCCTGCGTCACGCGACGCCGGGCGTCATGCTCATCAGCCCGCCGCCGCATCACGACATCTACTCGATCGAGGACCTCGCCCAGCTCATCTACGACCTGAAGCAGATCAACCCCGATGCCTCGGTGTGCGTGAAGCTGGTCGCGCGCAGCGGCATCGGCACCATCGCCGCCGGGGTCGCCAAGGCGAAGGCGGACACCATCCTGATCTCGGGCCATGTCGGCGGCACCGGCGCCAGCCCGCAGAGCTCGATCAAGTACGCCGGCCTGCCCTGGGAGATGGGGCTGTCGGAGACGCATCAGGTGCTGATGCTCAACCGGCTGCGCCACCGCGTGAAGCTGCGCACCGACGGCGGCATCAAGACCGGCCGCGACGTGGTGATCGCGGCGATGCTCGGCGCGGAGGAGTTCGGCATCGGCACCGCGAGCCTGGTGGCGATGGGCTGCATCATGGTGCGCCAGTGCCACTCCAACACCTGCCCGGTCGGCGTCTGCACGCAGGACGAGAAGCTGCGGCAGAAATTCGAGGGCTCGCCCGAGAAGGTCATCAACCTGTTCTCGTTCGTCGCCGAGGACGTGCGCAACATCCTGGCCGGGCTCGGCTTTCGCAAGCTGACCGACGTGATCGGGCGGACCGACCTGCTGCATCAGGTCAGCCGCGGGTCGGAAATCCTCGACGATCTCGACCTCAACCCGCTGCTCGCCCAGGCCGATCCCGGCCCGTACGCGCGGTATTGCACCCTGGTCGGGCGCAACGAGGTGCCCGAGACGCTGGACGCGCAGATGATCTCGGACGCGGCGGCGCTGTTCGAGCACGGCGAGAAGATGCAGCTCGCCTACACCATCCGGAACACGCATCGCGCGATCGGCACCAAGATATCGTCCAAGATCACCCGCCGCTTCGGCATGACCGGATTGCAGCCCGGCCATCTGACGGTGCGGCTGCGCGGCTCGGCCGGCCAGTCGCTTGGCGCGTTTGCCGTGCAGGGCCTCAAGCTCGAGGTGCTGGGAGACGCCAACGACTACGTGGGCAAGGGCCTCTCGGGCGCGACGATCGTGGTGCGCCCGCCGCCCTCCTCGCTGCTGCGGAGCAACGAGAACACCATCATCGGCAACACCTGCCTCTACGGTGCGACGGCTGGAAACCTGTTCGCCGCCGGGCAGGCCGGCGAACGCTTCGCGGTGCGCAACTCCGGCGCCGATGCCGTCGTCGAGGGCTGCGGCTCCAACGGCTGCGAGTACATGACCGGCGGGACGGTCATGATCCTGGGCCATGTCGGCGACAATTTCGGCGCGGGCTTCACCGGCGGCATGACGTTCGTCTACGACCCGGACGCATTGTTCGAGAAGCGGGTCAACCCCGACACGCTCACCTGGCAGCGCATCGGCTCCGCGCACTGGGAGACGCTCGCGCGCGATCTGCTGGCGGCGCACGTCGATGCGACGGGAAGCCGTTACGCGACCATGCTGCTGCACGATTGGGATCGAACCTTGCCGCTGCTATGGCAGGTCGTGCCGAAGGATTACGTCAAGTATCTCCTGATGCCGCTGACCGACGCGACGGAGGAGGCGCGGCGCGCCTAACACGGATTCAGGGCAGCCGGCGTCGACTCCGACCCTTCACCGCCGTGGTCGGCGAAGGCCGACTGCCCACGACTTCGACGTGAGCGAGAAGCCGTGGATGGTCCGCCTGCGCGGACCATGGCGAGCCTCAATGCCGACGAGTCATCTCCCTCAGACCGATACATCGGTTGGTCAAATGACCGGTCGCGCCAGCGAACGCTTAGTAGGCGTTTAAGACTTCGCGCCTGCGGCAAGCTGCTTCAGGAGAAAGGCTGCGGCGGGCGTCGAGGAGGCGGGATTTTGGCCAGTGATCAGCAGGCCGTCGTTGACGACGTATGATGCCATGTCCTTGCCTTTCGAATACGTTGCGCCCTGGGACAGGAGCTCGTTTTCGACCAGGAAGGGCACGACGTCAGTCAATTTGACTGCTTCTTCCTCGGTGTTGGCAAACCCGGTGACCCTTTTGCCTTCGACCAGTGGCCTACCGTTCGGGGCCTTGGCGTGACGGAGAACGCCCGGTGCGTGGCATACGAGGGCGATAGGCTTGCCAGCTGCGAGGAAAGACTGGATCAGGTCGATCGAGTGCCCATCCTCGGCGAGGTCCCACAGCGGACCATGGCCGCCCGAGTAAAACACCGTGTCGAAATCCGCCTGCGAGACGCTGTCCAGGCGCACCGTGGCGGCAAGCTTCGCCTGTGCCGCCGCGTCCGCGTCGAAGCGGCGAGTGAACTCGGTCTGGTATTCCTCTCCGGTGCTCATCGGATCGATCGGGGGTTGCCCGCCTTTGGGGGAAGCCAGCACAATCTCCGCGCCTGCTTCCTGGAACGTGTAGTAAGGCCCGGCAAATTCTTCGAGCCAGAAGCCCGTCTTGCGACCCGTGTCGCCCAGTTGGTCGTGCGAGGTTAGAACCATCAAGATTTTCATGTTGCTGTTCCTGTGTATGGATGAAGTCGGTGGAACGATGCGGAATAGACCGGTCGTCTATTTGGCACGAAAAGGCACCTCGAGTTGAAGTGCAACCAACACCTTTTCCTAGATCAGGGGGGAAGGTGGAGGATCTGAAGAGTTGTTGTCATCGCCGCGTCAAAAGGTTCGGTATGACGGACGATTTTTACCATCACGCTCGCCCCCAGCCAGAGTTGGTAGAGGCTTTGCGCAACACAGTCAGGGTCGCCGTCGATAGAAAGCGACCCCTCCGCCACGCCAGCCTCGATGGCTCGTCCAAGGCGATCGGTGATTCCAGACGTGCCTCGCTTCAGCGCCGAGCGCATGGCCTCTGAAAGGTCTACGACTTCCGCCCCTAGCTTCACCGCAAGGCATTTGCCCTGACAATTAAAGAACGACTGGGTCTCTTGCCAATCCCGCCAGTAGCTCATCAGACGCTGCGCCATGGTCAGGCCCGGCTTGCGAAGCGTCTCGTCGAGGTTGGCCAGGTAGTCTTCGAAGTAGTTCTCAAGCAGCGCCTCGCCGAAAGCATCCTTGGAGCCGAAGTAATGATAGAAAGACCCTTTTGGGACACCGGCTGCCGTCAGTATTTCATTCAGGCCAACAGCAGAGAACCCTTTGCCAGCCATGATCCGCTGACCCGTTTCCAGGATACCCTGGCGAACATCGGAAGTCTCCTGTGTGGCGGGATCGCCCATAGACGGTTGTATAGCAGTGAATAGACTGGTCGTCTAGAGCCATTGGCGAGGATTGTGAGCACAAGCGGCCGTTGGCAAGCACGAGCCGATGATAGCAAGCACAGTGGCAGATAATGTGAGCAGAACACTCGCCCGCTGTCATTTAATTCGAGCAGGAAGCCGTTCCGTTTGCGAGCACGAGCCCCAATGATTGCGAGCGCTTACTGGGATTGAGGTTGCCCCGTTCTCGTGGACGGTTTGTGGGCTTGGGAGCTACGTGTTGGCTTCTGCTGTTCGCATGCTTGCTTCGTAGGCCATGGGCGATCGGTATCCCAGGGCAGAGTGCAATC
>JAABUQ010004404.1_pt1 | contig 24070 bp, 42 predicted proteins | sample 5560001 | NCBI WGS metagenome assembly JAABUQ01 (sample SAMN10711888, study PRJNA513371) | rock metagenome | isolation source: Antarctica rocks | place: Antarctica: Victoria Land, Finger Mt nord | collected 2015-12-18
TCGCGTACCGCGTGGCGCAGGCCACCGCCGACGACATCGACAAGTGCGCCCCGGGCGCGCGCGTGCACTGCCACCAAGCGGGGAGGGGGCACCCGTGGCGGGCAGCACAGTGCGGTCGTGGTGTGTGCACTGTTATGGGTTTTGTTGTGCGCATGCCGCTGCTCATGCAGTACACCTTTACAGTGCCGCTGAGAATGCGCGGCCCTCTGTGCAGCGATCAGCGTGCGCATGCACAAGCATGCGCCTGCCTGCGAGCGTGAGCCTGCGGTGCACCCGTGTGCATGCAATATTACAAGACTGGGCGAGATGTGTGCCTGTACCTGCGCAATGAATCATGCGCAGGGCGATTGCGGCGGCGGAGGCAGCGGCACCGGCGATGAAGGCGCTGGGCTCCTGGCAGCGCAAGGCGATCCTGATGCACTGCGTGGAGCAGTTCACCGAGCGCAAGGACGAGCTGGCCATGGCGCTGTGCGTGGAGGCCGGCAAGCCCATCAAGGCGCGCGGCCCAGCCCGGCGCGCTGCTCACCAAACAGTCACATGCGCGTTCTGCGCGTTCCATGTGGGGATGCAGCTGCGCCATGACTGCGGGCGACCAGGCGCCCTCGCGCAGGCTTACCTACGTCTCACCCCAGCTCTGGCAGCGGGCCGGTTCTGCACTGCCTGCCTGTCGGAAGGGCGCGCGCGGTTTTGCTGAAAGTGCCCCACGCGCGCCAGGACTCTCACGGCGAGGTAATGCGGCTGATCGACACGTTCCAGATCGCGGCGGAGGAGTGCACACGCATGTATGGTGCGGGGCCCCCGGGGCTCCTTCCAAGGAGCGGTGCACAGTAGGGCTGCCCTGCTCTCCAGCCAAAGAGGCGTTACACCTGCTACCATTGTGGGTGAAAAGGTGGGTGTGAAGGAATGCTGAGACTGCATGATGCCAAGCAAATACCAAGATACCAAGAGAAATCTGACGTGACGGAGTGTTGCTGCGCAGGCGAGTGGGCGCCCATGGACAACACCGAGCGCAACAAGGGCTTCTCGGCGGTCGTGCGCAAGTTCCCGGTGGGCGCCGTGAGCATGGTGTCGTGCAGCGGTATGCTTTGCCTGTCATACAGCCTGTGCTGCAGGCCCCAGACATGCCTCAGGTGGCAGAGGAGAGCTGCTTGCGTAATTTCTCACGCCTGGCGAGGCGTCAGGCAGTGGGCAGAGGTCATGTGCAAAAGTGCTTGAGAATGAGCAGGCTGTGCCAAGCTGGGCGCACACGCAAGCCTGTTTGCTGGCGGTGCGCTGATGCCGGCGCGTCGGCACGCAGGCTGAACCTGACGGCGCACAAGATTGCGCCGGCCATTGCTGTGGGGTGCGCTCGGCGGGGCGCGCCGCTGACTGCTCCGCACCTTCCTCCCAGCAGAGACAGTGCCGAGGCTCTGTCATTGTGCGGTGGTGACGTTGCAGCCCCACGCGCCATGCACATGATGCGCCGTGTATTGCGTTAGCCTCTCCAGCCCCCTGTACCGGGGTACTGTGCCGTGGCATGCGCGAGTGTGGACTGTGGTTGTGGCCTGTGCACAGCTTGCAGCCACACACGTGACAATCGTTTGCGTCCCTCGCGCAGGTGCCCCTTTGTGCTGAAGCCGGCATCGCGGACGCCCGTCGGCGCCATCATCATCGGCGAGGTGCTGGCGCAGGCGCCGCACATGCCCAAGGGTGCGCCCCGCGCGCAAGTGTATGCTTGGATGTTGGGCTCGGGCGCAGCATGGTGCCAACCAGGGCGAGCTTGGGCGAGCTTGGGCGGGCGGGCAGGCGGGCGGCGAGCGTGCTCGGCCGGGCTGTTTTGAGAGCGCTTCCCATGCATGCGTCTGTTGGTCGGGCGCGCCTGCCAATCCTGCTGTATCGGCAGCGCGGTCGTGGTGAAGGTGGCGTGGTTGCAAGAGGATGTCGCAAGCGAGGCTGTTTACAACTTTGACACCAATGACTGAGGCTGCGGCAAGCTTGGGAGGTGCTGCTGCGCGCAGGCGCGTTCTCCATCCTGCCGTGCAAGCGGGACGGCGCGGACATGTTCACGACGGACGACCGCCTGAAGGTCCTCACCTTCACGGGCTCTCCCGCGGTGCGCCTGCCTGCTGCCCGGATGCCGCCCATGCTGCCCTTGTGCCAAGGATCGCTGAGCAGCACCGGTGTTAGCGGGCTTCTCTCTGTCTGACGTGTGTCTTACTGCCATGTGTTCGAGGGCTTTATAGGTGACTGCTTTTCATGGACGAGCTGTTGTTATGCGGATGTATAACCTGCTCCAGCTGCGCCAGTGGGCAGTGGCCATGCATTGCTGCCCATCCATAGTTCTGCCAGAGCTGCCAGAGCATCCTGCGACCCGTGCTCTGCGCGCTCTGCCTGAACGTGCTTGGGCGTGCGGGGGTGCTGAGGCGGCGTCTGCTGGCCGGCCAGGTGGGCTGGGACATGAAGGCGCGCGCCGGCAAGAAGCACGTGGTGCTGGTGCGCCCTGGGCGCGGCTGCCTCCTCTTGGCGTATGTCGGCTGACTGGGCATGCAGACTGGGCAACCTGCTGTCCTGCTCGATAGTTTAGCGGACTAGGGCACGTTCTTTAATGGCATGCGTTCCTGCTAAAGGCAAGGTTGCGATGAGAGTAGACTGAGCCAGGGCGTGATTGAGCGGGCGTGATTGAGCGAGCGTGACGCAGTGACGGTGAGCCAGGTTGCTCCAGGCACTCCCATCTCCTTGCTTTGTTGACGAGGTGTAAAGGCTGCTGGTATATGCGCGTCTTTGTCTCAGTAGGCTGGCCTCATGATCAACGGACCCCGAGGCCGCCCCGCGCCGCGCAGGAGCTGGGCGGCAACGCGGCGTGCGTGGTGGAGGACTTCCGCGACGGCGAGCTGGAGGCCATCGTGCCCAAGCTCATCTTCGGCGCATTCTACCAGAGCGGCCAGTCCTGCATCAGCGTGCAGCGCCTGCTCATCCGCGAGGCGCGCGCCGCCGCCCCGCCCCCTGCCGATGCAAGGACGTGGGCGCCACGGCAGCGCACTCGGCGCTGTGCAGCGGGGCACTGCCGACCGCTGGCGCACGCAGCAGCCTTGCCTGACGGTCGTGTGTTGGTGCGCCTGTATGCCGCAGGTGCGTGCGGGTATGGGGGTACGTGCGTGTTTGCTGGGGCCCTAATGTGCTGGGTGAGTCTCCTGGCCCGCGGAGTCGGCGGTATTACGTGTCTATGTTGACGCCATGTCCTCACGCATCTGACTGACGCCCTCATGCATCTGACTGACGGTGTGTGCGGTGCGGCGCGCCAGGACAACTACAAGAGCGTGCGGGACGCGTACGTCAAGGCGGCGGGCCAGCTCAAGTGGGGCGACCCCAAGGACACGGAGACCTTCATCGGCCCGCTCATCTCCGAGAAGGAGGCCAAGCGCGTGGAGGAGTGGGTGCAGGAGGCTGTCAAGCGCGGTGCGCCGCCTGTGGGTTCAAAGCGCACAGCTTGGGTACCACATCGTACAGCGCACAGCCTGGGTATTAAATTGCACAGCTTGAGTGGGCAGGGGTGTGAAAAGGTACTGTGACGTGCAGTCGAGTGGGAGCGTGCTTCCTGGCTGATGAGGGGCATGCAGGGTAGGTCACAATATCCAACGCAGCAATATTCAACGCGTGCATAGGTCGGCCCAGCGTTGAGCAGTGGTGCCGCCAGGCAATGCCGGAAAACTCAGAGTCTGTGCCCCCCTGGGCAGGCGCGCGCGTGCTGTGCGGTGGCAAGCGGCACGGCGCCATCTACGAGGCCACGCTGCTGGAGAACGTGCCCTGGGACGCGCAGATCGTGCAGGACGAGGCGTTCGGTCCAGTCGCGTGCCTGTTCCCCTACAAGGGCTTCAAGAAGGCCATCGAGATGTGCGCCGCCGCGCATACCCGGGCTCTGTGGCTCTGGAGCAGCGCTTGGGCTGCTCGGCTGTTGGGGAAGGGAGCGTGGTAGAACCACTAGGACATAGGGGATCAGCATGTGTCGGGTTGATAAGACCTGCACCCGGGGCGGAGGGGGACATACCGAAAGCAAGAGACGATGTGTATGTGCATCAAAGACATACCACTGTGCCGCGTGCGGCATGATCACACACAGAGCAGTGCGGCGGTGAGGCGCGCAGGGTGAATGACTCCAAGTACGGGCTGCAGTGCGGCGTGTTCACGCACGACTGGGACAAGGCGCGCGCCCTGCCCAGCACGCAGCTGCACCTGTTAACTTATAACAGTTTTGCACCGCACGCGATTGTGAGCATGTCCTGAGCCACAGCGTGCAGCGGTGTGCGCTCTGTGCTATACAAGTATTGCCTTGAAGAGGTGTGTCCAGCAGGGTGGTGCCAGCCTCAAGCCGGCGACCTTGCGCGCAGGCGTGGTACGCCTTCAACGAGGCGGTCGTGGGCGGCTGCGTCATCAACCATGTGCCGAGTATGCGCATCGATGCGCAGGTGCGCCTTTGTCCGTGGCCGTGTGCTGTGGACCGCGTCGGATGCTGTCTTGGCCGCTTTGTGCTGGCTTGCTCATACTGCAGGGCATGTCCAACGTGCTTCATGATGCCATGTGCACTGCATGTGGAGATGCTGGCACCAGGGCCCAGCGCATGCGCGCTGAGAACTGTCTCGCACACCAGCTTGTCAACTCTGCATGCTTGCAGGCATATGGTGGCTGCAAGGAGAGCGGCCTCGGCCGAGAGGGCGTTAGGTATGCCATGGCGGACTACCTCGAGATCCGGACCATGCTCATGAGCAACCCCGGCGGCAGCCTGTAGGAACCAAGTAGACTGTACACTACGCGGCTTGGCAGACGGTTTTTGGCAGGAGTTCGGCCCTAGGCTGTAGCAGGTAGCTTTGCCTGCCGAACATTGCCTGTATGGACATTGCCTGTATGTCGTGCTCTCATTGCAACGCATGCGGCGTAGTGACAAGCACCTCACCCGTGCTCTTGTGCGCTGCTAGCGACGATAGATTTGGGCTGTGTGGCTGCATCTCATGTCGTGTGCGGTATACAGTCCTGACCAGCTTTGAGGGACCTCGTTTATATGGCTCCAGGCGGGTGCCTTGTAAGAAATCACTTGCATAACAGCACTACACACCACCAACAAAGAGTGCTTATTGCGTGCCGCAAAAAAGGCTTTGCCTGTTAAGCAGTATCGGCACCCCAGCACCGGAGCCTCCCCAAGCACACCATGTCCCCGCAGCTGCAGGCGTGCGGCGCCCTGCCACCGGCGCTCCGCAGGCTCACCACATGGCATGGCAGGCCATGCGCTCTCAAACGCACACAATAGAGATGCAGAGACGGCCCGCCCTCAGCCACCCGTTCCCCTCACGGGGAGGGGCGAGCGCTGCAGGGGTCACTCGGCCTTGGCGTGCGCGTCCGGCGGCGGCGCGGCGCGCGCGCCGGCCGGCGCGCGCACGGCCCCGATGCTGCCGTCGCGTTAGTCGGCCTTCTGGCGCGAGTACAGCAGCGAGTCCTGCGCGACCGCGCAGCAGCCGTCTTGCTTCTTTAGCACATTCGGCCACACGATATTATCACGCAACATGTGCACAGTTGGCTGCACACTTATGCCTGGTCTGTTTCGGCGGAAAGAGGGGGGCAGAGTGCAACCTATCCCGCTCACAACAGCCTGCTGTTCGGAGCAGGTTGCGCCACAGCCTGCAGCCGGCCGAGCGCCCCCGCGCAGCCGCACCAGCTTGAAGCGCATGTTGGCGATCGCGTGGCAGGAGAACAGCGCAAAGATGATTAGGATGATGACCGTCGACCAGGCCGCCGACGACGTCGCCCAGTTGACCGATGCTGTCTGCTCCTCCGGTGTCGCCGCGCCTACCGGGCACAAATCACTCGCAAGCTGACGCTTCTGTGGCGAGCGCAGCCAGGCCAGCCTGCTTGTGCAGAGCAAAACAGTCTGCAAAGACCCAGAGCATGACATGAAGATGTGTCGAGCACAGGGCCTATCGTACGCAAAGCCATTGCTGCATTGCCCGACAATGCGCTGCACAGCAGCGGGCGTGACTCCCAGGCTCATGCTCGCCGGCGCGCACGCGCCGCGGGGGCCGGCGCGCACCGGCAGTGCTGCCCATGAGCCGGCGGCGGTGCGCCTCCTGCCACTGCAGCAGCGGCTTGACGCCGGCGCCCGCCACGGGCAGGTCGCCCAGCAGCGCTGCGTGCATGGCCGCCCTGCGCAGCAGCACGACCACCTCGGCCCGCTTGCCTGCTGACATGCGCCCGGGGTAGGCCCTGCGGCAGCGCTGTAGTGCCGCTCGGCTCGTTGCCGAGGTCTCCCTGGTTGAGCGTCATGTGCCTGCCCGGAAGAACAGGAGCCAACGACCTGTTACACACTCCCAACACGCTGTCCAGCAAACCTGGCGTCCCAGCTGCCAGGCGCCCCAGCGCGCGCATCCCGCGCTTAGACAGCCCACCATCCCCATCAACCCCCGCCACCACCCAGGACGACGCAGCCAGCGAGACAGACGGCGCCGCACCGGCCGTTGAACGCCTCGGCAACCGCGTCGTGCGCGGCCGCGCCGGCGGCTGCCAGGCAGGCGGCGGCCGCGCCGGCGCGCGCATCGGCGGCGCCATGGCTGGCGCGCAGCGCCTGCGGGCTGACCAGCGTGGCGTGCAGCAGCGCCGGCGCGCCCTCGCGCCCCGGCTCCTGGGCGTTGCTGCGCGCAGCCTCCCGCCATCAGCTCCACTTGGACTGCAAAGCGGTGCAGTACTCCCGCCCTGAGCACACTTGCCGGGTCATTCTGACCCGCCTGCACCGCCGTCGCGCACGCCGCGCAGGCCTTGCGCGGTGGTGCGCAGGGCGCGTGCGGCCAGCGAGGGGCGCACCGCCGGCGCTCCTCGGACGCGGCGTCGGCGGCCGCGCGGTGCAGCGAGGCCAGCTCGACAGCCCACAGGCGCTCTGCCACGCCATTCAGGTCCAGGGTGACGGCGCCGGCGCCGGCGCCGCCGCCGCCCACCGTGACAGCGCCGCTGAGCGGGGCTGCGCCGGGCGCATAGCTTGCGTTCTGCGCCGCCAGCGCTTCCTGTGCGCGGGCACGACACACAACATGGTGAGAGCCAGCGTTTTCACTCTGCAGGCACAACACACTACTGCAGGCACAACACACAAAAAGTCCTTTATTTGAGAAACGGCGCATAAGCCACTGCAGGCGGCCAGCGCGAGACGCGTTACACCCACAGCACAGCAGGGCCGCGGGTGCATGCACAGCGAGCGTTCAGCCATCCACCACCTCATAAACAGGGGGCATGAATCAGTTCGGCTTGGTTGCAGTACAGCTCGGGGACGTCAGCTTCCTCAGCACTGCGGACACTAAAGCCAGGCACAGCCCTAGCGCACCCAGGACCCCACATGCCGGTGGCGCGGTTGGCGTTCGGCACGCGTTTGTGGCATGCAAAGCATATCAAAAGCGGGAAGCGTGGGGGGAGCGCGGCACCTGCAGCAGCTGCTCCATGCAGGCGTCGCCGCAGGTGGGCAGCGCCGTGTGGTCTAGCGCGATGCGCTCCAGGGCGCCGAGCTTGGCGCCGGGGCCGCCGGCCGCGGCCTGCACGGCGCGCACCAGCTGCGCCGCGCCCGCGGAGCGCGCCTGGCGCGCCGGCCGGCCGCCGGCGAGGCTGGCGAGCGCCGCCTCATCGTCTGCGCCGAGCATGGCTGTCTCGGTCGCTCTGCTGTTGCCCCAAGCCTTTTTTTAAAAGCATGACTGCATCGGATGCTGTGCTGGCGCTCCCTCCTGGCCAGCCATGGCGCGCCTCATACGGCTGCTCGTCAAAGGACGGTCTGCAGGTAGGTCATGGCTTCGGCAAGCACCACCCACCCCACAGACAGGTCACAGCAAGCGCGAACGTTTTGGACACAAGCCATCCCTTGGCTGCCAGCCACACACCTGAATATACAAAGCCTATGCGCACCAGGTGCGACGCCGGCGATGTGCAGGGACAGCAGCGCCTGCGGCCGCTTGAACAGGTTCGGCTTGATGGTGGCCTCAACCTGCGCGCGTGAGTGCGAGGCTCAGCAGTGGGCAGCGGCAGGGAGCCGGGCCTGGCATGGCGCGGCACCCTCATCAGCGCAGTGCAGGAGCTGCAGGAGCCCGGCGCGCCTCACGCGCGGCCGCGGCGGACATGCCCTGCGGCAGCGCGAGCAGCGCCGCCAGCGTCGCCGTCAGGCCCTCCTGGGTCAGCTCCGCGTGCGGCGCGGCGCCCGGCGGCAGTAGGTACTCGCCGCCGGCGTTGTCCACCAGCAGGGACACAGGTTGCGCGGCATGCCCTCGTGCGAACAGCACGAGCGCTAGGGCCAGCGCGCCGCGGCCCGCCTGCCTGGACATGGCGCAGCGGCGGGGCGGCCGCGCGGCTGTGCTGTGTGCGGCGCGCAGGGCGGCAGCGTCCGCAGCCCTAGCCTAGAATCGCTTGCAAGCGGACGGGGCGTGCACTGCCAGTCGGCGCTGGGGGAAGGCGCGTCCTGGAGCAGATGATGGATCAGAGGTCGCCTTGTGTGTGCGCTCTGCCTGGCTGGCCGTGCTCGCTTGCAGGGCACTTCTAACACTTACTATATTATCTGTTTGGGGTGCAGGCTTGCCACTTCCAAGTTCACAGCCTCTAGTCTCACCTTTGTGGGGACTGCGCGGGCCTGAAGCTCCTGCCCTTGTCTTGTTGTTTGATAGGTGGCCTGCATGAGTGAAGCGAACGAGGTCGAGGCGCCTGACTGGACGCATGCAGTGCCCTCTGCCGTGCCTCCAGACGTGCTGCGGAGGCGGGCTGCAACGCGTCCCGCCGCGCCCCTGGGTGCACACGGCCCAATCGGGGCGGGACTGCGGGACCTCGTGCGGGACCTCGTGGCGCAAGAGGAACCGCTGCGTTCGCATGAGGCTGCGCTGCTCACGCGTGAGCTGGACGCGCCGCAGCCGCGGCACACCGCCCGGCGCACGGAGAGGCCGGCGGGGCGGGAGGGCCTGCCGGCAGGCGCGTTCGCGGTGCCGTGGCGCAGCGAGGTGCTGGTGGACGCGCCGCGCAGCGCGAGTGGCCTGAGCCGCGAGGAGCGCGCTGCGCGCGACAGCGCGCGCAGCCGCGCGCTCGCGGCGGCCGAGCTGGCGCTCGACCTGCACTACAGCGCCTTCCGCAGCGGGCTGCCTGCGGCGCGGCCGGAGCGCGGCGCGCGCGGGGAGGCCGCGCAGGCGGCCCAGCCGGCGGAGGGTAACTGGAATGGCGAGCAGATGCTGCCGTTCTGCGACGTCCACAGCGACGGTGCGCTGCCGTGAACGTACGCGCGTGCGCCTGCCGCGTTCTTTCCCAAGTGGTGTGGCAACTTCAGAGCGCATGCAGTGCGGTGAAGTCACCTGAGGCCTGACGGGGGGTGCCTGAGCGCTGGCGCTTGGGACCGCAGGAGGGTCGTACGACGATGAGTACGGCCCGGGCAACCTCTTTGAGGAAGCGAGCCCGCTGTGCTACTGCTCTGTGCGGCGGTGCGCGCGAGGCTCCCCCGCCTGCTCCGCGCCTCCTTTGCACCGATCGGGAGTGCGACTGAGAGCAAGGTGCGGCACTGCAGGTCCAGCATAAACGTCACGGCGCAGCTGGACGGCCCGGGCAGCTTCACAGTGACGTCGATCGAGCTGCGCACGCCGGCGCTGGTGCGCTGGCCACGCACCCTGACCCCTGCATGCCTGCGGCGCGCGTCGCCAGTTGTCCCGACACGCCGCTCACTGTGTGTCGCTTGCACGGCAGGGCTACACATCCCCGCTCGGGTGCGCTCTTCGCAGCCTCAGCTCCTCCTGTTGCGCCGCACCCGCAGCCGGTTCAGAATGCTCACAGCCGGTCGCTCCCGTGCGCAGGCAGGCCATCCTCTTCACGTCCTTTGGTGCGCCCGAAGGCTGAGGCTGTAATGTTCGCGTGGGTCAAAGCAAAACTTCCAAGCCCCAGCCGGCGTGCATAAGGGCAACGAACTCCTAGAACCGCTGCTCAGGCAGCGCAGTGCGTTGCACCGAGCCATGAGTACCCTGCAGCTCCTTCTGTCCATGTGCTGTTTCCAAGCCCCGCCCTGTCCGCGCAGGCAAGCCAGACGTGGCGGCCACCAAGCGCTTTGACGAGGTGTTCAGCGAGCACGAGTTCCACGCGCTGGTGTCAGAGCTGCAAACACAGGTGCGGCGCCCGCGCTGGGTGGCGTGCGCACGCCCTGTGCCTGGCTGCAGCAGTGCATGACGCAGGCAGCCTCCCGTCACAGAGCTGTAGGGGCTGAAGGCTGGTGTGCAAAGTGTCGCAAGGCTGCTGTGCAAATTTATTGCAGGCTGCTGTGCAAAGGGTGCGACACGGAATGCAGCACTCAATGCTCAGGTTTGACTGCGGTCGGTCTGGCGCGTGCAGCCGGAGGCGCCGTCGGCGCCGGGGCTGGAGGTGCCCGCGCCCGCGGCCTTCATCCGCACCTCGCAAGACCGCATCATTGCACGCCTGGATGTGCCAAGGCGCGGCCGCCTGCGAACGACCCCGTGCTGCTGTCCAACACATGCTCCGATGCTCAGCACAGCTTACGTGTGTGATGGGCAGTGTCGGGGGCTTTTAACTGAGATAACCAAAGGCGTCATGCTGGTGTAGGGTGCTTGTTCATTATTGGCAGACGTAGGCAAATACGAGTCAGCACGTGTGCCAAATACACTGTGGAAGCAAGCAGTGTTGTGAGAGCGCCTGCTCCGCGTAGGGCTGGGCGCTGGATCCTCCTCAAGCTGCTGCGGCCGCGTGAGCCGAGCGGCGACAACATCGATGTGCAGTTTGTGGGCTGCCGCGGGTGGCGCAGCGCGCGCGCGTTTGGCGCCCGCGATGTCTGCTGACGCGCGGCTGCGCGCGGGCTGAGGTCGCATGGACGTAGGCTGGTTGCCGCGGCTGGTACAGCGCGTGCACATACAGCGGATGACGTGTTCTGACTCGCAGCACGTGTGGAGGCGCGCCAAGCACAGCTGATGCCGCACAACAAGCACAAGGCTGCATCTGTGCAGATGGATGCCATGGGTTGCAGAGCTTTCAATGCGTATTAAGCCTGCTGAGTGGTGTTGCACTGGCTCCTCGTCAAAGGTGCCGCAGTGCAGGGACGTGATGCAGCTTTGTTCAAGTGCAGCCCTGCTGCTAGGCAGCGAGCTGCAAGTGTCAGCGCCTTCACAAGCTTTGCAGACCACTGCAATATGAGTGGCTTTTGTTTTTGCAAACCTGTAGTCAAGCTCTTGCCCTCCAGGTATCCTTTTTTGGTATGCAACAATGTACGAATGCAGCATCATCTGTGTGTGCGCTAGCGGTTGAGGAGTGTTTTGTACAGAACTTGCCGGAGTGTATGTCAGTGACCTGTACAGTAGCTGGGATTTCATTGTGCATGCTAATGTCAGAGAGCCGAGTTTCGGTGTGTATGGCCTCCTGTGTCATAGGGCATGCGATGTAGATGTCTGTCAATACTACAGTGTCTGTGCAGCCGGGCACAGAATGCAGCTAGCGGACAAAGGACATGCTGCATGCCTGGCCGCTTTGCACATATCTGTGCGCGCTCCCAGCCGCATTTTGCAGATGGGACCAGGAGACTCCTGGCACCAGCATGATGCTGGTGACTCGTATTACTGCCTGCAGCACGTGCATGATTGGCGAATGCAACAGCAAAGATTTTCAGTGCTGTTGAGCTCAACAAGTCACTATCCGGTGTGAGGTCCGGGACATAAATGCATACGCACCTCGTTGAACACCCTATCAGCGGGCCGTGTCAAGTGTTGGCAGCTGGAACCTCAATTGTGTTCGTTCTAAGGCGCGACATGCAGCGTGCTGGCCACTGCAGTGCGCCCCAGCGCAGGTCCGGCCACTCAAGCCTAGCACCTTCAGAGCCCTGCATCCATGCTACAACCCCCAAAGGCCTTTGCACAGCGCTAGCATGTACGACACTGACACACAGGAGGCCCAGCCCCTTACAGCCATGAGTGCACGACGCTCCCTGGGTGCCAGTGTGCAGCGTGCTGGCGGTTGCGTCGTACAACTTCGCGTACGCACAGCTGCCGCTCCACCTCAGCAAATACATCCATCCCCGCCTCTATGCTACGCTGCAGCAGGCCCAGGCGCAGCGCACCGCCCTCGGCCTGCACGGCTCACCAAGCGCACGCTTGGCGTTGCCGCACCTGCAGTGTGGGTGGCTGGCTGGCAGCCTGCCTGTTGAGCTCTCACAGCGCTGCAGCAAATACAACACAGTTGAAAGCTACACTGAGCTACGCTGTTGAGATATGGTGGTGTGTCTGCACTTGCACAAGCGCGCAACAGGGCGTCTCAGAACACAGAGCGTGTTCAGCACGCGCCTTGCGGAGGGCCTCGAGCTCGGCGGCAAACCCGTCTGTAAAGGCCTCCACGTACACATCCCTGAACGTCGGGGCGCTAGCCGCATCCTCTGGTACGGCTGCTGCTGAGGGCCGCGACTCCTCTGCGTCTGCGAGGCTCGGCTTCAGCTCGCTGTGGAAGTGTGCAGAGTCAACAAGGCCAACTTATGCATCCAACCACATACCTTTCTCTTTCCTCCTACGGCGCAGGGCTTCAGCATCGCCTTGTGGTTTCACGCTGCTGTCCTGCTCCACTGGCACTGCATCCTCTGCAGGCGCAGTCGCCGGAGCCTTTCTCCTCTTCTTTGGCCGCTGTGATGCTGCCTCCGCTTGCGCGTTTGCAGGCGCAGGCTGCGCTTCTACACGCTCGGTTTCAGCTTTCTGCTTCTTCTTGGCTGGGCCTGCGACCTTGGACTGCGTGTCCTGCCCGGCTGGTGATGCGTCGGCCCGCTTGCTACGCAGTGCCCGTGATATTGCAGCCAGGCTGTTGCTCTCGTGCAGCTTCTCGTACCCCATCAGCAGCAGAGGCGGAGGAGCAAAGGAGAAGAGATTGATGCATGGCAGCAATCTCAGCAGTACTGCTGAAAGTGCACTTTCAGAGTTCTTCTTCTCTTATATCTGGTTTCATACACTAGACGCCCCTTCTAAACATGCGGGGCCATGCGCCTCTCAGAGTATGCGCACAGGGGCATGCGCATCTTACACATGATGATGCTCACACTGATAGCTATTCTAATGCCTTTCAGCAAGGGGCTGCATGCCCTACTTGAAGAAGGCCAGGCCGGCCAGAACGCCTCCGGCCATGAGCAAGAGCGATATGAGGACCCAGACCACACCCCACCCCTGCGGGGGCAAGCACCTGCACACCGGCTCTGCGCTCAGGCTTGACAGCCTAGGTTGATGCGGTTGAGCGGGCGCAGTTAGCCAGGTGCAGCGCATGTGCTGGGGCGCACCCCCACAGCTCAGCAAACTTGCTGGCGTCGCTCTCGTTGACCTTGCGCAGGACGAGGTCCTCAAATATGTCAAAGCACGCGTACGTGCCGCACATGACTCTGCGAGCACACCCCGCCGCACCATGAAGCAATCCCTTGCTTGGACTGAAAGGCCAAGCGTGCGCTTCACGTGCAGAGCTCGCGCGCACCCGAGGAACAGCACGAAGAGCCGCATTACCCATGCGCCAGCAGGCTCAGGGATGAAGTAGCATGCAATGATGAGCGCTATGAAAAGCACCGTTATGCCACGAGTGAACCACGTCTTGGCCCATATGAGGACCAGCACGAGCAGGCCTGGTTCCCGAGCCGGCAGGCTCAGGACCGGAGTACCGTGAGGGACGCATGCTGAGTGAGGCTACGCTCGCCATGCATGTGCATGTCTAAATTTTACGTAGACTAGCACGAGCTCGCCTGCAAACACATGGCAGGCAGCAAAGGCGGGAGGAGGTCCTACCTGCAACGAAACCAGCAGCTATCTTGGACGCCAGTGTGTTGAACCCGAAGAACAAAAGCAGCGCTCCCATCAGCGCAGAACCAAGGTAGCCTGGGCCATGCATGCCCCAGTCACAGACACGCATACCATTGGGGGTCAGCAGGTGGGTGTATAATGTTATGACTCTAGCTCAACGCGTATGCAGGCAGTGCTGCATATAACATAGAGCCACGTGGCACTACAGGGCATGTCTTCAGAGCGGGTCCAGGAAGGAGGCCAGTGTCACACGTGGACGACCGCGGGTGCACCGGCAGGCAGCGTGCAGCACTGGATGCCGCCCCGCATAACGGTCAAGCCCCCCAAGTCCGGGTCAAGCGTAATAGACTCTACGCGTCCACCAGTGACCACGCACGCGAGCGCGTGGTCGGCCTGCGCGGGTGCAGTTGCGGGCTGAACTACACAGCGCGATACACCCCAGGATTGACCAGCAGCAGGCTGGCAACAGGCTGAAAGCAGCAGTGGCAACACGTGCCGCGGCCTCTCACACAGGCAGGCTGCTGGGTGTGCACTGCAGCCAGCAGGCCACCCAGAACGGGAGTGTGTTGTGACGTTCCTCGCGCGAGGGCCAGGCTGTGTGTGGGGCCCTGCGGCAGCCCCTCGCTCGACTGCGCACCTCGTGGAAGGCGACAGTCAGCACCTTGAACGGGTACAGCACTGACCTCACGCCCGGCAGGTTCCACAGAAACATGGTGAGCAAGCTGTAGCCTCCAATGACTATGAGCGTGACCAGCTGCCAGTGGTCTGGGCGCAGGTCGGCCGCTGGGTCCACCATCTTGATATATTGCGAAGAGGCAAGGGAGTGGGTCCTTGCGCTGGGCGGCGTGCAGGGACTACATGCTGGCAGTGTAGTGTGCTGGGCGGGCGCCTTTCGACCACCAGTGCTTCCGCTGAGCCCACCGCCGCGTGGTCTGCTTGGGAATTTGTCCAGAGGCCTCGCTAGGGCCTAGCTGCGCAAAAAGCCAGCCAACAGCTACCGGTCTGCTGGCCCTGGAAAGACGGCCTGTGCCTCTGCCGGCCTATGCAGGCTTGCCGGTAAGCCAGGGCGCCGATCTCACTCCAGACAGCCGCGCAACCTTGTACCGGGTAGGGCGATGCACAGGGTGCGCCTGGTGAGCAAGGGCACCGGGCGCCAGCAGCCCGTGGGCCTGTGCATTGCCAATGACGCGATCCACCTCTTCACAGAGGAGGGCAGCGTGCGGCCCCATGCGCACCCGCCGCAGTCTTGCAGCGCCCTGCCTCACAAGCGCCTCAGTGCATACTGCGCGCCTTGCCGCGACCCAAGCGCACCTGAGCCCGCCTGTGATAGGACGCGCAGCCTGTGGAGCGCTTGGCGCTCGGCGCGGTTATCAGGGCGCACGCGGGCGGCCAGCCAGGCAGCCTGGACGTGCAGGTCCGCACGGCACTGGGGCCACGCATCATGCACGTCGTCGCCGCCACGCCCGAGGCTGCGCAGCTCATCCTCCGCACGCTGGAGGCCGAGCGCGCCCCGGCAGCGCCGCGGCCCGCGGCCGGCGCGGAGCACGCCGGCGCGGGTGCGCCCGCGCTGGCGGCGCCCGCGGGCGCCGCGCGAGCTCGGCAGTGGCCGCACGGCAGCTCATTGTGGCACGCCTGTGCGGCAGACGTGAGTGTGGAGGGCTCGTCCGCGCCGGCGTCGCCAGAGCGCCGCAGGCGGGCCGCAAGCGCGCCGGCCGTCCAAGCGCTGCCTGCAGAACGGATCGCCGCTAGTCCTGCGGCATGTGACGCGCTTGCGGGCGCGGCCTGCGCAACTGCACACGGCTTAGCCTTGCAGGCGGTGGGCTGCTCGGGCGCGAAGCCCGCGCCGGCGGCGCACACCAGTGGTGCACCGCAAGCCGCCAGCACAGCCGATGCGGCGGTGCTGCCGAGGCCCTCGGAGCCCTCAAGCAGAGGCGTGCCAGCCGCGCCGGCAAGCGCACCCAGCGAAGCGCGGGGCTCCAGCGCGGCTTGCGTGGTGACGCTGAGCCCGAGCCGCAGCGCGCGTGAAGGGAAGCGCGCCGCGTCGTGCGCGCTCACAGCAGCCTCGGCTCAGCTAGGCGCTGCGCGCGTTGCAGCAGAGCCTGATGCTCACAGGCCCTGCGCGCGCGACGGGCTGCACGCAGCGGCCGCCGGCAAAGCACTTTGCCCTCGCTCGGGGCCCACCGCCGCGGAACCCGCAGGAAGTGCGCCTGGTGTGGCAGAGCGCCAGCGCGCGCTCGCCGTACGCGCTCGTGCCGCGCTGCAGCAGAGCTTGCTGCGGAGGCGCGCGCGTCGCGTGCTGGCCGCGTGCGCGCGGCGCGCGGCGCGGCGGCGGCGTGCGGCCGCGGCCGACGCGGCGGCGGCGGCCGCGGCCGCGCGGGCCGCCGAGGGGCGCGCCGCGAACGTGGCCGCGCGTGAGCTGGAGCGCGCGCAGCTCAAGGCATGCGGCGGCTCTGGCATCAGTTGAGTTCACTGTGTTCAGCTATGCTCCACTGGCTGCAAACGTACCTGTGCTCAGAAATGCGCTCGCAGTATCCAGTGTAAAGCTATACCCGATACATCTCATGGCTGCGCTCTCACGCCCCGAGGCCTGCGCAGGCGGCCGTGGAGGCCGCGCGGGAAGCCGCGGCAGACGCCGCCAGGCGGGCGGAGTGGGAGCGGGGCGAGGCCGCGGCGCTGCGGGGCACCGTGCGCGACCTGGAGGCGCAGCTGCACGCTGTGGAGCAGGGCGGCGCTCAGGCGCGCGCACGCGCCACGGCTGGCAGCCAGCAGGGGTGGAAGACCGCAAGGATGGAATGGGGACCAACAGGCCTGCATGCATGTAAGCGCCTGCCTGTGCCTGTGTGAGGCAGGACATGTTATGGCCAGGGTAGGGGCAGCAGGCAGCCACCAAGGTCACCGATGCGCATGCACAAAGGTGACGTCCCTTACCTCCAGTCTGGCATGGCTGAGCTGCGCAGGCCGAAGCCCGCGCGAGGCGGGCGGAGCGGGCTAGCACGGCCGCGGTGACCGCGGTGGCGGCCGCGGACGCGCGCTCCGCCGCTGCGGAGGCGTCCGCGGAGGCGCTGCGGCAGAGCGCGGCGGCCGCCGCGCAGGCCGCGGCCGGCGCCGCGGCGCGCGCGGACGCCGCTGAGGCGGAGGCCGCATGCTTGCGCGCGCGCTTGGCCGGCAGCGCTGCTGCCGCCGCGGCAATGGACGCGCGCACGGAGGCCGCCGATGCCGAGCTGGCCAGGCTGAGGGCGCGCGCGGACGCCGCCGCCGCAGCCGCTGCCGCGGCGGCGGCGCTGGAGGCGCGCGCGGAGGCCGCGGAGGCAGAGGCGGCCCAGCTGAGGACCCGCATGGACGCTCACAGAGCCGCCGCTGAGGCTGAGCTGGTCGAGCTGAGGCCGCGCGCACACGCCCAGGCCGCGGCTGCTGCGACGGCCGACGCGCAGGCGCGCGCGGAGGCCGCCGGGGCGGAGGCCGCCGCGCAGGGCGCCCGCGTGACGTCCCTGGCCGCCGCTGCAGCCGCCGCCGCCCAGGCGCATGCGCGAGCAGACGCTGCTGAGGCGGAAGCCGCCGCGCTGCGCACGCGCGTCGCTTCGCTGACCGCCGCCGCGGCGGCCGTGGCTGAGGCGGAGGGGCACACGGCCGCCGAGGTCGCGGCGCTGCGCGCGCGCGCCGCCGCCGCTGAGCGCGACGCTCACGCGTTGCGCCATGGGCAGGGCGTCGCGGCCGCTGCCTCTGCCGCGGCCCATGCCGTGTGTGACGCGGCCACGGCTCAGCGTACTGCTCTTGTCGCCGAGCGTAGCATTGCCGCAGCCGTCGCCGAGCGCGACACCGCCGTCGCTGCTCGCGACGTCACTGTCGCCGAGCGCGACGCTGCCGACGAGCGGGCGGCGGCGGCGGCGGCGGACGCAGCGGCGGCGCGCGGCGAAGCGCATGCGATGCGCGCCGCGGCGGCCGCAGCTGGACGCGCTGCGGCCGGCGCAACGGCAGCGGCGGACGCCGCGGAGCGCCGCGCTCAGCAGGCGCGGCTACGTACACTTCTGTTCTGCAGCACAGGCAGAGAGCTTCCATGCATGGGCACGGCCGTGTGCAGCGCAGCGCTTTGGCATGCCTCAAGGGAGCCGCGTGTGCATGCTCAGAGCGCGCGCGCCTTGTGCTGATTTACCACGGAGGTCAACGCTTAGTCCGTGGTGTCCAAAGAAAGTGATGGTGAGTCGCTCTAGACCTATGTTGTGCGCGGGGCTCTGGGGACCTGGCTGACATGGTGCTGGCGAGCAGGCGCCGCGCATGAGGCAGCAGCTGTTGCAGAGATACCCCACACCGCAAGCATCCTCTGCCTCAGCACCCTTGCCATGTGTTGCTATATGCTGCGCACGCCTTACCAGAACACAGCCCCTACAGCAGACGCACAACGATCTGAATCGTGCAGGCTGAGGCGGCGCTGGCGGCGGGTGCCGGGCGCGAGGTGGAGTTGGCGCGGCAGCGCCGCGAGCTGCTTGCTGCCCTGGACCATGCTGTGCTGGCGACGGCGCGCGCCGAGCGCGCGCGCGTGGCCACTGAGCTGCGTGCGGAGGCTCTCAGGGAGCGCGCCGGCGAGCGTGCAGGCCGACATCATGTGTGAAAGCATGTGAGCTTGTGTAAATATATGCATTCCTGTTATGCTAGGTCCTCAATGCGCTTGACTGCGCTGCGGCACGTGTGACAGCAGCTGCGCGGTTCACCTGCAGGGCTGTGATGTATAATGCCAGGCACAATGTATTATGATGCTGTTAGGCTCTCGGGTTGCAGAGAGCAATCTGAAGTGAGGCGGTGTTTCTGCTCAAGCACATTTGCGCTGTTTTCAGCCACCCATGCGGGTCATAACGCATGCCAGGCACTGGCTCTGCAACTGACACAGCACAAGAAGAGCTAAGCAAGGCTAGCAGGCCCAGCCTCAGAGGTGAGGCCCCGGAGGGGCGCTGGCTCCTCCGCCACGGGGAACGAGTGCTGCGGCAGCTCGGCGAAGTATGCTGCCGCGGTCGCGTCACTGAGGCGGTCAAACAGCAGCCGCAGCACATCCTCGCGCTGCGTCCACGACATGCCCTGCACGCCGTGCATTTTCCTATAGATAAAGTATAAGCAAGCTGGCAGTGTGCAGGTGTTGCGCAAGTCCAGAACATGTCCAGGAAATGACCTGACACATCGTCTCCCGCGACCAAGCACGCTTCAAGTGCTGTCCTGCACCCATATGTGCCAGCTCAGGTGCCAGCGCACCTGTATGTCATCGCTCTTCAGCTCTTCCAGCCGAACAACACTGGCACCTGGCGGAGAAGTCTCTGAAGTCTGGCCCCGTTCTCGTGCGACCTCCTCAGCCACCTGCACTTTGTTCTTGTTCAAGTTCAACCAATCACCAAAGCACCTTTCAGGGCTGCTCTGTGACAGATGCTAGTTTGCGGGCCATGACGCCGTTGCACACACTCACGCAGCATGTTCCTGGCCAAATGCTACCTCTGATCAAGGACAGTGCAAGACCGCCTGGACCATAGGCCGCGCACACAAACTGGTCATTCAACATGGCATTCCCATTTGTGGCTCACTGAAGTGGCATGAGGCGCATTGCATAGCATGGCGCTTCCATCTCATCACAGCGCGTGCCTGCTGCAGCGCAGCTACCAAGAAGGTCTCCATGTCGCTGCGCTGCCGCAGCACAGCCTGCGCCAGGCGGCACACGGTGCGCAGCTCGCGCCCGCGCGCGTGCGCCAGCCGCCGCAGTGCGGTTGCCTCCACGGAAGCCGCGTCCCTGAGGCAGGCCAGGCTGAGGGTATCACAGATGTATGCATGCATGCACGTCCTCTGCTGATCCACATTCAAGCCTGCACCACCCTCAGCAGTTTATGTAACGTCAAGTTATTACAACTGCCGGTGGTAATGTCCGCTTGACAAAGCTGTAGTGTAGGCTGCATGTCATATGAGCTGAGCACAACACTGCACCGTGCATGAATGCAGGCCAAGCAAGCATGGGGACCCTCCCCGTCTCACTAAAGACAATGACAGGAGGGGCCGCACAGCGCGCGCGCGGCGACTGCGCTCGCAGCAGCCCGGTCGCGCTCGGCCGTGTGCAGCGCCTTGGCCAGGCCGCGTTGCAGCCCCGCGCCCCGCGCGCGCTCCTCGCGCATCTGCTTTGCCTGTCCATGGCGTGCGCGCTGTGGCTTGGGAGCCAACGCATGAGGACAAGATACTGCAAGTGTCAGAAGCACTGCTCATGGATGCACGCTCTGGACGCACATATAGGCATATAGGCATGCTTTGCTTACGTCGGTCATGTCATCAGAGGAAGCAGATTTGGCTCGCTGCGCGTGGTACTCTGCGTGCTAGACATGCGTGTAAAACCGAACTCATGGTGTTGCTCTGGGCACTGCACAACGTCCCAGGCAAGCCTGACACAGCTGGCACCTCAGCTGCCTGCCATGGCTGCCGCGCCAAGCGCGCTGGAGCCATGCAGCCGCGCGCCTGCGTGGTGCCGCGCCGCGCGAACTGCTGCTCTGTGCCGGCGCGGATGGCCAGCTCGCGGCGCAGGCCGGCCGCCTGGCGCTCTGCATCCCGCACCTCCTCCGCCAGCGCCTCGCTCACCTGCGCAGCAGCACGTGCCCTGCTTGCTCCAGACATCATATGGCCACTTTCGGCTGCTAAAGTGTGCTTTGAGGCGACCGTGTGTGAGCAGCCCAGGCAGCTGAGATCCTTACCCAAGGTAGTGGCGTGCTTGCCAGCTGACAAGCGTTGTGCGCAGGGAGGCAGCAGCCACAGCGCGAGGCCTCCCAGGGACCCTGGGCGCGTGAGCTGCGCCCCACCGAGATGTGGAAGCGCAGCTCCAGTGCCAGGCTGCGGTTGCGCTGCGCCAGGCGCTGGCCGCCAGCGTTCAGCGCCCCGGCCCCATCGCCGTCATCATCGCTGGCCTCCTGTCACAGCGTGCGCGTGTTTCTGTACGAGCGCATCGCGTCCACGCGCATGGCTCACCGATGGAAGTGATTGCAGCGCCTTGTCATGATGCACAGCTCACATGCATATTCCTGCTTGCATTGAAGCTGGCGCATTTAATTGTCCCTCAAGTTGCCAATGTACTGCATCTGCGCTCATGCACGATTCAAAGTGGGTAGCTGGTGACAAAGGTCCAGGTGCATGCATGGAGGGCTGTATGCAGCATACAACCCTGGTGTGTCACACGCACCTGTGCAGCGCGCATGCGATGCACTGCCGCCGCGGCCGCCTCAGCTTCACGGCGCGCACGTGCCGCTGCCTCATCCATGCGCGCCTCGTACACGCGTACCTAGGCTGCACGGCGCGCGAGTTCTCTCGCCTGCAGCTTGCAGCTTGGCCCTGGCTGCGTCTTTGTGGCACACATCGCTAACCATTCATGGCCGTTGCATGTGCTGGGAGAGCAGCTGCACCAGGAGGCTGTCTCAGGAGCAAGCGCGCCCATGCAAGGTTGGCAGTTACTGGCCGCCAGTGCATGAGCTGCGGACAGGCGACACGCGCTTGTGTCTCCCTAAGCAGCACACCTTGGCGGCGGTGTCTGCGCGCAGCTGGTGGTTCTCCGCGCGCAGCAGGGCGGCCTGTGCCGCGGCGCTCTCGCGAAGCGCCTCGCTCGCCTGCCGGCCGCGCACGCCTCTTGTCGGTGCCGCGCATGCTGCCGCCGCTACGCTCCTCAAGTGCGTCCGCTGCCGGGCTTGCTCTGGCGGTGCAGGGAAGGTGTGCTCCATAGCATAACATGACGCCGTTAGTGTTGCCGTGCAGCCCTCACGTGGTAGTCTGTCATGGCTGCATGTGTCACAGCCTGGCTGCGAGTACTTACCCTGTGCGGAGCGAGGGCGGCTGCCGTGGCCGCCCGCGCCTCTGCCAGCTCCGACGCTGCCGCTGCGGCAGCGGCGGCCGCGTCTACCGTGAGCTCGCGCGCCCGGCGCTCGCCCGCGTCGCGCGCTGCGGCCACCCCCGCCAGACCAGCGGACTCCGCCTGCGCGATGAGGAACACCTCCTTCTGCAGTGCCGTCGCTTGTATAGTGCGCAGCACACTGTCTACACACAGGGAATCATGCGGCTCCAGTCATGGCGCTCTGCACTGCGGCTACCTGGTGTGCATGCATGAGCAGAACCGTGGCATGCGTCTCCTCTGCAGCCGCGCGCCTGCGCTAGGGCGGCTCCGAGGCGCGCGACCTCGGCCTCGCGGCCCAGCAGCTCGGCGCGCAGGAACGCGACCGTCTCCCAGGCGTCCAGGCCGGTCTCGGCCGCCTCTGCCGCGAGCCGCCGGTTCTCCGCCAGCAGCTCGCCGGCGCGCTGGCGCTCCTCCGCCAGCGCCACCCGCGCGCGCTGGCTCCTGAGCGCGCGCGCGCGCCCACACCGTCACGCCTGAGGCTGTACACAAGTGAGGGACGCCTGGCAGAGCCTGCCTTCACCGTCAGGACCCCCGCAAACTGGCTCCTGCACGCGTCTATGCGCGCTGCGGGCGGTTAGGGGCTCCCTTTGCGACCGTGACCAGCGCTTGCTGACTCCTGCAGAGCTGGCCACAAAAGGAGGCTGCAAATGTATTATTTGCCAGGCCAGGTCTGTCCAGGCCGCTCTGCTGCACAGGGCTGCAGGCTCTACTGCAGCACGCAAAGCAAAGCCAAACCACACCTAACGCGCACCAGTCCTTGACCCGCTGCAAGCCGTGCAAGCTTACAGTGCTTGAGTACTGCAGGTGTAGCCTGAGCGCGCACTCTGCCAGGATGATGTATTGGTTCTTCGTGGCATCAGTCTTTGCCTGCCTGTCCTCGGCAATGGCCACTGCGGCTGGTACTGCGGGCATGGCTACAGTCTGCGGCTGTTGAGGTGGCCGTTGCGGTGCCGGATGAACAGAAAGGCCGGGCATCAGGCGGCGGCAGCTGAGTTTGAAGATGGGCTGTAGGGCCGCAGGTTTGGCTAGGGTCAATCTTGGCACAAACTTGGCCTGTCCAGCCAGTTCCAACTTGCCCCGCGACTCTTACGAGCCTCGGAAGACCCAGGAGGGAGGCAGGTCTACCTTATTAGCGTCCAACAAGCTGCAATGCAGACCGCCCTGCTTTGCTCGGCAGGCACCGCAGCCCTGGAGCTGCGCACGCGACAGCAAAGTGGGGCGCACGCGTCTACTGCGCTGCCTGCGCCCGTGTCCAGGCTGGCCAGGCGAGCGGCCTGCCCACAGCAGCCCGGCCTCTCGGGCGGTGGCAGGGGGGTGAGCAGGCGAGGCCGCCTGAGCATCACGGCAGCCATCAAGAAGTCCCAGGAGAAGCACGTGGTCTGCCACAAGACCGTGGTGGCCAAGCCCGACCAGGCGCGCAGCCTGTCCTGCCTGCGGACAAATGTTCTGAGCGTTGCAGCGCGCTGACTGCAAGGTGGCTAGTAGAGCACATTTGACACTTCTGGTGAGGGAATGGATGACCGTTTGCGCAGGCGGAAAAGGTCGCCGAGATGTGCAAGGACGTGGTGGACTTCTCACAGGGCAGGGCGTCGCTGCGCTCCAACGGCATTATGGATTTTAAGGTCATAGTTGACCAGGCCGAGCCCAACGTCTTCTACTTCTGGGAGCGCTACGATGGCAACGCCAGCATGGGCCGCCACAACACCTGCCCCGAGCTCAAGGCGTTTATGGAGAACGTGCGCTTTTGCTGCCTGAGGATATCTGCAACACGCACTGCGTATCACAGCACCGTGCTCAGCAGTGTCGGGCTCCCCTGCAACTGCCCCCCTCGCTGGGCTGCGCTTGAAGGGAGCCCTCTTGTGCGGACCCTGCTTCCGTCGAGTGTGGCCTGCCTGAGACAGTGAGGGTGTTCTCCGTCACAGTCTGGCTGCACGCAGTGCCGCAAAGGGGGTTGCAATCAAGGCCCCTTTTCTTGAACCCAGGAGCTTGGCAGGCTTATCGCATACTTTGGGGAGCAGGCAGCAGCCAAGGGGGGCAGGCAGCTGCCACAGGTAGGGACACCGCACGCGTGCCAGAACAGCTCCACAAGGCGCGCAGGTCCAGGCGCATCTGGAGGGCCCGGTCGGCCTGGCGCTATATGAGTGGCAGGACGGCAAGATCGGCAACGCCTGCATCCAGGGTGGTGCGGGCGCAGGACCAGGCTGGCCGCCTGGTGAACATGCATGCATGCGCGTGAGTCTGGTGTGGAACGTCTGTGCCTGATGGTGCTAAGGCGAAGGTGCTTGCAAGCGGTGCATGCGCACGGGAGCTGGCACTCTTGACCTGGGTCAGTACGCCTGGTGGGTGCCGTGTGTATGCGTGCCGAATGTCCGCCTAGAGGGGAGAAGACAACGAGGCGCCCAGC
>JAABUQ010004405.1_pt1 | contig 24069 bp, 23 predicted proteins | sample 5560001 | NCBI WGS metagenome assembly JAABUQ01 (sample SAMN10711888, study PRJNA513371) | rock metagenome | isolation source: Antarctica rocks | place: Antarctica: Victoria Land, Finger Mt nord | collected 2015-12-18
CCCGCACCCCTGCCACCCAAGAAAGCCAATCCCGAGGATCGAGAGCCCGACTCCAGCCACGGCTTCCCCGTCATCCCGGCATGTCGGGAAGCGGCGATCACGCGAGGAGTCGGCGACTGGTATGCGGGTCGCATGGGGAACTCTCGCGCGGGCCGATCCGCCCCGACCCGGCGCCGCTCCCGAGAGGACTCGCCATGAGCCAGGACCCGAAAGCCACCGTCCGCGAGTTCAAAGGCGCCGTGAACATGACGGCCGGGCAGATCGCCAGCTGGCTCGAAACCGACGAGTCGAAGAAGGTGGGGTCCAAGGAGAAGGATGGGGGAGAATCGGTCGGCCACGAGTCGGGCCGGCGGATCATCGAGATCCTCGGCAAGAAGGCGGCCGACTACTCCGACGACGACCTCAAGCACATGGCCAAGGTGGTCGGCTACGTCCACCGCCACCTCGCGCAGCACCCGTCGGGCGAGATCGAGGACACCCCCTGGCGCCACTCCCTGATGAACTGGGGCCACGACCCGGCCAAGAAGTCGAAGGCCCAGGCCAGGTCAAAGGCGGCGGATTGAGGCCGATCGGGCCGGCCCTGCCCGATCAGCCCTTGTCCCCGCGCGAGGCGATCCGGATCTGGGCCCGGGCCCGGTCGAGGGCCCGGTTGCGGTCGGCGACCTCCTGCTCGTTGGAGGCCTTCCGCTCCTTGGCCCGCTCCAGCTCGGAGGTGGCCGAGGCGGCGTCGACCGAGGCGGCGGGGATCGCCCGGCCGGTGAGGACGTTGACCACGTCGTCGCGGACCTCGGCGAAGCCGCCGTCGACGAAGTAGCGTTTGGTCGAGCCGCCCGAGGTGGTCCGGAGCTCGCCGAAGCCGAGCCGGCCGATCAGGGGGGCCCGGCCGGGCAGGACGCCGAGCTCGCCGTCGGAGAGCGGCAGGGCGACGAAGTCGACCAGCTCGTCGAACAGGACCCGCTCGGGGGTGACCACGACGCACTGGATCCGGTGGCCGGCCTTCTTGCCGTCGCCCCCCTTGGTCGCGGTGGTGCCGAAGTCCGGGTCCACGGTAGAGGCGGTGGCCATCGCTGTCACCTTTGCTGATTCGACAATCTGACCTGGGATGAGTCGAGCGAAACGGCCTCATCGAGCCCGCAAGATGGTGGGGCTCGTTTCACTCGACCCGCCCTTACATTTTTTGTGGCGTCGCCGACCTCAGCGGGCCATCTTCTTGGCCTGCTCCTCGGCCTGGTCGATCGAGCCGACGTAGAGGAAGGCCCCTTCGGGCAGGTGGTCCCACTTCCCCTCGCAGAGCTCGCGGAACGAGCGGATCGTGTCGGCCATGGTGGTGTACTGGCCTTCCTTGTTGGTGAAGACCTCGGCCACGAAGAACGGCTGCGACATGAACCGCTCGATCCGCCGGGCGCGGTGGACGATCAGCTTGTCCTCCTCGGACAGCTCGTCGACGCCGAGGATGGCGATGATGTCCTTGAGTTCCTTGTACCGCTGGAGGATGGTCTGGACCCGGCGGGCGACGTCGTAGTGCTCCTGCCCGACGTACTGCGGGTCGAGGATGCGCGAGGACGAGCCGAGCGGGTCGACGGCGGGGAAGATCCCCTTCTCGGCGATCGACCGCTGGAGCACGATGAAGGCGTCGAGGAAGCCGAAGGTGGTGGCCGGTGCCGGGTCGGTCATGTCGTCGGCGGGGACGTAGACGGCCTGCACCGAGGTGATGGCGCCGTTGTTCGTCGAGGTGATCCGCTCCTGGAGGCCGCCCATCTCGGTGGCCAGGGTGGGCTGGTAGCCGACGTTCGACGGCATCCGGCCCAGGAGCGCGGACACCTCGGAACCGGCCTGGCTGAAGCGGAAGATGTTGTCGATGAAGAGCAGGGTGTCGGCCCCGGTGGAGTCGCGGAACCACTCGGCGTTGGTGAGGGCCGAGAGGGCGACGCGGAGCCGGGCGCCGGGGGGCTCGTTCATCTGGCCGAAGAACATGACCGTGGAGTCGATGACCGACTTGCCGGTCGAGCCGATCTTGGTGTCCTGCATCTCCAGCCAGAGGTCGTTCCCCTCGCGGGTCCGCTCGCCGACCCCGGCGAAGACCGAGTAGCCGCTGTGGACCTTGGCGATCCGGGCGATCAGCTCGGTCAAGATCACCGTCTTACCCAGCCCGGCGCCGCCGAAGAGGCCGATCTTGCCGCCGCGGACGAACGGGGTCAGGAGGTCGACGACCTTGATCCCGGTCTCCAGGACCTCGGTCTTGGGCGAGAGGTCGTCGAAGGCGGGCGGGTCGCGGTGGATCGGCCAGCGCTCGGGGGCGTTGACCGGCCCCCGGCCGTCGATCGGGTTGCCCAGGAGGTTGAAGACCCGGCCGAGGGTCTCCTTGCCGACCGGCACGCTGACCGGCCCGCCGGTGTCGACGACGGCCATCCCCCGGACCAGGCCGTCGGTCGAGCCCAGGGCGACGCAGCGGACCCGGTTGCCGCCGAGGTGCTGCTGGACCTCGCCGGTCAGGTGGATCGTGATCCCCTTCTGCTCGGCGTCGACCGTCAGGGCGTTGAAAATCTCGGGCAGGTGCCCTTCCTCGAACTCGGCGTCGAAGGTCGAGCCGATCACCTGGGCGATCTGTCCGGTTGCGGTGGCGGTGGCCATCTCGGGGAACTCCTGCTCGTCGTCCACAAATGGGGAGCGAATGTCCGTCGGGCGACCCGGCCGATCACTCCAGGGCCGCGGCCCCGCCGATGATCTCGGCCAGCTCTCGGGTGATCTGGGCCTGGCGGGCCCGGTTGTAGAGCATGGTCAGGCTCTTGACCATGTCGTCGGCGTTCTCGGTGGCCCCCCGCATCGCGACCATCCGCGAGATCTGCTCGCTGACCGCCGCGTCGAGGAAGCACTTGAAGAGGCGGACCTTGAACGAGACCGGCACGACCTCTTCGAGGATGCTCCGGGCGTCCGGGACGAACTCGTAGGGGACGCGCCCCCTGGCCGCCTTGCCGTCGCCGGGCTTCGCTTCGGCCGCCTGGCCGACCTGGGCGGCGGTCATCGGCAGGAGGGTCTCGACCACGGCCTCCTGGCGGGCCGAGCTGATGAACCGGGTGTAGGCGACGTCGACCCGGTCGATCTCGCCCCGGAGGAACATGCCGATGTACTTCTCGGCGATCGCCTCGACCTCGTCGAACTGCGGCCGGTCTTCGAACCGGAGGTAGGTGGCGTCGACGCTGATCTGGCGGAACCGGCAGTAGGCGATCCCGCGCTTGCCGGAGACCTCCAGCCGGGGGGTGATGTTGTCCGAGCCGTAGTCCTGCATGGTCCGCGTCGCGACCCGGATCACGTTCCCGTTATAGCCGCCGGCCAGTCCTCGGTTGCTCGTGAGCATCAGGAGGACCGACCGCTGGGCCGGCTCTCGGACCTCCAGGAGCGGGTGCGAATAGTCGCCCGTGGTGTCGCCGAGGTCGGCCACCAGCTCGGCGATCTTGCGGGTGTACGCCTCCGCCTGGGTCGCCCGGTCGAGGGCCTTCTTGAACCGGGCGGTGGCGATCAGCTCCATCGTCCGCGTGATCTTGCGGATGTTCTGCACCGATTTGCGGCGCTTGACGATTGCTCGGGCCTTGGCCATCGGTTGGTGTCTCGCCTTCGGCGTCGGTCGTTCGGAGCGGCTGGCTCGAAAGGGGCGGCGGCGGGGGGCTCGGGCGGCGATCCGCCCGAGCCCCGAAGGGTTGAACTCGGATCAGACTTCGGAGCCGGCCAGGACGGCGTTGTCGGCGGTCGCCTTGGCGATCGGGCTGGCGGCCGGGGCGGGCCCTCGGTAGGTCGCCTTGAACTCGCCGAGGGCGGCCTTGAGGCCGGAGACGACGGCGTCGCTCAGCTTCCGCTCCTTGACCAGCATGTCGCGGACGTCGGCCTTCTTGGTCCTCATGAATTCGAGGAACTGCTCCTCGAACCGCGACACTTCCTTGATCGGGATCGCGTCGAGGAACCCTTCGGAGCCGGCGAAGATGCTCATCACCTGGTCGGTGACGTCCATCGGGCGGAACTGCGGCTGCTTGAGCAGCTCGACCATCCGGTAGCCGCGGTCGAGCTGCATCTGGGTGGCCTTGTCGAGCTCGGTGCCGAGCTGGGCGAAGGCTTCGAGCTCGCGGAAGGCGGCGAGGTCGAGCCGGAGGCCGCCGGCCACCTTCTTCATCGCCGGGATCTGGGCCTTGCCGCCCACCCTGGAGACGCTGATGCCGACGTCGACCGCCGGCCGGACGCCGGCGAAGAACAGGTCGGGCTGGAGGTAGATCTGGCCGTCGGTGATCGAGATGACGTTGGTCGGGATGTACGCCGACACCTCGCCTTCGAGGGTCTCGATCAAGGGCAGGGCGGTCAGGCTGCCGCCCGAGGTCGTGGTCTTGACGACCTTGTGCCCCGGGTGGTTGGCCAGCTCGTGCTTCGACTCCTCGTCGCCCGGGACGCCGACGTAGACCTTGCCGTTGACGGCCGAGGCCTCGGTGATCTCGGCGTCCTTGGGGGTCGACTCGGGGACGATGACGTACCGGTTGGCGAGCTTGGCCGACCGCTCCAGGAGCCGGGAGTGGGCGTAGAAGACGTCGCCGGGATACGCTTCGCGGCCCGGCGGGCGGCGGAGCAACAGCGACAGCTCGCGGTAGGCGACCGCCTGCTTCGACAGGTCGTCGTAGATGCAGAGGGTGGCGCGCCCCTGGCCGTACATGAAGTGCTCGGCCATCGCCGTGCCGGTGTAGGGGGCCAGGTACTGGAGCGGGGCGGGGTCGCTGGCGCCTGCGGCGACGACGATGGTGTAGTCCATCGCGCCGTGCTTGCGGAAGATCTCGACGAGGCTGGCGGTGGTCGATTCTTTCTGGGCCACGGCGACGTACACGCAGATGACGCCGGTCCCCTTCTGGCTGAGGATCGCGTCGACGGCGATGGCGGTCTTGCCGGTCTTGCGGTCGCCGATGATCAGCTGGCGCTGGCCCCGGCCGATCGGGGTCATGGCGTCGATCGCCTTGATGCCGGTCTGCATCGGCTCGTCGACCGGCTGGCGGTCGGCGATCCCGGGGGCGGGCGACTCGACCAGCCGGGTGGCGGTGGTGGCGATCGGCCCCCGGTTGTCGATCGGCTCGCCCAGGGGGTTGACCACCCGGCCGACCATGGCGTCGCCGACCGGGACGCTGAGCAGCTCGCCGGTCGCGGTGACGGTCTCGCCCTCGCGGATCTTGGTGTAGTCGCCGAGGATGATCACGCCGACGGATGACTCTTCGAGGTTCAGGGCCAGCCCCTTGACCCCGTTCTCGAAGGCGACCATCTCGCCGTTCATCACGCCGGAGAGGCCGTGGACCCGGGCGATGCCGTCGCCCACCTCGAGCACGCGCCCGACCTCGGTCCGGGTGACCTCGGACTGGAACTGCTCGATCTCACGCTGGATCACTGAAGTGATCTCGTCGGCTCTGAATTTCATGGGTCTTTCTTTCGATGAGCCGGCCGCGGAGCCGCTCCAGGCGGTTGCGGACCGAGGCGTCGTGGACTTCGTCGCCGATCTGGACGACCAGGCCGCCGATCAGCGAAGGGTCGACTTCCAGGGTGATCACGGGCGTGGCTTGGATCATGGCCGAGAGGCGGTCGCGGAGCGCGGCCTGCTGCCCCTCGTCGAGCGCGACGGCCGAGCGGACCGTCACCGGCTTGCGGTTCTGGCGGCGGTCCAGGGTCGCCCTGGCCTGCTTGACGACGGCCGAGAGCAGGCCGAGCCGGCCGTGCCGATTGAGGACCCGGGCGAACCGGACCGCCGTCGGCTGGGCCCGGCCTTCGAGCGCCTCGACCAGCATCCGGTCCTTCTCGGCGATCGGGAAGCTCGGCGAGCCGAGCAGCGCGGCGTATCGGGGGTTCGGGGCCAGGACGCCGGAGACGAAGGTTTCCAGGTCTTCGAGGGCCGCCTCGGCCTCGGCGCCGCCGGCGCCCAGGAGGGCGTCGGCGTAGTTCCGGGTCTGCTCGGGCGGGGCCCCGTCCATGACGGTGGCCGAGGCTTGCGGGCCGGCGCTCATGAGCGCGACCCCCCTCGGCCGTCGCCGTCGGCCGGCAGCTCGTTGAGCGCGACCTCGACGAGCCGGCGGTGGTCGGACTCGCCCAGCTCCTTGGCCAGGACCCGGCCGGCGACCGAGACGGCGAGGTCGGCGGTCTTCGACCAGATCTCCATCAGGGCCTGGTCGCGGGCGCCGGCGATCTCGCGCTCGGCGCGGTGGCGGCCGGCCTCGGCCTCCTCCTGGGCCTTGCGGACGATCGAGTCGGCGGTGGCGGCGGCCTCGCGGCGGGCCTCGTCGAGCAGGGCCCGGACCTGGTCGCCGGCGGCGGCCATCTGGCGGCGGTTCTCGGCGGCGATCGCCTCGGCCTCGTTGCGGGCCCGCTCCGAGTCGAGCAGGACCTGCTCCAGGTGCGCCTCGCGCTCGCGGAGCGACTTCATCAGCGGGCCCCAGGCGAACCGGCCGAGGACCGCGAGCAGGACGACGAAGACGATCACGGTCCAGATCGCCAGGGGCGGCTCGAAGGCCATGATGTCGACCTTCTTCCCCTCGGCGAGGTCCTTCCCCTCGTGGCCGATCTCGGTCGCCTCGGACCTCTTCAGGAATTCATTTTCGCGCTCGTCGATGGCCGTCGGTTCGTGCTCAGCCTTGGGCTGGACCTGGGGCGGCTCGGCCGCCCCGGCGGGCGGGGCGGCGGCGGGGCTCAGGACCAGCAGCGCGATGACGATGGCGAGGATGGTGGGCCGGAGCATGGTGGGGTGCCTCGCGATCCGAAAGCGGGAAGCTCGAAAGGGGTCGATGCGAAGGCGGACCGGAGGGGTGCCCCCGGCCCGGCCCGTTCGGCCTAGCTGTTGGCGATGATGAACCCGAGGAGGATCAAGGCGAAGAACGCCACCCCTTCGATCAGGGCGGCCGAGATGATCATCGCGGTCTGGATCGTCCCGGCCAACTCGGGCTGCCGGGCCATGCTCGCGACGGCCGAGGCCGTCAAGATCCCGATCCCCACGCCGGCGCCGATGATCACCAGGCCGATGCCGATCCCGTTGTACCGGGCGAGCGGGCCGGCGGCGGTGGCGGTGGTCCCGTTGGCGGCCGGGGTCTGGGCCGAGACGTCGGCCGACGCGGCGACGAGGAAGGCGATCAGCAGGGCGGCGGACTTCGCGAATTTCATCGGGACCTCAACTCCTGGGAAGCTCGTCGAGCAAGGGTAAAGTGCGGGCCGAGGGACGACCTCGCCGGGCGAAGGGCGGCCCGGAGGCCACCGGATTCGGATCGAGAAGCACGCCCGGCCTAGGGCCGGGCGCGAGGTCGGGCGGCCTCGCCGGGGTCAGTGGGGGTGGACCGCCGAGCCGATGAAGAGCGCGGACAAGAAGGTGAAGATGTACGCCTGGAGGAACGCGACGAACAACTCGAGCAAGCTCAGGGCGACCACGCCGGCCACGCTCGCCGGCGTCACCACGAACTGGGCGTAGTATCCAGCTTCCAGGATGAATCCGAGGATCACCGCCAGGACGATATGGCCGGCCAGCATGTTGGCGAAGAGCCGGACGCTCAGGACGACGTGGCGGATCAGGAGCCCGGCCACTTCGATGAAGAACATCAGGAGGAACATCGGCCCCTTCATCCAGACCGGCACGTCGAGCCTGGGGACCAGCCCGATCCAGTAGCCGATCGGGCCCATCTTCCGCATCCCCGTGAAGAGGACCACGCCGAACGTCGCCAGCGCCAGGACCCCCGTCACGTTGACGTTGCCCGTCGGCGACGCCCCGCCCGGGATCATCCCCAGGAGGTTGCACCCGAGCACGAACAGGAAGACCGTCCAGAGGTAGGGCAGGTATTGATCCGCGTCATGGCCGCCGATCGCCGGCCGGGCCACGCCGTCGCGGATGAAGAGGACCATCGCCTCGAACGCGTTGAAGAACGCCCCGCGGGTGACCGGAAACTTGGCGACGTGCCGAGCCAAGGGGATGATGATCGACGCGATCAGGGCCGCGACGATCAACTCCATCACCATGAATCGCGTGATCTGGAACGACAGCGGGCCCAGCTCCACCCGAGGCAGGGGGAGGTTGTGCCAGCCCAGCCGGTTCAGGCCGGGGATGCTGTTCCAGGGGATCTCGATGAAGGTGTTGTCCACGACGTGGTCGAGCGGGTCGTGCTTGTGTTCTGCCATGTTGCGATGATCCCGAAAGGCTCGTCGTCGCCGACTCAGCTCGGCCGATCCTTCGATGCGTCTCGCGCGATCCTGAGCAGGTGGATCATCCCGCCCGCGAACCCGAGCACCATGCCGGCCAGGAGACCAACCGGCCCGGAGCCCAGGCGCTTATCAAGGTAGTTGCCCGCCAAGGCCGGCAGCGCGAACTCGAAGCCCAGGGCCATGATCCTGGATGCCCATTCGATCCCCAAGGCCAGCGGCGAGCGGGGTTCGGGTCCGGACAAGCATCCCCCGAGGGGCCCGAAGGACGAAAGGGCGGGCATCGGCCCCGCGATGGGGGGCCGGCCGGTGATTCGGGCTGCGGCACGACCTCGGACTCGGCGACGGGAACCAGTTATACCCGGCCTCCAAGCCAAGTCAACAGGTTAGGCGGTCCCTGAGAAAGATTTCACAAAGTCGCCCGGCGGGGCGATAAACCCATGCCCTGGCCGGTTTGGGACGATTGGATGGTGGCGCGCCGGCGCGCCCAGCGGGGCCATCCCCTCGCCCGAAACGCGGCAGATCGAACGGTTTGACTCGAAACACCACTTGACAACGGGTCGTCGCTCTGATATTTCCTAGGCGAGCAAAGTCAAGCGTCGATGCCAGACCGGTAAAGCCGTGTAGGGACCAGGCATGTCTTCGCCCTTGCGCCCCGGGTTCGTACCCAACTAAGGCGACCTCCTCCCGTGCTTCGCGGGGTGGACGGTCGCCTTTCTCGCTTTATTAACCCGACGCGACGGCGAGGGCTTCCGCGGAGTCGCCCGTCCCGCACTTCCGAACTATCCGGGCCGCAAGGAGCCGCCCGGATCGGCCCACTCACGGATGAACTTCGCGATCCTAGTCCCGCCGAGGTCCGCATCGGTCGGCCCCGGCGGAGACGGAGTGGCCCCCATGACCGTCGATACGCTCAAGGACTGCAACAAAAAAGTTCTGGCGCGGATGGCCAAGGATCAAGGGATCGTCGGCTGGCATGCGATGCGGAAGGATCAGCTGATCCGCGCATTGAGCCCTCCCGCCGCGGCCCTCAAGAAAGACGCCTCCAAGCCGTCATCGGATAGAGCGAAGGCGATGCCGACGTTGGCGAAGGCCGCCCAGGCCCCCGTCCCCCCGCCGGCCCGGATGCTGCCGGTCGGCCCCCCCCGGGCGCTCGACCACGCGTGCGTCAAGGACCGGATCATCGCGATGGTCCGCGACCCGTACTGGCTCCACGCCTACTGGGAGCTCAGCCGCTCGACCCTGGCCAGGGCCCAGGCCGCGCTGGGGCAGGACTGGCACACCGCCAGGCCGGTCCTCCGCCTGATGGACGTGACCAGCGAGGACACCACCGCCGCCTCCGAGCGCCATATCCGCGACATCGAGATCCACGGCGGCGTCAACAACTGGTACATCGACGTCGTCAACCCGCCCCGGTCGTACCGGATCGACGTGGGGTATCTCGCCCGCCGCGGCAAGTTCTTCGTCCTGGCCCGGTCCAACGTCGTCACCACGCCCAAGTCGGGGGTGTCCGACGCCGTCGACGAGAACTGGTCGAGCGTCCAGGATCACTACCAGCGGATCTACCACCAGTCGGGCGGGTCGAGCACCACCGCCAGCTCGCAGGACCTCCGCGAGCTGTTCGAGCAGCGGTTCCGCCGCCCGATGCACGGCCTCTCGCTCCAGAGCCTCGGCACCGGCGCCCTCCACGGCCTCTCCAGCGGCTTCCACTTCGAGATCGACGCCGAGCTGATCGTCTACGGCGCGACCGAGCCCAACGCCAAGGTCACGCTCCAGGGGGAGCCGGTCACGCTCCGGCCCGACGGCACCTTCACCGTCCGGTTCAGCCTGCCCGACTCGCGGCAGATCATCCCGGCCGTGGCCGCCAGCCCCGACGGGGTCGAGGAGCGGACGATCGTCCTCGCCGTGGAGCGGAACACCAAGGAACTCGAGCCGATGATCCACGACGGCAACGAGCTCTGACCCCGGTGCGTCGAGCCCCGACCGGCCCGACCCGCCAGGAGACGCCGCGCCTCCTCCCCCCGTCCTTCGATCCGAAGGGGGGGTCGCGCGGCGTCTCCCATTGCCGGCCGCCGCGATCGACGTAAACTTGAGGGAGCGACGGGCTCATCCGCGCCACGCAATTTTCGCCTTGGGGGGAGGCTCCTTGAGCAAGGACATCACATCGATCTTGAACGGTTGGGAGCACGACCCCGATGAGTTCCAGGTCCGGATCATCGCCGGGGACGACGGGCGCGACAAGCTCCAGATGCGGGTCGACCTCGGCGTGATCCAGATGGAACTCGAAGGCCGCCCCGACGGCGTCCGCCCGCACGGGGTCGACTCGCTGCTCGACTTCTACGAAGGGTCCGCCCAGAAGGCCGACGCCGACGACGACTTCCAGCTCGACTCCGACGCCTGCGCCGCCCTGATGAGGGAAGGGCTCCAGTACTACCATCGCTACCTCGCGTCGTTCCACCTGGAGCGATACGACCTGGTGGCCCGCGACACCACCAGGAACCTCCGCCTCTTCGCCTTCGCCGCCAAGCACGCATCCGACCGCCGCGACAAGATCCAGTTCGACCAGTACCGGCCCTACGTCCTGATGATGCGGTCCCGGGCCCTGAGCACCGAGGCCCTCAACCGGGGCGAGCATCGCTCGGCCCTCGGGGCGTTGGACGAGGGGATCGAGGGCATCCGCTCGTTCCTCAAGGAGTACGACCGGGACGAGGCCGAGGTGGATTGCCGCGAGCTGAACAAGCTGATCCGCCTCCGCCGGGAACTCGAGCAATCGCGCCCCGTCGGCCCGGTGGAGCGGCTGGAGCAGCAGCTCGACCTGGCCATCTCGCTCGAAGATTACGAGGAGGCCGCCCGGATTCGCGACCAGATCGTCCGGCTCCGGGGGACGCCCGACGCCCAGGTCGGCTCGCTCTGAATTTCGGCGACACGGGGGCGGAATCGGCGAGTCGACCTTGATGCGAGGCCGCCCCCGAGCTAGGATATCGCAGTCGGGTTTCGGCCCGGCAAGGTCCTCTGCCATGTTCGATAGGGGTGTTCTTTTGGCGAACCAATGAGTACCCGTTGGGAGCCGATTCAAGGCCGTTCGGCTTGTCCGTCCTGGTCCAAGGCACCCACTTAAACTGCGGGTTCTCAAAAGCGTCCCAACGGCATTGCGGTGGAGGATTCTTTCGGCCCTCGCCCGCCTTCGAGCGATCGAAGTCGAGCGAGGGCCGATCTTCGTCCCGAGGGCCCGGGTCGGATTACCGCCGTGATCGATCCGAAGGCGCGGAAGCGAGCGATGCGTCGCCAGATCATCGCCCGGGTCGCCGCGATGGACCCGGCCGATCGCGCGACCCAAGAAATCGCCCTCCGCTCGATCCTCGAAACCCTCGACGGCTTTTCTCGGGCACGGTCGGTCCTGCTCTACGCCTCGGGCTTCCCCGAGGAGGTCGCGACCGGGCCCATGATCGTGCGGGCCCTTCGCCTGGGGAAGCGGGTGATCCTGCCCAGGGTCGACCCCGCCCTCGGCCGGTTGCGGCTGCATGCGGTCGAGGACCCGGCCGTCGACCTGATCCCGGGCTACCGGCTGATCCCCGAGCCCGGCCCGTCTTGCCGGGAGGTCGAGCCGTCGGCGATCGACTGGGCCCTCGTGCCGGGCCTGGGATTCGACCGCCGGGGGTACCGGCTGGGCCGAGGGGCCGGGCATTACGACCGGCTCCTGCCGACGCTCCGGCCCGGGGTCCCGACCTGGGCCCTGATCCTCGACGCCCAGTGGGTCGCCGAGGTGCCGACCGAGCCGCACGACCGGCGGTTGGGGGGCGTGGCGGATCATCGCCGGGTCGTGGCCTGATCCCTCGTCAACGGCCCGCCTTGTAATCCTCGAAGGCCGAAGGGAGCCCGGCCGCGCCGGCGTCGCCTTGGTGGAGGATCACCCGGTAGCGGAACCGGATCGACTCGCCGGCGGGCAAGGTGTACTTGCCGGACTCACCCTTGCCGAAGTCCGACCAGCCGAACGGGTTGGCGGCGAACAGGCCGTAGTCGCGGACGTGCCAGGTGGTGGGATACCGGAAGCTCTCGGGGTGGTTGAGGATGGCGATCCCGACCGTCTTCCCCTCGACCAGCCCTGAGTAGTCGACCCAGGCCGAGGCCTTGCCCCAGGCGGCCCCGTCGGTCAAGCCTTCGGCGTTGACGATCTTCCCGCCCCGGCGGCCCGCGACGTCCATCGAGGTCGCGACGCGGAGGCCGAACATCCCTTCCTTGGTGTCGCCGAACGTCACCGGTCCGACGCTCGCCTTGAGGGTCACGTCGAAGTCGATCGCCCTGGCGTCCTTCCGGCCGGAGATCCGGACGACCCGCTCGTCCTCGCAGATCTTCTTCCCGTCGGGGCCGAGCCAGTCGTCGGTGGTCCGGATGATGCCGGATTCCGAGCCCCCTTGCACGACCGGCCTCGACGTCTCGCGGATCGTGCCGTGCCCCCGGGCCTCGGTCCAGAAGTCGACGCCGTTGACGCTCCCGTGGGTGAACCACATCGACCGTTGGTGGGGGTGGTCGGTCTTCTCCCCCTCGACCCGGGCCATCGGGTAGGCCCGGGTGATCGCCCGGCCGGTCGGCCCGATCACGGGGTAGTAGTAGGGCTTGGGCCCGTCGTCGGGGACGTAGGTCATCAGCGGCTGGCCGCCGACCCGGACCTCGATCCTCGCCCCTCGGGTGATCAGTTCGACCCCCTCGGACTTCGAGTCGTCGGCCGACGCCGGCAGGGTCCGGCTCGCCCAGATGGTGGCGAGCAGGGCGAGCGAGCGGAAGATCGGGCGGTTCATGGCGGCCTCAGGGACGAAGGGGTAAGGCGGTGGTCGGGAGGCCCGACCCCTCCGAGTGGTAAACCGGGCGTCCGGCCGACGCAAGCCCCCGGCGGTCCCCTTGTCCCCCGTTGTGAGGTCCGTCATCATGGCGGGTCGGGTCGGAGGTCCGGAGGCTTGGAGCCGCCATGATCGAGGAAGAGTTCGGCGTGCCGATCCCCGGCGAGATCCTGCCCGAAGACCGTTGGGCGAAGACGGCGATCAAGCGCCTGCCGCCCCCGGGGCCGCTCGACTTCGAGGCGATCTTCGGCCGGGTCGCCCCGGTCGTCCTCGAGCTGGGCTGCGGCAACGGGCGGTACACGCTCCAGTCGGCCTTGAGCCGGCCCGAGGTGGACCACTTTGCCAGCGACATCCTGCCCGTCGTCATCCGCTACGCCACCCGCCGGGCCAACCAGCGCGGGCTGCACAACGTCCGGTTCGCGGTCCGCGACGCCCAGTCGCTCATCCGGGATTACGTCGGCCCCTCGACGGTCGAGGAGGTCCACCTCTACCACCCCCAGCCCTACCACGACCCGCGCCAGGCCCACCTCCGCCTGGTCACCCCCCGGTTCCTGGCCGGGGTCCACAAGGCGCTCCGGCCCGGCGGCCTGTTCGTCACCCAGACCGACAACCCCGATTACTGGGAGTACATGAAGCGGATCCTCGCCGTCTTCTTCGATTTCGAGGAGCGGCCCGACCCCTGGCCCGACGCCCCCGAGGGGCGGAGCCGCCGCGAGATCCTCGCCAGGAGTCGCGGCCTGCGGATCTTCCGAGGGTCCGGGGCGAGGCGCGACGACCTGGCCGCCGCCGACGCCGTCCGCCTCGCCGAGTCGCTCCCGCCGCCCGACTTCCGGAGCCGAGGCCCCTGGTGCGACCTCGACGCCTGGGAGGCCCGAGAAGAAGGCCCGCCCCCTCGGCGCCGGAACTGATCGGCCGGTCACCGGGGCGGAGGGCCGAAAAGTCCGAGGTCGACCGGCCCGTCGGGCGCCATCAGGACCTTGCGGCGGACCCGGGGGAGGAGGTCGCGGAGGGCGTCCCGGTAGAGCCGACGGACGGTCAGGGGGCGTGAGCGGTCGGCCTCGGCGAGCAGGGCGAGGAAGCGGTCGGCCTCTCCTCGGGCCATGGCCCGGCCTCGGTCGGCCCGGGTCGTCGCCGCGTCGAGGAGGGCGGTGGCGGCGGCGAGGGCGGCCGGCTTGAGGGTCCCGGCGACGGCCCGGCCCTCGGCGATCCGCCGGTCCCGGGCGCTCCGGGCGCCCTGGGCCTCGGCGAACGCCGGCTCGACCTCCACCGGCGGGCGGACGTCGGTCAGGCTCACGCCGAGGACCTCGATCCCCAGGCCCAGCCCGCTCGCCGAGGCGTCCAGGTGGTCCTTGATGGCGCGGGCGACCGCCGGCCGATCGCCCAGCATCGGGCCGTCCACCCCCCGGGAGGCCAGGGCCCGGGCCAGGCTCGCGTCGGTCAGGCGTTCGAGCAGCGCGTCCCGATCCGCCGCCCTGAGCACGAAGGCGACCGGGTCGAGGACGCGGTACTGGACCACTCCCTGGACCTTGAGCAGGTTGCCGTCGCCGGTCAGGTATTCCCCGAGGCCGGGCGATTCCAGCGGGCCCGGGGCCCCGGCCCGGCCGAAGGGGAGCCGGCGGACCTCGTCGATCCGGAGCCGGGTCGCCCGGTCCAGGCCGAAGGGCCAGGACCAGTGCGGGCCGGGCCCCCAGGGCTCGGGCAGGGCCCGCCCCAGGCGGCGGACGACCACCACCTCGCCCGGCCCGACCGCCGTCCAGCCGCTCACAGCGGCCAGGATGGCCAGGCCGGCCAGCAGGGCCAGCATCAGCAAAAGTCGCCTCATGGCCGGGCCTCCGCCGGCTTCGGGTCGGCCTTCGCGGCCGTGCTCGAACCGGCCGGGCGGTCGCCCAGGGTGTCGTCCTCGGGCCCCCGGGTCAGGAGCCGGAGCAGGGGGGAGGCCGCGGAGAGGACCAGGGTGGCGCGGTCGTCGAGGATCGACCGGTAGGTTTCCAGCGAGCGGACGAACTCGTAGAACTTGGGGTCGCGGCCGTGCGCCTGGTTCAGGACTCGGGTGGCGTCGGCCTCCCCCCGGCCGGCGATCCGCTCGGCGTCGGCCTCGGCCCGGGCGAGGATCGCGTCGCGCTCGCGCTCGGCCTGGCTCCTGAGCACCTGGTACCGGGCCTCGCCTTCGGCCCTGAGCCGCTCGGCGACCTGCTTGCGCTCGGCCCGGATCAGGTCGAAGACCGCCGGGCGGACCTCGACCGGGTGGTTGAACCGCCGGAGCCGGACGTCGAGGACCTCGACCCCGAGCTCGGCCCTGGCCTGGGGGGCGACGGCCGCCAGGACCTCGCCGGTCAGGGCGTCGAGCCGCCAGGCGTCCGGGTCGGTCGAGGCCAAGGCCGCCAGGTCTCGGCGGCCCAAGGCGTCGCTCAGGGCGGCCGAGACCCGCTCGTTGAGCCGGTTCTCGGCCGAGGCCAGGCTCCCCGACGCGACCACGAACCGGCGCGGGTCGGCCACCCGCCAGGTGACGTAGGGGGCCACCTCCAGGTTCCGCTTGTCCCCCGTCATCGCCTCGCGCGCCGGGGGGTCGAAGACCCGGACCCGCCGGTCCACGCTCAGGGCGGTCTGCCAGGGGAGCTTCGCGTGCGGGCCCGACTCGCCCGCCTCGGCCCCGTAGACCGCCACGGTCCGGCCGAACTCGGTGACGATCACGAACTCGGCCTCGTCCACGATCACGACCGATCGCCAGGCCAAGAACCCGGCGACCGCCAGGACGGAGAGGACCGCGAGGCTTCGGCGAGGGACACGCATTCCGATGGATTCCCGGGGAAGATCGAAGGTCGGGCCGAGGCCGGATCAGGGGCGAGCCGACGCGGGCGGACCAGGCTGGGTTTTCGGATCGAGCAGGGCGGCACCCGGGGGCCAGGGCCCGGGGCCGTCGAAGGGGGGCAGGAACAGTTGCTGGCGGTGGCTGTTGGTGGGCTCGACCACGACCTTGTCGCGGCCGGCGAACCCCCGGGCGATCATCTCCAGGTAGAGGCGCCGGTCCGACAGGGCGGGGAACGGCTTCCGGCCTTCGAGCCGGTCGACGAAGGCGTCGGCCTCGCCCGAGGCCCGGGCGGTCCGGCCGTCGCGGCCCGCCTCGGCCCGCTCGATGGCGGAGTCGGCGACACCCCGGGCCGAGATCAGCCGGCCGAGGCGGTAGGTTTCCCCCTCGGAGCCTCGGCGGACCTTGTCGCTCTCGGCCCTCGAAACGTCGCGATAGGCCTCGACCACGGCGAGCGGAGGGTGGACGTCCTGGAAGGCCAGGCTCGCGACGATCACCCCCAGGCCCGAGGCGTCCACCTGCCGCCGCAGCCGCTCGGCCGAGGCCCGCTCGGCGTCGACCCGGCCGGTCGTCAGGAGGTCGTCGAGCGACCTCCGGCCCACCTCGGCCCGGATGCTCGACTCGGCCAGGGGGCGGAGCGCCGCTTCGATGTCGGGGCCGGCGTAGGCGACCTTGCGGAGCCCTTCGAGGCTCGCGTCGAGCCGATACTCCGCCGACGCCGCGACCTCGACGAGCTGGCCGTCGCCGGTCATCAACAGGGCCTCGTCGTCCGCCCGGGCCGCGGCCCCCCGCTCGTGCGAATTGCCCCAGCCGACGGGGCCCGACCCGACGGCCGGCAGCTCCGAGCGGAAGCCGACCTCGACGCTCCGGGCCCGGCCGGGCCGGAGCCGGGTCACGCGCTCGATCGGTGCGGGCCAGCGGAGGTGGAGGCCGGGCCCGATCACGCCGACGAACCGGCCGAACCGGCGGACGAGCCCGACCTCGCCCGGCTCGATCGCCGACCAGCCGCTCGTTGCGTGGCCGATCAGGGCGACCGCGGCCAAGGCGCCGACGATCCATCGCCAACCGCCCAGGACCCGGCCGAAGGCCAGGCCCGGGTCGAGCCGGTCGTCGAGTCGGGCGATCGACCGGCCCATCCGGGCGACCAGCCGGGCCGGCCGGGACTCCCTCCAGTCGCCGAACCAGAGCAGCCGCATGCTGTTGAGCAGGACGAGGAACGACCCGAGCTGGTGGAGGATCGCCGCCGGGATCGGCCCGAGGAGGCCCAGGGCGGCCGAACCCATCGCGACCGCGTTGAGGCCGAAGGCGAAGATCAGGATGTTCTGGCGGATGATCGCGACGGTGGCCCTGGACAGCTTGACGAGGTCCGGCAGGCGCTCCAGGGGAGTCCCAAGGACCACGATGTCGCCCGCCTCGGCCGCCAGGTCGGAGCCGATCGAGGCGAGGGCGATCCCGACGTCGGCCCTGGCCAGGGCGGGGGCGTCGTTGATCCCGTCGCCGACCATCGCCACCCGCCGCCCTTCGGCCTGCCGCCCTTCGACCCAGGCCGCCTTGCCGGCCGGGAGCAGCTCGGCCTCGACGAGCTTGATGTGGACCCGTTTGGCGACCGACCGGGCGGCGGCCTCGCGGTCGCCGGTCAGGAGGGCGACCTCGGAGATCGCCAGGTGCTTCAGGTCGTGGACGACGTCATGGGCCTCGGGCCTGACGGCATCCCTGGCGGCGATCAGGCCGACGACCCGGCCGTCGACCGCCACGATCAGCGGGGTCTCCCCCCGGGAGTCGAGGTCGGCCAGGGTCGCCTCGGATTCCGCCAGGTCGACGCCCCGCTCTCCCATCAGGCGGCGGTTGCCGACGAGGACCCGCCGGACCTCGCCGGCCCCTCCGTCCTGGAACGAGGCGGAGATCCCCGAGCCCGGCGTCGCCTCGACGTCGAAGGCGTCGGGCCGGGGGAGGCCCTTCGACGCGGCCTCGCGGGCGACGAGCGCGGCGAGCGGGTGGTTGCTGGCTCCCCCGGCGATCGCGGCCAGGGCCAGCACCTCGTCGTCGCCCCGGCCCCCGAGCGGGTGGACCCCGGCCAGCTCGGGTCGGCCTCGGGTGAGGGTGCCGGTCTTGTCGAAGGCGAAGGTGTCGCAGCGGGCCAGCCGCTCCAGGGCCGCCCCCCCTTTGATCAAGATCCCGTGCCTGGCCAGCCAGGCCATGCTCGCCAGGACGGCGGCGGGCGTGGCCAGGATCAGGGCGCAGGGGCAGGCCACGACCAGGATGGCCACCGCCCTCGACCAGGTGTCGGGCCAGCGGAGCAGGTAGCCCGCCAGCACCGTCAGGCCGGCGGCGACCTCGACCACCGGGAGGAAGTAGCGGGCGTAGCGGTCGGCCGTCCGCTCCAGGGGGGACTTGCGGTGCTGCGCCTCCGCGACCAGGCGGAGGACCTGGCCGAGCGTCGACTCGTGCCCGACCCGCTCGGCCTCGACCTCGATCCGGCCGAAGCCGTTGAGCGAGCCGGTGAAGACCGGATCGCCCGGCCCCTTGTCGACCGGCATCGACTCGCCGGTCAGGGCCGACTGGTCGACCGCCGACCGCCCGAGCACGACCGGGCCGTCGACCGGGACCCGCTCCCCCTCGCGGACGATCACGAGGTCGCCGACGACGACCTGGGCGACCGGGATTTCCACCTCCTCGCCGTCGCGGCGGACCCGGGCCGTGCGCGGGGTCTGGTCGAGGAGCCGGTGCACCTCGCGCTGGGTCCTGGCGAAGGTGACCGCCTCCAGGACCTCGCCGACCAGGGCGATCAGGACGACCTCGGCCGCCACGAACGGCTGGCCGATCACGATCGCCGCCAGGCAGGCCTGCGCCAGCGCGACGTCGGCACCGATGCTGCCGTGCAGGAGCGCCTCGAGCGCCCCGTAGACGATCCGGCCCGCCCCCAGCACCGCCGCGACCCAGATCAGCGAGACCCCGAACGGCGCCCGGGCCGACTCGAAGCCGAGCCACCCCGCCGCGAGGTCCGCCGCGATCAAGGTGCCCAGGACGGCCGTCAGCGTGTAGAGCGACCGGTCGTCGTGCTGGTGATGATGGTCGTCCGAGGCCGGGCCGTGCGCATGCCCGGCGTCGCCGAAGGCGTGCGACCGGAGATGATGCATGTCGGCCGGGTGGTATTCGCGATGCACGCCGCTCGCTCCGGGTCGGTCGGTCCCCTCCGAGCCGGAGGGGACGACCATCGTCGATCAACGAGGGCCCCGACGCAAGCGGCCAGCCGGGGCCCTCGCGCTCAGGCTTCGACGCGACGCTCGGCGACGACGTTGCGGATCGACCGCCTCACGAAGGCCAGGACGGTCCAGCCGGTGAGCATGCCCAGGGCATAGGCGATCGCCACGACCACCGAGATCGGCGCCTTGGCCGCCCAGGCGAAGAGCTCGACCGTGAGCATCTCGTTGTTCTGGAGCCCGAAGGCGACCACGACCGCGATAATGGCCAGCAGGAGGACGGCTTGCAGGAATCGCATGGGGCACCCCTTCGCGTCGGAACGGTCGAAGGGTTCGATCCTAACAGATGCCGGCCGGCGATCCGCGAAGGATCATCGAGAAACGACAACGGCCACACGGGTCGATCCGCATGGCCGTCGAAAGTCCCCGGAGTTGCGCTGGCCGGAATCGAACCGACTACCTCCAGGTTATGAGCCTGGCGAGCTACCGATGCTCTACAGCGCGACTCAAAAGTAACGCGCCCCGGCCGGCAAGTCGACCCCAATTCTTCTCAAATTTTCGAGGGGTCGGGAGGGAAGTCCGGCGATCCTCCGCCGGCCCCGTGTGCGGTATGCGGCGGGTGGCGGCGTCGTCACCGCGAGCCCGCCGCGATCCGACCATCGTCGAACCCCATTGATCATCAAGAGGGGCCGTTGAGCATCCATTGCTTGCGATGGTCGGCTGTTGGGCCCACAGTAGCGATGCCCCCCGTCAGGGGCAAGGGGGTCCTCGACGCTCCTTTCCGCTCCTCGAGGTGCCTTCCCGGTCGCCCCCGGCCGATCGAGAGCGTAGTCTATGTAGAGTCGATGAAGGAGGCGTGTTCGAGGCGCCGGACGATCCGTCCGGGCGTCTTCGGGGAGGTGGATCATGGATCGGGCAAATCGGGTGGCTCGGCTGACCGAGCGGTTCGTCGTCGCCAGCAGCGGCGGGTTCCTCGTCTGGTACATCTGCGCCAAGATCGCGGCCTGGCCGTGGGGCGCCTCTTCGTTCTGATCCGCCGGGTCGGATAGACTGCCCCCCGGATGGAGGGGGAGCATCGGGCGGGGACTTCGGAGCGATCGAGCGTGGGACCTCAAGCCGAATACGACGAACTGGTCCGCCGCTCGCGCGAGCGGGCCTTGCTCGGGTCATGCTCCAGCCTGCTGGGCTGGGACGAGCAGACGTACCTGCCCCGCGGGGGTTCGAGCTACCGGGGGGACCAGATGGCGCTCCTGGCCGGGCTCCACCACGAGCGGGCGACCGACCCCTCCCTGGGCGACATGCTGGCCCGGGTCGAGGGGTCGCCGCTCGCGGCGGTCCCCGGCTCGGTCGAGGCCGCGAACGTCCGCGAATGGCGGCGGCAGTACGACCGCTCGACCAAGTTGCCCCGGGCGCTGGTCGAGGAGATCGCCAGGGCCACGACGGTGGCCCAGGGGGAGTGGGTCGCCGCCCGGGCCGCGAGCGACTTCGCCCGCTTCCGGCCCTGGCTGGAGGCGATCGTCGGGCTCAAGCGGCGCGAGGCCGAATGCCTGTCCGCCGCCGGGTCCGTCCCCTACGACGCCTTGCTCGACGAGTACGAGCCGGGGGCGAGCGTCGCCGACCTCGGGGTCCTGTTCGAGTCCCTCAGGGCCGTGCTGGTCCCCCTGGTCGAGGCGATCGCCGGGTCCCACCGGAATCGACCAGCCAAGCCCGAGCACGCCGACTACCCGGTCGATCGCCAGCGGATCTTCGGCGAGGCGGTCGCCGGGGCGATCGGGTTCGACTTCGGGCGCGGGCGGCTCGACGTCGCGGCCCACCCGTTCTGCAGCGGGATCGGCCCGGGCGACTGCCGGATCACCACCCGGTACGACCCCAAGGACTTCACCGACGGCTTCTTCAGCATCCTCCACGAGGTCGGCCACGGCCTCTACGAGCAGGGGCTCGACCCGAGCCACCAGGGGACGCCGGCCGGCGAGGCGGTCTCGCTCGGCGTCCACGAGTCGCAGTCCAGGCTCTGGGAGAACGCCGTCGGCCGGAGCCGGGCCTTCTGGGAGCACTGGCTCCCGCTCGCCCGCCAGGTCTTCCGCGACCCGCTGCACGCCGTCGACCTCGACGCCTTCCACGCCTCGATCAACCGGGTCGAGCCGAGCTTGATCCGGGTCCAGGCCGACGAGGTGACCTACAACCTCCACATCCTGATCCGCTTCGAGCTCGAGCAGGCCCTGATCGGCGGCGACCTCCCCGTGGCCGACCTGCCGCTCGCCTGGGACGAGAAGTACCGCCGCTACCTCGGGATCACCCCGCCGGACGCCGCCAGCGGCTGCCTCCAGGACATCCACTGGGCCGCCGGACTGTTCGGCTACTTCCCGACCTACACCCTGGGCAACCTCTACGCCGCCCAGCTCCACGCCCGGGCCGACGCCGACCTCGGCGGCCTCGACCCCGCGATCGCCCGAGGGGACTTCGCCGGCCTCCTCGGCTGGCTCCGCGAGCGGATCCACCGCCAAGGGCAGCGTTACCGGGCCGCCGACCTGATCCGCCTCGCCACCGGCGAATCGCTCGACCATCGCCCCCTGATCCGCTCGCTCCGCGCCAAGTTCGCGCCGATCTACGACCTTTGATCGGACGCCGATCGGCGACTCGGCCCGACCCTCGGAAATCGACGTTGACAGCCTCGGGGGGCCCTGATAACCTTGGTCCTCACGCACGGGGGATTAGCTCAGCTGGGAGAGCGCTTGCATGGCATGCAAGAGGTCAGGGGTTCAAATCCCCTATCCTCCACTTTGACCGAGGGATCGTCAGCCGCCCAGACATCGAGATCCTTTGATCGACCCGCCGCCGCACTCCTTTGAGTGTCGCGAGCGGGTCGATTCGCTTTCAGAGGCCGCGGAGATGGCGGAGGGTCAGGACGCTGGACAGGAGCAACCCGCCCACGATCACCGCCCCGCAGGCCAGGTTGTAGGCGACGAAGTTGGCCCTCAGGTCGGGCACGAAGTAGAAGGTGACGGCCGAGATCAGGCCCACCAGGCCGGCCCGGAACAGCAGGCGGCCGCCGTAGGCGTTGCCTCGATACCAGGCAGATTCGTCGCCGAGCGTCTTCGCCGTCCGGACCCCGTAGATCGAATTCGGCCGGACTTGTCCCCGGATCATCGGCACCGACAGGGCCATGAGGAGGGTCGTGGTCCCCGCGAAGAGGAGCAAGAACCAGGTCGTCATGTCCGGCATGGTCGCGGCTCCAGGGATTCGGGAATGAACGGTTTTCCCCTTCATCATTCGTCGAGCGGGGCCCAATCTTCAAGATATGTGGGCCCGGGCCGTCCGATCCCGTGAGATGGAAGATTCTCTTTGGGCGGAGATCGGGCGCGGTTGTTGCAACTTACCGATACGCTGCAAGGCGCTCGGGCCTGACCGAAGCCTCGGCGGAGACGTCCTTCGTCGAGGCGCGATCGATCGGTTGCATCCGCCCGCGACCCGAGACGAATCGCCCATGAGACCGCCGCCCAAGCCGCTCTGGGGTTATGGTTGCTCGGCGCTCGCCGTCATCGCGGCGACGTTCGTCTGGCATTACCTGGCGCCTTACTACGGCGACCGCTATGCCCCGCTGAGCTTCTCGGTGGCCGTGGTCTTCGCGTCGTGGTACGGCGGGCTCAACCCGGGCCTGATGGCGTTGAGCCTGAGCGTGCCGGCGATCTGCTTCTTCGTGATGGGCCCCCGAGGCTCGTTCGACGTCGCCAACCTCGAAGATCGGGTCGGCCTGGTCATCTACCTGATCTCCGGGTTGGCCGTTGCGTTGATGGGTGGGTCGATGCGGCACGCCCAGGCCAAGGCCGAGCGCTGGGCCCGCGACGCCGAGGGCCGCCGCGACCGGCTGGAGCGGGAGGTGGCCGACCGGCTCAAGGCCGAGTACGCCCTCCGGGAGATCCAGGAGCGGCTGGAGTTGGTGATCGACGCGGCCGACGTCGGGGTCTGGGACTACGACGCGGCCCGGACCTGGCTGGTCTTCAACGAGCGGTGCCAGAGCTTGTTCGGGCTCCGCCTCGAAGCGAACGCCGACCTCGAGGTGCTCCGCCGGGCCGTCCATCGCGACGACCGTGACCGCGTCGACGAGTCGATCCGCCGGGCCGTCGACCCCGCCGGTAGCGGCGACCTCAACGTCGAGTTCCGGAGCGTCGGGTCGGACGGCTCGGCCGAGCGGTGGGTCGTGGCGCGAGGGCGGAGCTTCTTCGACGGCTCGGGCCGGGTGGTCCGGGTCATCGGCACCCTCCTGGAGATCACCGCGAGCAAGCAGGGCGAGCAGGCCGCGCGGTTCCTGGCCGATTCCAGCGCCATCCTGGCCGAGATGACCGAGGAAGTCGGCACCCTCGAACAGGTGGCCCGGCTGGCCGTCCCCCGGTTCGCCGACTGGTGCACCATCGAACTCGGCGCCGAGGACGATTCCGTCGATCAGGTCGTGGTCGCCCACCACGACCCGGCCATGATGGAGCTCGCCCGCCGGCTCAACCGGCGCTACCCGCCGGGCATCTACAAGGCCCGAGGGCCCGACCATGTGATCCGCAACGGCGAGCCGCAAATCGTGCCGGAGATCACCGAGGAGATGCTCCGGGAGGCGACCGGGGACGAGGAACATTTCCAACGACTCCTCGAATTCGGCTTCAAGTCGTGGATGTGCGTCCCCTTGAAAGGCCGGCGCGGGACCCTCGGCGCGATCTCGTTCATGACCGCCGAGTCGAAGCGGGAGCTGAAGGCCGAGGACCTCGTGCTCGCCGGCGACCTCGGCCGGCGGGCGGCGATCGCGATCGAGAACTCCCGACTCCACGCCGAGCTGAGGCAGGCGGACCGCCGCAAGGACGAGTTCCTCGCCGTCCTGGCCCACGAGCTGAGGAACCCCCTCGCGACGGTCCGCAATGCCTTGCACCTGATGAAGCAGCCCGAGATCGACCCCAGGGCTAGCGCGCACTTGTAGGTTATCCTGGAAAGATGTAGGGCTTGCGCTTCGCCTCGCTTTGGTGTAGAAATCCTCTGTCGTGGCCTTCACAACAACGGCGAC
>JAABUQ010004406.1_pt1 | contig 24058 bp, 19 predicted proteins | sample 5560001 | NCBI WGS metagenome assembly JAABUQ01 (sample SAMN10711888, study PRJNA513371) | rock metagenome | isolation source: Antarctica rocks | place: Antarctica: Victoria Land, Finger Mt nord | collected 2015-12-18
CGGTTGCGCATAGGTCAAATCCTCGGGCTCGCGGTCCCGCCCGTGTATGGCCATCCGTCTGAAGCGGCGATAGCGCGCCTTAGACAGCCGCCCCTCTAGACGGCGTGGCCCGGGTCAGCTCTGCGGCCCGCGCAGCTGCTCGACGAGACGACCGAGGAGGGGAGCTTGGGCCGCGTTCATTCTGCGCCCTGCCTCCTGCAGCTCAAACCACTCGGCCCGATCGACCTCGGGGAACTCGACGAGGTCGCCCGTGCGCGGTGGCCAGCGCATGGTGAACGTGTTGCTCCGCAGCGACCGAGGATCGAAGTCCCCGCACGCCCCCCAGGCGCGCACGAGCTTTCCCGCGCGCTGGCGCACGGAGCCAAGATCGAGCAGCTGGGTGGCGGGTAGGGGCACGCCCAGCTCCTCCTCGAACTCACGCAAGGCCAGGCTCGCGCGTCGTCCTCGGGTCCGTGCTCGCCCTTGGGGATCGACCACGCGCCCTCGTCGCGCCGCGCCCAGACGGGCCCGCCGGGGTGCACGAGCAGGACCTGCAGGCCGCCAATCTCGGCGCGCCGGTACAGCAAGATGCCGGCGCTGTGGGTTGCCCTGGGCATGGACGCTGGAGGAACCCTTACCCGCCCGGCGCGCGACCGGCGCACGCGGCTCGCATCTCCCGGTACCGTCGCAGGCGATGAGAGGCGGGGGGCGGTGGCGCGGGACGGTGCTGTGGACGACGATTGCCTTCGTCGGCGTGACCCTGCCCAGCAGCGCCGCGATGGCCCGCGACTTCGAGAACCCGACCTCCCGCGAGACCTCCCAGCAGTTCGTCCGCCCCGGGGTGGCGGGGAATGTGCAGCGGGCTGACACCCCGGCCGACCCCAACTACGACGAGGCCGAGCCGGACTCGCTGAACACCCAGCCGACGCCCCCATTCAAGGCCTCCAGCAATCTGTACGACGAGCGCTTTGACCTGTTTGGGTTCCCCTCGGCGCTGAGCGCGACGAGCGCGACCTACAAGGACGGCCCCAACGCGCTCAAACCCATGGTGTCCGGCTACAACGCGGCCGGCGCCTGGAAGCTCGAGCGCGGGCGCTCCGACGTTACGGTCGCCATCCTGGACACGGGCATCAAGTGGGACGACACGGGCCTGCGCGACAAGATCCACCTGAACACGCACGAGCTGCCGCTGCCCGAGAAGGTCGGCGGGAGCGTGTGTGCGGCCTACGACTGCAATAACGACGGGGCTGTCAACGTCGAGGATTACGCCAATGACCCGCGCGTGAGCCTGAGCTACACCGACCGCCGCGGACCGAAGGGACTGATCACCGCCCAGGACCTGATCCACGCGTTCGGCACCTGTCAGCTCGACGCCAACACGCATCAGATCGTGGGGTCCTTTCCTTGTCCCGCCGGCGGCCACTTCGACAACGACGGCAACGGCTACGCCAACGACATCGCGGGCTGGAACTTCTTCGACAACAACAACGATCCCACCGATCGCTCCAGCTACTTCGCCGCCTCCAACCACGGCAGCGGCCGCGCGGGCGACGCGACCGAGCAGGGTAATGACATGCAGGGGTCGATCGGCACCTGTCCCCACTGCCAGGTCATGCCCATCCGGGTATGGGACACCTTCGTCTCGGACGGCAACACCTTCGGCCTGGGCATCACCTACGCCACCGACCTAGGCGCCCAGGTGATCGAGGGCGCCGACGGCAACCTCTACCACTCCGCCTTCGGCGAGGCCGCGTCCCAGTACGCCTACGACCACGGAGCGGTGCAGACCTACTCGGGCGACGACCTCAACACCGCCAACCACAACTATCCCGCCAACTACGGCCATTCCATGCTCATCCAGGGCACGGTGCCGGACACCGTGGGGCTGGGACAGAACGCGCCGGGGCCACCGAGCCCCCCCTCGCAGACGCCTCCCCAGATCGTCGACACCCTGACTCGACTCGGCGCCGCCTACAAGACCCTGATCGGCACACTGCCCACCGGGGGGGTCGGCACAAACGCGCCTCCCCAGACCTACTTCCGCGGCGCCAACACCACACAATACGGCGGCAAGAGCTCGATCTCGATGGAGGGCCCCACCGGCTCGATCAACACCGGGAGGGCCTCGGGCGGGGCGGCCCTGGTCATCAGCGCGGCCCTCGATCACAAGCAGCCGAGCACCGGGGCGACCGATCCGATCGTTCTGCGCCCCGACGAGACCCGCGACATTCTCGAGCAGACCTCCGAGCGCGTGACCACCGGGAACACCACCGGAGCCGGCATCCCCGACCCCGGCGCTGATCCGACCAAACCGCCCGATGAGCAGTGGACCACCCACTTCGGCTGGGGCCGTGCCAACCTGGGCGCCGCGGTGTCGGTCGCCAACAGCGGCAAGATCCCCGCCGAGGCGGCGATCGACTCCCCGGACTGGTACGCGCCCGTGACCGGTGACAGCGTGAACATCACCGGCCTGGCCCGGGCGCGCTTCGCGCCGGGCGGCGCGTTTCACTGGAAGCTCCTGTGGGGCGCCGGGCTGGCGCCCACGAGCTTTACCCAGGTGGGCAGCGGCGGCGACTCCACGGGCACGGTGTCCAACTTCGGCTCGATCAACCTCAACGCCGTGCGGGCGGCTCTGGCGAACACGAACACGGTCCCACCGCTCGACCCCGGCGGCCCGGTCTTCGCGCTCCACACCAACCCGTTCACCGGCCAGTTCACCGTCCAGCTCGAGGTCACCTACAAGGACGGCGCCGGCCAGGACATCCCGACCGTGGGAATCGACCGGCGCGTGCTCACGACCTTCAAGGACACCACCCTGCGCCCCAGCTACCCAAGGCGGCTGGGCACCGGCGGCGAGGCACCCATCCGCTACGCCGATCTCAACGGTGACAACAAGCCGGAGCTCATCGTGCCCACCGAGGACGGCACCGTGCACGCCTACGAGCCCGACGGCTCCGAGCTCCGCGGCTGGCCGGTGCGCACCGGCATCCAGTCGGCGGCCGTTGGCCACGCGGGCTCGCGGGCGCTGAGCAGCGTCATCACTCCTCTCGAGCCGCCGCGCGGACCTGTGCTGGCCAACCTGGACGGAAGCGGACGACCCGACGTGATCACCGCGGCCGGCAACCACATCTACGCCTGGCACGGGGACGGCACCCCGGTGAAGGGCTTCCCCGTGTCGTCGAACCTCTCCTTCTGCGGGCCCGCGCTCGAGAGCCAGTCACTGCACCATCCCAAGTGCGGCTTCCTGGCCACCCCCGCAGTGGGCCACATCGAGGGGCCGAGGGGACCGCTGGACATAGTCGAACCTGCGCTGGACGGGCACCTGTACGCCTTCCGGCCCGACGGCAGACCGGTGCCCCACTACCCGGTGGCACTGGTGGATCCCAAGCAGCTTGCCGCGGGAACAGAGATGGTGGCGGAGTCGATCAACGAGCCCGCGCTCGGCGACCTGCACCACGGCGACGGCACCAGCGACATCGTGGTCGCCACCAACGAGGTCTACGGCGCACCCACCGCTGGCAGCGACGTGAGCTTCACCGGGGCGGCGGGCAGCGCCGCGGGCGGGTCCACCCGCGTTTACGCCATCGACGGTCCCACCGGCAGGTTCCTGCCCAACTGGCCGATCGCCATCCCGGGCATCATCCAGAACGTCCTGCCCTTCATCGGTCCGGGCCATGACCCGGCCATCGCCAGGGTCAACGGGACGCCCGAGATCTTCGCCTCGGCCACCGGGGGCTCGCTGGCCGAGTACGGCGTCAACGGCAAGCAGACACTCGCGATCAACCAGAACGCCAACTCGGGCAACGCCACCGACAAGTCGGGCTCGCTGAACCTGTTCGAGTCGGCCTCCATCGGCGACCTCCTGGGCACCGGTAAGCCGAACGTCGTCAAGTACCACGTCACCCTCAACCAGGCGGTCAACCTGCTCCTCGTCGGCCAGAACCAGCCCTACAACCACCTGATCGGTGCGTACGACACCACCAGCGGACAGCCGCTGCTCTCCTTCCCCACCGTGACCGACGACTACCAGTTCCTGTCGAGCTCGAACATTGCGCGGGTCACCGGCAGCGGTCCGACCAACCAGGTGCTGGCCGGTACCGCTCTGGGGCTGCTGCACGCCTACGACGGGGCCACCGGCGTGGACACGCCGAACTCGGGCTTCCCCAAGGTCACCGGCGGGTGGCTGTTCGCCCCCGCCGCGCTGTCCAACGACGGTCGCCTGGCCGACATCACCCGGGAGGGCTATCTGTTCGAGTGGACCAGCTCGGCGCCCAAGTGTCAGCCCCCCGGTCAGTGGCCCTCGTTCCGCCACGACCCCCAGTCCAGTGGCAACTACGACAACGACGGCACCCCGCCCGACGCGGCCGGCAACCTGACCCTCACCGCGCTGGGCGGCGGCCAGTATCGGCTCGCGTTCACCTCCCCGGGCAACGACGGCCCCTGCGGCACGGCCCAGGCGTTCATCACCCAGGTCGACGGACAGCCGCAGGATCTGGGGCTGGGCACGCCTGTCGGTGGCAAGCCCGTCGACCGGCAGGTGGCCCTGCCCGACGGCGCACACACACTGGTCGTCCAGGCCCAGGACCCGGCGGGCAACCTCGGTTATCCGGTGGCAGTCGCCGTACCCGCCGGGGTGGGGCAGACGAACACTGGGGCTCCCCAGAGTGGGGCGACGGCCGCGGGCGCCCAGGACTCAGGGTCCGCGTTTGGCCCCAGCCCAAGCACCGGCCCCGCGACGAATCCCGGGGCGGGCACCGGCCCTCGTCCCGCGGCGCCCAAGCGCCTGCGCGGACGCTGCTTCAGTCACCGTCGCGTGGTCCTGCACCTGCGCTTGGCCCACGGGGACCGTCTTCTTCGCGTGCGCGCCTATGTCGGCAGGCATCGGATTCCAGCGCGGCACAGCCGCGGCTCGTCCGTGGTCCTGGATCTCGGGGGTCTCCGTCGCGGGCGCGTGCGGCTACGGGTGGTCGGGCGCACCGCGCGCGGGTCGCTGGTGCACACCACGCGTCGCTACCGCACCTGCACCCGCGGGCGGCGCCGCGCCCCCGCGCACAAGCACTCTCACCGGTAGCTCCCTGCACGGGAGCGTCGGTGCCCGGAGCTCCCTGTGCGCGTGAGCGGTCGCCGACCCCAACGAGCACGCCGAACGCCTGAGTGCTGGCGACCTGGCGGAGCGCGGAGTTGCCGCAAAGGGCCTCGCGACGTCCAGAGGCCGCCGGATGGGCGGCCCTCTTACTGCGTGGGTCGGCTTGCGCGAGTCGCGGCGAGGCCGCGTACGCTCTATGCCCGGCCGCGATCCCGGCCCGCCGGGGCGGGGCGCAGCGTGGTCGCGACGCGCGCGATGAGCCCGGCGATTATCGACCCGACGATCAGGTAGACCAGAGCGGCGAGCCCCCAGTTGACGGCGATGGCGATCTTCGGGTCCTTGTTGGTGAATACGTCCTTGAAGGGTCCAACCAGGGACTTGCCTGCGTCATGGAGGTCCTTGACGATCGTGTTGGACGCGTTGGCGTCCAGAACGGTCAACAGGATCGCCACCACGATGATGGCAACGATGACGCCGACGATCAGCCTGACCAAGCGCGAGAGCAGCAGGACGAGGGCAGCGGCCCCGGCACCCGCGGCGGCGCCCGCCCCGGCAACGCCGGCCCCACCGCGCCGGCGCCCGAAACGACCGCGTGGTCGCTCGGAGACGGCGGCCGCCTCCGTGGGCGCTGCGGCGTCGTTGCCCGCACGTCCTCGTCGGCCGCCTTCGACCGGTTCCTTCTCGGCTCGAGTCTCTTCCGCCACGCTGCCTCCCCCGACTGGTCAGTGCTCGGCTATCAAGCGTCCGAAGCGAGGCGAGTATACGCGCGGGGCGACACGAACAGCCCCGTTGGCCGCTCGGCGCGGCGAGCACGCCCTCGTGCCGGGCTCACGGCCTTAGCCATCGCTGGCGGGCTCGACGCCCGGTTCCGGGATGCCGGGCATCGCCTGGCGACCGGAGGGCGCCTCATCCTCGTCGGGATCCACGCCCATGGGCATGCCCTCTGGTGAGTCGGCATCGGGCAGGCCACTCACCGGCTGATCGTCGGGGATCGCACCCGGGCTCGGCGGGTTGGCCAGGGGTGCATCTTCGCGGTCTTCGCTCATGACCTGCGCATACCCGACTGCGTCCCAGTCCACGCGCCGTCAGGGTCGCACGGAGACTCCGACGCGCGCCCAGGCGGGGGGCATCGCCGCCTACCCGTGGGCAAGCAGCAGATCGTGGCCCGCGCCTGGGACACCAGTCACGGCTTTGGTCCCGCGCGCGCGGCGGTGCGCGCCGCTCCTCCAACGCGGTGGGGTCGCTCGGCTCTAGCTGGCGGCGGCGGCTCAGCCTCGGGGCCGGATGTGACGACGGTGGTGCTTGACGTGGCTCTTCTGCTTGCTCAACTGGCCACAGGGGGCGTAGCGCCGTTTGCTGATCACGCGACCCCCCCGGTTGTTGATCGAGACGACCTTGACCGTGAACCGCGCGGCCGCCGGCCCGCGGAAGGCCACGTGCGTGATGCGCCGGGCGCGCCGTGTGAGCACGCGGTGGCCGTTGACGTAGACCTGAACCTTGACCACGCGACCATGCGGCACCGGATTGATGCGGTAACGGATCCTCCGCGACCGGGCGATACACGCAGTACCGCCGCCGGAGCTGGCGATCGCTCCCGGGACCGCCGCGGAGGTCGCCGGCGAGAACGCGTAGGTGTAGACGCCACGTCCGAATGTGGCCGCGACCAGCGTGTTGGGATCGCCGGGCTTGAGCGCTATGTGGAACACGGGCACGGTGGGCAGCCCCGAGCCCAGCGCCGCGTAGTGGGTGCCTCGCGTATCGCTGGAGCCGAACACCCCGACGTCGGTGGCGATGATGAGCTGGCCCCCCCGCACGGTGACCCAGTCGGCGGGAATGTCGGGAAGGTCGCCCGAGATGTCGGTGAAGCTCGCGCCGGCATCGGTCGACTTGAACACGTGGCCGGAGCCGACCCGGCTGGTGTCATCGCCCACGGCGCCCGGGATCGCCCAGCGGCGCCCGTAGCCGGCCAGGGTCACATACACGGTGCTCGGGTTGGCCGGGTCCATGGCCACCGCGGTGACGTAGCGCTTGGGCAGGCCCTTGGCCGCGGCTATGTGCCACCCGTTGCCGGTCAGGCGCTTCGGGGCCTGTGGCCCACCGACGTTGGTGGCGATGCCGCTGGCAAACGGGGCCTTGTCGGTGACCTTCTGGGTGATCGTGTCGCAGTACCCGCAGTACCCCACGTAGGCACTGTCACCGTGCAGGTCCACGGCGGAGAGCTGGTTGTTGGGGTCCTCCGCGCCGGCGGTGGCGCTCCCAACACCGGCGTTCTTCTGCGTGCCCAGGTCGAACACGGTCTGCCAGTCGGTGGACGAAGGGGTGCCCGGATTGCCGGAGCTGGGCGGCGAAGTGGTATTCGGACCCGATGCGGTCTCCTTGACCTCGCGTCCGCCGATCATCAGGTGCTGCGCGTCGGTGGGATCCATGATGAAGGGCGTCGCGAACAGGGCGCTAGTCAGGTTGGGGTTGATGCTGTTCCACGTCACGCCGCCGTCGACGGTCCTGGACACGCCGCCCCCGACGTATTCCTCGTAGGCGATGTCGCTGTGGGCCGGGTCGACGGCCGAGAAGAAGCCGTCGCCCCCGAAGACCTCGAACTGGCTGCCGTCGGGCAGGATCTTCAGCTCGCCGTTGTCCTGCAGGCCCGCGTAGACGGTTCCGTCCTTGGCCATCGCGGCGTCGTAGGGCTGCAGCGTGTGGAAGCCGTCGTTGTTGCCGTTCCCCCACGCGTTATTGGAGAAGTCCGAGTTCCCGGCGGCATGCTGCAGGTACGCGCCACCGTCGTTGGCCACGAGCAGGCTGACTCCGCCCTTGTCAGCAAATACGAGCGAGCCGTGCTGATCGGGGTGGGTGGTGGTCGTGTTCGCCTTGAAGTTGTCCTGACCGTGGCCGGGTCCACACTTGGGCGCTCCGCTAAGCACGAAGTCACACAAGTTCCAGTAACGCCCGATCACGTCGAACCTGGTCTGCGCGCTGCCGTCGAGCGGCTGGGAGACCGTCGGGTCTGGTGGGAGCTTGTTCGACCACACTTCCTCGAGCCCGAAGAACAAGCGTGTGGGCACGCCTTTGCCGCCGGTCGTCGGGTTGTCGATCTGGACCGTTGGGTCCGGCGTGATCCACTCGTTGTACCAGGCCTGAACGCCAGGCTGGTAACCCAGCGCGGCGCCCGCACCCACCAGCGCAGAGCCCGATGTCGCGTCGTTGTCGAGGGTCGTGGCATCCTCGAGCTGCTTCCAGGTCTGGCCGAAGTCGGTCGACACGTAGACGCCGTTGAGCACGCTCGAGTTGGGGGAGGTGCCGGTGGGGAGCTCGTCGAGCGAGTCGGGCACCGTCTTGCCGTTGAACTTGTTCGCGTCCTGGACCAGCGCGTAGACGATCTGGTGGTCCTGCAGCGGCCCGTTGGCCACGCCGAGTGCGACACGGCCGATGGCCGTCTGATCGCCCTGTCCCGGCAGGATGCCGGCGAAGCCCGAGGCCTTGGTGTCGACCTTGCTGAACGTGTTCGGCGTCCCGTCGGGCGAGGTGTAGATGCCGTTGCTGGGCGACTGCATCGACTTATCGGCGTTGGGCTTCTGGCCCGAGCGCCAACCCACGGCGGCGAGCACCGCGCCCGCCTGGGTGCCTGAGGAGGGCGTCTGGGCATTCTTGGCGCCCTGAACCACCACGTCGGTGACCATGTTGGCCAGGAAGCAGTCCTTGTACCTCGATTCGGTGAAGTCCAGTGAATGGCCGGCACACGGCCCGGTGGGCAGGTAGACGTTGACGAAGCTCTGGCCGTCGTCGGCGGAGCGCAGCAGGCCGTTGCCCGTGGCCGCGTAGACGATGTTCGGGCTGTTCGGGTCCACCGCGACACGGAAGCCGAGCACTCCGCCGGGCACGCCCTGGGCGTGCGTCCAGTGGGCGCCGTTGTCGGTGGAGCGCCACACGCCGTCACCGGCGAGCGAGTTGCCGCCGTAGGCGTTGTCGCCCGTGAGCACGATCAGGGTGCCGCCCTGGGCCGGTGAGTACTTCACCGAGGCGACGACCTGCGTGGGCAGGCCCTCGCCGATCGAGTGCCACGTCTGGGCCTGATCGTTTGACTCCCACACGCCTCCGTTGGAGACCGCGGCATAGAGGGTTCCCGTGGCCGGGTTGCGGTCGAAGTCGCTGGTGCGCCCGCTGATGTTGACAAAACCCTCCAGCGTGCTGCCGTTGGTCGTGTCGTAGTTCTTGTTGTTGGCCACCTCGGGGGTTCTGCCCAGCGGAGCCCAGACCCCGCTGCCGCCGGAGACCGGGCCGGAGTCCCGTGCCAGCGCGGCGCGTTGGGCGAGGGCGTGCGGGTAGGCGCCCGACGCGACCCTGCTCCCGGGCGCGGCCGAGCGCGACGCCAGCTGGCTGTTGACCGCCAGCTTTTCGCGCGTGCTCTCGGGGTGGCCCAGGCGCTGGCAGCCCGGGAAGCGGGCGCCGCCCCGGGCGTCTACCTCGCGCGGCGCGGCGGTCTTCGCTGCCCTGACCCCCGCGGCGCCGCTCTCGGGCACGAGCCCGAGCGGACACGGTCCGTTGGCCAAACGGCGCACGGGGGCGCGGTTTGCGGCCATGGACACGGCTACGGCTGCGACGACCACCACCAGCAGGACCGCGGCCGCGAGTAGGCGCAGACGCGTGGCGAACAGGGGGCGGCGGGGCATATGGTCTCCGGGAGGTCGGCGGGGGGAAGACAGGGCTGTGGTGGTGCACAACGCTGACGCACGCCGATTCTTGCGCATTCGTCGACAAAGTCGCCCCAGTGGGGCACGCTGGGGCCGACCGTTACCGCTCACAAGGGGTGCGTCCGACCCCTACGAGGCCCCTGGGCGCCCTGGAGCGAGCCTCAGCGCCCTGCTGGCGCCGTGCCGCTCGGCCGGCGCCTCTGACGGCGCCCGGCGCCCTGGCCTCCGTCCTCGCGCAACCGGTATCCCGCGCCGCGCACGGTCTCGATACAGGTGACGCCGAAGGGACGGTCGACCTTGTCGCGCAGGTACCGGACGTACACGTCGATGACGTTGGAGCGGTTCTCGTAGTCGTGGTCCCACGCATGTTCGAGCAGCTCGAACCGACTGAGGATGGCCCCCGGTCGCCGCATGAAGGTCTCCAGCAGGGCGAACTCCTTGGCCGACAGGGCGATCTCCGTGTGTCCGCGCCAGACCCGGCGCGCCGCCGGGTCGAGGTACAAGTCCCCGACGGCAAGCACGGCGGCCTTTTCGATCGGTCCGCGCCGCGCGAGAGCGCGCAGGCGGGCCATGAGCTCGACGAAGGAGAACGGCTTGGTCAGGTAGTCGTCCGCCCCGCCGTCGAGGCCCGCCACCAGGTCATCCAGCCCGTCGCGAGCCGTGAGCATGAGCACAGGCGTCCACACGCGACGCTCACGCAGGCCGCGGCAGGTCTGGAAGCCGTCGATCCCGGGGAGCATCACGTCCAGCACGATCGTGTCGTATTCGGTCGCCGCCGCCATCCACAGAGCGTCCTCCCCGCGCTGTGCCACATCGACGGCGAGACCCTCTTCGCGCAGGCCGCGGCGTATGAGCCCGGCCATCTTGGGCTCGTCTTCCACAACCAGGACCCTCATCCTGAGCCATACTGTCGCTGTCCGATGAGCGACCGATGAGAAGTGGCCTCCGTTGCGGCCGAGTCCCTTCGCGCCGGGCCCCGAGGAGGCATTCGTCGCGCCCCCGCCGACACGGCGAGCCACACGTCGGCTCCGCCCCCCGGCAGGTTGCGCGCGCCGCAGGTCCCACCGTGCGCCTCGGCTATGGCCTGGACGATGGCCAGCCCCAATCCTGAACCTCCCCCCGCGCGGCTGAAATCCGCGCGGGTGAAGCGCTCGAAGGCCCGCGGGAGGAACTCGAGCGGGAACCCGGGGCCGTCGTCGCGGACGTGCAGTTCGACGAGCTCACCACGGGACTCGAGGCCGAGGCGAACGCTCACGCCGCCGTGGCGCAGTGCGTTTTCTACGAGGTTGGACAGCGCCTGCTCCAGACGCAAGGGGTCGGCGCGGACCATGGGATCGGCCTGTCCCTCCACGAGCAGGGTGATGTCGTGGTCGCGTGCGCGACGCTCAAAGCGCTCTCGCACCCCCTCGAGTAGCGCCGCCGCGGCGATCTCGGCCGTCCTGACCGGCAGGCGGCCCTGGTCAAAGCGCGCGATGACCAGCAGATCCTCGGCAAGCTGCACGAGGCGGTCGGTCTCCTCCGCCGCCGAGCGCAGCGCATCCTGTACCTCCTGGGAGCGACGACCCGGACGCAGGGCGAGCTCGAGCTCGGCCTTGAGGATGGCCAGCGGTGCGCGCAGCTCGTGGCTGGCATCCGAGACAAAGGTGCGCTCGCGGGCAAGCGCCGCCTCCAGGCGAGCCAGCATGTCGTTGAGGGTCTCGCCCAACCTGGTCACCTCATCGCGTGCGCGGGAGACGGGCAAACGCTGACCGGGTTCGCCGGCCGAGATCAGAGCCGCGCGCCGGCGCATCGAGTCGACCGGGCGCAGGGCCGCGCCCGTTAGGCCATACGCGGCCAGGGAGGCCAGGGCGAGGGCGACCGGACCTCCGATGAGCAAGAGGGCACCGAGATCGGCGAGGGCCATGTCGCGGTCCGCCAGCGACGCCCCCACGAGCACGACGAGACGTTGATCCTGGGCGGTCACTGGCGTAGCCAGCAGGCGCGCGGTCTCGTGCATCCCCGCCGGATGACGCTTGTCGAACAGGCTTGTGGCCACGAGCGCGCGGCTCAGCTCGGTCGCCGACAGCAGCCCGCGTGAGCGCAACTGCGGGGTGGCATCGACGACCCGTCCGTGGGCGTCGAGGATCTCGGCGAAGCTCTCCCGCGCGGTTACCGAGCGCCGCGGTGACTGGCCCAACCCCGAGTCGGACTGCCCGACCAGGGTGGTCACGTCCCCCGCTCGCGACAACAGCCCCCGGTCGAGAGCAGAGTTGAGCTCGTTGGACAGCCGGAGATAGAGAAACAACCCGGTGGCGGCGAGTAGAACCGCCATGACCGCCGTGAAGGCGAGGGTGAGGCGCACACGGATGGGAAATCGCGTCATGGTTTCTGCCTGCGCTGCGGCGCCCCGGGCGGCCGCCGCGGGCCACGGGTGTCCGCGTGAGCATGATCGCGCCGGATGAGACGCACATGAGCCGCGCTGCGCGGCGTGCGCCAGCCGGTCGCCTCGGTGACCGCCGCTGGTTTCACGTCAAGCCGCGCCCCTGGAGGGCTCACGACGCACTCATCTGCCTCTCACGCGCTGTGGTCAGGGTGGTTGGCGTCCGCTTCCCCAAACGAAGGAGACTTCATGTCCAAGCGGTTCACCAGCAGGTTTGTCGGCGCAGCGGCAGGGGCGGCAGTCGCCGCTCTGGGCGTGGGCGGCATAGCCATGGCGCAGTCGTCCAGCGCTCCGGCCAAGGCGCCAAGCCCACCCGTGTCGGCACCGGCGTCTACTCCGGCGGAGGCGCCTCAGAGCCCTGGCACCGACAAGGACACAATCCAGTCGGGCGACCAGACGTCCAAGGACACCCCCGGAACCAGCGACGCCAAGGATGCAACGGCGGCCGGACCGGCGGAGAGCAAGTCCGAGTCGGCTCCTGAGCCCGCGGGCAAGTCCGAGTCGGCTCCGGAGACGGCCGCCAACTCTGATGGTCCCGGCGGCCATGCCGACGCACCTGGCGCCAACGTCGACCATCAGGCCCAGGGCCAGGAGTAGTAGCCAGCCCGGGCGGCCTGGCGATCGCTCCACACGGGGCAAGCAGGATCCGTAGGCCCGAGGGTGGTCCCTGCACCGCGGGGACCACCCTTCCGGGCACCGGCCTTCTGCCGTCCACTCTGGTGAGTGCACGGGGGCAGGGAAGCGGGGCAGCGCGGTGGCAGCAAACGCCAAAGCGCGTTAGGCTCGTGCGATGGTCACCCCCCGAACCGCCCACGGCAGCCCTCCCACCGTGGGCGCGCCGGCGCCGGCGCTCTCGCTTCCCACCCTGGCGGGCAGCGGCTTTCGCCTCGAGGACACACGTGGAAGGCCGGTGCTCCTGACCTTCCTGCGTCACGCCGGCTGACTGTTCTGCCGCACGCATCTCGTGAAGATGCTCCGTCAGCAGAAGCGGATCGATGCGATCGGCAGCGCGGTGGTCATCGTGCACGACTCCAAGGAACGGGTTTGCGCGGGGTTCCTGAAGGGCCTTGACGTGCCCTATCCAGTGCTCGCGGACGCTGAGCTCACCTCCTACCGGGCGTGGGGCCTGCGCAACGCGTCCGCCGCGGGCACCTTCCTGTCTCCCCGGGTGGCGCTCGGCTACGCCCGGCGTCTGCTCGTCGAGCGCGAGCGCCTTCCCTGGCCGGGAAGCGTGCCGCTGCAGCTGGGCGGGGATTTCGTCGTCGACGCCGAGGGGCTGATCGCCTACTCCCATCCGCAGGAGAGCGTCGATGACCGGCCGCCGGTGGGGTTGCTCGTGCGCGAGCTCGAGCGCGCCGCCTGCTGATCCGCGGGAGCCTACGCAGCGAGCGACCGACCCTGGGAGGATCACTCGGTGCGTCGCGTTCAGGCTGAGGCCCGGCATCGCTCACCCCGAGGCGGCGCGCTGCTGGGAAGCCTCCTCGTCATGTTGGTGGCCGCCGCGGGGCTGCCCGGCGGGGCCCGCGGCGCGGCGGCGGCCCCGGCGGACGCCCAATGCACCTCGTCCTACGGCGGCGAGGCGCCGGTGAGCCGCGGACCCGTGCGCTTTGGCATCGACCCCGAGCTGGCGGGAGCGGCGGGGCCGACCCAGCTGCCGGCCAAGCCCGAGGACCAGACCAAGAAGTACGCGCTGCTGGCCGCGCTTCGGCCTCCCGGTCGCGAGCTGGTGGTGCGGATCAACCGGCTGTTCTGGGCCGACGGGGAGGCGGGAGTGCGCCGCTTTGCCGACATGGTCTCCTCGTACACGAGCCGCGGCTTCGCGGTGGAGGTGCAGGTGCGCTACCACCCGGCCCCACGGGACGTGGGCAACATCGCCGGCTGGGTGGCCTACGTGCGCCACGTGGTCGACGTGCTCGGGGCCGATCCGGGTGTCGTGGCCATGACCATCACCAACGAGGTCAATCTGTCGGCCTCGTCAAACACGTCCGACGGCGCCTACCGGGGCGCCCGTGACGCGCTGATCGCCGGCATCGTGGGCGCGGGGGACGAGGCCCGTCGCAGCGGTCACGACCAGCTGCGCTTCGGCTTCACCTACGCCTATCGCGGCGATCCCCGCAGCGACGCCGACTTCTGGAACTACCTCGGGGCCCACGGCGGTCCCGACTTCCGCGCGGCCCTGGGCTGGGTGGGCCTGGACTTCTATCCGGGCTCGTTCTATCCCCCAGCGGTGGGACCTGGAGACAGCTACCGCGCGGAGACGGCCAATGCCCTGGGGACGCTGCGCCGCTGCTTCATGCCCAAGGGGGGGCTGGACGGTCGCGTTGCGCTGTGGGTGACCGAGAACGGCGTGCCCACCACCTCGGCCCCCGGCTCCCCCCAGGTCCAGCTGGCCGCGCTACGCGAAATCGTGGGCGCCGTGCACGACTACGGCGCGACCTACGGCGTCACCGACTACCGCTACTTCAACCTGCGCGACAACGACTCGAGCGGCGCCGACGGGCTGTTCTCCACCGACGGGCTGCTCTACGACGACTACACCCCCAAGCCGTCGTTCGGCGGCTACCGGGATCTGGTGGCCGCGCTGGGCACCGCCGCCTCGGCGACCGCGCCCACCCCGGGTCCTCACTCTGGCGGTGCGCGCGCTGGACACGGCCGCTGCGCGGGGTGGCTTCACGTGCGCCTGGGCCCCGGGCGCCGTGACGGCCGGGTGCTGCGCGTCAGGGTCTACGTCGACGGCCATCTCGTGGCGCGGGTCCGCGCCGGGCCTCGCGCGCTGCGCAGGATCGTGCTGGCGGTTTCCCACCGCCCCACCTTTCGTCTGCGGATCGTTTCGATCACGGCTCGCCGCCTGAGGGTGACGACCACGCGGACCTACCACGACTGTCATGCCGGCCGCGGCCACACGGTCGTGCGCAGGACGTAGCCAGGAAATGGTGCGCGGCGTGTGTCGGCGCTGACGGTGAGCGCCGGCGGGGCCCGACCACGCGCCCCCGACGCCCCCCGCCCGCTATACTTGCGCTAGCAAGGAAAGGCGCCGAGGGAGGACCGATGCAGCTTGAGGGCATCCATCACATCAGCGCGATCACCCGCGACGCCGCGCGCAACGTCGACTTCTACACGCGCGTGCTCGGGCTGCGCATGGTGGCCAAGACGGTCAACCAGGACGACCCGAGCGTCTACCACCTCTTCTACGGCGACGAGCAGGCTCATCCGGGCGCTGACCTCACCTTCTTTGAGTACCCGAGCGCCGCACCCGGACGAGCGGGCGCAGGCATGGTCCACCGGATCGTGTGGCGGGTCGGGTCGTCCGAAGCGCTGGACTTCTGGGGTCAGCGCCTCGGGGTGAACGAGATCGTGGTCGATCCTGGAGAGCGATGCCTGCGCTTCGCCGATCCCGAGGGCCTCGCTCACGAGCTCGTGCTGAGCAGCGCGCCTGATCGCGCTCTCGTCGCCGACCACCCGGAGGTCCCCTCCGAGCACGCGCTGCGCGGCTTTGAGGGCGTCCGCGCGTACAGCGCCGATCCGCCCGCCAGCGTGGCCGTGCTCGAGGGTCTGATGGGCGCCGAGCGCAGCTCCCAGGACACCTGGGAGCTGCGAGGGGAGCGCCGCGGAGGCTGGATCGCGCTGGACCCGGCGCCCGCGAGGGTCGGACACCAGGGCGCCGGCGTCGTGCATCACATCGCCTGGTCGACCACCGACGCAGAGCTGCCCGCCTGGATAGAGACGGTCGGGCAAGCGGGCGTACCCAACAGCGGGTTCGTCGACCGACACTTCTTCCATTCGCTCTACTTTCGCGAGCCGGGCGGGGTGCTCTACGAGCTGGCCACCGAGGAGCCGGGCTTCACCGTCGACGGCCCCGTTGAGCAGCTCGGGCGTGAGCTAGTGCTACCGCCCTTTCTCGAGTCTCGCCGGGCCCAGATCGAGGGTCGCCTGACCCCGATCGGCGACCCACGCCCCGCGGGCGTCGCACGCGCAGCGCGAGCATGAGCGACAGGCCCCGTCTCGGCGTCATCGTGGCCAGCACCCGTCCCGGGCGCGTCGGCCTGCCCGTCGCCCATTGGCTTCAGGCACGGGCGGTCCGCCACGGCGGATTTGACGTGGCGCTCCTGGACCTGGCCGAGATCGACCTCCCGTTCATGGACGAGCCCAACCATCCGCGCCTGGGCCGCTACATCCACGAGCACACCAAGCGCTGGAGCGCGACCATCGACGCCATCGACGCATTCGCCATCGTGATGCCCGAGTACAACTACGGCTTCAGCGCCCCCCTGAAGAACGCCATCGACTATCTGCACAACGAGTGGCATGACAAGCCTGCCGGTCTGGTCTCCTACGGCGGCGTGTCCGCCGGCACCCGGGCCGCGCAGATGCTCAAGCAGGTGCTCAGTGCTCTGAGAATGGTGACGGTTGCCGACGCGGTCTCGATTCCCTTCGTGGCTCAGTTCGTCGACGACGAGGGACGCCTGACCCCCAACGAGGTCATGGACGACGCGGCCGACGCCATGCTCGCCGAGCTCCTGCGGATCCAGAATGCGCTGGTTGCTCTGCGCCCCGCCGTTCCCTCGACCACCTGACGCCACCCCCGGCCGCTTCTCGGTGCCGGCCCTGCGAGCGGCAAGCGAGACCCAGGACGAACACCCCGCCCCTACAGCCTTGCGGGCGCCGTGCCGATAAACCCCCCTGAGGAACTTCGAGGCGATCATGAGCGCACGATCTCGATCGGCACGCATTCCGTTGTTGGCCCTTGCGGCGGGGTGGGCGGTATTCGCGCTGCACACGGCGCTGCCGGTCAGCTTCGCGGACGCGTTCTTCAACGACTACCTCTACAGCGTGCTGACGCTGGGCGGCGCCCTGATGGTGCTCAGCCGCGGGCTGAGCGTGAAGCTCGAGCGCCGGCCCTGGCTGATCCTGGGCGTCGGCGCGGTGCTCTGGTCGCTGGGGGACGTGTACTACACGGTGTTCCTGGAGCATCTCAGCTCGCCACCGTTTCCCTCGCCCGCCGACGCGCTCTACCTGTGTTTCTACCCGGCCGCGTACGTCGCACTGGCGCTGCTGATCCGCTCACGGGCGCGCGACGCCCGCCCCGGTCTGTGGCTGGACGGCCTGATCGTCGGTCTGGCGGCTGGGGCGCTGGTCGCGGCGCTGGTGCTCGAGCCCATCCTGGCCAGCACCCACGGGAACCTCGCCACGGTCGCGACCAACCTGGCCTACCCGGTCATGGACATGCTCCTGCTCATGATGGCCGTGGTCGCGGTCGGCCTGAGCGGATGGCGCCCGTCGCGGGCCTGGCTGGCGGTCGCCGCCAGCTTGGCGGTCAGCTCCGTGGCCGACGTCTCCTTCCTCTACAGGACGGCCACCAACAGCTATGTGGTCGGGCGCTGGACCGACGCCCTGTGGCCCGCCGCGATGATTCTCCTGGCGCTGGCCGCGTGGACACCGACAGCCCGGCGTTCGGGCGAAGCGGCCTCCAACCGGCGCGTGTTCCTGGCCCCGGCCGTGGCCGCCCTGGCGGCTCTGGTGGTGCTCGTCTACGGGGACGTTGCGCACGTCTATGCGCTGGCCAGCGGTTTGGCCGGCGCGGCGCTGCTGGTGGCCGTGGCGCGCATGGTCACGATGCTGCGCGAGAACTCGCTCATGCTGTCCGATTCGCGCCGCATGGCCCTGACCGACGCGCTGACCGGTCTCGGCAATCGCCGCATGTTGCTCGAAGATCTCGCGGCGCGCGTCGCTAGCGCGACCCTGGAAGGGCCAGCGCTCCTGGTCCTCTATGACCTCAACGGATTCAAGAGCTACAACGACACGTTTGGCCACCCTGCGGGTGACGCCCTACTGGCCCGGTTGGGCGAGAAGCTCGCCGACGCGATCGGCGTCGACGGGACGGCCTATCGGATGGGCGGTGACGAGTTCTGCGTGCTGTCCACCTGTCGGCTGCACGCTGAAGCCGAGACGGTGGCGCTGACCACCGCGGCGCTGTCAGAGGAGGGCACCGGGTTCACCATCACGACCTCCCACGGCACCGCGCAAATCCCCGCCGAGGCCGCCGAGAGCTCCGCCGCTCTGCAGGTGGCCGATCAGCGCCTCTATCTGCAGAAGCGAGCGCGCAGCGGCGATGTCCCGCGCCAGCTGCGCGACGTGCTGCTCGCCGCCTCCTCCGAGCGCCACCCCGACCTGGGCGCACACCAGCACGGCGTGGCCACGCTCGCGGGAGAACTGGGCCGGACCCTGGGCATGAGCGGCGAGGATCTGGACGTGCTCATGCGCGCCGCTGAACTGCACGACATCGGCAAGATCGCCGTCCCCGCGGAGATCCTCGAGCGGCCCGGACCGCTCGACGAGGAGGCGTGGGCGTTCATGCGCCGGCACACGATCCTCGGCGAGCGGATTCTCGGGGCAGCTTCGGCGCTGCGCCCGGTGGCCGTGCTGGTCCGCTCAAGCCACGAGCGCTACGACGGCGATGGTTATCCAGACCAGATCGCCGGCAGCCAGATCCCCCTGGGCTCGCGCATCATCGCCGTCTGTGACGCCTACGACGCGATGGTGACCGACCGTCCCTACCGCGCGGCGCTCGGTCACACCGAGGCGGTCAGGCGCCTGCGCGAATCGACCGGGACGCAGTTCGACCCGCTGGTGGTGGACACGTTCCTGGCTCACCTGCGGAGCGCGAACGAGCGTCCCAACCACGACGAGCGCGTCCCGCTACCCCTGGAGCAGCGTCAGCGCTGAGCGACTGCCGCGGGCTTGCTCACCCGCTGGCTGGGCGTCGCGCAGCACCGCGAGGGGACCTGCGTACATCTGGGCCTTGATCGCCACCCCCGGCAGCACGGGCCTCCGAGTCAGGCGAGCGATCGGGACGAGCGGGCCCGCCGTATCCCCTTTTCCCATCTGCGTTCGGAGTGGCGGTAGCCTGTCGCCATGGTCGACGAGTCTGGCCCCTCTGACGTGCAGATCACCACGGCGCTGGAACTGCCCGGGTTTCAGATCAGTCAGAACCTGGGCATCTGCTTTGGCCTGGTGGTGCGCAGCATGGGCTTTGCCAAGAACTTCACCGCCAGCTTTTCCGCGCTGCGCAAGGGCGAGGTGTCGCAGTACACCGAACTGCTGGAAGACAGCCGCCGCCACGCGATCGACCGCATGGTCGACAACGCACGCCTGCTGGGAGCCAACGCGATCGTCTCCATGCGCTTTGATACCTCCGAGATGGGCCAGCAGCCGCCGCTCACCGAGATCGTGGCCTACGGCACAGCGGTCGTGGTCGACCGTGCCCCCTGAGGCAACGCACAGCCTGCACCCCTTGGCACCGGACGCCGATAACCCGGCGCTGGGCGACGCAGAGCGAGACCAGCTGGCTGAAGCCCTCGGGCGTCACTACGTCGAGGGTCGCCTCGACGCCGACCAGCTCGATCAGCGCCTGGAAATGGTCTACCGGGCTCGGTCCGCCCAGCAGGCCAGGCCGGCCCTGGCCGACCTGGCGCCCCTACAACCGAAGACAGGACGACCGCGGCGACGCGGTCGCCGCCGCCACGGGGAGAGCTCAGTGCCCCAGGCGGGATGGCTCCCCAGCACCGAGCGCTTCCGCGACCCCACCACACGGCGGGTGATGCGCGTGTGGGTTGACCCCGGGGACGGCGCCCGCCACTACATCGCCGAAAGCGACGCGTAGCGCAGTTACTTACAGCGAGCGCCGGCCGGAGCGCGTCAGCGGCGCCGGTGGTGACGGTGGGCGCGGTGACGAGCCAGGCGGGTCCGGCAGGGGTGATAGGTGCGCCGGATCGTGCGCCGGCCGTGGCGCGTGAGGATCACGATGCGCACGTGGGAGACCTCGCGTGCGCGACCGACCAGGCTCACGAGCATCGTCGCGCGGCGTCCGGAGAGCCTTGACTGCGGATGGCCGTTGATGAACATGACCACGCGGCGCACCCCGGCCCCGCGCACGGCCCGCGGGAAGTGGATGAGAAGATGACGGCGACTCGCGCACACCCGCAGTGAGCCACGGGGCGCGGAGCCGAGGGCCACCGTCGCGTCGGGGCAGACCGCGGACCCGTAGGAGACACTGCCGCGCAGGGGCAGGTCGCGCGAGGAACCTCCCACCATCATGCGGTAGCAGCCGGCGGTCACCCTCCAGCGATGCTGGGTCGCGTCCCAGTAGGAGAACGCGCGCGCGTCGAGCGGAAAGCTCACGCGCGTGCTCTGCCCGCGGTCCAGGGTCACCTTGGCAAAGCCCTTCAGCTGGGCGGGAGGCTGCACCACCCCAGGGGCCGGCGACGGCAGGCCCAGGTAGAGCTCGGGTACGGCGGTCCCCGGGCGCGCGCCGGTGTTGGTCACCGTCGCGGTCACCGTGGCGGCCGGTCCCGCCGCGGAGGAGCCGGCCTGGATGTGCAGAGCGCTGAAGCGGTAGGTGCTGTAGGAGAGCCCGAAGCCGAACGGGTAGGCCGGCGTGATGTTATGAGCGTCATAGAAGCGGTAGCCGACGAGGACGCCCTCCTTGTAGGTCTCCTGGTCGGCCACGCCGGGGTACTGCTTCAGATCGCCGGCGGTGGGGATATCTGACTGCTGCTGGGGAAAGGTGGCCGGCAGGCGGCCGCCTGGATCGACATCGCCGAACAGGACGCGGGCGATCGCCGTGCCGCCCTCCTGGCCGGGATACCACGCCTCCAGCAGCGCCCCCACCTCCTCGCGCCACGGGGTGAGCACCGGCGCGCCGGTCTCAAGCACGACCGCGGTGTGCGAGTTGGCGGCGGCGACCTGGCGGATGAGGCCATCCTGGTCTGAGGTGCTGACCTGGGGGTTGGCGCCGTCGGCGATGTCGGGCAGCCCGACGCTGGGACAGCTCAGCGCCAGACACGCCTTGTCGGTGCCCTCGCTCTCGCTGTCGGCGGCCACCACCACGGCGACGTCAGAGCTGCGGGCCACGCTCGCCGCACGCAACGGGTCGCTGCCGTCGTCGTAGGTGACGCGCACGCCCGCCGGGGCTCGGCGGGTGATCCCCTGCAGCACATTGGTGGTGGAGAAGGGCGATACCTCCGACGAGCCGCTGCCGCGGACGTAGCGGTTGGCGGGCGAGCCGATCACCGCGATCGACTTCACGCGGCTCGGGTCCAGCGGCAGCAGCGAGGCGTTCTTGAGCAGGGTCGCGCCCTGCTCGGCCACCCGCCTGGCCTCCAGAGCGTGGGCGCTCTGATCGATCTGCGCGGTGTTGTCGGTGTAGGCGCCACGGTCGAAGAAGCCGTAGGCGAACAGCGTGCGCAGGATCTCGCGTACGCGCTGATCCAGCGTGGCGACGCTCACCTGCCGCGAGGCCAGTGCGGCGTCGACCATGGGGGGCGAGTAGGCGTTGCCGACGCTGTCGTAGTTCAGGCCGTTGAGCAGGCTCGGTGCCGTGTCGTGAGCCGCGCCCGCGTCGGAGATGACAAAGCCGCCGAAGCCGAACTCGTCGCGCAGGTAGCGCGTGAGCAGGTCGTGGTTCTCACAGGCGTAGGTGCCGTTGACCTTGTTGTAGGCGCACATGACGGTCGCGCTGTGGCCCCGGCGCACGGCGGCCTCGAAGGCGGGGAAGTAGATCTCGTGCAGCGTGCGCTCGTCGACGTTGGCGTTGACGTTGAAGCGCCCGCCCACGGCGCCCGAGCCCGGGGGGACGCCTCCCTGGCCCTCCTGGTTGTTGGCCGCAAAATGCTTGACGTTGGCCATGACACCCTGGGCCTGCAGGCCGTTTATCCACCCGACGGCCATCTGGGCGGCGAGGTAGGGTTCCTCCCCGTAGGCCTCGTAGGTGCGCCCGCCCAGCGGCGTGCGCATGATGTTGACGGTGGGGCCGAAGTCGGCGTCAAAGCCGCGGTGCTTGACCTCGTCGCCCACCACCGCGCCGTAGCGCAGGGCCAGCGCGGGGTCAAAGGCGGCGCTCAGGCTGATGGCGGCCGGCATTGCCGTGGCCCGTTCGCGGCCCGCGCCCAGTCCCCCCGCGCCCAGGGCGCCGTCGGTGATCTGCAGCGCCGGCACGTCCAGTCGTGCCACCGAGCCGCCCGAGTCCAGCAGCGAGACCTTTTCATCCTGGTTGAGCGCTCCGAGCAGCAGCTGCGCGCGCTGATCGGGCGACAGCGACGTGTCACACCATGGGTGATTGCCGCAGCGCCCCAGGGCCTGGGCGTCCGCGACGCCCAGCAGCGCGAGCGCGAGCACGACCGCACACGCCCAGCCAAGCGCCGACATCGGAGATGGTCGCCTGGCCGGCGACCGAAGTCGCGCTCTGGCCATCGCGAGGTGGCGCCCACCCCTGCCCACGAGGGTCACCCGCGCAACTGTAGAGCGACGGTCGCGCCCGGGCGCCGGCGGCGACCACGCGCGTGTAGGGTGGTCGCCGTGCGCGCCCATCACGTGACGGTCGAGCACCACTTCGCCCAGACGCCCGCGCGGGTGTTCGCCTACCTGGCCGAGCACGAGCACCTCGGTGAGCTGCTCGGCGCGCAGGTCACGCGACTGAGCGACGGGGACGACGGTGAGCGCAACGGCGTGGGATCGGCCGGCGACTGCAGGTCGGCCCGCTGCCGCCCTTTGAGGAAACGGTGATCGAGTTCGTGCCCGGGCAGCGGATCGTCTACCGCATCACCAAGGGCAGCCCGCTGCGCGGCCATTTGGGCAGCATGACCTTCACCCCGGATGCGGGCGGGACCCGGCTGGTCTATGACATTCGCCTCTCCTCAGCGGTGCCCGGCCTCGGCCGCCTGGTTCAGGTGGTGCTCACACGCTCGATCACCGCGGGCCTGCCGTCCGTCGGGCGGAGCGCCTGAGAGCGCCGGCCCGCGTCCGGCGCCCTCCGTTCGCGGAGGGCGCCTGAGGCACCCGTCCACGGCGCGCGGCCCTCCGTCGCTCACCACACCTGAGAGCACCGGCCCACCCCTCGCCCCCGGGAAAGGGGGCGACGAGGCGGGTGGTCGCACTGCGGACGCGGTTGCTAGATTCCGAGCTCCTCAGAGGCCATCTGGGCGCCCTTGACCCGGTTGGCGATCTTCTGGAAGGCGATGTCGCGGGCGGCGTCGGGAGAGCCGTGCTTGGGCTTCTCGTCGATGCTGAACGGCGCAAAGCCACAGTCATCGGTGGCGCCCAGGCGCTCCTTGGGGATGTACTTGGCCGCGGTGAGCAGCGCGTCTCTGATCTGCTCGGGGGTCTCGATGGTGGGGTCAAGCCCGTTGACCACCCCGATGAAGCACACCTGGGCCACCCCGTTTGCGTCCTCACGGCTGTTCTCCCCGCAGAGCTTGTAGACCTTCTCCTTGTCCTGCTCGCTGGCGCACTGAATGAGGAAGTAGCCGGCGTTCATCTTGAACATGTGGTCCAGCAGCTGCTCGTAGGGGACCTCGGCGCTGTGCACCGAGTCGGTGTCACCGCCGGGGCAGGTGTGGATGCCGATGTTCTTGCGCTCCTCGGCTGAGAAGCGGTCGAGCAGCCGGTTGTTGAGGTCGATGAACTCCTGCAGCATGTTCTTGCCGGTCCACGGGTTGCGCGCATCGTTCTTGTTGGCCAGGCGCCCCTCGGTGAAGTCGATCGACACCCGCACCGCGCCCGCATCGAAGCACTGCCGAATGTCCTTCTCGGCCTCGTCGATCGCGTCGCCCAGAAACTGCTCGCGCGGATAGTCGGGGAGCTCATCCTCCAGCGGGTAGAGCAGCATCATCATCGACGGTGAGATCACCGCCTGCTTGACGGGCTTGGAGGCGATCTCCTTGTTCTTCTTGACGAACTCCGACGCGTAGGTCTTGTAGCGGAAGGGACCGCCGGTCAGGCGCGGGAGCTGACGGTGGTGACCGTCGTCGAAGATGGCGAAGTACTGGCCGTCTCCCGCGAGATGGTCGGCGATGCCGGTACCGGCCAGGGTGTCGGCCAGGTTGTAGGTGG